>WNFY01000735.1_pt1 | contig 43845 bp, 39 predicted proteins | sample 5400091 | NCBI WGS metagenome assembly WNFY01 (sample SAMN13153364, study PRJNA577476) | soil metagenome | isolation source: 60 cm soil or saprolite under grassland replicate 1 | place: USA:California | collected 2016-06-15 | reverse complement strand
GTTCGACTTGGCGCGGCTGTCGGTGCGCGGCATGCGCCGGCCGATCAATGCGAAATCCTTCGGATCCTTGAGCTGCACTTCCTGCGGGACCGGCAGTTTGGCCGCGCTCGCTGCGAGCTGGCCGAAGGTCGTCTTGCGGTTCGAAGGCGGATGCATCACCGCGCCGCGCGCGATCGTGATCGAATCCGGCGCGACCTTCCAGCGCGCCGCCGCCGCGGCGAGGAGCATCCCTCGCGCCGCGGCGCCGGCCTTGCGCATCTGCTCGAACGAATTCGCCATCGCGGTGCTGCCGCCCGTGCCCTGCATCGTGCCGAGGAGAAGATTGTTGTAGCGGCTTGCGTCCGCGGGCGCGCCCTCGACCCGGATCTGGCTCCAGTCGGCGTCGAGTTCTTCGGCGACCAGCGTGGGCAGGCCCGTGTACGTGCCCTGGCCCATCTCGAGGTGCTTCACGATCACCGTGACCGTGTTGTCCGTGCCGATGCGGACGAAGGCGTTGGGTTCGAAAGTCCCGGCGGCGGCGACGCTGCCGCCGCCCTGGCCGGGGCCGGCCATTTGCGCGAGCGACGGCACGGCGACCCCGAGGGTGAGTCCCGCGCCCGCCTTGAGGAAGCCGCGGCGGCTCAGGTTGACGATTTCAAATGTGTTCATGCATTTCTCCCGACGCGTTACTTCATGTTCCGTGACGCCTGCCTGACCGCGAGGCTGATGCGATTGTAGGTGCCGCAACGGCACACGTTGCCGCTCATGGCGCCTTCGATTTCTGCGTCGGTCGGGCGCTTCACCTTGGCGAGCAGCGCCGCGGCGCTCATGATCTGGCCCGACTGGCAGTAGCCGCACTGCGGCACGTCGTTCGCGACCCAGGCCTCCTGCAGCACCCTGCCTTCCTTGGTCTGGCCGATGCCCTCGATGGTCGTGATCCTCTTGCCGGCCGCCGCGCTCGCCGGCGTCGAGCAGGACCGCGCGGCCTGGCCGTTCACGTGCACGGTGCAGGCACCGCACAGCGCCATGCCGCAGCCGTACTTGGTGCCGGTCATGCCGAGGTGGTCGCGCAGGACCCACAGGAGAGGCGTGTCCGGATCGGCGTCCGCAGACATGGGTTTGCCGTTGACGTTCAGGGTGATCATCGAAGAGCTCCTCGGGAAAATCCGCGGACCCGACCGGACCGCGGGCGCGGCACCAGACTCGCGCGGCGGGCCTCGCCTGGGCTAGTGGTGCGACGCCACGGTGGTGTTGGAGGTGGCCAATGCTGCCGCCGCGGCAACTCCCACCGCGACCACGGCCGCTATGGTCGACGCGGCGCCTGACGACGCCGAGGGAAGGGCGCCTTGCGACGCGCCGCCGGCGGCCTGGGCCACCTGTATCGGACCCTGGCCGGGAGTTTGCGCAAGACCATCGACTGCGAAGACGAGCGAAACCAGCGAGACAAAGACCGGCAAGCTTTTCACCTGTCCTCCTTTTTCCTGGGGTTCGAAGACATGGACTCCCGGATTATAGACTTGGTTTTGGGCATTGCGGCAGGCCTGGCGCGACTTTTTTCATCATGGCCCCGCGAGCGCCGGGTAGAGCGACTGAGCTGTGCGGAAAAAAATCCAGTCACGGTCCCGGTTCGGGAGCGCCGCGAGCGCCGAGCGCGCCTCGGCGAGAACGCCCGCGAGCGTCCCCTCGGAGGCCGGATAGTTCGAGCCCCAGGCGATGCGCGGGGCGCCGAATTCGGCCACGACGCGCCCAAAGAAGCTCTCCGGGGTCGCCTTGCCGCCGCGCGACTCGCGGACGTTGTGCGTACTGAGCTTGAGATAGAGATTGCGGTATCGGGCGAGCGAAAAAAGGCCGGACGCGGCGACGTAAGGCGGCCCGTCGTCGAGGACGGGCCGCGCCATGTGGTCGAGAACGATCCGCACCTCGGGAAAACGCTCGAGCACGGCCCCGAGTTGGGGAAGTCCCTCGGCGCGCAGCTGAACGCACACCGGGATTCCGGTCTCGCTCGCGAATTTCCAAGCGGGGAACGAGCTCGGGTCGTCGAGCCTCGCGTCCTTTGCCGCCGCCGTGTGTCCTGCGATGAAAACGCGCAAGCCCGCCAAACCTCTGCTCATCCAGTAGCGGATCCTCTCCGGCGCGCCGGATTGAAATACGTCCACGGAAAATACCCCGGTGAAGCGCTCCGGGTGCGCGGCGACGGCGTCGGCGAGGCAGGCGTTGTCGTGGCCGTAGCAGGTCGAGGCCTGCACCAGCGCCGCTTTCGCGACGCCCACCTCGTCCATCGCGGCGATCATCCGCTCCAGGCCGACCGGACGCTCGCGCGACCAGTCCGATTGCCGCCCGCTCAAGGGGGAGAGCGGGTAGCGCTTCGTGTCCGAAGCGACGACGTGCGGATGAATGTCGATCACCGTGCTCATTCGATGTGCCCCACCGTCTTTACAACCTTCGCCATATCTTCGTAGTCCTCGCGGATCAGCCGCTCGAACGCCTCGGGGCTCAAGGGGCGCGGCTCGACGCCCTGGTTCGCGAGCCGCCTGAGGATCACCGGTGCGCGCAGCAGCTTCGCCACTTCCGCGTTGATGCGCGCGATCACGCCCTTAGGCGTCTTCGCCGGCGCGAGCAGCCCGAACCACGAGTCGAACTCGTATCCGGGAACGCTCTCGGAGACGGGCGGAATGTCTGGAAGGAAGGCCGAGCGCTTTTGCGAAGTCACGCCGAGAAGCCGGATGCGCGCGTCCTTGACGAAAGGAATCGCGCCGACGTTGGGCACGATCACCGCGTGCGAGCGCGCGGCGAGCACGTCGTTGTTCGCGTCCGCCGTGGACTTGAACGGGATGTGCACCATGTCCAGTTTCGCGAGGCCCGCAAAATACGCCATCGCGAGATGGCTCGAGCTGCCGTGGCCCGCCGAAGCGTAGTTGAGCCTGCCGGGATTCGCTTTTGCGTACTCGACGAATTCGGCCACCGTCTTTGCCGGGACCGCGGCGCTCGCCATGAGGACGTAGCTTTGCATGCCGATGTTGGCGACCCCCGCGAAGTCCCTGATCGGATCGTACGGAGGATTTGCGCCGAGGAGCGCCGTGACGTTGTGGCTGGAAGCCGCGAAGATGAGCGTCTGGCCGTCGGGCGCGGCCTTTGCGACGCTCGCCGTGCCGATCGCGCCGCCGGCGCCCGGGCGGTTGTCGATGATCGCGGTCCGCCCGAGCGCGGCGCCCAGCTCGCTGTAGAAAGTGCGCGCGAGCACCTCGCGCGCACCGCCGGCCGCGAAGGGCACGACGATCCGCATCACCTTGCCGCCGGGTTGGGCCGAAACGGGGCAGGCGAAAATGATGCACAGGAGCGCAAGGGATATTTGTATGGAGCTGGGCATCCGCCTCATGATGCCGGAACTTTAGCATCCCGCCGCCCCCACCGGCCGGGCGCGGGATTATATACTCCCGGTGCGCATGCACCTGCACAAGCTCATTCGCATGACCGCAGCGTCGTGCCTCCTCGCCTCGGGCGCGGCTCAGGCGCAGAGCAGCTACCCCAGCCGGCCGATCCGCTACATCGTCGCGAGCGCCCCCGGCGGCATCGCCGACATCACCCCGCGCGTGCTCGGCCCGCGCCTCGCCGAATCGCTGCGCCAGCCGGTGGTGGTCGAAAACCGGCCCGCCGGCGGCATCGTCGCCGGCGGTGAAACCGTCGCCAAGGCGGCGCCCGACGGCTATACCCTGCTCTCGGCGACGCCGCAGGTGGCGATCGTGCAGTCGATGGTGAAGGACCTCGCCTTCGATCCGCGCCGCGACCTCGCCCCGGTCGCGCTCGTCGGCGTGATACCCAACGTCCTCGTCGCCGGCCCGAGGACGCCCGCGAAGACGCTCGCCGAGCTGGTCGAGCTGGCCCGCCGCAATCCCGGCAGGTTGAATTACTCCTCGACCGGCGCCGGCACCTCGGTGCATCTTTCCGCGGAGCTGCTCAAGTACTACGCCGGCGTCGATATCGTGCACGTGCCTTACCGCGGCGCGGCGGCGGCGATGACGGCGCTCCTCGCCGGCGACGTGGACATCATGGTCGATTCGGTGCCGCCCTCGCTGCCGCACATCCGCGCCGGGAAAGTGCGCGCGCTCGCTGTGACGAGCGCGCGGCGCGTGCCGCAGCTGCCCGAGGTGCCGACCATGATCGAGTCGGGATATCCGGATTTCGAGATCAACGGCTGGTCGGGCGTCGTGACAACCGGGGGCACGCCGGGCGCGATCATCGCGCGGCTCGAGTCGGAAATCAGGCGCGCGCTCTCGCAGCCGCAGGTGGTCGCGGCCTACGAAAACGCGGGCCTCACGGTCCGCTTCATGGGCGCGGCCGAATTCGGCAGATTCTGGGACGCGGAGATCGCGAAGTTCGCGCTCGCGATCAAGCACTCCGGCGCGGTGAAGGAGTAAGGAGGCGCAATATGAGGTCGATTCGTTTCGTTTTGATCGTTTTCATCGTGCTCGCGGGCTGCGGCGCGCTCGGGCCGCAGCGCGATGAAACTTCCGGAGGATCCGCCATGACCGCTCTACCCAAGGACATCCATCCCGAGTCACGCTCCCGGCTGCCGCTCCCGAAGCGCGAGGCGCTCGACGAGCAGGGAAAGCGCGTGTACGACTCGGTCCTCGATCCCAAGCGTCCCACGCTCGCCGGGTTTCAGGGGCCCGCGGGTATCTGGCTGCACAGCCCCCGGGTGGGAGAGCCGATCCGGGAGATGAACCGGATCCTGCGCACCGAGGTGCCCCTCGAGCCGCGCCTGCGGGAGCTTGCGATCCTCGTGACCGCGCGCGAGCTCGACAGCCAGTTCGAATGGACGGCGCACGAGCCGGTCGCCCTGAAGGAGGGCCTGGCTCCGGCGATCCTCGACATCGTGAAGTTCCGCAAGCCGGTCTCAGAGGTATCGGGAAGGGAGACGGCGATCATCGCCTTCGGCCGCGAGCTTTTTCGCGACAGAAAAGTCCGCCCGGAAACCTACGCGGAGATGGTCAGGGTCTTCGGGCAGAACGCGGTCGTAAACATCACGGCGCTCATGGCGAACTACGCGCTCACCGCGGTGATGCTCACCGCTTTCGATCAGCAGCTGCACGAGGGCCGCAAGCCGCTGCTCCCTTTTCCATGATCCGACCCGGCAGTGAACGAGAGCACCGCTCTTCTGCGGTCGCTGCGTCACTCGTGCTTGTTCTGGAGTTCTTGACTTCATGCGCCGGGCAGCAGCCTCAGCCTCGTTCGCAGGGATGTGGTCAAATGGCTGCTGAAGGGATTGAAAACCGGCGTGCGATAGTTACCATGAGAGAACTCGCCGAAGAAGAGGGGCGCAATCTACCCGCAGGGGGGCCGCCCCGAACAGTGCAGGCACCCGTTTCCGGCCCGCAGGAAGCGGGGCAGCGCTCATCCGGCCGCGCGGATCCCTGTCCGAAATAGGCCTTTTCTGGAGCAAGCGTCCATGTCCTTCAAGGAGGTTATCCCGATGCCCATTTCCCATCGATGGGGAATCGCCGTCTTGGCCTGCGTCACCGCGCTGCTTGCTCATGCCGGCGAGCCGCAAGCGGGAATCGCCGGTGTTGCCGGTCGCAAGGCAACGGTCAACTTCACCGACCTCTCGCGTCAGGAAGTGCGCGCCCCGCTCGCGCCAAGAACGCCCAAAGTCATTCATTCGCCGATGCCGGGACCACGGGAACCGGCGGACAGGGTGTCGCCTTCGCGGGATTCGAGGGTTGCAGCGCCGGCCGACGCCGGCCCCGCGCCCCTTTCGCCCGCGCCGGCGAGCAGCTTTCAGGCTTTGCCGGACAACAACACGGCGATCCCCCCCGACACCCAAGGCGCGGTCGGCCCCAGCCACCTGATGACTACTCTCAACACGCAGGTAGGCATTCAAGACCGGAGCGGCACGATTCTGAGCACCGTATCGATAGACGTTTTTTGGGCGAGCCTCGGCAGTCCCAGCGCTTTTGATCCGAGGATTCGCTACGACCCTTACGGTGGCCGGTGGATCTTCGTTGCGGCCGCCAACGGCAATTCCACCGCTTCCGCGGTGTTGATCGGCGTTTCTCGGACAAACGATCCGACCGGCACCTGGAATCTCTTCAGTGTCGATGCCGATGCAACCAATGCGACCTGGGCCGACTATCCAAGCGTAGGTTTCAATAAGGACTGGATCGTCGTGAGCACGAATATGTTCACGGTCGGTGCAAGCTCCTCTTTCATGCAATCCAATATCTGGGTCTTTACCAAAGCCAGCCTGTACAACAACATCACTCCCTCCGCGCCCTTCAGGTTGTTCACGGACGCGGCCAGTTCCACGCTGGTTCCCGTCCTTACCTACGACGCGACACTGGCGACCCAGTATCTCGTGGATGTCTGGAATAGCTCCAGCGGCACGCTTCGCATCAGCACGATCACCGGCGCGGTGGGGGCCGAAACCTACACGGCCGGCACGTCCTTTCCGACTGCGACATCGGCCAACGCATGGGCGGCGACGGGTCCCGATGCGCCGCAGCTCGGTTCTGCCCCGCCGATCGAAACCGGCGATCGGCGCATGCAGAGCTGTAATTACCGCAACGCTTCCTTATGGTGCGTGCACCACATTTTCTTGCCGGCCGCAAATCCTACCCGTACTGCGGTCCAATGGTGGCAGCTGGCGACCGACGGAACCGGAGCCGTCCAGCAGCGCGGACGCATCGACGATTCGATAGGTCCGACCTTCTATATGTATCCGAGCATCGCGGTCAATGCGAACAACGATGTGTTGATCGGCTATTCGCGTTCCTCCGCAAGCCAATATGCCAGCGCCAACTACTCGTTCCGCCTGTCTTGCAATGCTGCGAACACGTTGCAGTCCGATGCCGTGCTGAAAGCCGGTGAGGGCCCGTACTACAAGCTCGGTGCGGTTTCGCAAAAAAATCGCTGGGGCGACTACAGCTCGACCGTGGTGGATCCCGCGAATGACGTCGATATGTGGACGATACAAGAATACGCGGCGACGCCGGTGGGAACGGGCGCGAACAACGGAGACGGCCGCTGGGGCACGTGGTGGGGCAGGGTTGCGGGGCAATCGGCTCAATCGGCGGACCTGGGCATCGCCGTCACCGACTCGCCCGACCCTGCGATCGCAGGCGGTAACTTGACTTACACGATAACGGTGACGAACAACGGTCCGGGCGGGGCGACCGACGTGTCGGTAACCGACACGCTTCCAAGCGGTGTCAGCTTTGTTTCGGTCACGCCGAGCCAGGGGACGTGCAGCGGCACGAGCACCGTTATCTGCAACCTGGGCACCATCAACAATTCCGCCACGGCTACTGTGACTCTGGTCGTGACAGCGACTCCCGGCGGAACGGTGAGCAATACAGCCAGTGTCGCCTCTGCCTCGTGCGATGCCGCCGCGGGGAACAATAGCGCCACGGCCAGTACGACCGTAAACAATCCGGTACCCGTTCTTGGCAGCATAAGCCCATCGGGTGCGACGGCCGGGGGTCCAGCCGCGACGCTGACCGTCAACGGCAGCAATTTCGTCAGCACCTCGACGGTCAATTGGAACGGGGCGGCGCGCGCCACGACGTTCGTTTCTGCGACGCAGCTTACTGCGGCGATCCCGGCGACAGACATCGCCGCGGCGGGCATGGCGAGCGTAACAGTGGTCAACCCGGCGCCGGGGGGTGGGACCTCGGCTGCTGCCACGTTCACCATCACTGCTGGAGGTGGGGGCGGAGGTGGAGGTGGAGGCGGCGGCGGTGGCTGCTTTATCGCAACGGCCGCCTACGGATCACCCATGGCGACGGAGGTGCGTTACTTGCGGGCTTTCCGTGATCGGTACCTGCTTACCAGCAAATTGGGGCGGTTGCTCGTGGAGCAGTACTATCGTTTCAGTCCACCGCTCGCCGATCGGCTGCGCGCGCATGACGGCTGGCGCGCGATCGTACGCGTCGCCCTCTCGCCGCTGGTGGCGTTGAGCAAGTGGATGGTCAGCGGCGAGACGTTCGAAAAGCAGACCGCCGACCCACTGTAGTCGCGAGACGCTGTTCCCTCAGCGCGCGCCGCGGCCGTTCAGATCGTCGAAGGCCTTTGCGCAGTGCTCGAGCTCCTCGAGCGGCATGCGCGGGTCGATGAACCGGACTTTCACCCCGCGCAGGGACGATGCGATCCGGGTGTCCGCCGCGAGATAGTTCATTTTCACCATCAAGGGCTGCGCATCGCTGATCAGATACTCGTAGAAGAGCAAGGCCGCGCTGGGATGCGGAGGCCGCCTGGAAACGCCGGCGCCGTTGGCCCGGCCGATCACCGGATCGATGCCGAACCATTCGACCGGCGCGCCCGCGCTCTTCAACTGCTCGATGCGGTAGCTGTAGACCGTCAGCGCGAGCGGCACCTCGCCCGAGGCGACCAGGTTCGCGAGCAGCGTATGGCCGCTGCGCACAGACCACCCGGCCGTCGCGACGATGTCGCGAAACAGTTTCGCGCCTCTTTCCCCGCCGACGTTCTTGAGCACGCCGCAGTACCACTCGCTGTCGGACGCCTCCACGCCCAGGCGGCCCTTCCATTTCGGGTCCACAAGCTCCGCATAGGACTTCGGCAGATCCTCCTTCCTCACGAGGGAGGTGTTGTACGCCTGCACGAATACGTTCAGGAACTGCGGCACCCAGGCGCGGTGCGAGGGCATCGCGTCGGGCGCAAGGTCCGCGTGATGGCCCGATCGCACCTCCTGCAGCAGCAGCTCCCGGTGCATCGCCTCCATCTCGGGCGACGAAATTGCGGCCGCATCGAAGTCCCAGCGGTTCGCGCGCGCTTCGGCCGCGGCGCGCTGCAGGACCTTGACCGAGGAAGCGCGCCAGACGTTCACCTTGACGCCGTAGCGCTTGTCGAAATCGGCGGTCAGCACCGCCATGTCCTTTTCCGGGATCGAGGTGTAGAGAGTGAGCGCGCCTTCTTTCTTCGCTCCTGCGACGAGCCGCTGGAAGCGCTCGGGCCGGCCGTCCAGGGCGAGCTCGGAAAAGGACTGGGCCTGAGCCCTCGCGCAGCAGGCGAGCGCGAGGAGACCGGCTGCGAGCGCCGCGGGCTTCATGGCCGCTGCATTGTAACGTTATAGTAACGGCCTGGCCGCCGCGGAAGAGAGGGAGAAAGGAAAATGAACAGTGCAGCCGGCGAGCGCCGCGAAATCGAGTATGCCGTTCACGGCGGCGTATCGCTGAAAGGGCATCTGTATGCGCCGGAGGCGCCGGGGAAATTTCCCCTCGTGGTCGCGGTTCACGGCGGAGGGTGGCGCCTCGCCAATCTCGACAACTACCGCATCCTCGGGCGCTGGCTCGCCGAGCGCGGCTACGTCACGCTCGCCGTCACCCACCGCCTGTCCAAGCCCGCGGAAAAGGTCTATCCCGAGGCGGTGCAGGACGTGCGTGCGGCGGTGCAGTTCGCAAAAGGCAATGCGGCCGAGCTCAAGATCGACCCGGAACGCATCGCGCTCATGGGCGATTCCTCGGGCGGGCACCTCGCCGCGCTCGTCGCGCTCGCCGGGGAGCATGCGCTGTTTCGCGAAGGCAACGCGGCCGATCCGGACGGCCGCGTGTCGACAGCAGTGAAAGTCTGCGTGCCGATCTACGCGGTCCTCGATCTCGCGCGCCAGTGGCGCCACGACCAGATCTCGCGGCCGCGCGACCAGATCGTCGAGAAATTTCTCGGCGCGAGCCTCATCGACGACCGGCGCATCTACTTCGACGCTTCGCCGCTTTCCTACGTCTCGTCCAGAAACAACGGCACGGCCTTTCTTCTCGCCTGGGGCACCGCGGATGACATCGTCGATCCAGCGACTCAGAGCGAAGCGTTCCTCGAGGCGCTGAAGCAGGCCGGGCATTACGCGCGCTCGGTGGTGGTCGCCGGCGCTCCGCACTTCTGGATCGGCGATCCCATCGACGAGCCGGGAAGCTACTCCGGATTTTTCGCGCAGCGGCTGCTCCGGTTCCTGCAGGGGCGCTTGTGATTTCAGAAGCCGGCCGGCTCGCGGGCGTTTTCCTTCTCATGCTGGGATTCGCGCTGCAGTGCCGCGCCCAACCGTATCCTTCGCGCGCGATCAGGATCGTCGTGGCGTTTCCCGCGGGCGGCGGCTCGGACCTCGCGGCGCGCGTGGTCGGGCAGAAGCTCTCGGAGAGCTTCGGGCAGCCGGTCGTCGTGGAAAACCGCGTCGGCGCGAACGGCAGCGTAGGCGCGGAAGCCGTGGCGCGCTCCGCCCCCGACGGCTACAGCCTGGTGATGGGGAGCAACGCCAACATCACCACCAACCCGCATTTGATGTCGCTTGCCTACGATCCCATGAAGGACCTGGCGCCGGTGGCGATGCTGACGGTGAATCCACTGCTCCTCTTCGTGAACCCGGCGGTCGTGCCGGTCGCCTCGTTCCGGGAATTCCTCGACTATGTCAGGGCGCGGGACGGCGGGGTGGACTACGCCTCGGCGGGCAACGGTTCGCCCGCGCACCTGTCGGGGGAGCTGCTCAAGCTCACCGCGGGAATCCGCATGGTGCACGTGCCCTACAAGGGCGGGCCGCCGGGCGTGAACGACGTGCTGGGCGGCCGCGTCGGCGTCATGCTCGCGGCGGCGCCGACGGTGCTGCCGCATATCCGCGCTGGGAAGCTGCGCGGCATCGCTACCACCGGCGCCCGGCGCTCCACCTACGCGCCGGAGATACCGACGATCGCCGAATCGGGCTTTCCGGATTTCGACGTGGTAATCTGGAACGCGCTGTTCGCACCCTCGGCGACCCCGGGCGCGGTGCTCGCGAAGCTGCACGGGGAGATCAATCGAATTCTGGCTCAAGGCGACACGAAGGAAATGCTCTTGAAACAGGGCGCGGAGGTGCAACCCCTGACCGACGCGGCGTTCCGAGAGCTGCTGAAGGCCGAGTACGAGCGCTGGGGCAGGGTCATTCGCGAAGCGAAGATCAGGGTGGACTGAAACATGGACTCCGGAGAAGGCCCGGTAACCGAAAAAATCGCGGGCGCAAAAATCGAAATCCTCAGGCGGGGGAAGGGGCGCCCACTCCTGTTTCTCCATCCGCACATCGGCATGCACGGCTCCGAGCGTTTTATCGAGCTGCTTGCGCGCGATGCGCAGGTGATCGCCCCTTCGCATCCCGGTTTCGGGCACTCGGAGCTGCCCAGGGGCATGGCGAGCGTCGACGACATGTCGTATTTCTATCTCGACCTGATCGAACAGCTCGACCTGCGCGACCTCGTCGTCGTCGGTGCCTCCTTCGGCGGCTGGATCGCCGCAGAGATCACGACCAAGACCTGCGAGCGCCTGTCGCGCCTTGTCCTGATCGGAGCGGTGGGCGCGAAATTCGGTGCGCGTGACAAGAGCGACGTTCTGGACATCTTCGCCACGCCGCGCAGCCGCTGGGAAGAGCTGTCGTTCCGCGATCCCGCGGTGTGGCTGCGCGATTACGAATCGCTGCCGGAGGAGGAGCTGACGGCGATGGCGCGCAACCGCGAGGCGACCGCGCTCTTCGCCTGGAACCCCTACATGTATAACCCGAAGCTGCGTGCGCGGCTGCACCGCATCCGGATCCCGACGTTGTTTCTGTGGGGCGCACACGACGGCTTCGCGCCCCTCGCTTACGGCAGGAGCTTCTGCGCGGCCGTTCCCGGGGCGACATTCGAGGAGATCGCCGACTCGGGCCACTTCCCGCACATGGAGCAGCCCGAGGCCGTGGCGCGGCGCGTGATCGAGTTCGGGATGGAGCAGCACGCGGCGCCGGCGTGAACTAGCATGTCATCCTGAGCCCTTCGCTTCGCTCGAGGGTAAACTCCGCGAAGGATCTGCTTTTGCGATGAACAGCAGATTCTTCGGGCTGCGCCCTCAGAATGACAGGTCATAGGAGAGCACTATGAGGATCTATCACTTCTCCGAGCAGCCTTGTCCGGACGCCTGGGCGCCGGAGCACAAGTCGCTGCGCGTGGTTCTGCCCAGCCGCAACTGCGATCCGCGCGTCATGGCCGAGAACTACCATCACCGCCTCGACGAATGGATGCTCGCCGACGAGTTGGGCCTGGACGTCATGATCAACGAGCACCACGCGACCGCCACCTGCTGCTGCCCCGTGGCCGCGGTGCCGCTCGCGATCCTCGCGCGGCAGACAAAGCGAGCGCGCCTCTTGACGCTCGGCTACCCGATCGCCAACCGCCTCGACCCGGTGCGCGTCGCCGAGGAGTTCGCGATGATCGATGTGATCTCGCGCGGGCGCCTGGAGATGGGCCTGGTGCGCGGCGTGCCCTACGAGGTGCCGCTCTCGGTGCGCTCCGCCGTCGGCCAGATGGACCGCTTCTGGGAGGCGCACGATTTGATCATCAAGGCGATGACTTCCATCGACGGGCCGTTCGACTGGCAAGGCGAACATTTTCAATACCGCAACGTCAATGTCTGGCCGCGCGTCTACCAGCAGCCGCACCCGCCGGTGTGGATCACCGGCCGCAGCCCGCAGAACATCCGCGAGATCGCCGAGCGCGGCTACGTGCTCGGCACGTTTCTCTCCGGTTTCCAGACGAAGGACCTGTTCGACCACTACCGCAAGGCCTGCGCCGATCTCGGCCGGCCCGCCCCCGCGCCCGACCGTTTTTCCTACCTCGGCATCGTCGCGATCGCGCAGGACAAGAAGGAGGCGATGCGCCGTGCCGAAGTCATGGTCGGCTACCTGCGCTCCTCGGGCCGCGTCGCCGAGCCCTTCGGCACGCCGCCCGGATATTTCTCGGTGAAAGACGCCGCGCGCATGATCAAGGCGCGCGGCAAGCGCACGACGACCACGCGCGAGGGCAAGGCCGTCGACACGCACCACGGCGCGATCGAGGATCTCGTCAAGGCGGGAATCATGTTCGTCGGCACGCCCGACGACGTCCACAACCAGCTCGCGGAATTCATCGACAACGTCGGCGGCCTCGGCCATTTCCTCATGATGGGCCATGCGGGCCACATGACGCACGACGAGGCCGTCGACCAGATCACCCTGGTCGCAAAAGAAGTCCTGCCGCGACTGCAAAAGCCGCGCGCCGCGTCGAAACAGGCGGCCTGATGCGGACGATCGTGGCGGCCGCGCTCGCGGCGCTACTCTTCTCCGCCTCCGCTCTCGCGCAATATCCTTCGAAGCCGATCCGGCTCGTCGTCACCTTTCCTCCGGGCGGAATCACAGATTTCACCGCGCGCGCTCTCGGCCCGCGTCTTTCGGAAGCCTTGGGACAGCCGGTGATCGTCGAGAACAAGACCGGCTCCGGAGGCAACATCGGCACCGATTTCGTCGCGAAGAGCGCGCCCGACGGCCACACGCTGCTCATCGCGGCGCCGCCCAACGCGATCAACGTTTCGCTGTACCGAACACTGCCTTTCGACACGAAGAAAGACCTCGCCCCGGTCGCGCTCGTGGGCAGCGGCGCGAACGTGCTTGTGGTCTCGTCGAAAACCCCCGTCGGCAACGTGCGCGGGCTCGTCGAGCACGCGCGCCGCAATCCGGGCAAGCTGAACTTCGCCTCGAACGGCAACGGCACGAGCATCCACCTCTCGGGGGAGCTGCTCAAGTACTATGGGAAGTTCGACGCGGTGCACGTTCCCTTCCGCGGGGCGCCCGCGGCGATGGCCGCGCTGCTCGCCGGCGACGTGGACTTCATGTTCGATGCGCTCTCCATCTCCGCGCCGCAGATCAAGGCCGGCAAGCTGAAGCTGCTCGCGGTCACCTCGCGCGAGCGCAGCCCGATGTTTCCCGACGCGCCGACCCTGGTCGAGTCGGACTTTCCCGAGTTCGAGGTGAGCGGCTGGACCGGCGTCATGACCACCGGCGGCACGCCTGCCGCAGTCGTCGCGCGGCTGGAAGCCGAGCTGCGCAGGATCCTGTCCGATCGCGAGCTGATCGCCGCATTCGAGAAGCCCGGTATGACCGTGAGCTTCGCCGGCGCGCGCGAGTTCGCCCGGTTCCTCGATGAGGAAAGCCGATTGAGCCGCGACGGGCGCAGCAGAGGATTCGGTGCTGTGAAAGTCCAGCGGCATATTACTAAAGGGAGGAATACATGACTACCAATATTCTTTTGCTTGCGCGAGTTCTTGCGGTTGCCGCGGCGTTTGTGCCGGCGGTGTGCAATGCACAGGAAAGCTTTCCGACACGGCCGGTGCGGTTTGTAGTTCCGTTCCCGGCGGCAACGCCACCGGACATTCTGGCGAGGATCGCGTCGCAGAAGCTTGCGGAATCTTGGGGCGCTCCGGTAATCGTGGAAGTGCGCGATGGCGCGAGCGGCACGATCGGTGTGAACCAGGTGGTCAGAGCGGCCCCCGATGGTTACACGCTCCTTTTCACGAATGACCTGTCGATAGCGATAGCACCGGTCCTATCTAAGACCCTCTACGATCCTCGCAAGGACCTCGCACCAATCGCGGCCGTAGCGCAGGGCGTTTCCGTACTCGTTATGCACCCATCCGCTGGCGTAAGCTCCATAAAGGAGCTGATTGCTGTCGCCAAAGCGAGACCCGGCACGCTCACTTTCGCGTCGGCAGGCGACGCGTCGACAAGCCGCATGTGCATCGAGCTAATCAAGCGAGCGGCGGGAATCGACCTAGTGCAAGTCCCATACAGGGGTGCCGCGCCTGCGATTCAAGCGGTACTTACCGGGGAGGTTTCGATGTACTGTTCCCCCGCTTTCCAGGCGTTACCTCACCTCAAATCGGGGAAGCTTAAAGCGCTCGGCGTGACCGGCACAACACCTTCCCCGGTCATTCCTGAGGTCATGCCGATCTCGGCACAGGGGCTGCCGGACGTGATTGTTTCTTCGTGGTACGCGGCCTTCGCGCCTTCCGGTACGCCGCCGGCGGTCCTCAATAAGATTCGTGACGCCCTGAGGAAAACCTTTGACGACGCCGATGTCCGCCAAAAACTCGCTGGAGTTGGGCTGGATCCCATTTGGATGGACGGGGCAGAGCTTGCAGCAACGATCCGGTCGGACCTCGAAAAATGGACGCGCGTGGCAAAAGCCATGGGAATCAGAACTGAATGAGTGCACTTAGACTGCCGCATATAAATATTCCATGATCATCGGGCTGGTCCGCTTGACCGCGTGCATCGCGGGGATGGCGTGCGCACTCGGGCTGCAGGCGCAGACCTACCCGAACCGCCCCATTCGCCTTGTCGTCCCGTTCCCGCCGGGCGGGTCGAGCGACAGCGTCGCGCGGGTCGTCGTCCAGAAATTCTCCGAAGGCCTCGGCCAGCCCGTCGTCATCGAGAACCGGCCGGGGGTCGGCGGGCTGCTCGGCTCGGAAGCGGTGGCGAAGGCCGCGCCCGACGGCTACACGCTGCTTCTCGGCAGCGTGAGCTCGCTCGCGGTCGCGCCGCACATTTTTTCCAATCCACGGATCGACCCCCGGAGGAATTTTGCGGCGATCGCTCCGATCATGAGCAGCCCGCTCACCGTGATCGCGCGCCCGACGCTGCCGGTGAATTCGATCGCTGACCTGGTCGCGCTCGCGAGATCGAAACCCGGCGCGCTCAACTACGGGGCGGCGGGTCTGGGCACGCACGTATACCTCGTGGCCGAGCTTTTCAAGAAACAGGCCGGCTTCGACGCCGTGCACGTTCCGTTTCAGGGCGGCGCGCCCGCCATGGCGGCGCTGCTCGCCGGCAACATCGACTACAAGCTCGACGTCGTCAATACCACTCTTCCGCAGGCCCGCGCCGGAAAGGTGAAGGTGCTGGCCGTGACGAGCGCGAAGCGCGTCGCGCTCCTGCCCGAGGTCCCGACGCTCGCGGAATCCGGCTTTCCCGGTTTCGACACGACCGCATGGATGGGCGTCGTCGGGCCCGCACGCCTACCGGCGGGCATCGTGTCGCGGCTGAATTCGGAAGTCGGCAAGGCGGTTTCCAGCCGCGATCTGAACGAGGTGTACGTCTCGCAGGGCGCGGTGCCGGAAGTCGCAAGCCCCGGGGCGTTCGCGGAGATGATCCGGCGCGAATACGCCTATTGGGGCACGGTGGTGAAGCAGGTCGGCGCGAAGCCCGACTAGTGCATGCACGCGCCGCCGTCGACGACGAGGGTCTGCCCGGTGATGAAATCGCTCTCGGAGGAGGCGAAGAAAACGATGGCGCCGACCAGATCCTCCGGCTTTTGCGTGCGCTGAATCGCGCGCTCCTCCGCGGCCGCGGCGCGCATTCTGACGAGGCCCTCGCTCGGATTCTCCTCCGACAGCGTGCTGCCCGGTGCGACGCAGTTGACGCAGATGCCGTCCTTGCCGAGCTCGCGCGCGAGCGTGCGCGTGAATCCCAGCACGCCCGCCTTCGAAGTGACGTAGTGGATGCGGCTCGCCGAGCCCTTCAGGGCCGTGCCCGAGCTGATGTTGATGATCTTGCCGTAGCCGCGCGCTCGCATGTGCGGCACTACGGCGCGCGAAGCGAGCCAGGTGCCGCGCAGGTTGACCGCCATCATGCGGTCCCATTCCTCGATCTCGATCTCGTCGAAAGGCGAGCGCGACATCGGGACCGTCGCAAAGATCGCCGCATTGTTCACCAGGATGTCGATCCGCCCGAACGCCTCGACCGCGCGAGCGGCCATCGCCTCGACGCTCGCCCGCTCGGCGACGTCGGTGCGCACCGCGATCACCTCGAAACCCTGCCGCTTCAAGTCCGCGGCGACGGTCCCGGCGGCGATTGCGTCGATCTCGGCGATCACGACCCTCGCGCCTTCTCTCGCCAATCCGAGCGCGTAGGCCTTGCCGATGCCGTGCCCGCCGCCCGTGATGATCGCCACCTTGCCCGCCAGGCGTCCCGCCATGCTTCGCTCCTTCACGCTTTCGCCCGCAGTCCTTCCAGGTGCCGGACGACTTCGTCCACATGCAGCACGTCGGCGTACTTGTGATGCATGTCGAAGAGGTTGACCTTGTGCGAGAGAGGGCTGCGGTCGAAGCAGCACTCCTCGACGAGCGTCACGTGAAAGCCGTGGGAATAGGCGTCGACCGCGGACGCGCGCACGCACCCCGAGGTGCTCTCGCCGCACACGATGACGCTCTTCACGCCGAGCTGCGTGAGGTGCGCGGCGAGCGGCGTCCCGAAGAATGCGCTCGCCCTGACCTTGGTGATCACCACATCCTGGGGATGCGGCGCGAACTCGGGACGGATTGCGTACATCGCGGGATCGATGCCCACGCCCTGCCGCCGGGTCGAGCGCACGTTCTTCGGCTGGCTGTGCGGCCGCGTGTCGCCGGTCGAATAGAAGACGGGCAGCCCCGCGGCGCGCGCAGCGGCGAAGAGGCGCTTGGTCGGCGCGATCGCCGCCCAGGCGTATTCGCCGCAGGAGTTGGGGTAGGTCTTCATCACCTGCGGCACGGGCTTCGCGCCGCCCTGGTAGACCAGCTCGTACAGGTCGATCGCGATGAGCGCTGGCGAGGGCCCGACGCCCACCTCGCGCTTGTAGTTCGAGTAGAGCTCGATCACGTCGGGCGGCATGATGTCCTTCCAGCAGTGATCCTCGAAGGGATCATCGAGACTGCGCGCTTGCGCGAGGCTGCGTGCCGATTTATGCATGATCGATCCGCCGAGATTTCGCCGCCGCGTTCAGTATGCCACGCTCTTCACAAAAAGCGCGGGGCGAGAGTAGACTCCGTCGCCGGAGGAGGTGCTATGACACCCGGTTTCGGTTCGATTGCTGCGATCTTGCTCGCGCTCCTGGCTGCGCCGGCCCATGCGCAGGAAGCCTGGCCCGCGCGCCCAGTCAAGTTCATCGTGCCCTCGTCGCCCGGTGGCGGCACCGACCTGTATGCGCGCCAGCTCGCGCAGGCGCTCTCCGAGTCGCTCAAGCAGCAATTCATCGTGGACAACCGGCCGGGCGCGAGCGGCAACATCGGCGCCGAAGCGGCGGCGAAGTCGGCGCCCGACGGCTACACCTTCCTCGTCTCCGCCAATCCGGCGATCGCGGTCAACCCGAGCCTGTACAAGAACCTCGCGTACGACGCGGAGCGCGACTTCGTGCCGGTGGCGCGCGGCGTCGTCGCGCCCCTGGTGATCTGCGTTCATCCTTCGGTCCCCGCGAGGACGCTCGCCGAGCTCGTCGCGCTCGGCCGGCGTGAGCCGGGGAAGCTCTCGTTCGGCTCCGCGGGAACGGGGAGTCCGACCTTCCTCGGCATCCGCATGCTTGAGGAGGCCTCGGGCGCGACGTTCCTGCACGTGCCCTTCAAGGGCATGGGCCCGGCGATGCCGGCCTTGCTGGGCGGCCAGGTGGATTTCGCCTTCCCCGACGCGGCGATCGCGATCCCGCACATCAGGGCGGGAAAGCTCAGAGCGCTCGCGATCATCGTGCGCACCCACCAGCTTCCCGATGTGCCGACGCTCGCCGAGGCCGGATTTCCGGGCCTGGAGATCTACAGCTCGTTCAGCGTGGTCGCGCCGGCGGGGACGCCCCCCGCGATCGTGCAACGCATGAGCGTGGAGATCGCGCGTGCGATGAAGTCGCCCGCGCTCGCGGAAAAGCTCGAGCACCATACCTTGATCCCGGTGTTCGACACGCCGGAGCTCTTCGCCGCTCACCTGAAAAAGGAAAAGGCGGCCTGGGCCGCGGTGATCCGGCGCAACGCCATCGTGCCGGACTAGGGACAAAGGCACGCTAGCCTCGACCGGCCCCGAGCCCTCGCGCCGGAGGCTCTTATAGTAGGATTTCACCTGGGCTTTTTCAAAAACATTTCTCGGGAGGCGCCCATGCGCTCCGGAACACGAGCACTCGTCGCCGCAGCGGCCTTGAGCGCCGCGCTCGCCGCAATTTCCATCGACGCCGCCGCGCAAACCGCGCTCGCCGGCAAAGTCACTTCCGCCGAAGAAGGCGCGATGGAGGGTGTGCTGGTCAGCGCGAAGAAGGCGGGATCGACCATCACCATCACCGTGGTCAGCGACGCTCAAGGGCGCTACGGCTTCCCGTCAGGGAAGCTCGAACCCGGCCGCTACTCGGTTCGCATCCGCGCGGTCGGCTACGACCTCGAGGCCCTGAGCGCGGTGGAGGTCGCCGCGCAGAAGACCGCTGCACTCGACCTCAAGCTCAAGAAGACCGCCGACCTCGCCGCGCAGCTCTCGAACGGCGAATGGATGGCGAGCGTCCCCGGCACCGACCAGCAGAAGGGCTTGCTCTTGAACTGCGTCGGCTGCCATTCGCTCGAGCGCGTCATGCGCTCTTCGCACGACGCGGACGCCTTTACGAAAACGGTCCTGCCGCGCATGCAGGGCTACGTGAACCAGAGCATTCCGCAGCATCCGCAATTGCGCCGCGCCGAGCGGCTGATGGAGGAGCGCGGCGACCAGCGCGTGCAGGTGTACCGCGCCACCGCCGAGTATCTCGCCACGATCAACCGCGGCCCCGCGCAGAAGTGGAGCTACGAGCTGAAGACGCATACGCGCCCCTCGGCCCGGGCGACGCGCGTCGTCTACACCGAATACGACCTGCCGCGCGAGACGATCTCGCCGCACGACGTGATCGTCGATTCCGAGGGCATCGTCTGGTATTCGAGTTTCGGCGAACAGAACCTCGGCCGGCTCGATCCGAAGACCGGCGAGGTCACGGAATTTCCCATCGACGTGCACAAGCCGGGATTCCCGACTGGGCTCCTCGGCCTGCGCGCTGACCGCGAAGGGAACCTGTGGCTCGGCAACATGTACCAGGCGACGATCGTCAAGTTCGACCGCAAGACGGCGAAATTCACCACCTGGAAGCTGCCCTCCGAGCACAACATCGATGCGGCGCAAGTCAACATGGTGAGCCCGCAGGCCTCGCACGTCGACGGCAAGGTGTGGACGCAGAACAACGGCTTCGCCGGCGTGCACCGCCTGGACGTCGCCTCGGGGAAACTCGAGACCTGGGAGCCGTTCAAGAGCGCGCCCAAAGGCGAGCCGCACAACATCTACGACGTGATCCCGGACTCGCAGAACAACGCCTGGTTCACCGACTTCCGCTGGCGGCACATCGGGCGCATCGACGCGAAGAGCGGCGAGGTGAAGATGTTCGAGATACCGGCCACGGCCAAGGTCGTCGCGCCGCGCCGCGGCATGATGGACGCCAAAGACCGGCTCTGGTTCGCGCAGTACCGCGGCGACAGGATCGCCGTGCTCGACACGAAGACCGGGCAGTTCCGCGACTGGGCGGTGGGCCCGCGCTGGTCGTCGCCCTACGACGTCATGATCGACAGGAACGAAGAGGCGTGGACCGGCTCGATGATCACCGACCGGGTGACGCGGCTCGACACGAAGACCGGCCAGGCCGTCGACTACCTGCTGCCGCGCACGACCAATATCCGGCGCGTGTTCGTGGACAACTCGACCACGCCGGTGACCTTCTGGGTCGGCAGCAACCATGGCGCTTCGATCGTGAAGCTCGAGCCGCTCGACTAGGCGCTTTCTGTCGAACCGGCGCCAGTTCTGTCGCCGGTGCCGGATGCAGCCGCCGGCTTCCACCGGCAAATCAGGCGCGATCGGCGCGATCCGCCGCCTGCACCGTGAATTAGGTCACGAAATCGCGGCTCCACGCAAGCCGAGAGGGTTTGGCACGGCGATTGCTCTAGCTCCAGGCACTAAAGGAAAAGCTAGGGAGTCGATCTTGCAACTGTTGGACTTCGCACCGTGGCGCCTGGGCCCGTATTGCACGGCGCAGAGCGTCGGCATACCCACCGCGTTTTACCTTTCGAGCCACTTCCAGGCGATCTTCGACGTCGGGCAGCGCCGGCCCGTCGGCTATGAGGCGCTCATCCGGGCGACGAGGACGGACGGGCTCGCCATCGCCCCGCCGCAGCTCCTAGGAAGCATTCCCGGGGGCGAGGCGCGCACCAAGTTCGATCGCCAATGCAATCTCCTGCAAGTCGAGAAATTCATCGGCTTGGGCGACGCGCACAGCCGGCTCTTTCTCAACCTCGACCCGTACGTCGCGGTCGAAGGACGCCGCTTCGCGCCGTTCTTCGCGCAGATGCTCGAGTCGCACAATTTTCCAGCGGACCGCGTGGCGGTGGAGCTGACGGAATCGCCGCTGCAGGGCATGGAGCGCCTCGCGTCCGCGGTCGACTACTACCGCGAGCTCGGCTGCCAGATCGTCATCGACGACTTCGGCGCGGGACATTCCAACTTCGATCGCATCTCGCGCCTGAAGCCCCACATCGTCAAGATCGACCAGGGGATGACCCGCCACGTCACCACCGACCCGGTCGCGCGCCGCATGTTCACCGGAGTCGTCTCGGTGCTGCACGACGTGGGCGCGCTCGTCTGCGTCGAAGGCATAGAGACGGAGCACCAGGCGCTTTGCGCGATCGACGCCAGCGCCGACCTGCTGCAGGGCTTCTACTTGGCGCGGCCCGCCGCGACGCTGGTCGCCGAGGACGCGTGCCGCGACGTGTTCGACCACCTGCGCGAAGTATCGGCGCGGCGCCGGACGGGGGGGAATGTCATCAGGCTGCGCCGGCGCTCATCGGGCTTCTCTCCAGGCAGCGTTACCGCCTGATCCGGGGCGACCAGCACGGACAGGCCGGATTGTTCCAGTAAATGCCGGCGAACACGAAGCATCTGTCAGGATTCCGGTTCGCCTTATCTCTCATAGACAACCCAGGTACTGTCCGGCTCTGAAAGTGTGATCGAGCCGCACTGCGGAGCGTCGTGCGGGACGGGATCGTACTGGATCGCCACATGCCGCGCGCCCAGCATGTGGAACAGCATCGTGTTGTATCGGGTCATCCCGGCGTCGTTGTACGAAAGGTCATAGCAGACCGTTCCCGTTGCCGGCCGCACCGCCGCGGGATCGGGATTGATCCGCGCTCCCGCCGCGGTGTTGATCTCGATAACGAAAGGATTGCGGAGCTGAGGATACGCTCCGGCGGGATCGAGCGCAGCGTAGGGGTTTCCGCTTCCCGCGCCGATCTGGACCCGCGTCGTCGGCGCTCGGTTATACGGAATGATCGACAGCGCGGCAGAGTCGAGGTTGAAGAGGACGGACTCCGGCGCCGTATCGACCGCGGGATTTAACCACGCGCCCCGCAGCCGCCCGTCGATGTCCCACGCGTCCTTGCCGCAGCTTTTCGGGTCGGAGAGAAGCAAGTCGAACCACGCCGCTTTCAGTGACGGCTCCATGTAATCGATGAAGCACACCGCGTTGATGGTCTTGTTGCCGGCATAGGGCGGGTCGATCTTATAGCCGAGCAGTTTCAGGAAATCGTGAAAGCTCGGGTAGCGCCTCGGGCCGTGCCCCGCAAAGTGTCCCCGGACGCGCTTGTCGACGACCCCGACATCCCAGGAAAAGCTATAGCTCTTGGTAATACCGACTTGTTCGCCGGCATATACCGGCAGCGGGTCGGGCGCACCCAGCCCGCCCAGAACCATGATCCGGAAGTTCGCGCCGCCGGGACTGATCCAGGAAGAATCCGGAGCGGAGGCGACATGGTCCATGATGCGGCTGCTCAACCCGTGAAGATGGTCGAAGTAGGACGTGACGGCGTCGTTGTGCCGGACGAAGACCTGATAATCGAAATCGGGCCGTCCGGGAACCTGCTGCCGAAGGAGCGATACGACTTCGCCGTCCGCCATGGCGTAGACCGGATACGAATACGCGCCGCCTGTATCCGGAAAGGGGTAGTTGATGTACATGTGATCCACGGCGAGGACGTGGCCTCCGCCGGGATTCAGATTGCCGAGCGGTATGACCCCGGTCGTGTTCGCGATGTCGGTCGGCGCATGCGTGAAGAGCGCGCTGTCCGGCGGAGGGACGGGGCGATGAGATTCGGCGTGGGCCGGCGCGTACGGAAAACACATCGCGCCGAGCAGGATTGCGATTGTGCAAAGAACGGGTCTCATCGTCCGCCTCCCTTCCTGTCAAAACTCGAGATTTCCTCCTGACCGAAACCTTGCACTGTGGCTTCAGCATCGGACGGCCCAATGGCGCTGTCAAGGGCGGCGCACGAGCAGGCGGGGTGGCGGGCTTGTCAGGTTTCCCCGACTTACCCTGTTCGGAACCCGAGAGTAGGATTGCTCCTGCGCAGACACCCGAAAAGCAAATTCTTCGGGCAAAAGGGGGTGGGTCCCCACTTGGCCCTCGGAATGACAAGAGAAAGGGGAGAACATCATGCCGTCCATGACCCGGTTCGAGCACCGCCGCCGTCTTCTGCAATGGCTGTCCGCAAGCCCGCTGCTCGCCTCGCCGGGCTTCGCGCTCGGCGGAGTCGACCGCCCCTCGAAGCTCCCCGAGCTCGAGGCGAGCGCGCCGCTCATCGCCAAGCCCGAAGAGGCGATCAACGTGTTCGACTTCGAGCCGGTGTTCTTCAAGAACGTCCCGCCCGCGCACGTCGGCTACATGGCCTCCGGGATCGACGCCGAAGTGACGCTGCGCGCGAACCGCGAGGCCTTCGCGAAGTATTACCTGCGGCCGCGGCGCCTCGTCGACGTCTCCAAGCCGGACATGAACGTCGAGATCCTCGGGGTGAAGTATTCCAACCCCATCTTCATCTGCCCGACCGGAGGCAACCGCGCCTATCACCCGGAAGGCGAGATGGCGGTCGCGCGCGCGGCGAAGGTAGGCGGGCACCTGGAGATGCTCGCGACGCCCGCGACCACTTCCATGGAAGACGCGATCGCGGCGCGCGGCGCGCCCGTCTGGTACCAGCTCTACGCCTCGCCCAAATGGGAAGTCGCAGAAAGCCTGGTGAAGCGCGCCGAAAAAGCCGGGTCGCCCGTCGTCGTGGTGACGGTGGACCGCGTCGCCGGCAGGAACCAGGAGACTTTCTTTCGGCTGAGAAAGTCCGACGCGCGCGAGTGCAAAGGGTGCCACGCGGGAGACCTGCAGGAGAGCGTGAAGCGCAAGCCCGCCTACGCCGGCATCGACCTGAAAGGCCTGCCCAACCTCCAGTCGGCGAACATGAGCTGGGATTTCATCAAGCGCCTGCGCGGCGCGACCGGGATGAAAATCGTCATCAAAGGCATCCTCACTGCCGAGGACGCGAAGCTCGCCGTGGCGAATGGGGTGGACGGCCTCGTCGTCTCGAACCACGGCGGGCGCGGCGAAGACAGCGGGCGCGCCACGATCGACGCCCTGCCCGAAGTGGTGGACGCGGTGCAAGGCAAGATCCTGGTGCTCGTGGACGGCGGCTTTCGCCGCGGCACCGACATCGCCAAGGCGCTCGCCACGGGCGCGAACGCGGTCGGCGTCGGGCGGCCGTACCTGTGGGGACTGGGCGCGTTCGGCGAGCCGGGCGTGGCGAAGGTGCTCGAGATCTTGCGCACCGAAACGCGCGTCGCGATGATGCAGTGCGGAGTGCGCTCGGTGAAGGAATTCACGCCGGCGTTCGTGCGGAGGGTGTAAAGGGTTTTCATCTCCTGCTGTTTTTCAGAGTGAGGGGATGAGCAACTTGAAGAAGATCGTTTCGATCGCATTCCTGGGAGCGGCGATCCTGGCCGCGCAATTCGCTGCGGCGCAGACCGAAGTCTATCCGGCGAAGCCGGTGCGGCTGATCGTGGCTTTTCCTCCGGGCGGCAGCGTGGACACGGTCGCGCGCGTCTTGGGCCCGCCGCTGTCGGCGAGCCTGGGGCAGGCCGTAGTCATCGAGAACCGCAGCGGCGCCTCGGGCAACATCGGCACCGAGCTGGCGGCGCGCGCGAAGCCGGACGGCTACACGCTCATCATCCACACCATTCCCTTCGTCGCGAACGCGCACCTGTACGAGCGCATGCCTTACGACCCGATCGCCGATTTCGCGCCGGTGTCGCTCTTGTGCTCGTCTCCCGCCGTGCTGATCGTGCACCCCTCGGTGCCCGCGCGCTCGGTGGGCGAGCTTCTGCAGCTCGCGAAAGCGAAGCCGGGAGCGCTGAACTACTCGGCGGCGGGCGCGGGCACCAACCCGCATATCGCGGGCGAATTGTTCAACATGCTGGGGAACGTGGATATCGTCGCGGTCCAGTACAAGGGCGGCGGCCCGGCGCTGGTCGGGGTTCTCGGCGGAGAGGTCGGGATCACCTTTCAGAATATCTCGGAGGCCGTGCCGCACGTGAACTCGGGACGCCTGCGCGCGCTCGGGGTGACCGGCGCCAGGCGTTCCGCGGCATTGCCGGAGGTTCCGACCATCGCGGAGTCCGGCGTGCCGGGGTATGAATTCGTCACCTGGCACGGCGTGCTCGCGCCCAAAGGAACATCCGGGGAAATCGTCGCCTTGCTGAACGCGAAGCTCAAGGGTGTCCTGCGCGCGCCTGAGCTATCGGCGAGATTCGCTCAAATGGGCCTGGATGTGATCGCCAGCTCCCCCGGGGAATTTTCGGCCCACCTGAAAAACGAGCTCGAAAAATGGGGCCGGGTCATCAGGGAAAGACGCATGCGCGTCGAGTGACAAGCCTCTCAGGGCGTCGATGCCATGATTCGTTCCTGCTTCACTCTTGACAACCCATTCGGACGCGCCTAGCCTGACTGTCCCCTGTTGCGGCCCTCCAGGAAGGGGATCGATGCCTTCGCATCGGTCGAGCGCCCAGCACTTCTGACCTGACCGCGCGTTTATCGAAACGGAGGATGCGATGATGCGGAACTGGTTTCATTTCATTTCCCTCGCAGCGGTCATGTTCTTCGGCCTGGTGACCGTAGCAGCTGCCGATACGTTCAGGATTCGCCTGACTGGCGCCCGGTGCGCCGATGATCCCGCATGCCACAACCGCTTCCACCCCGCAATCAAGCCGGTGATCACCGTCAAACCGGGTGACACCGTCATCATGGAGACGCGGGACGCATTCGATGGGCAGATCACGCGGACGTCCACGGCGGCCGACGTGATCCCTACCTTTCTCGGCGGCCCGCTCAATCTCAACCTTGTCCATCCGCTGACCGGACCGGTCGCGATCCAGGGGGCCGAGCCGGGCGATCTTCTCGCGGTGCACATCGTCGACATCATCCAGGACGACTTCGCCTATACGATCAACGTCCCGGGCTTTGGCTTCCTCAGGAGCGAAGTTCCGGGGCCGGCGATTCTGCACTGGGACATCATGGGAGACGTAGCCACTTCGCGCGACCTGCCCGGGGTCCGCATCCATGCGGAACCTTCGATGGGAACGACGGGAATCGCCTTGTCCGTCGCCAAGACCGAGGAGGTCTTTCAGCGCGAGCACGAGCTTGCCGGGCGCGGCGGGTTCGTGCTGGAGCCAAACCCGGACGACGCGGTACCGGCAAGCCTATGCGGGCATGGCGGGACGGTCGCCAGCCGGTGCTTGCGCACGATCCCCACGCGCGAGAACGCGGGGAACATCGACGTCAAGCAGCTCACCAAAGGCGGCAGGCTTCTTATTCCCGTATTCGTGCCCGGGGCGCTCTTTTCGGCGGGCGACGCTCACTTCGCGCAGGGTGACGGCGAGATCGCCGGCACCACGATGGAGATGAATGTCACCCTGGTCGTCAAGTTTTCCGTTCGCAAAGGCGAGGCGAAGCGGCTGGGCATCACCACTTTCCAGTTTGAGCGGGACGACTTCTTCGCACTGCCCGAGCGGGCGGTGCCGAAGCGCTTCTTTGCCACCACGGGAATTTCGGTGGATCGCGTCACCGGAAAAAACGAGAGCGAAGATCTGACGCTCTCGGCCAGGAATGCTGCGCTCAACATGATCGATCACCTGGTTCGCACCCGGGGGCTGACGCGCCAGCAAGCCTACATGCTCTCCAGCACCGCGGTTGACCTCCACATCAACCAGTTGGTGGATGTGCCGAACTTCCTGGTGTCGGCGTTTCTTCATCTCGATGTTTTCCACGACGATAGGGACTAAGACAGGAACGAAGACAAGAAATAGAACCAGCACCTGGCCGAGGTTCAAGATGAACCGGCGCGAGTTTCTTGCAACGGCGTCCGGCGTTGCCGCGGCAGGGTTCTTTCCGCGCGTCTGCCTGGCTCACTTGGGCGCTCACGAGGGACGTTTCACCACCGGGGGCCTGACCCTCGTCAGCGGCTACTGCCCTGAAGGCCACCATCTGGTGGGCCAGGCCGTAGTCGAACTCATTTCGCAGCATGTCTCCACAGCCAAGAGGTCGCAGCTCACGGTCATAGCGAGTTCCGCAGACACGCTCCGGTTGCTGCGCGCCGGCCACACCGACACTCCCTATGGCCGGTTCAGCGTGGATCTCGCCCTGGTGGAGGGTGACGAGGCCTATGCGGCATTAAAAGGGACAAACTCGCAGGACGGGCTCCGGCTGCTGACTTTGCTCCCGGCTCAGTATCTGCACATTGTGACGCTTAGCGGAAGTCCGATCCGAAGCATCGGGGAGCTCAAAGGAAAGACGGTCTCCGTCGGCCCGGCTCGAAGCCGATCCGAAAAGCTGACGCTCCGACTTCTGGAAGCGCTTGACCCGTCCGTCGGAACCTCTTTGCAGCGGGCGGCGCTCGGTTTATCGGAGTCGATGTGGGCGTTGTCGGAGAAAAAAATCGACGCCTTTGCGTGGCACGGACCTGTTTCCCCGGCGCTGTTTGAACATCTCGCCGGACTCCTGAAAATCCGCACTACGCTGCTGTCGCACGAGGAGGGGGTCCCAAAGCTGCGAGAAAAGTACGGAACCGCCTACTACCCCGCGCTGATCCGGCAGGGGGCCTATCCGTGGCTCGACAAAGATATCCGTGTCGTAGGCACCCAGAACCTCCTCATCAGTAGGTTGGATCTCCCCGTTCAGACGGCTTATGACATCGTAAAAACACTCAACTCTCATCGAGATGTTTTCACAGGCGGGGATCGCCGACTGAGCGACACCAGCGCCGGACCGGAGACCTACATGCCCTTTCCTGAGCACCCCGGCGCGCTGAAATTCCGTGAGGGATAGGCGGAGTGCGAACGCTCTCCTAAAATGAAGAACGGCGCCCCGCGGGGCGCCGTTCTTGTTTTAGGTAGCCGTGTTCTTACAGACCAGCCGCCTTCAAGCCCGCCACCGCGGCCGCCGCGTCCTGGTCCGAGTTCGCGCCGCTGACGCCGATTGCGCCGATGACCTTGCCGCCGGTCATGATCGGCACTCCGCCCTCGATCGGCGTCGCTCCGGTCAAGCCGAGCAGGGCAACCCGTCCTTTGGCGATGCCGTCCTCGAACGCCTTGGTCGGGCGGCGGTACATGGCAGCCGCCTTCGCCTTGTCGAGCGCGACCTGCACGCTCGCGGTCTGGGTGTCGTCCATGCGCTCGTAATAGACGAGGAAGCCGTGGTTGTCCACGACCGCGATCGCCATGCGCCAGCCGTTCTTCCTCGATTCCGCGGCCGCGCCGGCCGCGATTTTCTTGGCCAGCTCGAGGCCGATCTCCTGGCCGTAGGGCGGGCGTTCCTGCGCAAAGGCGCCGGCGGCGAACAGCGTGAATGCGAGGCCCAGTATGAATCTGCTCAGTGACATTTGTTCCCCCTTGTGATGGTGGTGCTGGCGGATGAACCGGACAGAAAATTCGACTTGCCGGCGGATTATGTTTGGCAGCGATGCCGCGGTCAAGCGGCTGAAAGCGACAATGACGATGTCATTAATTGCCGGTTGACACGCCGACTCCCCCCAGCAAAGAATGGTTTCCGGGAGCCCACTATTTGCGAAGCAAGGAGTGGCTATGAAAAAGCTCGTCATTGGGCTGCTTTTGGTCCTCGTGGTCATCGGGTTCTTCCTTTTGCGCGATGAAATTCCATTCCCGGACGATTCGTCTTCTGCAGCCCGGGACCCCGGGGTGCGCGGCGGAGCGGCGGGCGCAGGCGCGCCCATCGCGGGACTGACCCAGACCGAGCTGGCGTTTTTCAACGCGGGCAAGGACGATTTCGAGGAAGAGGAAGGGATCGACGACGGCCTGGGACCGACGATGAACCTCGGCAGCTGCGCCGGCTGCCATTTGCATCCGGCAGTCGGCGGAACCAGTCCTGCGGTGAATCCCCAGGTTGCATTCGCCACCGCGAACGGCGCAGCCAACACCGTTCCGTCATTCATCACGCCGAAAGGGCCGGTGCGCGAGGCGAGGTTCGTGAGGAACGCCGACGGAACGCCGGACGGCGGCGTCCACGATCTGTTCACCATTGCCGGCCGGTCGGACGCGCCGGGATGCGTGCTCGCGCAGCCGGACTTCGAGAAGCAGCTCGCGCGCCGCAACGTGATCTTTCGCATTCCCACCCCGGTGTTCGGCGCGGGCCTGATCGAACAGATCCCGGACAAGGCGATCCTTGCGAACCAGGGCTATGACGCGCCCAGGAAGAAAGAGCTCAAGATCCACGGCCGGCCCAATATCGTTCTCGCCGGCCACGCGATCTCCGGCCAGGCGAACAACAACGGCAACGACGGCACGGTCGCGCGGTTCGGCTGGAAGGCCCAGAACAAATCGCTGCTGCTGTTCTCCGGCGAGGCGTACAACGTCGAAATGGGGATCACCAACGAGCTGTTTCAGACCGAGCGCGATGAAACCCGGACGTGCCAGTTTGCGGTGGTTCCCAACGACGTCACCAAGACCGACGGCGAGACGCTCGTCGAGGGGATCGGCGCGATCGAGAAGTTCGCCTTCTTCGCGCGCTTCCTGGCGGCGCCGGCGCCTTCGCCCGATACGCCGGGAGGGGCAGATTCAATTGCAAGGGGCCGAAAGCTGTTCACCGATACCGGGTGCGCGCTCTGCCATACGCCCACGCTCGATACGGGCAACGCCGCCGTCGCCGCGTTGCGCAATCAGCCGGCGAATCTCTTCTCCGACCTGCTGGTCCATGACATGGGCCCGGGGCTGGCCGACGGGATCACCCAGGGACAGGCAGGCCCCCGAGAGTTTCGCACCGCCCCGCTGTGGGGTCTGGGACAGCGGCTGTTCTTCCTGCACGACGGACGAACGCCGGACCTGCGGGAGGCGATCCGGGCGCATCGCAGCGGGAGTTTCCTGACCTTCAACGCTTCCGAAGCGAACGCGGTGATCAGGAACTTCAATGCGCTCAAGGATGACCAGAAGCAGGACGTTCTAAACTTTCTGCGCTCGTTGTGACCCTTGTCGGCGTTGCATGAAGATCTCCGTCGTCGTTCCCGCGTTCAACGAAGAGCGGCTGCTGCCCGGCTCGCTCTCCAGCATCCGCGCGGCGATGGAAGGGTTCGACCGGCTCGGCTGGAAGTCCGAGCTGATCGTGTGCGACAACAATTCCACCGACCGCACGGCGGAGATCGCGAAGGGCGCGGGGGCGCAGGTCGTATTCGAGCCGGTCAACCAGATCGGCCGCGCGCGCAACACCGGCGCGGCCCGCGCCGGCGGGGACTGGATCTTTTTCGTGGATGCCGATTCCCGTCCCGGCGTGGAGCTTTTTCTCGAAGCGGCGGATTGCATCCACGCCGGGCGCTGCCTGGCCGGCGGAAGCACCGTCGCCTACGAGGATCCGCGTCCCGGCGTCGCGCTCCTCACCGGAATCTGGAATGCGGTGAGCCGGATCAACAAGTGGGCGGCGGGGGCGTTCATTTTCTGCGAGGCGGCGGCGTTCCGCGAGACGGGCGGCTTCAGCGAGGAGCTGTACGCGAGCGAGGAGATCGATCTGTTCCGGCGGCTGAAGCGCATGGCCCGCCGCGGCCGGCGAACCATCGTTATCCTGCACCGCCACCCCTTGAGCACCAGCGGTCGCAAGCTGCGGCTCTATGGCTGGCGCGAGTTTTTCCGGTTCATGGTGAAGACCGTCGTGTCGCGCGGGCGCGCGCTGCGCAGCCGCGAGGACTGCTTCGCCTGGTACGACGGCCGGCGCTGACGAGCCCCGGGCGGTCCGTCCGGGGGTTTCTCTTCCTAGGTCTGCGTCTGCGCTTTCAGGTGCGCTTTGGATTTCCTGCCGGGAGCGGCAGGAGGAATATAGCCCGCGATCCGGCAGAGCAGGCCCTCGCTCCTCTTGCCGTTGTTGAATCGAATCGACTGGCACAGCATGACCTCGCCCCTGGCCGAGAGCGCGGACACGTGGAGCCGCACGTTCTCGAGTGAGATTCCCGTGTCGGTCGCGATCTCCGAGTCCAGCCGTTCGCCGCGGTCTTTCAGGTATTTCAGGATTTCCTGCAAGGCGGATACTCCTTGTTTTCTATGTCGGGGATGCGTCGGCACCCCGAAAGCGGAGACGCATTTTACGCTAAAGCGATCGATCTCGCCAGGTTTCCCGGCTAAGGGGCCTTCGGAGCGCCCGCGCGGGCCTTCCTCGCGTTCCACTTCGCGAGCTTCTTCGCCCGCTTGGCGGCTCCCGCGAGATCCTTCTTCCCTCTTTTCCTCCTTCGCCGGGTCTCCAGCATCTGGGAGTGAGTCACGTGAGTCAAGTGAGCCAAGATGAGCCTCCGATCGTTGCGCGGTTCGATTGGGCGCCAGTTTGACGCGTTTCGGCGCTCTTGGGCAACTCCCTGTAAGGTTTCCCCGACTTACCCCGTCAGGAACGCCGGAGTACGATGCCTTCCACAAGGGTTCGTGGGGGGCTCTATGAAAAATCTGCGCTCATCATCCCGCCGGAATTTTCTCTCCGGCACGGCGGCGTTGGCGGCGACGGCGGCGCTCGCGCCCTTGCGCGCGGCGCGCGCGCAAGGCCCGGCGAGGCAGAAGACCCGGCTGGTCCTGCTCGGCACCGGCGGCGGCCCCAGGGTGATCCCGAACGGCCGCGCCAGGCCCGCGAACCTCATCGTCGCGAACGGCGTGCCCTACGTCATCGACTGCGGCTCGGGCGTGTCGCAGCAGCTCGTCCGCGCCGGCGTGCCGCTCAACACGCTGCGCCACGTCTTCATCACGCACCACCACTCCGATCACGATCTGGATTACGGCAACATGATCTACAACGCGTGGGCGTCGGGCCTGCGCGCGGGCGTGGACGCCTGGGGCCCGCCGCCGATCAAGGCCATGACCGAGGCCTACTGGCAGCTCAACCGCTTCGACATCGAGACGCGCATCGCCGACGAGGGCCGGCCCGACCTGCGCAAGCTCGTCACCGCGCACGAATTCAGCGAGCCGGGCCTGGTGATGCAGAACTCGGACGTCAAGGTCAGCGCGGCGCGCGTGCGCCATCCTCCGATCGTTCACGCCTACGCCTACCGGTTCGACAGCGCCGACCGCTCGATCGTGATCTCGGGCGACACCGCGTATTCCCCCGAGCTCGCCGCCCTCGCCAGGGGCGCCGACGTTCTCGTGCACGAAACCATGCACCTCGGCGGCCTGGAGAGCCTGTTGAAGCGCGTGCCGAACGCGGCGACGCTGCGCGAGCACCTGCTCGCCAGCCACACCGCCACGGAGGACATCGGCAAGGTGGCGGCCGCGGCGGGGGTGAAGACGCTCGTCCTCTCGCACCTCGTGCCGTCGGACGACAACTCGATCACCGACGACATGTGGATGGAGGGCGTGCGCAAGCACTACGGCGGCACTATCGTCGTCGGGCGCGATTTGATGGAGATCTGAGGGGGAGTAGAATCGGCGCCGCAATGAAAGCTTCCGAACCCTTGATCATTGGCCGCAAAGTAATCGCGGCGAAGCGCCGAGCGGCGGGCAGACGGATCGCCGCAAATATCGTCCGCCTGCAAAGAATCCGCGGCGCGCGCACGGCCGGGCAGGCGCTCGCGGAAGCCCGCGGCGAACGTCTCGCGCGCTGACGGCGATCGAGCTGGTGCTGGACGCCAGCGTTTCGCTCGCCTGGTTCCTCAAGGAAACTCCCGAACGCGCCGCCTACGCGGGTGCGGTCAAAGCGGCCGCCGCCGAAGGCGCCGTCCTCCATGTTCCCGTGCGTGTAAAGGTGTTCACACCTGTTTGAAGCGGCCCGCTAGGCGGGGCTTGTCGGGTTTCCCCGACTTACCTTGTCAGGAGGGCAGGAGTACGATGCCCTGCACAAGCACAGGGGAGATCACATGAACGTCAAACGCTGCTCACCGCAGTCATCGGCATCGCCGCTCTCATGACCACGGCTTCGATCCGCGCCGCCGAAATCAAGGTGCTCGCCTCGAACGGCGTGAAGGAGGCGCTGCTCGAGCTCGCGCCCGCCTTCGAGCGCGAGACCGGAAACAAGCTCGTCATCGCTTTCGGCCTCGCCGCCGCCTTGAAGCGCCAGATCGAAGCGGGCGAAGCCCTCGACCTCGCCATCCTCACGAGCAGCGGGGTCGAAGATCTCGCGAAGCAGGGCAAGGTGGACGCGGCCTCGCGCGCCTCGATCGCGCGCTCGGGCGTGGGCATCGGCATCAAGAAGGGCGCGCCGCGGCCCGACATCGGCACGCCGGATGCGTTCAAGCGCACCATGCTCTCCGCGAAATCGATCTCGTGGGCGAAGGAAGGCGCGAGCGGCGTCTACTTCGTGGGCCTGCTCGAGCGCATGGGCATCGCCGAACAGATGAAGCCGAAGATCGTGCTCGCCCCCTCGGGGGCGGTCGTGGGGAAGCTCGTCGCCGGAGGCGAAGTCCAGCTCGGCGTCATCCTCGTCAACGAATTGATGGCCGCGCCCGGTGTCGAAGTGCTCGGGCCGCTGCCCGCCGAGCTGCAGAACTACACCGTTTTCCATGCCGGCGTCGGCGTGGGCTCGAAGGACTCGTCGGCGGCAAAGGCGCTGATCAAGTTCCTCACCACGCCGTCCGCCGGCGCCGTTTTCAAGGCGAAGGGGCAGGAGGCGGGGTGACGCTCGTCTGGGGCGCGAACGCCGGGCGGCCGTATCTATGCGGACTCGGACGTGTTCGAGGACCCTGGCGTCGCGAAGGTGCTCGAAACCTGCGCACTGAGGCGCGGGTCGCGATGATGCAGTGTGGCGTGCGGACGGTGAGGAAGTTTACGCCGGCGTTTGTAAGGAGAGTTTGATACCGAACTAAGAAGAAAATCTATGGATGCCACAAAGGCAAAAGCTTTGTTTGAAAAACTTCTATCTGCTCCCGTCGATGACTGGAAAATCGTTGCACTGAGCGGATGGGGCAAGTCGGCAGCGGTATTCAAGGCGGAGAAAAATGGGGCTACAGCCGCCATAAAGGTTTTCGACACTGAATTGGTCGAGCGATTTGGTAAGTCAACCCAGCTAACGAGAATTAAGCGCGAATTAACTCTTGTTGGCAAACAGCATCCAAATCTAGTTCAAATCCTCGGTGGCGGAGAAACTAAGGACGGTCTGCTATATGTTGCAATGGAGTATGTAGATTCGCCAAATCTCGCGCAGGTTCTCAAAGAGCTGCCTCGATCAAATATTCAGGACGTGATTTTGCAGATTGCGAACGCAGCTAAATTCCTCGAAGACGCTAGTCTAGTTCATCGTGATATCAAGCCGGACAACATTGCAATTAGCACTGATTATTCAAAATGTTTGTTGCTTGATTTCGGCGTAATGCGCCCGATAGGGGATTCAGACCTTACTGATCACGAACAAAGAGAATTTTTAGGAACTCTACGTTACAGCTCACCGGAATTCTTGTTTCGAGAAGAGAAGAACACGTTGGAAGGATGGCGAGCGCTCACCTTTTATCAAATTGGCGCTGTGCTGCACGACCTCATCATGAGGATCCGAATCTTCTCCGGATTAGATGCCCCATATGCACGGCTTGTAGAAGCAGTAAAAAGCGACAAACCGAAAATTGAGGCGGCAGATGTTGCGCCCGACTTGGTTTTGCTGGCCAAAAACTGTTTGGTCAAGGATCCCGCTAAGAGATTGGAGTTGGTCTCTTGGGAAAGTTTTCTAGCCGATCCTCGTAAAGGAACGAAGATCGGGGAACTTACGGCACGAATCAGAAAGAGACAGGCACTTGCGAAAGCATCAATCACGGAGCATGCACTGGAAACGGAAGAATCATGGGAACGACGTTACATTTTCGAAACCTTGCTTACAAGTATCTATACGCATTTGCGCAAGGAGTGTATTGGGACAGATGTTTTCCCACCGATAGAATGCCAACAAGTAACTGATGTACCGGGTGGTCAAGCTTCAATAGAACTAAGATTCGCTCGTTCATTTGCACACGGCCTACAGCAGCCGTGCGGTCTTCATTTTCGTTTCCGACTTGTCGACGCAAAAGAACAGGTCTTAGAAATTCTGGCTGGTGTCAGGCTATTGCCCAATCTACATTCTCGGGTCGTTATTCCAGACCCTGAGAATGTCATTTCTGTATACAAGGGAGTTTTCGAAGACACGATTGTTCAACAACGAATACAAGAGGCAGTATATTTGTTATGGGATATCGCTCAGATTCATGCTGAAAACCAAACCGCGACAAGCGATAGCCATTGGCTTCCGATAAAGAGTGACTGAACAAGAAGGGGGGGCGCAATGCTCGGGGTTTGGTGGGTAAAAGATGAAGATCTAAACCATGAACAGAAAGGGGTCATCACTCTTGACCTCGACGGGAGTTTTCTTATTCTTGGGCCTCCTGGTTCCGGCAAAACCAACTTGTTGTTGCTACGTGCGAAATACCTTGCATTGGCCAAGAAAAGTAACGTACTAGTCTTAAGCTTTACGGGAGGCCTCCGTGGATTTTTGGCAAGCGGCGCCGACGGCTACAAAGTGCCACCTGATCGGGTTCGAACGTCTATCTCGTGGATGCAGGCGTTGTTGTACGATCATGGTGGTGACCCGGATGTTGAAGCAGAAGATTTTGACACTCTTAGATTGACATTACTATCGCGCGTGACGGAAGTTGTAAAAAAGAAGAAACTTCGTCATTTGTACGATGCGATTCTCCTGGATGAAGCACAGGATTACCTTATTGGGGAAGTCCAATTGTTAGAGAAGTTAACACCCAGGCTATTTGCTGTCGCTGATTCACAGCAAAAGATCTATTCTGGAGACGACCCGACCGAGTATTTGAAATCTAAGGTAAAAGAAACTAAGGTCCTAAAGTACCATTATAGAAACGGTCACTCAATTTGTCGGCTTGCAGATGGCATTGCGGCTGCATCGGACGAATATGTTCCGATGCTCCCAACGAGCAACTACGATGAAAAGAAGGTGCCAAGTTCTGTCGACGTGTTCACAGAAAAGGATCTTGATACTCAAGTGCAAAAGGTGGTGAAGGGATTGCAGACGCAGCTAAAAGCCTACCCAAATGAGATGCTTGGTGTCTTGGTGCCGCGGTTGAAGGAATTGGAGAAGGTTTGGCAGTTCATTGAGTCATCGCCCGTCGCGAAAAGTACGTTTAAACTCAGTGGCGATGATCATGGCCCCTTCGAATCTGAGACACCCGTTTGCGTTAGTACGATTCATTCTGCAAAAGGACTAGAATTTCGAGCTCTACATTTGGTATCTGCCGAGCACATAAAGAGATTTCCGCAGCAAAGGAACGTCGCGTACACTGCAATAACTAGAGCAAAAACATCCCTATCGATTTACCATACGGGTGCCCTTCCAGGATATATAGAAAGCGCGGCTATGGCCTTGTCTCCGGCTCCAACGTTGCCGAAGCTCAAGGATGTCTTCGGAGCATGAACTAGATGCGTTACGTCAACGCTGATAGGCAGGTATTGGTTGATCTTCTGGGAAGAAGCGATGCTTTCGTTTCTCTTAAACGCGCCAAGCGGACAAGCGATTTATTTCACTCGAACGAAGAATTAACTCTGGTATGGGATGATGCCGGAGAAAATGAGAGCGCCTCATTACCAAACGTTATTTTCGTAGTCGAAGACAAGCTCGAGGATTTTCTGGCATGGTCGGCGACTTATCTCCGAGCAGTTCGTCCACTTACCGCTTTCTGTCGAGTGGCTTCCCGAGAAGCCGCAACGCCGCTTTTGGATATTGCGCCACCTCACGATTTGCGCGCGATTAGCAATGCTTGCCTAGGTCTGATTTTAGGTGAAGCTGCAATGTATATGGGGCCAGGGGAAAACCTTGTACAGCTTCCATCAATTGCAGTTGAGCGAACATTTTCCTTTTCAATGGCTAGATTGATCGGCTTGGGAATGCCAGGGACCGAGCTTCCGTTTCAATTGAATCGCTGGAGCAAGGCGAGACAGTTCGGGAGGTCGTCCTCAGCAATTGTTTCCGAGAGAGATCTAGACGTAACGTGGGGAGTTATGCTCTCTGTATTTTTTGGGGCAGACTCCCTGGGTAATGCGGACACGAAGTCAGATAACAAGATCGTAGAGATATGTCGAGGTATTCTCCTCTCTGAATTCGATTCGGTAGATTTTGAGAAATTGGGCTTCGGTGGGTCGGCTGCGCTAAATGACGTTTTGCGGAGAATGACAGATACAAAAGAGGAGCGGGTCAAAGCTTTCGAGAGAGCACAGAACGACCTGGGAGTTTCTAAGGGCGAGAACCCCACTCGATATGCTTTTCTGATTGGATTTCTTGCTAGTCGCATCGAGCCTGGTTCGATGGAGCATATTGAACTACTTCGGACCGCATCTCGCGACTATCCATCGGCGATCTTGTGGTATGGATTATGTGCCGGACTGTCTAGAGAGGCGAAACTTCAGCAGGCGAACGGTGGTTTGGGACGTAGACTGTTGCGCGATGCTTTACGCCCAGCCACGATATTAGACCGTCCTACGTGTGATATCGCCTTACACGAACTTGAGGTGCTATCACGAATTGGCAATGTCGAATCAATTATTCCAGTTTCCCGATCAGGATATTTGGAAGTTGAGATCGCTCCTTGCGTCAATACTGTGGTCCGGACTGGTAAGAGCGGCCGCAATCAATCAGATCTTTTTCCTCCGTCGCCAGATAGTCCAGCCCTGCGTGATATTGCTTCAGGTTTGGAGCAGGGGATTACGGCAATCTATGATGCTTATAACAAGCTGCGTTCTATTGTTCATCCTTCTTCCAACTATTCCGGTCCTTCGGATCACAACGCTCCTGGAGAACGCTCAAAACGCCGATGGAAAAAGTAGCGGCAAAAAAACAGATCGGAAAGTGGAGCCTAGGCTTTCAGATATCGCCACAACCGCCGCGCACGCCGCGTAGTTCGAGGCGAACACGCGGCTGATGGAGCGCTTCAGCGCACCAGACACCGCCGGCAAGGCCCAGGTGAAGTTCGGCACGCCGCGCAGAAGAGCGACGACCAATAGCTCGCGGAGTTTCGCTGAGAGCGAGCCTGCCACGTACACATCGGGGAGGACATAATGAAAATCCTGCAAATCACGCTCGCCGCGCTCACGTTCGCGCTGACGACCACCGCCACGGCGCAAACCCTCAAAAACCAGCTCGTCGGAACCTGGGATTTGGTCGTCGCCGAGGTCACGGCGCCGGACGGCAAAAAATCCTATCCGTTCGGCAAGTCGCCGAAGGGCCTGCTCATCTTCACCTTCGACGGCCGCTTCTCGCAGGTCCACGTGGGCGATGTGCCGAGGATCGCTTCCAACAACCGCCTGACCGGCACGGCCGCGGAGTACGGGGCCATCATGCGCGGCAGTCTCTCGGTGTTCGGCAGCTACACGGTCGACGAAGCCAGGAATACAGTCACCTACAAGATCGCCTCCAGCTCCTTCCCGAATTGGGAGGGCGAGGCGCAGACGCGCACGATCGACAAGCTCACCGCCGAGGAGTTCGTCAACACCAATCCGAACGTGGCCGGAGGCCGCGGGTCGGCGTCGAATTTCTACCGAAGGACGAAATAAGGGCGTCGCCGCACAAAGACCGTCCACGCAGAGCTCGCACAGTTGCGCCGACCGTGCCTACAGGTAGTCAGCGCTTCAAAGACGGACTAGCATTGGCGTGGCGGACGGACCAGATCGATGACACGGACGACGAGAAGAAGCGAAACCGACACGCCGCAAACGATGACCGGCGAGCCGAAGGAACGGAGCCGGGGCACCGTATCTGGAGAGGTGATATCTCCGTGAGCCGTCGTGGCTGGAAATCTCGATTGCCTGGCGCGGCCCAGTTGCTGTGGCTTGTGGTCGCGCTGAGCTTGGGCGGCTGCGCTATCAAGCTCGTCGCCGACTACGACCAGCCGGCGTTCGACGAGACCCTGAAGGTCGCGAAAGAGGTCGACCGGTTCTATGGCGCCTTGCTGGAGCGGCCGGAAGGTCAAAGGCAGTACGCGCAGTTCTCCAGCCAGTACGTGGACATCGAGAGCGACCTTCGGTCTCTGGTCATGCGGAACCAGGCACGCCCCCTCAATGAGGAGTCGATCAAGATTTCCGAGACGATCCTGGACTTGTGGCGGAAATACAAGGGGGCGCATCAGGAGAACAACTCGTACAAGACCGCGTTGGCGAGCCTGCACCGCAAGCGGTTCACGCGATTGTTCAATGCCGCCGCCAGCGCGGAGGAGGCGAAGAAACTGTCGCCCGACGAGAAGGATACGAGCAAGGAGAGCACTCAGTAAAACCGCGTGAACAAAGGGAGCGATATGGCGTTCGATTCGGCGGAAACATTGGAAAACATGGCTAATGCGGTCAGGGACGTCGTGGCGAGCGACTGGCCCAAGGTTCGGAGCTGCGTCGAGCGGGCGCTCAAGGACCAGGAAGAAGCCCTGAAGGAAATCGCCGCTACGCGCCTCGAAAACGAATTGACGGACGAAGAAATGAAATCGGAACTGGAAGATGAAAAGAAGACTTTCGAGGCCGCGCTGCTTGCATGCGAGGTGAGGGCCAAGGCGATGGCTCAGCAGGCGGCCAACGCCGCGTTCCAGGTGCTGGAGCAGGCCATCAAGGTGGCGCTGTAATCGAGTCGGAGGATGCCGGATGCTGCATTCTGGGCCGCCGCGAAGATTTCCCGCCGCTGCTGGCAACGAGCCGAAACCAAGGGGACGCTGCAGTGGCGGCTGAGAAGCCCGGCGACAAGCGCCCCCGGGCGCCGTCGCCGGGTGTCCCTCCCCCCAATAAGCCGCCCGCGTCCGCCCCAGATCCAGGGCGGCCGTCCGTGGCCGCGCCTCGATCCACGCGTCCTTCCATCCGTCCTCCCGATGCGCCCGGCGACCGAGGCGAAGATGCACCGAATGCACCTCCGCGGTCGAAGTCTGTCAACCTCGAATCCGAACTTGGCGAGGCTACTCCCTACACCTCGGGTAAGTTCCAGCGCGTAACGGAGGAGCTTCTGAATCCGTCGGGAGAAAGTATCGAACAGACGGAAGAGGCGGGCGCGACCGGCGGCTTCGTTCCGTTACCGAGGCATGCGGACGGGGTCGACTACGACGAGGAGCTCGATTTCCTCATCCGGGTCGCCGCCCAAGCGGGATTGCCTCGCGGTGTCCCGAACGCGATCAATTACACGACGCTGCTGATCGGATTCGCGCTATGCAGCGACCGGGCGTCGCGCTGGTTGCAGCGGCTGCGCCCCGACAAGTTCCGGCGCGACGAACTGCTGGCGAGCCGCAAGCTGACGCGCGAGGGAGCGAGGATAGTGTCACGGGCGCGCCAGCTGCTGTTGCCGGCGGACCGGAGTCCTTATTCGCCGTCTGCGACACTCGTGCTGCAACGGGCGGGCGAGGTGGCCGCACTGGTGGCGAGCCGAAGCGACGGTGCGAGCGCTGATCGCCGGATCGGAACGCGCCACCTCCTGGCTGCGTTCCTGTTTCGAAACCCAGGAGAGCACGAGGCAGATCTCCTGCAGTGGCTGAATTCAACAGATGTGCGCCTTGCATTTTCGAGCCTCATTGAAGCTAACTGGCCGGCGGAAGCCGCCGGTTGGGGCACGCTCTTCCTCGAGGCCGAGCTCCCGGGCGGCCGCGAACATGCGGGCGATGTGGCTCAGACGCGCGGGGATATGCTCGACGCGCGAGGTCAGGTCGCCGATGCCGAAGCGACCGTCATGGCAGGAGCAGAGCGCTACGTCGCTAGCTTCGGCGCCGACGACCCGTCGATCCAGCGGCGCGACCTGCTCGACGTCAAGGACGAGGCGCGCGCCTTCGCGCGCATCGCGGCGAGCGGCAAAACGCGGCTGCCTCTGTCGATCGGCGTGTTCGGCGAGTGGGGCTCGGGCAAGACCTTCTTCATGGAGCTCATGTCCGAGCACGTGAAGCGGCTGTCGAGTCGCGCCAAGGACGGCAAGAAGTCGCTCTTCCTGCCCGACATCGTGCAGATCAGGTTCAACGCCTGGCACTACATCGAAAGCAATCTGTGGGCGAGCCTGGTCGAGTACATCTTCTCGGAGCTCGACCGCAGTCTTCAGGGCAACCAGAAGCCGCGCGAGCAGGTGGAGCGGATGTTCGAGCAGCTCTCGACCTCGCGCCTGCTGAAGCTCGAGGCGATCGAGAACCTGATCGTCAAGCGGCACGAGCGCAAGGCCGCGGAGGAGCGGCTCGACGGCGCGCGCCGCGACTACGAAGGGGCGCTGCTGCGCCAGTCGGCAGCGACCTCGACGGACTTCTGGCAGGCGGTCCTCCGGACTTTCAAGGAGAAGCTCAAGAAGGACGGTCCCCGAGTGGAAAAACTCGCCAGGGAGCTCGGCCTCAAGGATCTTTCGAAATCGGCGAGCTCGCTGAACGAAGTCCTGAAGGAAGCCGAGACCGAAGCCGGGCGTGCGCGCGTGCTCAACCGCGCCATGGTGGCGAAACTGGGACAAGGATGGTGGATCGCCGCCATCGTGCTGACGCTGATCGTCCTGCCGGTCGGGCTCGTCCTGCTGAAGGACGCGCTCATCCCTGGGGCAGACTGGATCGCGAAGGTGAACAGCGCCGTTCTCGCCTTCTCCGGCATGCTTGCGGCCGCGAGCGGGCTGGTCGGCAAGGCCGTGGGCTCGACCAGGAAAGCGCTGACCGAGCTCGAGGGCTTCCGCAACAAGCTCGACGCCGCCGTGAAGGAGCGCACCGAGAAATTCAAGAAGGAGTCCGGCGAGGCCGCGACGTTCGCCGGGGCCGAGCGCGAGATCGCGCGGCTGAAGAACGAGCTCGAGCAGGCCGAGCGCAAGTTCGCGGAGGCAGACAAGCGCTCGGACGAGGTCCTGCGCGACTACCAGAGCGCGACCGCGCGCGGGCGCCTGAACGCCTTCATCCGCGACAAGCTCGCGAGCGGCGACTATGCCAAGCACCTGGGATTGATCGCGACCATACGCAAGGACTTCGAGCAGCTCGCCCAGCTCATGGCCGACGCCGAAAACGACGGGAAGTCGCGCGCCGACTACATGCGCGCGCACGAGGAGTATCGCAAGCGCCTCGCGGACCTGCTCCAGCGCGCGAAAGACAAGGGAGCGCTTTCCGAGGACGAACTCGTCGAGCTGGGCAAGGACACGACCCCGCCGGAACCGGGGCTGTTCACGCGCATCATCCTGTACATCGACGACCTGGACCGCTGCCCGCCGGACAAGGTGGTCGACGTGCTCCAGGCCATCCACCTGCTGCTGTACTTTCCGCTGTTCGTCGTGGTGGTCGCCGTCGACGCACGCTGGGTTTCGCGCTCGCTGCGCGAGCAGTTTCCGCAGTTGCTTGCGGAAAACATCATCGCGCCCCGGCGCAAACGGGCGTCCGGCGCGAGGACGGCGGAGCGCGGCGGAACTCAGGAGCGATCGGACGAGGAGAGCGAGAGCGCGAATGACGCCCCAGCGAGCTCGAGGCGGCGGGATGCGGAGCTGCCCACTGCCGCCACTTCGCACGACTACCTGGAGAAGATCTTCCAGATCCCCTACTGGGTGCGTCCGATGGACCGGGACGCGAGCATGAGATACGTGAAGGGAATCGCCGACGTGGACGTGAAGAAAAGTGCGGACACGGACACGAGTCCCGGCGCGGAGCGTCCTACCCCAACGAGGCTTGCCGGCAGCGGCGTCGCGTCACCGGCGCCTGCTCCTCCTTCCGGGTCTGCGCAGGACACGACCCCGGAAGTTCCCGGAGCCGTGCCCATGGGGGCGCCGTCGTCGGCACCCGTGCAGCAAGTACCAGAGCTAGCGCAGGGCGCCGACCCGCAGACGGACGAGGAGACGGAGCAGCAGGCCGAGTACGTGGCGCGCAGCATGACGCTCACCAAGCAGGAGTGCGATTTTCTGGAAGCGCTCGCGCCCTTCGTCGGCAGCACGCCGCGCCGGGGGCTGCGCTTCGTAAACATCTACCGGCTGGTGAAGACGAGCCTGCCGGAGCCGCTGCAGAAGGAGCTGGTTTCCGAAAGCGGCGATCGGCTCGCCTATCGCGCGCTCATCACGCAGCTGGCGATCGTCACCGGAGCCCCGCACATTTCGTGGGGCTACTTCCAGCTCCTCCGGAACTCGGCTGCGGGGATCGAGCGGCGGGCCGCCGAGCCCTCCGCGCCGACGCCCGAGGGGGAAGAGACGATCGAAATGCTGCTCGCGCTGTGCAAGCGCCTGAAGGACGAGCTCGCCGCCGCCGACGGCAGACAGAAAACGGCCCTGCTCGGAGCGCTCGAACAGCTGTACTTGCTGAACGAAAAGCACGGCGTCGATACCGGCCGGCAGTTGCTGCTCGCGCTCGATCGCTTCGCGCCGATCGCGCGCCGCTATTCGTTCACAGCGCGGCCGCACTGAAGCTGCTTCCTGGCGAGAGCCGTAGCGCCGCAGGGCAAAAAAACGGCCGAAGCTCTCACCCCGGCCGTTCAAGTCACAGCCTTACTCATCGGATCTTCACCAGATCCTTCAGCACCACATCCAGGCCGCCGAACACCGAGATCTTGTCGATCTTCTCGGTGACCTTTTCCAGGGTCTCCAGCTCCTTCAGACGCAGGGCGGCGTCTTCCATCACTCGCGCGGTGTTCAGCAGCGAGCGGGTGGCGGCGGTTTCTTCGCGGCGGCGAATGACGTTCGCCAGCGCGACCTTTTCCGCTTCCACCACCTTGGCGAGGATCACCTTCATCTCGCCCGGCAGGATGATGTCCTTCACGCCGACCGAATCGACCTCGAGGCCGAAGTCGGCCACGCGGCGCTTGATGTGCTCGGCGACTACCTGGTCGATCACCACCTTGTTGTCCAGCAGCTCGTCCGCCAGCTATCTGCGGTCTTTGATATCTCGTGTCTTTGGTCTAATATTTGAACCCACAAATAAGCTGAAAAGAGAAATGGACAGAGCCACACAAAAGTCACTCGGTGCTTACTACACTCCCGACGACATCGTTAGGTCCCTCGTCTGTTGGGCGGT
>WNFY01000262.1_pt1 | contig 43860 bp, 43 predicted proteins | sample 5400091 | NCBI WGS metagenome assembly WNFY01 (sample SAMN13153364, study PRJNA577476) | soil metagenome | isolation source: 60 cm soil or saprolite under grassland replicate 1 | place: USA:California | collected 2016-06-15 | reverse complement strand
AGCCGCGTCACCTCCTGGAACCGGGTGAAGCGGTCGAACTCGAGCGGGTCGAATTCTTTCTTGGCTTCCCTGGCGAGCTCCAGCCGCGACTGCATCTGCGACTCCGCCTGGATCTCGATCTCGCGCAGCTGGGCGCGCAGGCGGGCGACGTTATCGGTGAGCTCCTGCATGGCGGACTTGAGCGCGCGCATTTCGCCTTCGATCCGGCTGCGCGCGATGGCGACTTCGCCCGCCTCGTTGACCAGCCGGTCGACGATGTCCGCGCGCACCCGCAACAGCGCCTTTGGCTGTAACTCGCGCTCGGCGAGGGGTACCGGTTTCGCCGCGGCCGCCAGTGCCACATCCCCCAGCGCGGGCTCGGGCTCGGGCGTCGCCTCGGACACCTCGATGGCGGCGGCCGCCGGTTCCGGGGGCACCGCCATGGCGGGCAGGCTTTCTTCCGGCGCACGGGGCTTCTGCAGCTGCTCGAACAAGATCCCCATGCGGTCCCAGGACGTCTCCAGCTCCTCGAACAGGGCAGTGGGCAGCGTCTTGACCGACATGGCGTTCTCGACGCGCGTCTCCATGTGGTGCGTCAGCTCGCCCAGCGCCATGGCGCCCGCCATGCGCGCGCTCCCCTTCAGGGTATGCAGCACGCGTTGCAACGCCTGGCCGAGCGCGGAATTGGCCGGACTGTCACGCCAGTCGCGCATGGCCGAACCTACCGAGGGAACCAGCTCGTTGGCCTCGTCGATGAAGATCTGCAACAGCTCCGGATCGAGATCGTCGTCGAGCCGCCGCTGGCGGCGCTCGAGCGTAATGTCCAGATCGAGGTCATCCAAAGAACTGTCGGCGAGCTCGGTTGCGGCGAACTCCTCGGCGGCATCGCTGTCCGCCGCGTTCAGAAGCGCGGACTGAGGGGTCGGCTCCTTTTCTTCAGGCGGCGATTCCTGCGGGGCACCCGCTTCCTCCCCGATGTGCTCGAGCCGCGCGACCAGTTCCGGGATCGCTCGCGGCACGCGCAACTCGACCACGCTCGCAACCATGGTCTCGATCGTGTCGATCGCTTCTCCGACCAGCGACTGTTCGTCCTCGGAAAGCTCGCTGGTCGCAAGTTTTTGCAGCGCCTTCTCCAGGGCATAGCCAAGATCCGAGAGGGTCGAGAGCTTCACCGTCCCCGAAGTGCCCGCGAGCGTGTGCACCGCTCGCAGCAAGGCGTCGCTGACCACGCCGTGCTGGCGCAGGGTCTCGTGCTCTTCCCTGATCGCGCTAACGTGCGCGCGCGCCTCCCCGCTGAAAATGGCAAAGAGCGTCTTCGAGACCCGGTGTGTGCCGAGTTGGACGAATTCCTCGGGCTCTGCGGGCGCGACCGGGACGGGGGTTGCGGCCACGTGCGTGAGTGCGGCCCTTTCCGGCGCGGCAGGCTCGGCCGCCGCGGTCGAGGGTCCTCCAAGTGACTCGGGGGACGCCTGCTCCGAGGCTTCGCCGCGACGTACGCGCTCCGCGGCCGCGACGAGCGCACGCTCATCGCTCGAGGCTCCCCCCGCCTTGAGGCGCTTCACGTTGTCGGAAAAGTAATCGTGCGCGAGGCCAATCAGCTGCAGCAGTTCCGGGGTTGCGGCGCGTTCTTCCTGCACCCACGCATTCATGGTCTGCTCGACGGCCCAGGCGGCTTCCCCGAGGCGCATGAGGCCCACCATGCGTCCGCTGCCCTTCAAGGTGTGGAAAGCGCGGCGGATCGTCGTGAGCGCCTCCTTGTTGGCGTGCTGTTCGCGCACCGTATCGAGGTGTTCGCGGATCGTTGTCAGCACCTCGTCGGACTCCTCCAGATAGACCCCCAGGAGCTCCGCGTCGATCGCCTCGGCGCTTGCGTCGATGAGCTTGGCAGTCTCAGGAGACGGGGAGGGCGCCGCGGCCGCCGTGATTTTCGCGATGGCTTCCCTCAGGTAGGGCGTAAGCGGCATGGTGCTCGCCTTGTCAAGCGCTTTGAGTGCTTTCCCCGCGGAAGCTTCCAGCGCCTGGTCGGCAATGAGTCCTGCGTCTTTCTGGAGGGCTGCGAGGTTTTTTTTCAGTTCGGCCCGAAGGCCCCCGTCTTCGGGTTTGGTCTTCCATTCCTCGTACAGGCTCGCCGTCTCGCGCTGCTGCTCGGCGACCTGGGCCTCGATGGTGGCAACCGGTTGGGCGGCGTCGGCTTCCTCTCTTCTTGCCGCCGCGATCGGCTGCATCGCGGCTTCGAAGTCGGCCTTGCCGTGCGCGAGGCCCTCGATGTAGAAACCCAGGCCCGAGAGAGTCTGCGCGATGCGTTCGAAATCCTGCGGGTTCGCGCTGTGGGCCGCGCCGGAGAAGCGGCGGATCTCCTCCGCGACCGCAGCTAGGGATTCGCGCGCGCGCGTTTCTCCCAGCATTTCGAGCGCCCCGAGCAGCTGGCGCACGGGCTTGTCGAGCGCCGCGAGCTCATCGCGCTTCGCCGTATCGCGGAAGAAGGCGTCGAGCACCTGTTCGATCGTGCGCAGGTTGGCCCGCATTTCCGAGACAACCTGGCTCATGAGCAGCCGTTCCTGCGCCTTGCGCGACATCGCGTCGAGCAAGGGGATCTCCGGCGCGCTGCGCCGGAGCTTGCCGAGCATGCAATCTTTCAAGCGCGAACGCAGAAGCTGCGCCTGCTGGGCAAACTCGCCGGAGAGATTCGCGAAACCGGCAAGCGCATTTTCGAGCAGCAGGAGCACCGTCGCGACTTCGAGCGCGACCGTCTCGCTCATGCTTTCGCGGTTCGAGGCGAGCCACGCGGCGACCCCGGCGACTTCGCCGGCGAGCTCCGTGAGATCTGCGTTGCCCAGGTGCTCCGCGTCATCCTTGAGCGCGGCCGCACTGTCGCGGAATGCAAGCAGCGACGGGGGATTGCCTGATGCGAACTTGTTCCAGGCATCCTTCGCATGAGTGAGGTGCTCGCGCGCCGGCTTCAGCGCCGGGATTTCCTCGACCATGCCGCCATCGCTCTCGGCAGCCGGGATGGTCTGGCCCAGATGGTAAGCTTCCTGGACTTCACGCACGCAATGGGTCGCTGGTTCGGCACGAGCCACGTAGTAGAGGACTTCGCGCATCAGCCGCTCAGCGACGCTCGGCGTGCCTTCAACCAGGCGCTTGATCTGTTGCTCGATGCGGTTGCACAGCTGTTTGGCGTCGAGATCCTGGGGCAGCGCCTTGCGCGCGAGCGCATCGAAAAAGGCGAGCGACACCCACCAGAAGGCGCGCTGCGAGAGGGGACCCTGCGCGGCCTCGATCGCTTCGATGGCGGCGCGCATGTCCTCGGCTCCGCCGGTATCGTTTTTAAGCCACTTGAGGAATCCGCGCTGGTAGCGGCCGCGCTGCTCGCGCAGGTATTTGTCCGATTCGCCCGCCTTCAATGCGCCCGCAACCTTGTCGCGCTTGGGCGGGCGGAAAGAGAGATTCGGATAGTAGAGATCGGTCGGGTCGGCATGCCCGCCGCGCGCCGTAACGACATCGCGGTACAGGGCATAGAGCGTGAGCGGCTGGTTGGGGTTGCCCGCCATCAGCTGGTCGAGGTAGGCGCGGATTCCGGTAAGGGCGCGCTCGACCAGTCCGAAGATCTCGGTCCTCCTTAGCGAAGCCTCCTTTTCGATGCCGGCGAGCAGGCCTTCGAGCTCCTCGGATACGCGCGTGATGCCTTCCAGACCGACGATCGAAAGCGCGCCGTGTGCCTGGTGCAGGTGCGATTGGCTCGACTTGAGCTGCGCAGCGTCGGTGCTGTTCGCGGCGAACGCGCGCAGCGCCTCCTGGGCGCGCTGGATGGCGTGGTCGATCTCGCCCTTGACCCAGGAAAGCGGCCCGACGTCGAAATCGGCGCGTGCAGTCATTGCTCCCGACCTGGCTCTCCCGCCTCAACCGATCTTGAAGCCCGACACCGAACCTTTCAGCTCTTTGGCGAGCTCGGCAAGCTGGCCGATCGACACCGCCGTGCGCTTGGTGCCTTCGGTGGTCTGCTGAGTGATGCTCAGAATGTCCTGCATGCTGGTCGCCACGGTGTTTGCGGATCTCGCCTGCTGTTCGGTGGTCGTCGTGATACCTTCGATCAGCTGCGCGAGCTGCTGCGACACTGATCCGATCTCCGAGAGCGCCTGGCCCGCGGCGTCCGAGAGCTTCGCGCCTTCGACCACGCCCTGTGTGCTCTTCTCCATGGCGGAGACCGCGTCCTGGGTGTCCGTCTGAATGGTCTTGACGATCGCACCGATCTGCTTGGTCGCTTCGGCTGAGCGCTCTGCAAGCCGCTGCACTTCTTCGGCCACCACCGTGAAGCCGCGCCCGGCTTCACCCGCTGAGGCGGCCTGGATCGCGGCGTTCAGGGCGAGAACGTTGGTCTGCTCGGTAATGTCCGAAATCAGCTCCACGATCTCCCCGATCTCCTGAGAGGATTCGCCCAGTCGCTTGATGCGCTTGGACGTCTCCTGGATCTGCTCGCGGATTTCGTTCATGCCCGAGATCGAGTTTTGCACCGCCTGCGTGCCCTTTTGCGCGGCGGCGAGCGATTGGCGCGCCACGCTGGCCGACTGCGAGGCGCTCTCCGACATCGCGTTCATGGCCTTTGCCATGCTGAGAATCGAAGCACTGGTCTGGCGAATCTCGACGGACTGTTTTTCGGCGGCAGCGAGCAGCTGCGTGGAGGTCTGCTGCGCGGCCTCCGTGGCGCTCGTCACCTGCGCGGCGGCGGCGTTGATCCGGGCGACGAGGGTTCTCAGCTCGTCGATGGTGAAATTCACCGAGTCGGCAATGGCGCCGGTGATTTCTTCGGTCACGGTCGCCTTCACGGTCAGGTCGCCTTCGGCGAGGTTCCCCATCTCGTTCATCAGTCGCAGAATCGCGTCCTGGTTCGACTGGTTGGTGCGCTCGGTTTCGGCGCGTTGGCGCTCGGCCTCTTCGGCGCGCCGGCGCGTGTCGCCGAGGTACACCAACACCAGCAGCGCAATAGTGCCGATGCCAAGCAGGATCAGCACCGCGAGCACGATGAAGTTGGTGGTGCGCCCGCCGAGTTCCTGCTCGTAAGCGTCAGCAAGCTTTTGCGACGCGGCGAGCAGCGGCTCGGAGTCGTCCACGGCCTTGCGGCCGGCCTGCTTCGCGTTCACCAACGACTGCAGGTTCCCGAGAATCGAGGCCACCGCCCCCTGGAATTCCTGGTAGGCCTTGTCAAGTTCGGCAAGCTTTGCCTGCTGCTCCGGGTCCTTGGCTGCAGTGACGCGAAGCACGTCACTGCCCTTCATCAAGCCCTGCAGCAACTCGCGGAAGGTGGCGGTGTCCTTGCCCATCAGAAACGCCACTTCCGGGTCGATCACGTCGGCACCGAGCATGGCATTCGCGTTCCGCGCGAGCCGCTGCGTCAACATCACCAGCTGCCCTGTCAGGGAGACCTCGCGCGCCGGAGCCTGCGCCTGCAGTTTGAGCGCCTGGACCTGCTCGGCGAGATCGAGCAGCACGGGGTTGTTGGTGTTGATCAGGCGTACCGCCGTGGCGAGCCCGATGAGGTTCTTGCTTTGCGCGAGCACGACCTGCACGCTGCGGTCGGTCTTTTCCCATTCCTTGGTTACCCCGTCGAGCTGCGGTTTCACCGTATCGGATGTCGGTGGAAGGAAAACGTCACCCGCCTGCCCACCTTGCGTGAGCAGCTTCAGCGACGCGATGAACTCGTCGCGCGACTGCTGCAGCTGCTTGAACGCCTCGGGGAGACCGATGAGACCGGTTTGCGCCGCCTTGGCGATGCGTTGGGTCAGCATGCGCATCTGCGCGGAAGTGGAGACGTAGATCGTGCCGTAGGTCGCTTCGCGGTTGTCCTCGAACACGATGAATGCGGCCGCGACAAAGAGCACTACAAATATCGCGCCGAGAACCGTGTACTGTCGGCCGACGCGGACCGTGCCAAGACCGATCATGCGCCGCTTCGGCCCTTCGGCGACGGTTGTCGGGCCGGGTGCAGGCTTGGCCACGGGCTTGGGCACGGCCCGAGGGATTGCCCTTGGAGCCTGCGTGGCGGGCGCCGCGTCCTTCTTGCTTCCCATCTTGGCCGGAAATCTGAGAAATGCCATTGGTCCCTCCTGTGTTCGGGTTACCGTGGATGCGTGCTAGGCGCCCACCTGAAGAAAATCGTCGTGCGCCACGAGCGCACCCATGTCCAGCTCGTGCCAGAGGCGACCATCCGCGTCACGGTAGGCAGCTCCGATCCAGGACCGGTCGGTCGCCTTCTCCGCCGGCTGCATGGTCTGCACGTTTTTCAGCCCGAGCACGCGGCTGATCATCAGTCCACTGAACGAATGGAAGCGTTCGGCGATCAGCAACAAGCGGCAATCGGGCGTCCGCACGGTTTGCTCCCCCCCCATGAAGGCGGCGAAATCCACGATGCTCGCGAGCACCCCGCGGATGTTCGCCAGGCCCAGATACCAGGGCTTGGTGAGCGGAACGCCGGAAAACTCCGGCAGCGGTAGCATCTCCCCGGCATCGTCCAGCTTGAGCAGCCAGTTGCGGGTACCTGCCTGAACGCCCAACCGCGACGTGGGCTCGGCTTCGGTCTGGGCCTCCCGCAGCCTCTGGGCGAGTCCCTGCTGGAAGTCACGCAGGCTGAGCTGTTTTGCCACGGGCCTAGGCCTATTTGATCGCCGCGACCTTCGCCAGCAACTCCTTGGCGTCGATCGGTTTCATCAGGTAATCCTTCGCACCCTGGCGCATTCCCCAGACGCGATCGGTTTCCTGGTTCTTGCTCGTGACGACAATCACCGGGATGTGCTTGGTCGCCTCGTCGCGTGTAATGGCACGCGTCGCCTGAAAGCCATTGGTGCCCGGCATGACCACGTCCATCAGGATGAGATCGGGCCTCTCCGACTTCGACTTGGTGATTGCCTCATCGCCATTCTCCGCCGTGACGCACAGGTACCCCTGCTTGGACAGCGTTTCCATGAAAAACTGCCGGTCAGTAGGCGAATCATCCACGATCAAGATCTTCCTTACGGCCATGGCAATCTCCTCAAGTACGAACGGGCGCGTGCGCGCCTATGGTTTTCAAAAGACTGTCCTTCGTAAATGGCTTGGTCAGATATTCGTCCGAGCCCACCATTCGGCCCCGCGCCCGGTCAAACAGGCCGTCCTTGGAAGACAGCATGATCACCGGCGTGGTGGCGAAGTGTGTGTTTTTCTTGATCAGCGCGCAGGTCTGATACCCGTCCAGGCGAGGCATCATGATGTCCACGAAGATGATATCGGGCTGGTGATCGGTGATCTTGGCGAGCGCGTCGAAACCGTCTTCGGCGAGGATCACCTTGCAACCGGCCTGAATCAGGAAAATCTCCGCGCTGCGGCGAATAGTGTTCGAGTCGTCGATCACCATCACTTTGACGCCAGCAAGATTCGTGGCTTCGCTCACGCGCTCCACCCCACATTTCCTTCTGTCTTTCGCCCCGACAGTGCTGTCGGACCCTCTCCACGCTGCGGCGCTGACGCGCCGGGCGCAGCTCTCCGACACTATACAGCCAAATCCAGTCAAAACAAAGCCTTGTGCGTTTTATTTCAGAAGCACTATCAGGGTGGCAAACACCGCCCCGGCGCCGCTTCGCGCGGCACTCCCGTCGAGGAGCGGGGAACGTGCCCGACTACATTTCGACCATCTCGAAATCCTCCTTCCGGGCCCCGCATTCAGGGCAAGTCCAATTCACCGGGATGTCCTCCCAGCGCGTCCCCGGGGGGATTCCTTCCTCCGGTAATCCTTCCGCTTCGTCGTAGATGAACCCGCAGATCAAACACATCCAGGTTTTGAAATCTTGCTTTTCCGTCATTAGGTTGGGATGGGTTACAATGGGTCGTCGCATCATAACCTGAGCGAAGAGCCGCCTGCCAGCCACCGCCGGTTCTTCGCTGCCCATGTCCTCGTCTACCCTCCCCCCTATCGTGCTTGCGTTTGCCGCTGCAGATCCGACCGGCGGCGCGGGAGTACAGGCGGATCTGCTGACGCTCGCAGCGATGGGTTGTCACGCGCTCTCCGTAATTACGGCAATCACTGTCCAGGACACGGCGGGCGTCGAGAATTCACAAGCTGTCGATTCGGACTGGGTGGTGGACCAGGCGCGGCTGGTGCTCGAGGATATGTCGGTCGCCGCATTCAAGGTCGGAATGGTCGGCAGCATCGAGAACATCGCGGCGATCGCGGAGGTCGTGTCCGACTATCCCGACGTGCCACTTATCTTCGATCCGGTGCTTGCCTCCGGGCGCGGCGACGAGCTTGCGACCGAGGACATGATTTCGGCGATGTGCGAGCTGCTTCTGCCCCAGACCACCATTCTCACCCCCAACAGCCGTGAAGCTCGGCGCCTCGTTCAGGGCGACGGCGAGGACGACGATGAGCTTGCCCTCCCCGGCGCTGCGGAGAAACTGCTCGGCCTGGGCTGCGAGTATGTGCTCATCACCGGCACGCACGAGAACACGCCGCAAGTCGTGAACACGCTCTACGGGCCAGAGGGCGTGGTGCGCTCGGACAGCTGGGAAAGATTGCCGGGAAGCTATCACGGGTCGGGTTGCACGCTTGCCGCAGCGATCGCGGCGACGCTCGCCAACGGCCTCGAGCTGCCCGAAGCGGTGCGCGAAGCCCAGGAATACACCTGGCAAACGCTCAATGCGGGGTTTCGTCCAGGCATGGGTCAGTACATACCGGACCGGTTCTTCTGGGCGCGGGAAATGGATGAGCCAGGCACAGGCAAAGCCTGAGCACTGGGTGGTCTTACACGCGGGATTTCGCGGTCTGTACGCCGTGACACCCGATGAGCCCGACATCGGGTTGCTCACTCGCAAGGTACGCAAGGCGCTTGCCGGCGGAGCACGCATCTTGCAGTACCGCAACAAATCCGCGAATGCCGCGCTGCGCCGCGAGCAGGGCACGGCGCTGCTTGCGCTCTGTCGCGAAGCACGCATTCCGCTCGTCATCAACGACGACCTGGATCTGGCCAGAGCGATCCGTGCGGACGGCTTGCACCTTGGCCGCGAGGACATCTCGATTGCAGCTGCGCGCGCGCAGCTGGGTAAAGGCAGGCTGCTCGGGGTTTCCTGCTACGACAGACTTGAACTCGCACTCGCCGCGCGAGAAGCCGGTGCCGACTATGTCGCCTTCGGCAGCGCTTTCCCTTCCGCAACCAAGCCGGGAGCTCCGCGTGCGCCGCTTTCACTCTATCGCGAAGCAAAGGCGCGCCTCGGTTCGCCCGTTGTCGCGATCGGAGGCATCACAACCGAAAACGCTCAGTCCGTCATCGAGGCCGGGGCGGACGCCGTTGCGGTGATCAGCGCGCTGTTCGACGCGCCCGACATCGAGGCGGCCGCGCGCAGCTTCAGTCGCCTTTTCTACAAGAAGAACCCGTGAGCAAGAACGAATCCCTGTTTGCTCGCGCACAGAAAACTATCCCCGGCGGGGTCAACTCCCCGGTGCGTGCGTTTCGCGCCGTCGGCGGCACGCCCCGCTTCATCGTGCACGGCGAAGGCAGCCGCATTTGGGACGCCGACGGTCGCGAATACCTCGATTTCGTCGGCTCCTGGGGACCGCTCGTTCTCGGACATGCGGACCGGGAGGTCGTCGCCGCAGTGCGGGAGGCGGCGGGCCGTGGACTTTCCTTCGGTGCCCCGACCGAGCCCGAGACCGAGATGGCCGAGCGACTCGTTCGACTCGTCCCGGGGCTTGAATTGGTGCGACTGGTCAGCTCCGGAACGGAGGCGACCATGTCGGCGCTGCGGCTTGCGCGCGGGGCCACCGGCCGTAGCCGCATCGTGAAGTTCGAGGGCTGCTATCACGGCCATGCAGACAGCCTGCTCGTCAAGGCCGGTTCGGGCGCGCTCACTCTGGGCCATCCGAGTTCGGCCGGCGTGACGCCCGAGACCGCCGCACAGACGCTCGTACTGGACTACAACGACGTGGCGGGGCTGGACGCTGCGTTTCACGAGTGGGGCGATTCCATCGCCTGCATCATCGTCGAGCCGGTCGCCGGGAACATGAACCTGATTGCGCCGCGGCCCGGGTTTCTCCAGCGCATACGCGAGCACTGCACGCGGCACGGGGCGGTTCTGATTTTTGACGAAGTGATGACGGGCTTTCGCGTCGGGCTGCGAGGCGCCCAGCAGCTCTACGGAGTGCAAGCGGACCTCGTCACGCTCGGCAAAATAATCGGCGGAGGGATGCCGCTCGGAGCATTCGGCGGCCGCCGCGACATCATGGGGAAAATCGCGCCGCTCGGTCCTGTGTACCAGGCTGGTACGCTGTCGGGCAACCCGCTCGCGGTAGCTGCGGGACTCGCGACTCTTAAAAAACTCGAGGCGCCGGGCTTCTATGAGCGCCTAGCCGAGACAGCGCGAACGCTCTGCGACGGCCTTGTCTCGGCCGCGCGCAAGCGCGGCATTGCGTTCTCGGCGCAATCTGTGGTGGGCATGTTCGGTCTGTATTTTCGCGCCGTGCCGCCTTCGACCTACGCCGAGGTCATGCAGTGCAACAAGGAGGCGTTCAACCGCTTTTTCCACGCCATGCTCGAGCGCGGCGTGTACCTTGCACCCTCGGCATATGAGGCGGGATTCGTCTCCGCGGCACACTCCGAAGCGGACATTGCAGCCACGATCGCCGCGGCCGATGCTGCGTTCGGTTCGATGTCCTAGCGGGCTGGCGCCTGCGCGCGCCTTACACCAGAAAGAGCGTCGCCAGGCCGAGGAAAATGAAAAACCCCCCGCTGTCGGTGATCGCGGTGATCAGGACCGAGGAGCCGAGCGCCGGATCGCGTCCGAGCCGCATCATGGTGAGCGGGATCAGCACCCCGGCGGTCGCGGAAAGAACGAGATTCAGCATCATCGCCGCCGTCATGACCAAACCGAGCGACACCTTCTGGTAGAGCCAATAGGCGATCAGGCCGAGCGCGCTTCCCCAGATGAGGCCGTTCAGAAGCGAAACGCCCAGTTCCTTTGCGAGCAGCTTCTTCGCGTGTTCCCTCTGCACTTGGCCGAGCGCGATCGAGCGCACGATCATGGTGATGGTCTGGTTGCCGGAATTTCCGCCGATGCCCGCCACGATGGGCATGAGCGCGGCAAGCGCGACCAGCTTCTCGATCGAGTGCTCGAAGGCGCCGATCACACGCGAGGCGAAAAAAGCGGTGACCAGATTGATCGCGAGCCACGACCAGCGGTTCTTCACGCTCGCCCAGACCGATGAAAACACGTCCTCCTCCTCGCGCAATCCGGCCTGCGTGAGGAGCTCGTTCTCGCTCTTGCTGCGGATGAAATCCACCACCTTGTCCACCGTCACCCGACCGACGAGCTTGCCCTGTTCGTCCACGACCGGGGCCGAGACGAGGTCATAGCGCTCGAACGCCTTGGCGGCGTCTTGCGCCTTGTCGCCGGACTGGAGCGTGACGACGTCGCTCACCATGATCTTTCCGACGTAGTGCTCGAGTTCTGATACGATCAGTTTGGAGAGCGGCAGCACGCCCTTCAAGCGCTCGTCGCGGTCGACGACGAAGATCTGGTCGGTGTGGTGCGGCAGCGCGTCGAAGCGCCGCAGATATCGTGTGACGGTCTCGATCGCGGTGTCCTCGCGCACGCTGACCACATCGAAATCCATAAGGGCGCCGACCGCATCCTCGGGGTACGACATCGCCGAGCGCAACTGCTCGCGTTCCTCGGCGGGCAGGGCTTGGAATACGTCGTGGATGACCTCCTCGGGCAGGTCCGGCGCGAGGTCGGCGATCTCGTCGGTCTCCAGCTGTTCGGCCGCAGCGACCAGCTCGTCCGAATCCATGTCGCGGATGAGTGTCTCGCGCACCGAATCGGAGGCTTGGAGGAGGATTTCGCCGCTGCGCTCCGCCTTGACCAGATTCCAGACGGCGAGCCGCTCCTCCAGGGGCAGCGATTCGAGCACGTAAGCGATATCCGCCGGATGCATGGAGTCGAGCTTCACGCGAAGCTCGGCGACGTTCTGCCTGTGCACGAGAGACTCCACCAGTTCGTGCGTGGGCATTTCCTGGCGCTCCACCAGGCGGTGCCGCCGTAGGAGCTCTTGAACCTCTCGCAAGTCGGCCTGGAGGTCCTCGAGTTCCTTCTTCGGGCTGAGGGTTTCGATCATGCGCGCCGGCCCTTAGCAGTGAATTTGGACCCCGTGGTTGCCGCGGACAACGCCCGACGCGCCGCGCGGCTGCGGCGATTCTAGCAGCCGGCTGTATGATGGCGATAGAAAAATCTCGCCTGATCACCCCGTGACGGCTTCAAATCACCTTGCCGAGGACGTGCACGCCAGGGAAGTTCTCGCCTGGGCGATGTACGACTTTGCCAACTCGGGTTACACGACCGTCGTGATCACCGCCGTGTTCAATGCCTATTTCGTCGCGGTGGTCGCGGGCAACGCACCTTGGGCGACTTTTGCTTGGACGGCGGCGTTGTCGGTCTCGTACGCTCTGATCCTGCTGACTGGGCCCGTCCTTGGAGCCTACGCCGACCTGCGTGCCGCAAAAAAGCGCTTGCTCGTTCTCACCACGGCTGGTTGCGTGATCGCGACCGCCCTGCTCGCATTCACCGGACCCGGAACGCTCGCGCTTGCGGTGCTGCTGCTGGTGTTTTCCAACTTCTGCTTTGGTTCCGGGGAAAACCTCGTCGCCGCGTTCCTGCCCGAGCTCGCCCAAGGCGAATCGCTGGGACGGGTATCGGGTTGGGGCTGGGCTCTAGGCTATCTGGGCGGGATTTTGACTCTCGGTCTTTGTCTGAGCTATGTCATCTGGGCTCAGGCCCACGGCCAAGAACCACAACAGTTTGTGCCGGTCACGATGCTCATCACCGCCGCAACCTTTGCCACAGCGAGCCTGCCGACTTTCCTGGTGCTCAGGGAGCGCGCCCGCCCGGCTCCGGTCGCCGCCGGCGAAAACCTGGCGCGGGCGGCCTTTGCACGGCTCGCGCAGACGGTGCGCCAAGCCGCGCGCTATCGGGACCTCGCGCGGTTCCTGGTATGCATCGTCTTCTATCAAGCGGGAATCCAGACGGTCATTGCGCTCGCCGCGATTTACGCCGAACAGGCGCTTGGCTTCACGACGAAGGATACGATTGCCCTGATCTTGGTGGTCAACGTGACTGCCGCGGTCGGCGCATTCGCCTTCGGCAGCATCCAGGATCGACTCGGGCATGTGCGAACCATTGCGCTGACTCTTCTTCTGTGGATCGCAACGACCTTGATAGCCTGGTCCGCGTCGGAGTCGGGACTTTTCTGGGTGGCCGCCAACCTTGCAGGACTGTGCCTGGGTTCCTCGCAGTCGGCGGGCCGAGCGCTCGTCGGATATCTGAGCCCCGCCGACAGGCGCGCCGAGTTTTTCGGACTCTGGGGGTTGGCGGTAAAGCTGTCTTCGATTTTGGGGCCTATCACCTACGGCACAGTGACCTGGATAACCGATGGCAACCATCGCCTCGCAATGCTGGCAACCGGCGGATTCTTCGTTGCCGGCCTTCTCCTACTGGCGGGGATCGATGTCCCTCGCGGCCGGCGCGCGGCAGGACGGCCCTAGCAGTGCTCCTCACGAAGACTAGGGAACCTGCGCGGCGGGCATCTGCTCCAATATGCTCTCGCTATAGTTCGCCAAATAGGCTGAGTCGCGGTTGCGGTCGTAGTAGCGCGGGCGCGGAAGCATCGCCGCCAGGCGCGCCGCCTGCTCCGGTTCGAGACCGGCTGCGTCCACGCCGAAGTAGTGGTGTGCCGCCGCTTCGGCTCCGAAGACGTTTTCGCCCCATTCCGCGACGTTCAGATAGATTTCAAAAATGCGGCGCTTGTCCATGGCGGACTCGAGCATCGCGGCAAGAATCGCCTCCTGGCCCTTGCGCAGCAGGCTGCGCTCGCCCGAAAGAAACAGATTCTTTGCGAGCTGCTGGGTGATGGTCGAGCCCCCGGCGACGATTTTCCCGCGCCGCTGGTTCCTATCCATCGCCCGCTGGATGCCTTCCCAATCGAAGCCTTCGTGATCGACGAACTTTGCGTCCTCCGCAATGATGATGGCGCGCTTCAAATGGATCGAAATTCGTTCATAGTCCGCCCATTTCTGCTCGAGCGCCGTTTTGAGCTTGTTCTGTCGCAAGGCCTCCAGGCGCACATCCATGACCCGCGTCGTCGCAGGATTGTGCTCGACCCAGTACAGGATCTGCGCCAAGAACCAGAACTCGTAGACCGCAAGCACGATGACCGCCGTCCCGGCGGCATAGCAGAACATCTTCCACACTGAGACGAGCAGCCTCATTCGGCAGGCGCTTCCTAGTCACTGAAGACCTTATCACCGCGCGCGAAATGCCAGGTGCGGGTGATCACCAGGATATCGGTTTCCCTGCGGATGTCGGCGGGGAATCTGGCGTAGGGCGCCGCCAGTTGAACAATGCGCTGTGCGGCGGCATCGAGGATTTTGTATCCGGAGGATCGTTCGAGATCCATCGCCGCCAGCGTGCCGTCCGAGTTGATCGACACGGTGAGCCGGAGGCTCCCGTAGATTCTGCCGCGCGCACTCTCGGGATAGTTCAGATTCCCGATGCGTTCGATCTTCTGGCGCCAGTCCTCGACATAAAGGGCGTATCGAACCTCGGCGGCACGCGCGCCCATGAAGGTCTTGCGCGGACGCTTGTTGTACTCCTCGATCTGACGCGCGATTTGCGCTTCCATCCGAGCAACGATCAAAGCGCTTTCGGCGAGTTCCGCTCCGGAGACCTTCGACTTCATCTCGGTCTGCGGCTCGGGCTCGGCTGATGCCATCTCCTTCCGGGATTGCACCTGTGAGAGCAGTTGTCTTTGTCGCGCCTCCAGCTCTTGTACGCGGCGGCTCGCCTGCGTCAAGTCCGAGCCGCGCTCCGTGGGCGGTGTTACCGGAAGCGGGGATTTCGCCCGGCGCTCAAGATCGGTGTCGCCGCCCCCGTCTAGGTTGGACTGGGCGTGGACCTCGGGGCGGGTCGGCCTCGAGCGAGTTTTGGAATTCACCAGCACCACCTCGAGCTGTGACGGGGTGAGCTTGCGCAGAGCGTCGGGCAGCTTGAAATGGATGGAGAGCACGATCGCGTGGAGGACAATCGAGATGGACAGCGCCAACGCCAGCACGCGCGAGTCGGGATCCAGCCTGGCAAGCGGCTGCGGCCACGCGAGGGCGTTAGAAACACTCAACTTTCTGGACCCTAAAAGCTTTCAGAATCATACGATTCTAGGCTCTTTTTCGAGTTTTGTCTCATGTGCGCTGCCCGCCGAGCTGCTCGAGATTTCCTTGCAACGACGAAATACACACTTGAGATCGGCTTCAACGAGGTCGATTTCGGTCACTGCGATTTCGACGCCCGTACCCGGAGCAAGTTCGGGCAGCGACGGCACTCTGGCGTGGAGCGGTAAGCCGTCGAACTTGACCAGATTTTCGCGCACCACCTCGGCCCCCGCAACATCGATTGCCTCCTGCAGCAGCCACCTGAGGCACCAGTAATGCTCCATGCGTCGCTGGAATTCGTCGTACGCAGCGTATGTCGTGTCGAAATCATGCACCGCCGCGAGCATGATGTCTGCGTTCCGCGAAAACGGCGGCGCGTGCCCGCCGAGGAGCGCGAGGAGCTGCCACTGGTTCACCAGATCCACGTACCGGCGCAGGGGCGAGCTCGTCCAGGCATAGTGGCTGATTCCCAGGCCCTGGTGCGCCATTGCCGAAGTGGTCATCCTGACCTTACCGGCCGATTGCACCCGGTAGATCGCCGCGACATCGTGATCGTCGAGCAGCTTCCCCCAGGTGCTATTTACCGCGATCATCAGCTCAGCGACCAGCTTGTCGAGCGGCGTGCCCCTACGACGCTCGACGATGTTGATGCGCGCGTTTTCCCCGTGACCCTCGACGCGGAAGGCGTAGTCAGGACGTTCAGGCCCCGAGGAGGTTTTGCCGCGACCTCTCTCGAGTGCGCCCGCAAACTTCCAGAGCGTGTTCAGCTCGTGCGAATAGGGGATGTCCTCCCGCGACGTGCCGGAAAGAAATGCCGCATCAAGTTCTTCGACCGCCTGATGGCGCAGGTTCGCGGCAATGCGCACCCGCTCGGCGCGGGTATGGTGAGACTCGACCACGAAATCGTCGGTGCGTACATCGAAATAGAGGGAACACGCCGGGCGCTCGGCGCCTTCGGTAAGGGAGAAGCGCTCGATCGCTTCGGGCGGCAGCATGGTGATCTTGCGGCCCGGCATGTACACGGTCGAGAGCCGCTCGCGCGCCACAGCGTCGAGCGCCGACCCAGGTGCGAACCCGAGGGCGGGAGCGGCAATGTGAATGCCGACGCGAAGGCGGTCACCCGCAAGAAGAGCCAGCGAGAATGCATCGTCGATTTCCGTCGTCATCGCGTCGTCGAGGCTGAATGCATCCACTTCGGCAACCGGCAAAGCCCAGGGCTCGACAATCTCGAACTTCAAGGGGAAATCCATTCCCTTTGGAAAGTATTCGTAGAGAAATCGGTTGAGGTGGTAGTCGTGGCTGGAGGGCAGCTCGCCGCAGCGCTCCATCAGCTTAGCCGGTGACACGGCGGTCTTTGCGCAAGCCTCCTCAAGCGCTTTGGTTTCCGCTCGGTTGCGATCGGGCTTGTACAGGAGCTGATCCCGGAGCGGCCGGAACTCTTCCGGAAACGCGCCGCGCTCGAGCTGCTCAGCCCAGACTGAAATCTGCGCTTGCTGTTGTTTCTTCCTTTCGATGCCGACAAGCGCGGCGCGCAGCGTTTCGGGCGGCGCAGCCCGATACCGGCCCCTGCCCTTGCGGTAAAAGTACATCGGCGCCGAGTGCAGCTTCACCAGAATACCGGCTGCTTCCACTGTCGAAGGCGCGCGGCCGCAATACTCGCGCGCGAGCTCGGTGAATCCGAATTCCTCCGTGCCGCAGCACTGCCACAGGAAATCCGCATCGATACCGCTCGCCAACGCCTCGGCTTGCGCGAGCAGCTCCACTGCGCCGGGCTCCGAAAACCGCAACAGCACGTCCTTTGACTTGATCTTGGCTCGTTTGCCGTGCGGTGCCTCGACCTGAAGGGTGTTGTCGCTGTCGGCGAGCACCGTGGCGACCTTAAACGTACCGCTGTCTTCGTAGAGAACGTTCACGAGATGGAGCCAAACGGGAAAGAGCCGCGTCGCGCCGGCCCAAGGAGTGCGATAATTATAGCGCAGCATTGCACCCGTTCACGCCGGCCAAAACGCCAACCGCTCGCCAAATGGCCAAGATCGAATCGATTGCCGTAGCAACCGTCCGGGTCCCGCTGGATAACGCGACGAGCTTCGCCACGCGCACGGTTTCGGCACGAGACTACGGGCTGGTCAGGGTACGTGCAGGGGGCGTCGAGGGTATCGGATTCTGCTACGCAGGCTCTTCCGGGGGAACGCTCGTTGCGCAAGCCGTGGAGCAGTTGCTTGCGCCGGGCCTGCTCGACCGTGAAAGCCTGCTCGTCGAAGGCCTTTGGCAGCGCATGTTCGAGGAAGCATTGCTGCACGGACGCGCCGGTAGCGTCATGCGCGCGATCTCGATCCTGGACTGTGCGCTTTGGGATCTGAATTCGCGCGCATCGAAACTTCCGCTTTACAGGTATCTCGGCGCTGCGGTCGACGAGGCCGTGCCGGCGTACGCAAGCGGCGGCTACTACCTTCCGGGCAAGACGCCGAAAAAGCTCGGTGAGGAAATGGCGGGCTACGCAAAAGACGGTTTTCGTGCCGTAAAGATGAAGGTGGGACGACTCTCTCCCAAGGAAGAGGAAGCGCGCGTAAAAGCTGCTCGCGATGCGGTTGGGCCGGATGTCGCGCTGATGCTGGATGCGAACAACGCCTGGCATGATTTGCCTACGGCGATGCGTTATATGGAGCGTTTCGAGCTCTACGACCCCTATTGGATCGAGGAGCCGTTCTTCCCCGATGACATCGACAACCACGCACGCCTGGCGAAACTCACGCGCGTCACGGTGGCCACGGGCGAGATCGGCGCTGGGCGCTGGCATTTCAAGGAAATCCTCGATAAGGGCGCGGCGCAGATCCTGCAAGCCGACGCTCTTGTGTGCGGAGGGGTCTCTGAGTGGAGAAAAATTGCCGCTACCGCGTCGAGCTACGGCGTCACCGTCTGCCCGCACTGGTTTCATGACCTGCACGCGCAGCTTGTAGCGGCTACACCCAACGCGCGATACGTGGAGTTCTTCCCCGACGATCAAGTGCTCAATTTCCGGCGTCTCATCGATACCCAGCTCGAGATGAAAGACGGCATGCTGATTCTGCCGAAGACGCCGGGCCTCGGATTTGGATTCGATGAAAAGGCCGTGGCGCGCTACGGGCTCAAAGACGGAAAGTCGGTCTGGAAGGTGCTGCAGCTAAAGTAGTCAATCCATCCCGGCGAATTCCAGGATCAGCGGGATTTGTTCGGGAAAGCTAGCGGGAGTGTGGTCTCCACCCTGCACGACGACCCGTTTCGCGCCTCTGTACTTTCTCACCGCTGCTCGGTAGTCGAGCACTTCATCTCCGGTTTCGACGAGGAGCAGGTGGAGGTAGACGATCATGCCCCGGTCGCCGGGGCCGCCCGTGTGGAGAGCGAAGCGAGCAAGCGCTCATGGATACCCCCGAACCCCCCGTTCGACATGACAAGCACCTGATCGCCGGGCTGCGCCTCGGCAACGATTGCCCCGACGAGCCGCTCCAGATCGTTCTCGATACTCACGCGATCGCCAAGCGGTGTGAGCGCAGCCGCCGCGTCCCAGCCGAGGTTCGCGCTATAACAGAAAACCCTGTCAGCCTGCCGGAGACTCGCCGGCAGGCGGTCCTTCATCAGGCCGGCTCTCATAGTGCTGGAACGCGGCTCGAGGACGGCCAAAATGCGAGCGTTACCCACTTGGTTCCGCAGGCCTGAAACCGTCGTCGCGATGGCCGTCGGGTGGTGCGCGAAGTCATCCCAAACTGCAACACCCGCAACTGTACCCCGCAGCTCCATGCGGCGCCGGACGCCCTTGAAGCGGGCGAGGGATTCGATGGCGCGTGCCGGATCGACGCCGGCAGCCTGTGCCGTGGCGATCGCGGCAAGCGCATTCTGAAGGTTGTGCTCGCCGTGAAGGTCTAGGCGCAGGAGTCCAATGAGTCTGCCTTGATGGAATACTTCGAAGCGGCCCGGGCCGGCTGCGCTAGCGTTCCAGCCGTCCGCCACGCCAAACCGTTCCACGGAGCTCCAGCAACCACGGGCTAAGACGCGGTCAATCGTCGGGTCGGCCCCGTTGACTATCAGTTTGCCGGACCCAGGTATCGTTCGGACGAAGTGGTGAAATTGGGTCTCAATCGCTGCAAGATCGGGGAAGATATCGGCATGATCAAACTCTATATTGTTCAAAACGGCGAACCTGGGTCGGTAGTGCACCATCTTGGAACGCTTGTCGAAAAAGGCGGTATCGTATTCGTCAGCTTCGATCACGAAATGGCTTTGTTTTCCTAGCGTTGCCGATACCCCAAAGTTAATCGGGATGCCCCCGATGAGGAAGCCAAGGTCCATCCCAGCATCCCTTAAAATCCAAGCCAGCATGGAGGAAGTCGTTGTTTTTCCGTGTGTCCCCGCGACTCCCAGCACCTGCCTGCCGAACAGGGTATTCTCAGCCAGCCATTGAGGACCCGAAACGTAGTGCTCGCCCCGGTCCAAAATGACCTCCACGAGCGGGTTACCTCGGGTTACGACATTCCCGATCACCCATACGTCGGGGTTCAACGCCGCTTGATCAGCACCATACCCCACGGTCAATTCGATGCCCTCCGCTTCAAGCTGCGTGCTCATCGGCGGATAGACATTGGCGTCGCACCCGGTGACGCGGTGGCCCGCAGCCTTGGCGATCGCGGCGACCCCGCCCATGAAAGTGCCGCAGATGCCAAGTATGTGGATGTGCACGGGGCGGGCAGGCACGCCAGGACAGATCGCGAAGGGCGGCGGCCAAAAAAGGGCACAATTCTAGCCTACTTCGCTGCGTTTTCAGGCTGCGGTATCATAGCCCGACTCCCACCTGTTTCTCCATGCCGAAAGAAAGCAAGTTCAAGCAGCAGCAGATGCGCACGCGCATCGCTGCGGCCGCCGCACGCATGATGGCCGAGGATGGTCTTGAAGATTTTGCCCTCGCCAAACGCAAAGCCGCTCGCCAACTGGGGGCAGAGGACACGCAGGTGCTGCCGAAAAACGAGGAGATCGAGGCGGAGCTACGGGCTTACCAGTCGCTCTATCAAGGCGAGGAACAGCGCGAGCGCATCCTCTACCTGCGCGAGCAAGCGCTCGAGGCAATGCGTCTGCTGGAGCAGTTCCGCCCTTACCTCGCGGGTGCGGTGTTGAAGGGCACGGCAGGGCGATACAGCGACATCGACCTGCAGTTGTTCACTGATGACGGCAAGTCCGTGGAGCTTTTTCTCCTGAACCGCAATATTGCGTACGATATTTCCGATCAGCGCCACTACGCGGGCGACCAGGCGCGGGCCGTGCCGGTGCTGAAGCTCGACTGGCAGGGCGTGCCAGTCAATCTGGCGATCTACACCTTGAAGGAAGAGCGCGGTACCCTAAAGACGACGTTGGCCGGTCGCCCGATCGAGCGCGCCGGGATTCAAGCCGTCACACAACTGCTCTCCCACGGGAGCAGCTAAAAGGCCTGTCTACGTTCCCGGGGTCTGGCCGCAAGAAAAACTGGGAAACTGCGCCGCTCCGAGCGAAATATGAGCTCCCCCGCGGCCAAAACGTGGCATGAACTGCATCGAAATATCGATAACCTTCTTGTATTTTCGGTTAACTACGTTGATTATGTTGGGCTCGGTTGCGGGCCGGTGACGCCTCCGGTATCTTCGTCGCCCTGTCAATCTCTCGCTGTTGACCCATCGGCCTTTCGGCTATATGGGCCCGCTCATTTGTAATCGAACTGCGCCGAACACTGGACAATTTCCGACATCGCCCCCAAACTTCCTTTATGTCCAAGCCAAAACGTGCATTGGGCTTACGTTCGCGGACGCCAAGAAGAATCCTGATCATTCACGGCCCCAATCTCGACATGCTGGGTACCCGTGAGCCCGGGATCTACGGAAAGGAATCCCTTGCGAGCATCAACGAGAGGCTCAGTCGCATTGCGAAACGCGAGGGGGCTGCCCTGGAGACTTTTCAAAGCAACCATGAGGGAGCTTTGATAGAGCGCGTGCATGTAGCGAGGAAGCAGCGAATTTCATGGATCATCGTCAACCCCGCGGGGCTGACTCACACCAGCGTGGCGTTACGCGACGCTCTGGCAGCGGTCGAGATTCCCTTTCTCGAGGTGCATCTGTCGAATATCTACTCCAGGGAGCCATTTCGGCGCCTTTCGTACTTTTCCGACCTCGCGGCCGGCACGATCTGCGGATTAGGCAGTCGGGGTTACGAGTTCGCGCTGCAGTTCGCCTTGCAGTCAAACTGAGAGCTTGTTTCGGGGTCGTTTCCGAGAGCCCCGAAACCTCGCGGAAACGGGCGTGCGTGCCCGGACCGGAAGGAGGGCAGCATGGATTTGCGCAAACTAAAAAAACTGATCGACCTCGTCGAAGAGTCGGGAATCGCCGAACTGGAGATCACCGAGGGTGAGGAGAAGGTCAAGATCGTGAAGGGCGGCTCAGGCGGAAAGGAGGGCGTTGTCCTTTCCCCGTCTGCCTCGGCGGCGAGCCCGCTCGGTGCTCAAACCGTTCTGCCTGCCGCCTCAGCCCCCGCCTCCACCCAGGGGGAGGCGCCGACGTCACTCGAAGGGCATATCGTCAAGTCGCCGATGGTTGGCACTTTCTACCGGTCGGGTTCCCCCGGCGCAAAGCCCTTCGTCGAGGTCGGAGATACGGTCAAGGCGGGACAGGCCATCTGCATCATCGAGGCGATGAAGCTGATGAACGAAATCGAGGCCGACAAGGACGGCGTGATCAAGGCGATCATGGTCGAGAACGGTCAGCCGGTCGAGTACGGCGAATCCCTGATGATGATCGGCTAGCGTAGCGGGTATAAAAAAGGGAATACGCCAGGGCGCGCCTGCTATTCCCATATCAGAGGTCGTAAAAAAAAGCCGCCCACCAAATCATGTTCGAGAAAATTCTGATTGCCAACCGCGGAGAGATCGCTCTGCGCATCCAGCGCGCATGCCGCGACATGGGCATCAAGACCGTGGTAGTGCATTCCGAAGCCGATAGCGAGGCGAAGTACGTGAAGCTCGCCGACGAATCGGTGTGTATCGGACCGGCGGCATCCAGTGCGAGCTATCTCAATATACCGGCCATCATCAGCGCGGCGGAGGTAACCGACGCCGAGGCAATTCACCCGGGCTACGGATTTCTCGCGGAAAACCCGGATTTTGCCGAACGCGTGGACAAGAGCGGCTTCGTTTTCATCGGCCCCCAGGCGGAGACCATCCGGCTGATGGGCGACAAAGTGAACGCAAAGCAAGTCATGGAAAAAGCCGGGGTGCCGTGCGTACCCGGCTCGAACGGTCCGCTGCCCGATGCCCCGGAGGAGTCGCTCAGGATCGCGAGAAAGGTCGGTTACCCGGTCATCGTAAAAGCAGCGGGCGGAGGCGGCGGGCGTGGCATGCGTGTCGTGCACACGGAAGCCGCACTCAAGGGTGCGATAAGCATCACGCGGGCGGAGGCCGGGGCTGCCTTCGGCAACGCCACTGTCTATCTGGAGAAGTACCTCGAGAACCCGCGACACATCGAGGTGCAGGTGCTCGCCGACGGGCACAAGAACGTGGTCCATCTCGGTGAGCGCGATTGCTCCATGCAGCGACGGCACCAGAAGATCATCGAGGAGGCCCCGGCACCCGAGATGACCTCGAAGCAGCGCGCGCGTATCGGCGAGCGCTGCATCGAGGCCTGCCGCAAGATCGGGTACCGCGGAGCCGGCACTTTCGAGTATCTCTACGAAGAAGCTGAGTTCTACTTCATCGAAATGAACACACGCATCCAAGTCGAGCATCCGGTTACCGAAATGATCACCGGAGTCGACATCGTCCAGGAGCAGATCCGCGTCGCCGCGGGCGAGAGGCTATCGGTGCGGCAGAAGGACATCGAGCTTCGCGGCCACGCGATAGAGTGCCGCATCAATGCCGAGGATCCCTTCCGCTTCACCCCATCGCCGGGGCGCATTACGTCCTATCACCCTCCGGGGGGACCCGGCATCCGGGTCGATACGCATATTTACCAAGGCTACACCGTGCCGCCCAACTACGACTCGTTGATCGGCAAGGTCATCGCCTACGGGGAGAACCGCGATCAGGCGATCCGGCGTATGCGCATCGCGCTCTCCGAAATAGCAATCGAGGGCATCCAGACCAACATCCCGCTGCATCAGGAACTCCTGCTCGACAACCGCGTCATTAAAGGAGGGGTGAACATCCATTATCTCGAGCAGAAGCTCGCCCAACAAAAAAAGCGCGATGCCGCAAGGTAGAGGATCGAACGCGTGACGTTTACCGCGCTCGTCCTGGAAGTGAAAGCGGAGGAGGTTGATCCTCTCTCCGATGCGCTGCTCGATGCGGGCGCGCTGTCAGTAAGCTGCGAGGACGCCCGGGCAGAGACTGCAGCGGAAGTGCCACACTTTGTTGGGTCGAGTGAGTCCGTCTCCTGGCCCCGGGTGAAACTCACCGCGTTGTGTAAAGTCCAACCCGAGCCCGAACAATTGCTCCTACGCGCGTGCACTCGAGCCGGTGTCGCAGTACCGGTTCACGAGCTGCGCAGCGTTCCCGACGAGGATTGGGTCGAGAAATCGAGGGAACAGTTCGGGCCGATCCGGGTTTCGGCGCACTTGTGGATCGTGCCGACTTGGCGCGCGCCGCCCGAGCCCGATGCGATCAACCTTGTACTCGATCCCGGGCTCGCGTTTGGTACCGGCCGCCATCCGAGCACGCGCCTGTGCCTACAGTGGCTTGAGCGCAGCATCGCCGGCGGGGAAACAGTTCTCGACTACGGTTGCGGTTCCGGTATATTGGCGATCGCTGCCCTGAAGCTCGGCGCGCGGCGCGCAGTCGGCGTGGACATCGATCCCGGCGCCGTAGCAGCGGCCCGGGCCAACGCCCGGCGCAACGGAGTTGCCGGCGAATTCCTCGAAGGTGGCGCGCCGCTTGAGTTCGCCGCAGATGTCGTGATCGCCAATATCCTCGCCAATCCGTTGAAGCTGCTCGCTCCGATGCTCGCATCACGATGCAGGCACGGCGGACAGATTGCGCTCTCGGGAATTCTGTCGGACCAGGCAAGCGAAGTCGAGAGCTGTTACTCACCCTGGATCGCGTTCGCGCCGCCTGCCGAGGCGCAGGGCTGGGTGTGCCTCTCCGGGGTAAAGCTGTGAGCATGATCACGCGTTGCCCGGCTTGCGCCACCGCGTTTCGGGTGACCGAGCCACAGCTTAGTGCGCGTGCGGGCCAAGTCCGCTGTGGGCGTTGCGGCGCCCTGTTCGATGCGCTTACCGCGTTGAGCCCGGGCCCGGCCAGCCGCCCCGCGCGGGAGGACGCGAAAGCTGCCAGCATGGCAGTCCTGCTCGACACCGAGAGGGATGTGTCATTTGACTTCGGACCGCAGTCGCGGCTGCGTCCAAGCCGGCTGTGGTGGCTTGCGAGCGCGTTTCTGGTGCTCGCTCTCGCGGTGCAAGGCGGCTATCGCTACCGGGGCGAGATCGCGGTACTCCTTCCCGAAGCAAAGCCCCTCGTGCAGAGCATCTGCGCCGAGCTCGGGTGCGACGTACCGCTACCGCGCCGCGCGGAGTTGCTCAGTATCGAGTCTTCCGACCTGCAGGCCGACGGCACCCATCCCAGCGTGATGGTACTGACGGCAACGCTTCGGAACCGCGCCGGCTTCATCCAAGCGTTCCCCGCTTTGGAGCTGAGCCTCACCAGTACCGAGGGCCAGACTGTCGCCCGGCGCGTACTGACACCCAGGGACTACGCATCGCAGAGCACGCGATCGGAGCCCGGCTTCGCTGCCGGAAGCGAGCTCCAGATTCGGGTCTACATCGAGGCCGCAGCACTCAAGCCTACCGGCTATCGCCTCTACCTGTTCTACTTGTAGGAAACCCCATGCGTACTCTGATCTGCGGCTCGATCGCGTACGACAACATCATGGTATTTCGCGGCCATTTCCGGGAGCACATCCTGCCGGAACAGATCCACATATTGAACGTGGCGTTCCTCGTTCCCGAGCTGCGCCGCGAGTTCGGTGGTTGCGCCGGCAACATCGCCTATAACCTGAAGCTCCTTGGCGTCGATCCGCTGGTCATGGCCACGGTCGGAGAAGATGCGGCGTCGTATTTCAAGCGGTTCGAACAGCTCGGCATCGGGCAGGGCTACGTGCGCCAGGTGCCCGGCACCCTCACCGCACAGGCATTTATCACAACCGACCTCGACGACAATCAGATCACCGCCTTTCATCCCGGGGCGATGAATTACTCGCATCTGAACAACATTACCGGGGAGTTGGATGTGCGCCTCGCAATCGTCGCACCCGACGGACGCGAGGGCATGCTGCAGCACGCGCGCGAGCTTGCCGAGCTCGGCATTCCGTTCATGTTCGACCCCGGCCAAGGACTGCCGATGTTCTCGGGTGAAGAGCTGCTCGCTTTCGTCGAGCGGGCGACCTACGTGGCCGTCAACGACTACGAAGGCCGGCTCCTCGAGGAGCGTACCGGCCGAAACCTCGAGGAAATGGCGCGCACACTCAAGGCACTCGTTCTAACCCGGGGCGCAGAGGGGTCCATCATCTACACCAACGGCCAACGCCTCGAGATTCCTTGCGTCAGGGCAACCGAAGTGGTGGATCCCACCGGTTGCGGCGATGCGTATCGCGCCGGTCTTCTTTATGGTCTTGCCGCAGGTTTCGACTGGCCGAAGACCGGCAGGCTCGCAGCGTTGATGGGCGCAATCAAGATCGCATCGCGTGGCGGCCAGAATCATTCCATGAGCCTCGATGAAATCAAGCGCCTGTTCCGCCGGAATTTCGGTTCCGACATTTGAGGACCAGTGCCGGCCCTGCGCCGCCAGCCGGTAGAATGCCGCCTGGTTTCCATGGAGGATCACACGACCGATGGCGGCCAACCGCACCCCGCTTCCGCTGCGCCTGCTCCGACTGGCGAGGCTCGCACTTCATCTGGTGCGCGGCCTCGCTATCGCGTGGCTGCGCTACCCGAAACTCTCCGAGGCAGAAAGGCAAGCGCAAAAGCGCCGTTGGTCGAGAACGCTGCTCTCCATCCTCTCCGTGTCCGTGCGCGAAAAGAACGCGCCGAAAGAGCTCCCCGCTCGCTGCATGCTGGTGCTCAATCACATCTCCTGGCTGGACATCTTCGTTATCGACGCGAGATTCCCTGCGACTTTCATCGCAAAATCGGAAGTCCGCAGCTGGCCGGTCGTAGGTTGGTTGTGCACGCTGGTCGGCACGCTGTACATCGAGCGCGGCAAGCGCTCCGCCGCGCGACGCGCCCGCCAGATCGTTGCTGCTGAACTCGAGCGCGGCACACTGATCGCAGTGTGTCCCGAGGGAGCCACGACCTTCGGGCGCAGCCTTGAACGCTTTCACTCGGCGCTATTCCAGCCGGCGCTCGACGCCGCTGCGACGCTACAGCCGGTGGCGCTGCGCTATCTCGACGCCGCTGGCCGGCACACCGACGCCGCCGGTTATGTCGGCGATACCTCGCTTTTCGAATCGGTCTGGACCATCGTCTCGACGCGTCACATGGTCGCGGAGTTCAATCTTCTCGCACCGATTTCCGTACGCGCACAGACGCGCCGCTCGCTTGCAGAAAAGGCAGAGACCGCTATCGCCGGGGCCCTGGGCGTGCCCGCTCCGCAGGGGATTTCACGCGCGCGGCATCTGCCGCGCACGGTACCTGGTACAAACGCCGATCCTCCAGGCGAACCGCACTGAGGTTTCCGCCCCAGACGCAACCCGAATCGAGGGCGAGGAGGTTGGGCGCAATGCGCAAGCCGAGCGCCGACCAGTGACCGCATATCAAGGTGTGATCAGCGCTTTTCCTTCCGGGGACCTCGAACCACGCAAGGTAGCCGGCGGGAGCTTTCGCCGTCTCGCCTTTGGTGTGGAACTCCATAACGCCTTCGGGGGTGCAGAAGCGCAGGCGGGTCATTGCGTTGACGATGACGCGCAGCCGGTCGATCCCGCGCAGCTTGTCGTCCCAGCGATCCGGACGCGAACCGTAAAGTTGGGCGAGAAATTCCCTGTGCCGGGGTCCGCGCAGTTCCGTCTCGACTTCTCCGGCAAGTGCTTTCGCCGTGGCGACGTCCCATTGCGGCAGGAGCCCCGCGTGCACCAGCGCGTAGTTTGCGGCGACGTGCACCAGCGGCCGGTGCCGCAACCAGTCGAGCAAGCCGTCGCGGTCGGGCGCGGCGATCACGTCCCCGAGCGTGTCGTCTTCGCGAGCCTTGACCGAGCCCTGAGCAAGCGCCAGCAGATGCAGATCGTGGTTGCCGAGCACGGTCAATGCGCGATCACCCAGATCCCGTACGAAGCGCAATGTAGCGAGTGAGGCCGGACCGCGGTTGACGAGGTCGCCCACGAACCACAGGCGATCTTTCGCGCGATCGAACCCGAATTCGCCAAGCAGCGCCTGCAGCTCTTTGAAACTGCCCTGAACATCGCCGATCGCGTAGGTAGCCATAGCACGAATGATCACTGCGGCGTCGCCGAGACCGCGCTTTGAACCGATGTTGTAATAGAATGGCGCCGCCCAACCCCTTGTGAAACAGTCATGGCCGAGAAGTTTTCCAAATCGATCCTTCGCAACCTACAAAAGATGTTGCATCGGGCTCCCAAGAAGCCCTCCGCGTCGACTTCGAAGAAACCATCGATGCAGAAGAAGAGCGCCAGAGTGGACGACCCGTCATCATCTTCCTCGGGCCGGGCTTCCGATCAAGGGGGCACCCCGGAAGGCCCGGAAGCGGGGTCGGACAAGAAGAAAACCCCGAATCAACCGTGGTACCGGCATCGCCAGCGCTGGTAGCGGTTGCCGAGTGCCGCCTGGGCCACGCCCGGTACGTCTCAAACCGCCTCGAAAGCCTTGTCCCTAAGCGAGGCGGCGAACCCGTGGAAGACCTCGTGCACCTTGCCCCAGTTCTTCAGCGCTTTCATCCGATCCAGCCAGCGCTTGACGTTCGGATACGCCGAGTAGTTGCACCGCAGGATCTCGCCGAGGGCGACGAACGGACCGCCGAAATAGTCCGCGATGGAGATCTGCTCGCCGCACAGGTATTGCTTCTTCGGCCCGAGCAGGTTTTCATCGAGAACCTTCAGCCACCCTTGAGCTTTTTCCTTGCCCCAGGCGATCGTTCCCGCGTGCGCCTCGTCGCTGCGCCGCTTGTGGGTCGGGAAGATCTGCGGATAGACCAGTCCATAGGCGAACTCACGGCAGACCTGCGTATTGATCCAATCCATCATTTCGTTCACCTTTGCCCGCGCTCGCAGCTCTTTCGGGTAGGTTGAAGACCCGGTCTTCTCGGCGAGGTACTTGAGAATCGCCGAACTCTCGGTCAGGCGGAAATCGCCGTCCTCCAGCACGGGCACCAGGCGGTTCGGGTTGATCGCCACATACTCCGGCTGGTAGTGCTCGCCCTTCATCAGGTCGACCACGCGCAGCTCGCAATCGATGCCGTTCTCGGCGATGAACAGCCACACGGGGCGGCTGGTCGTGGATACGGGGTGATAGTAGAGTTTCATGCCGGTTTCTCCATGCAGACGGTGGGCGTTACGCAGGAGCTCGTAATCATACCGCCAGCCGGCGAATGGCTGCGTCGGTCTCTCGCGCGAGCCGTGAGATGAACCGGGCGGCCGGCTGACGCCGCGCCATTCGGACACCTTGGCCCGCCCACAGCGAAAGGAATTCAGCGCGCCCCTGTCTGGCTGCCGCGCTGCGCAGCGGCCGCGTCAGCGTATTCTGGAACGGGAACGGAAGAACGGCGTCGGGGCCGGCGTTGCGCTCGACCTCGGTCATGAACCGGTTGACGATGCCCCGCGCCGGACGCCCGGAGAAGACACGCGTGAGTCGCGTTTCGTGCTCGCGCGCCTTGAGGATCGCCTCCTTGTAGGCGCCCGGAACGCCGGACTCGTCGCAGACGAGAAAAGCCGTTCCCATCTGCACGGCCTGCGCACCCAAGGCGAGCGCCGCAGCGATGCCGCGACCGTCCATGATGCCGCCCGAGGCGATCACGGGGATGCGTACGGCATCGACCACCTGGGGCACGAGGGAGATCGTTCCCACCATCGCCGCCTCGAATTCGGCGGCGAAACTCCCGCGATGGCCGCCCGCTTCGGCGCCCTGCGTGACCACGGCGTCGACGCCGGCTCGTTCCAGCGCCACCGCTTCGTCGACGGTCGTCGCCGTGCCGACCAGAAACATGCCACGAGCCTTGACGGCTCGGATCGCGCTGGCCGGCAGGATGCCGAAGGTGAAGCTGAAGACCGATGCGCCGCCTTCAAGTGCCGCAGCGAGCTGCTCACCGAACGAGTCGGCGGCCGCGGCGGGCGCCTGCGGCGGCGGCAGCTCGAGCTCCGCGTAGAAAGGCGCGACGCATTGCAGAGCCGGGCGCGGATCTTTCGGCGCCTCCGGGGCGGATTGCGGCGCGAAGAGGCTGATCCCGAAGGGCCGGGCAGTGCGCGTGCGCACCGCCCGCGCCGCCTCGAGAATCTGTTGCGGCGTCAGATAGGCCCCGCCGATGAACCCCAACCCGCCGGCCTCGCCGACGGCGGCGACCAGTTCCGGCGTGTCCCCGCCGCCAGCGAGCGGCGCCTGGACGACCGGATGGATCATTTTCAAACGCCGCATCAACTCGTTTTTCAATGGCACGGGCACCTCCGCGTAGAGCCTTGTCTCGGCAAGCTAAGGTAAGTTGACTAAACCATCCTGGCAACTGAATAATAGTGAACGATTCGTTCTCGATTGGAGAAGTATGGATTTTGCCGCCCTGCAGGTATTCAAAGCCGTCGTCGAGGAGGGCGGAATCAGCCCGGCCGCGCGCAAACTGCACCGTGTCCAGTCCAACGTGACCACGCGGATTCAGCAGCTGGAGGCTTCGCTCGGAACCCAGTTGTTCGTGCGGGAAAAACGCCGCCTGCTCCTCTCCCCTGCAGGAGAGCTGTTTCTCGGCTACGTCGATCAGCTGCTGAGAATCTCCGAGCAAGCGCGAAGCGCCGTGCTGGGCGATACGCCCCGCGGGGCGCTGCGCATCGGCACCCTGGAGAGCACCGCGGCAAGCCGCCTGCCGCGCTTCCTTTCCCGCTACCACGAGAAATATCCGGCGGTACGGGTGGAACTGACGACGGGCACGACCGATTCGCTGGTCGAGGCGGTGCTCGGCCGCAAACTGGAAGCGGCCTTTGTCGCCGAGTGCGACTCGGCCGCCCCAGTGGAGGCCATGCCGGTGTTCCCGGAGGAATTGGTCGTGGTCGCGCCACGCTCGCACGCGAAGATACGGCGGGCACAGGACGTGCGCACCGATACCGTGATCGCCTTTCCCTCCGGATGCGCGTACCGGCGCCGCCTCAAGGCCTGGCTCGCCGCGGGCGGCATCTCTCCGGACAAAGTCTTGGAACTGAGTTCCTACCACGCCATAATCGCCTGCGTGGCCTCCGGCACCGGCATCGCACTCGCACCGCGATCGGTATTGGAAACGATCCGCGGCATCCAAGACGTTTCGGTATACGCGCTGGCCGCGGGCCAGGGGAAGGTGATGACCTCTTTTGTTTGGCGCAAGGGCGAAGCGTCCTTCCCCTTGCGGGCCTTCCGGGACGAGCTTGCCGCTTTCAGGAAAGCTCGGAACTTCCGGCTTGCGGCGTCGGCTGGCTGATCGGGGCGAACAGTGCAGAGGAAAATATCGAAATCGTCCGCGACAGAGGTCGTAGACTGGCCTGCGGCGATCCACAGTGCGCTCAAGGCACAGCGCGTGCGGCAAGTGTCTTATGTGCCCGATGCGGGCCATAAGCGCCTGATCGAGCTCTGCCACACGGACAAGGGCATGGCGGCCGTGCCGCTCACGACCGAGGAGGAAGGCATCGGTCTGGCAGCGGGGGCGTGGCTGGGCGGAGAGCGCGCAGCGCTTCTGATGCAGTCGAGCGGCGTGGGGAATTGCGTCAATGCCCTGACCCTCGCGTCGAACTGCGGCTTTCCGCTGCTGATGCTGATCACGATGCGCGGCGAGGCGGGCGAGCGCAATCCCTGGCAGATTCCCATGGGTCAGGCGACCCCGGAAGCGCTGCGCCTCGTCGGCGTGCGCACGCTGCGCCTGGAGCGCGCCGAAGAGGCGAACACGGTTGCAAATACCGCAGCGAAGGCCGCTTTCGAGGAACAAAGCGCAGTGGCACTCCTCATCTCGCAGCAGCTGATTGGCGTGAAATCCTTCGAGGAAAAGCGGTGAAGGCCCTCGATCGCCGCGAGGTCGTGGCTTCGCTCCTCGAGCGGCGCGGCGCGCTGCTTGTCGTGGCCGGGCTCGGATCGTCCGCGTGGGATTGCACGGCGGCGGGCGACCATCCGCTCACCTTCCCGCTGTGGGGCGCGATGGGGTCGGCGTGCATGATCGGTCTGGGCCTTGCGCTCGCGCAGCCCAGGCGGCGGGTGCTCGTCGTCACCGGGGACGGTGAGATGTTGATGGGGCTGGGGAGCCTTGCCACCATCGGCGCGCAGCGCCCCGGCAACCTCGCCGTCGTGGTGCTCGATAACGAGCGCTACGGCGAAACCGGCATGCAGAAAACGCACACTGCGTACGGAACCGATCTCGCCGCGGTCGCCGGGGCGTGCGGATTTGCCGCCGCCCGCATCATCCGCAGGAATGCCGAGATTGCTTCGGTGCGCGCGGGCATCTACCGGGGCAAAGGTCCGCTTTTCTTTCAGGCGAAGGTCAAGGCCGACGCACTACCGCTCGTCCTGCCCCCGCGGGACGGCGCCTATCTGAAGCATCGATTCCGCGAAGCGCTCCTCGGAGCGCAGTAGCGGTTTTTCACTGTTCCATCGCGCTCGCGGCAAAAACCTCCTCGAGCGCGACCGGTCGCGAAGTCAGCCCCTGCTCGTGCGAGTAGCTCGCGGCGGTTTCGAGCACCTTGCGGTTGGCTTTGATGCCGTGCTGCACGAGCGGCGCACGCAGTGCCTCTCTCGCCTCGCCCGTCAGCAAGCCCGCCGCGCAGTGATACTCGGCGTGCTCCAGGCGTTCGCGGTTCGCGATTTCATTCGCGCGCTCGAACGCCTTGTATAGATTCAGGACGACCCAGGGGTGTTTCTCGACGATCTCCCTTCGGATCACCATTCCATGGTTGATGGGAAAAATGCCGGTCTTTCGGTAATAGCGGATCCCTTCGGCCAGCGGATCGGGAAAGAGCGGCTTGACGGCCGGATGGTTCCACAGGTCGGCGGTACTCCGGTCGACGAGGTTGGGATTCACGATGTAATGGATCGTCGCATCGAGCTCTCCCGAGAGCATCATCGATCCGATGTTTTTCTCCGGCGGGATCTGGTCGATCGTCACCCCGGGCGGCGGCGAGAAGCCGATCGCGCCGCGGTGGCTGTGCGAAGCAGTGCGCTCCATCCAGAACTGCATGTCCTTCGGTGCAACACCGAACTCATGCTCGAGCACGCCCCGCGTCCACAGCGCAGCGGTCTGCTGGTATTCGGGAACGCCGACACGCCGCCCCTTCAGGTCGCCGGGCCGATCGATCCCGGAATCCTTTCTCACCAGGATCTCGGCATGGAAAAATTTCCGGGTCGTAAAAATCGGCAGACCGACCCAGCGGTCATCGCCCTTCGACTTTGCCATGATCAGCGAGGAAAACGACATCTCGGATACATCGAAATCGGCAAAGCGCAGCTGTCGCCAGAAGAGTTCCGACGGATGCACGGCGCTCGGTACGAGCGTGATCCCGTCCGGCTTGACCCTGCCGTCGAAAACCGGCCAGGTCCTCGGATTGGAAGCCATCGCGATGCTGATCGGAATGTTCATGTCGGTCCTCTGACGAACAGAGTTTACCGGGAAAATTATCGCGCGGGAGCTGACACGCAGCCCGGCTCTGCCATAGAATGAAGGGCTGGAATTTCGCAAGAAAATCCCATGGCGGACCTGAGCAACTGGGCGTTTCCGCCCGAGATGCAGCCCAAAACCGAGGAGTCGCGCTTCGACCTGGAGGCGGCGCTCGACTCGATGGTGCTGTTGCGCGCCGAGGTACCCGAGGACGCCTTTACCGCGGGGATACTCGGCACCGAGCGCATCGGCAACGGCGTCGTCATCCGCGACGACGGACTCGTGCTCACCATCGGCTATCTGATCACCGAAGCGACGACGCTTTGGCTGAACACGAACAAGGGCACGGCGGTCGCGGGTCATCCGCTTGCCTACGATCAGCCGACCGGATTCGGACTGGTGCAGCCTCTGGGCCGGCTGGGCGCGCCGGCGCTTCTACGAGGTACCGCCGCTTCGTGCCGCGTCGGCGACGACGTCGTCGTGGCCGGTCACGGCGGCCGCAAGCATGCGCTCAAGGCCAAGCTCATCGCCAGGCGGGAGTTTGCCGGCTACTGGGAGTACGTACTGGATGAAGCGCTCTTCACCACCCCGGCGCACCCCCATTGGAGCGGCGCAGCCCTGATCAGCAGGGAGGGACAGCTCCTCGGGATAGGCTCGCTGATGGTTCAGGAAGAATCGGGCGGCCGCACCGTGCAGGGCAACATGATCGTACCGATCGACCTGCTCGAGCCGATCCTCGAGGACATGGTGAAGCTCGGCCGGGCGCGGCGGCCGGCACGCCCCTGGCTCGGTCTTTACGCGACGGAAGTCAAAGGACATGTCGTGGTTTCAGGCCTCGCGGGCGGCGGGCCTGCAGAACGCGCCGGTGTACAGGTGGGCGACATTGTGATCGAGGTCGCGGGCGGACGGGTCAGTGGGCTTGCCGACTTGTTCCGGAAAATCTGGAGCACCGGCTCCGCGGGGGTCGAGGTGCCGATGACTCTGGTGCGCGAGGGCTCCGTATCCCGTGTTCGCGTGCCCTCGGCGGACCGTCAGGATCTTCTCAAGAAGCCCTCCCTGCACTGACGGGCGATGGAAAACCGACAGCATGATTTGATGCGCCGGCAGATGATCGCCGAGATCGTGGCCGATACGGTTTTCCTTACGGCTCAGCTCGGCAAGTCCGCGTTCGCCCCCCGGGTGATCGAGGTGATGGGCAGGATCCCCCGCCACGAATTCGTGCCCTTGGAGCTGCAAGCTTATGCCTATCTCAACTCGCCGCTGCCGGTCGGCTACGGCAAGACCATCTCGCAGCCCTTCATCGTCGCGCTGATGACCGATCTGCTCGAGCCCCAGCCGGGCGACGTGACGCTAGAGGTCGGCGCCGGCGTGGGCTATCAGGCCGCGATCCTCTCCGAACTGGTGAATCAGGTCTACAGCATCGAGCTCATCGAGGAGCTCGCTCTGGATACCCGGAGGAGGCTGAGGAATCTCGGTTACCGAAATATCGAGATCGGCGTCGGCAACGGTTACTACGGTTGGAGCGAACACGCGCCTTTCGACAAGATCGTCGTCACCGCCGCGCCCGACCTGATTCCGCCGCCGCTGCTCGCGCAGCTCAAGCCCGGCGGCAAGATGGTGATCCCGACCGGGATTCCCGACAAGCAACAGTTGATACTGGTCGAGAAATCCGAGGAGGGCAAGCTCACCACCCGGGAGGTGCTGCCGGTGCGTTTCTCCGAGCTCGATGAAGGCGCCGACTTCGCCGGCGCGGCATGACGCCGCCGGTTGCCGGTCTCTACTTCTTGCGAAGCCCGTTGTAGACGATCTCGACGAAGGCCTCGGGCTTCCTGAACTTGCCCCACTCCTCGTCGAACTCGCGCAGCGGTTTCGCGTCGATCACTTGCTGCAGGGTCCTGCCCGATTTCATCATCGGCTCGATCTTGGAGATCGCCGTCGAGATCATCTTGCGGTAGGCGAGCACGTCCTTCTTGGATGACACTCCGCCGTGGCCGGGGATCACCTTGGTGTTGTCGTCGATCATGGGCAGCATCTGGTCGACCGCGCGCAGAATGCCTTTCACAGAGCCGCCGCTCTCGACGTCGATGAAGGGATAGCGGTAGGCGGCGAAGACATCGCCCGTATGGATCACGTTCGCCTTGGTGAAGCGCACGAAGGAGTCCCCGTCGGTGTGCGAGGGCGGCAGGTGGATCGACGTGACGTCGTCGCCGTTCAGATGGAAGGTCGCCGACTGGCTGAAGCTGACGGCGGGCAAGGCCGCCTTCGGGTAGGGCGCGTAATTCTGCTTTAGAAGCTGGATCGCGCCGCCGACCGACATCCTTTTATAGACGTTGTCGTGCGCGATGATGACGACGCCGGCCTTGCCCAGGTTCTCGTTGCCGCCGACGTGGTCGCCGTGCCAGTGCGTGTTCATGAGAAAGCGGATCGGCTTGTCGGAGATCGCCTTCACCGCGGCCAGGATCTTGGGCGTGAGCGGAGCGAACTGGTCGTCGATGAGGAACACGCCGTCCTCGCCCGCCGAGACGCCGATGTTGCCGCCTTCGCCTTCCAGCATGTAGATGCCGGCGGCCACCTGGGTGGTTTTGATCTGTACCGCGTCGAAATTGCGCTGCTGGGCCCAGGCGCCGAAGCTGAGCGCCGCGATCGACAGTGCAACGAGTATTCTTTTCATGACCCCTCCTTTTCGTCGTCCCAGGCCTTGTCAGGAAGCGGCAGCCCGGCGAGGTCCGCCGCCGTGAGCGGGCGATCGGGTTTGATGTTGAGCGTTTCGAGAATGAGCATCAGCTGGCGCGTGTGCTGCGCCGGATGCCAGGCGGTTCGTTCCAGCACCACGTGCAGGGGATGCTTGCCGAAATAGGTGTCCATCACGCGCGCGCAGCTGCGGTCGGGATAGGTCTTCCACCACGCCTGAAGCCGCGCGAGGACGCTCTCGCCGAAGCGCGCGATGTCTTCGCCCGAGCGAAGCGCGGGCGCTTCCTGCATGATGCGCTCGTAAGTCAGCTCGCGGCCGTCGTGCATCGATTCGAGAAATCCCTCGACGATCCGGAACACGTGGTGGCACAGCACGCGGATCGGCCGGTTGCGGTTGCGGAAGGGCTTGTCGAGCCACTCCGCCGGGATCTGCCGGATGTAGCGGCAGGCGGCGGGCAGCACGAGCCCGAGCTTCTTTACGAGCTCGTCCGGGCTCAGGCGTTCCTGCACCTGCACCTTCAGGTCGAGGAACTTGATGACATCGCTGAGCGCCTGCGCGAAAACGAACTTGCCGCCGCGCGCGACGACCGGGACGCTGCGGGCGCCGAGCTTGCGCAGCTCTTCCATCCCGGCCGGATTGCCGTGCACGTTGATCGACTCGTAGTCCACGCCGCTCTTGGTTAGGAACTCCTTGGTCCTCAGGCAGCTCGTGCACCCGGGTTGCCAGAAGACTTTGACTCTTTCGGCTGCAAGCATGATGGAATTCTCCAATCGTACCCGCGGGATCGACGTCCGCCCCGCAGTAAACAATAGAATAACCCGCGTATTCCGACAAATCCACGACGACGCCGGAGGAGGGCAAATAGGCCGCGGGAATCAAGGCGATCGACTAGCGCGCTGCTGCAAAACGGTTCGCGGTGCCAGCAGCCGGACCAACGCGTAGACGGACGCGAGCGGGTCGATCAGGTAGTCCCAGAGGTTGCGTGATTCGTATCCGCCTGCGAGATACGCGAGCGCCGCGGCGATCACGATGAGCACGATGACGTACAGTCTCGCCCACCACGCAGCCAAGGCGATCAACAACAGGGCCGTGAGAAATTCGCTCGATCCATAGCCCAGCGCGTACGGGTCGAACCGCGTCCATCCGAGCGCGAACGGATACAGGAACAGGGCGGCGAGAACCAAAAGCGAGAACAGCGCGCGCAGGTCCCGTTGCCCGATCGGCATTCTCCCCGTAAGTTGCGCGAGGCAAGCCGCGCCGGCCAGGACGAGCGTCGTCACGCTCAAGTCTCCGGTGACGCCCCGCACGCAGGCGGCGACCGAGAGGTCGCCGATCGGAACAAACACCGCGAGGGCCGCGGCCAGCATGACCGCGTAGCGGGCGCGGATCGGCAGCCGCCGCAGCCGAATCACGGTCGCGAGTCCGGCGAGGCCGAGCAGCCCGCAACCAAGAAGGCCGAAGATCGCGTTTGCAGTCATCAACGCCCGCCCTCCAGCCAGGCCCGATTGAAACGTACGTGCTTGATGCGGGAACGACCCCAGGTGTAGAGCACGTGAATGTCGCCCGCCCGGTCCTGCATGATCCAGGGGTAGGAATATTCCGGGACCGGCGCCTGCGGCGATCCGGAATCGCCTTCGAACCTGTGCGCGATGCGCCACGTGTTTCCGAAGTCCGTCGAGAGCGCGAGCGAAAGGTCTTCGCGATTTTCCTCGGCGTTGTTGAACACGAGCAGCAACGGGCCGCCGGCAAGCAAAGCGCTCGCCACCGCAGCGTTCGGATTGGGCAGCGCCGTCTTGGCGGGCAGGCTCCAGTGAGCGCCGCCGGCCGCGGTTCGCACCATCAGGATCCGGTTCGGGGGATCCCCGGCATAACGCATGAAACCCACCGCTTCCTTGTCCGATCGCGGCACGATCACCGGCTGCAACGACGACTGCCCCCAGGACAGACGCGTTTTTCCGATCGCGTGGCCTTCGGCGTCCAGGCGCAGCAGCTCGCCGAACTTGCCGAGCAGCTCGTGGTACACCGGCAGGCCGACCGCCCCGTCGGAAAACAGGAGCGGCGCGCCTTTCACCAGCGTGCTGATATTGAAAAACGGCGACGCAACCAGACGCCGGGGCGGACTCCAGGTCTCGCCTTCGTCCTCCGAGACCATCAGGTTCACGGCGCTGCCCGCCCAGCCGCCGACGGACACGCTCACGAAATAGAGGCACAGGCGTCCTCTGAAGTCGCGGCCAACCACGGGATTGCCCAATTTGCGTATGTAGCGTCGAAGATGCCTTTGCGCGAATTCGCGGGTGACGACGACGCGCTCGGGGCTCCAGTTTTTTTCCTGAAGAGAGTAGACGGAGGTATATATCGAAACATCGGACGCACCCTCGCGGCTGCCCCCGTACCAGAACGCCCGCAGCCTCCCGCCCGAGATTTCCGCGGCGGCAGCGCTGTGCACCGATGCTGCGCTGTTATTGGGCAGGAGCTGAGTTCCATAGAACGGTGCCGCCGGGGACGCGGCGCGAGCAGCGGTTTGCAGCGGCACAAACCCGCCGGGCGAGGGCGCGGTGAGTATTCGAACGTAGAGGCCGGCAAACACCAGAGCCACTGCGACCGGCGACCCCCACCTCATCCACCGGGCCCCAAGCATCACCGCGCTGCAGCTTGTGGAACCACGGCCCCCTGCGGAACGTGAGGTCGGGCAGGATTGTGGTAGAGCATGTATTTCGAAGTCTCGTAGAGCGCCTCGTGCAGGCGGCGCAGCTCGGCGACTTTCTCGGGATAGCGCTCGTGCACGTCCTCCGCGGCCTCCTGCGAGCGGTAACGGAACAGGCGCGCGACATCCGCGTCCAGACGAAGATAGAACTCGTCGTCGAGCACTCCAGCGTGTTCGATCAGGGAAAAATGCGGATCTTCGGCGCCGAGGCCGAGCAGATCGCGCCCGAGCCCCGTGTTGAGATAGGGAACGCCCAGCAGGTTCAAGTACGTCGGCAAGGAATCGGGCAGGCTGGCGGTGAAGTCGATGCGCCGGCCCCGCTTGATCAGCGCGGGCGCGTAGATCACCAGCGGCACGTGAAAACCCGTGAGCCTCAACTGCTCCCAAGGCGTCTGCAGGGTGGAGGGGTTGCCGTGATCCCCGTACATCACGAAGACCGTGTTGCGGAAGTAGGGGGCCTTGCGCGCCTTTGTAAAGAAGGCCTGGAGCGCGTAGTCGAGGAAGCGGAGCCCGTTGTAGGCCGCGAGGCTGTCGAAGCCGTTGTCATGGAGCGCTGCATCGTCCGCTTGCGCGAGCTCGAACCCGCGCCGGTCATCCGGGATCGTATAAGGCCTGTGGTTTCCTGCGGTCTGGATGAAGGCGAAGAACGGCTTCTTTTCCTTGCGGAGCGACTCGTCGGCTTTTTCGAACAGAACGACGTCCGATACGCCCCAGCCGTCCGCCTGACGCGCGTCGTAGTCGCCTTCCTCGAATATGTGCAGGCCCGGGATGTTGTGTGCGAACAGGCCGCGAATGTTGCCCCAGGTCGCGCTTCCCCCCAGGAAATAATACTTTTCGTACCCCTCGAGCGCGTTCACCAGCGTGTGCTGATTCACCACCAGCGGATTGCGCGAGGCGGTGGTGGCCCCGTTCACGTCCGGAATGCCGGTGATCATGGTGAACACCGATCGCGCCGTCGGGACCTCCGGCACGAAGAAGTTCGTGAACAGCAGGCCGTCTCTCGCGATCGCGTCGAAATACGGCGTGGCGTCGAGCGAGTTGCCGAAAACCCCCGCCTTGAACGCGGCGAACGACTCCAGGTGGATCACCACCAGGTTGAGCGGGACCGGAGGCTTGGCGGCCGGCGTGACGTACCTCGCGAAATCGAGCTTCCCGGGGTCCGGGGTTTTGACTCCGAGCAGCGAAGCCGTGTACGCGTAATGCTCGCGCACCTTGTCCGCGTCATAGGGGAGGTTGCGGTTTTCCGCGGTGTCCATGAGAAACAGAACAGGATTGAGAGCGAGCGCGGCCACCGCCTCGCTCGAGGAAAAATAGGCCTCGCTCCATCGCAGCGGGTACCACGACCATTTGCCGTAGATTCCAAGCGCATACAGCGCCGCGAGCGCGGTGACTGCCGCCCGCTTCGGCCACTTGTCCAAAGGCCTGGTGGCCGGTACGAGCGTATGTCGGGCCGCCAGGCGCACGATCCAGACATGCGCGGAAGTGAGCAACAGAAGCCCCAACACGCCAGGCAGAACCGGGTAAGTGTCCCACGCCACCCGCGCCGCCACCTCCACCGGCGTCAGATGATCGATCAGGCTCGCGTTCAGCCGCACCCGCAGGTAGGCATAGTGTCCGAAATCGACGAAGTAGAGCAGCAGCACGACGCACTGCGCCAGAGCGAGATAAGCGAGCCAGGCGATTCGCGCGGCGCGCCGCCGCGCCGGATCGAAAAGCGCGATCCAGCCGAGCAGCGCGAGCGGCAGAAGAAGCAGCAACACGAGCCGCAAGTCGAATTTGGATCCCAGGTAAAAGGCCTTGAGCAAATCCCCCCGAGACGTCCCTGCAAGCGTCTCGTGAAACGCGGCCCAGAATGCGACCCGGAACGCCGCGAACACGACGAGGTTGATGACGGCGAGCCCGAGCAGAAAGCGGGCGAGCGCCGGGAGTCGACTGATGCCGTTGATCGCTACGAATGGCATGGCGTATCCTGTCCGCTGTCGCTTGCGACGACTGCGGCCGCGCAAGGCCGAACGCCTTCGTCGGGAGAAGCGGCGAAAATTATAACTTGCCCATGCACAGCGATTCTTCCTGGCCCGACGGCCGCGCAATGAGCGATGCAGGAATGAGCCCGGGCAGCGAGCTTTCGGGAAAAGTCGCGCTCGTCACCGGCGGCGCAAGGAACATCGGCCGGGCGATCTCCCGTTCGCTCGCCGCGGGCGGCGCGACGGTGATGGTGAACGCCAACACCTCGCACGGCGAAGCCAAGCACACCGTGGCGATGATCAAATCGAACGGGGGCGCGGCCGCCTGCTACTTCGCCGACGTGACCGACCCCGCCGCGGTCGCGAAGATGGTGGACGCGACGGTCAGGGAGTTCGGGCGGCTCGACATTCTCGTCAACAATGCCGCCGTGAGGAGCGAGACGCCTTTCGAGGACATCAAGCTCGAGGAATGGCGTCGCGTGATCGCGACCGTGCTCGACGGCGCGTTCTTGTGCAGCCAATCCTGCCTGCCCCACCTCACTCGAGTGCGCGGCGGGGCGATCGTGAATATCGGAGGCCTCACGGCGCACAAGGGCGCGACCGGCCGCGCCCACGTCATCGCAGCCAAGGCAGGCATCGCCGGCATGACGCGGGCGCTCGCGCTCGACCTGGCGCCGCACCACATCACGGTCAACTGCGTGGTGCCCGGAACCATCGAGACCGTGCGCGGGCTGCCGGGTGCGCCGGCTCGACCAAACGACCGGCGCGGCCTGCCCCCGATCGGCCGCCGCGGCGAACCCGGGGAAGTCGCGGCGGTGGTGCGCATGCTGTGCGGGCCCGACGCGCGCTACATCACCGGCCAGACGGTCCACGTGAACGGCGGCGGCTTCATGCCCTAGGGCGTCGCGGCTTACTTCGCCGCGGCGAGCTGCTTCAGCGTGAAGGTGTAGCTCGCGTCGTCGAGCGGCTTGTGGCAGGCGAGGCATTCGGCCTGGTTCACGCCGGGCCGGTGCTGCTTGTCGGTGGTGAAGACCGCGTAGTTCCAGTTCTCGTTGCGCAGCATCTCGGGGATGTCCTTGCCCCAACCCGCTTCACGCGCCATCGCCGTGTAGGCGACCAGTTTTTCCGCCACGAAGTGGCCGTCGCCGCCCGTGACCGGCTTGCCGTCGGCGCCGAGCTTCGCCGAATACACTTCGGCGAAGAGAACCGAGCCGTCCGGGAGCGGCTTGCCGGCCTTCGCCGCCGCCAGCGCGGCCTTGTTGGCGTAGTAGTAGCGCACCTGTTTGGTCGCGGGGAAGCTGATCGTGTGGTACTTGGTGAACGACTCCTTGTAGCCCTCGGGGAAGCTCACGTGGGTCTTCGCGACGTTCGGCAGCAGCGCCGACTTGGCGCCCGTCGCAGCGCCGGACTGCGAGGCGAAGTACGCCGCGACGTTGGCGATGTCGTCGGCGCCGAGCTGGGCCGCGATCGCATTCATGATCGCCGTAGGACTGGTCGCGCTCTGCGCCTTGCGCGTGCCGTCCTTGAACGCCTTGAGCTGCGCCTCGAGGTAGCCCGCGCGCTGCGCGGCGAGATTGGGAATCGTATCGCTCACGCTCTGGCCGTTCGCGCCGTGGCATGCGGCGCACACTGTGGTCGCCCTCGCTTTGCCGGCCTCGATATCCGCGGCTTGCGCAAACGGCGCAGCGGCCAGAACAACGGACAATCCGAGAATTTTTTTCATGGTCTTCTTCCTTTGTACAAGGACGCAAGGCTACACCTCGAACCCGGCCCGGACAATGCCGCCGTCAGCGATGACACGGTAGGCGCAGTCCAACTTTCCTTTTCCTATCCGCCATGCAACACTCGCTGCAAGAGTTCAACGCAGGGAGGCTCCCGTGACGATACTCCGGACGCTTGCACCCTTTCTGGCTGCCGCCATCGCGCTCGCCGCCAGCCCGGCACAGGCCGAGATGAAGCACCAATGGGTCGAATACAACCAGGGCGGCACCAAGCTCAAAGCCTACTTGGCCTACGACGACAAAGTGACCGGCCGGCGGCCCGCGGTGCTGATGATCCATGCGCGCGAGGGCATGACACCGAAGACGCTGTCGCTCGCGGAGATCTGGGTCAAGCTCGGCTACGTGACCTTCGCGGCCGACATTTTCGGCTACGGCGAGGGCGTGCTGCCCAAGGACGTTCCGGAAATGCAGGCGCAGATCGCGATCTACGACAAGGACCGGGCGCTGATGCGCGCGCGGACCCAGGCGGCGTTCGATGTCCTCGTCAAGAACCCGATGGTCGACCCCTCCAGGATCGCGCTCATCGGCTACTGCTTCGGCGGCGGGGTAGGCATCGAATTCGCGTCGACCGGCGCGCCGCTCGCTGCGAATGTCTCGATACACGGCTCGTTCCGAGACCGCGCGCCGGGCTGGGCGGCGAACGCCAAGGGCATGTTCCTGATCCTGCACGGCGCCGAGGATGTGGGCTTTCCGCTCACGACGGTCAACCGCCTGATCGAGGAGTTGCGCAGCGCGAAGGTCCCCTTCCACCTGGAGGTCTACAGCGGCACCGGCCACGGCTTTTCCACCCCGAAGAACAAGGCCGAGGAGCGCGCCAATGCGCAGTCGATCGGCGCGACCGCGCGAACGCTCAAGGAATTATTCGGTATCTGAGATCGTGCCATGACGGCCATGACCCGTTTCCTCGGTGCGTTGCTCCTTGCCTTCGCGCCGCATCTCGCCCTGGCCCAGGACGCCGTCCCGCCCGAGGAAGCGCGCGCCGTGCGCGCAGTCATCGAAGCGCAGCTCGACGCCTTCCGCCGCGACGACGCCGCCCGCGCCTTCTCCCTCGCCACCCCCGGCATCCGCGCCACCTTCGGCGACGCCGAAACCTTCATGGACATGGTCCGCCGGTACTACGCCGTCATCTACCGGCCCAGCAGCGTCGCCTTCGAAGCGCCGCTCGTCATCCACGGAGAGCTCGTGCAGCCCGTGCGCCTCACCGACGCCGAAGGCCGCGCCTGGCTGGCCCTCTACCCCATGCAGCGCCAGCCCGACGGCAGCTGGCGCACCAACGGCTGCCTGCTCGAGCGCTTCGCCGGGACGCAGACTTGAAGGCGCTTCACCACCAGCTCCAATTGGCATCGTGGCGATGACGAATCTGCATAACCGGGTCATAGCCGGGATCGGCGAGCCAGCGGCGCAACTGGCGGTCATTCCTGGTTCGCAGACGGTGATCGAATTGCCGACGGTACCAGCGCGGCGCACTGCTTCGCATGGTGACCTCGGCGTCCGAGTGAAAGCGCGCTATTGCGCGACGGCCCTCGCGCGAATGACGATCGAGTAACGCGTGCGCCCACCAGGGCGTGGCGCCGCTCCGGTCGCGCAGCACCCAACGATACTCGTGGCGCTCGCCGCGACGGCGATACGTACGTGACATGACGCAGCTCCTGTAAGGGATAGCTACGTCATGCCGTTCTCCTTTCGCCTCCTGAACATTGAGCTCGAGAATCTATAGTGCCATTCCAACTGCGGCAT
>WNFY01001107.1_pt1 | contig 44032 bp, 41 predicted proteins | sample 5400091 | NCBI WGS metagenome assembly WNFY01 (sample SAMN13153364, study PRJNA577476) | soil metagenome | isolation source: 60 cm soil or saprolite under grassland replicate 1 | place: USA:California | collected 2016-06-15 | reverse complement strand
GACGGGCTGTACCATCAATTCCCGTCGCAAGAGGCCCAATACCTGTCAACTCCTGGCCGATCCCAGGCTGGTTCGTGGCTTCGGTTGATGCGTATTACCGCCGATGAATCGGCGGTGGGCGCGATAAATCGGCACCTACTGGTTCGTCAAGGTTAATTTTTTAATCCGCATCATTGTGCCCCAATATTGGTTATTTGGCTGTTTCAGGTAGTAATGGATTACTCTGCAAACTGTGAAACTTGCTGTTCGGCTAGTCGTTTTGCTTCCGTCTCACGGATTAGATCGCGTAGGGCGAACAGCATGTAACCCAGAATACCAAGTAGCGAGACAACCATCATGATAGTTCCAATAGTGACATTGTTGACTGTCGAGGCGATCCAGTGCGATCCGGATGGCTGGGTTGTCATGGCAAAAGGTGAGATAGTCAACCAGATGCCAGCTAGAAAGAACAGAAACAATACATAACAACCGGGAGAAATTAGTCTCCTCATTGCATCTCTTGTACTCATCTTGCTTCACTCCTATTCACCATAGACTGGGTCTGGTCATTTTGTTGGTCGCTACCCCCCTGACGTCGTGCGCTCAGATCAGCAGCGAGGGCTGCTGCTAATGTTGCCAGTGTCTTGTCAAGTTCGCTTTGAGATTGTGCCGTAGCTTGAGACATAGGTGCCTGGGCTTGATATGATGCAGGAGCCTGGGCTACTACCCTGGTTGGGGCAACGAGCACTCCAGTGGCACGTAGGGAGCCGAGGAGTGAGTAGAAAAAGAGGACAAAAGCTACCAGGGCAACCACGGCGACGCAGATGCCCGTCACAAAGCTGTTCGTGGTCTGACTGAACCAGTCAGCCCCATACGGTTGGTACCCAAGCGCGAATGGCGCAAGGATCAACCATCCTCCTGCCAGGAAGATGATCAGGCTTGCCGCCATTCCGCACACGTATTTGCTTAGGGATGGTCGTGTAGTTTTCATGCGTTACATCTCCATGTTTCTAGAGCCTACGCTCATAATCCAATAAAGCTGTCTGTTGAAAGCATGTCGCTTGTCTTAGGAGCAGTCTCGTCCGAGGATGCAGGTGATGCTCCATTAGTGTGACCTTCTCCATTGCTGATAGAAGAAGCCAGAAGCGAAATGGATAGTGGTTCTATGATGTTCTGGGCCACAGCTTTGCCTCGTTTCTCGTCGCTCCAGTCATGTGGATAGCGACCATCCACGGTATTGGAAAGTGTCTCCAGGATCTGTGGGTTTGCATCGGGCTTTTGCGCCTCACGGGCAACAAGCGCCAGGGTCAAGCCTAGCAAGGCACGGCTGCGATTCGTTCCCGATGTGGGTGCCTCAGCTACTGGAGCTGTATGGCTTTTACGCAGCGGAATCTCGCGCAGAAAGAGTACCGAGATAAATCCTAGCACCATTAGGATGAAGCCAAGAAAGAAAACGTCGGTGATCGCTGTTGATAAGCTTTTCTGGATAGCTTCGATGAGTTGCTTGAAAATGATCAGGCCTTGGGGGCCTAATGCAGCAAAGCTATGTTGAATCTTTGCCACGACATCAGGAGCCAGGAGCAGCTGTGGATTCTCTAATTGCGCCAATCGATCTGCTGGTATTAGACGCTTCAGTATTGCTGGTATGTTAGTCTGCAGAGCGTTTTGGAACTCGTTGGTCATAATCGTACCCATGACTGCCACGCCCATTGTGGAGCCAATGGAGCGAAAGAAGGTGAGGCTGGCTGTGACTTCGCCAAGCTGCCTATAGGGGAATGCATTCTGAACAACGATCGTGAAGAGGCTCATCATCACGCCAATACCCAGACCGGTTACTAGCATGTTGCGGACTACCTCGCCCTGGGATGTGTTAGGAGTCATCCGAGAGAGCATGAACATTCCGATTGCCGCGATTGTAAATCCAATCATCGCCAGTATTTTGTAGCGACCGGTTCGTGAGAGTAACTGTCCTCCAACAATACTACTGAACATGAATCCTAGCATCAATGGCGTCAGAACCAGGCCAGAATCTGTAGCAGTATTGCCAAGTACGCCCTGGACGAAGAGTGGCAGATACAGGATTGCTCCGAACATCCCTGCGCTAACAAGGAATATCGCGATGGTCGAGACCGTGAAGATACTGTTTTTGAACAGTTGGGGACTGATGATAGGTTCAGTTGCACGCATCTCAACCAAAAAGAAGGTGATCAACATCACTACTGAGAAGCTGAAAAGGCTGATGATTTGCCAGGAACCCCAGGCGTATTGCGTGCCGGCCCAGGAAAAAGCCAGCAGCAAGGGAACCGTGCCTGCCACCAGGGTGACGACGCCCAGGTAGTCAATAATATGCTGCCTACGGATGACGAGCTTTGGCATCACGAACCCGGCAGTCAGGATGGCGATCACACCCACTGGCATGTTCACATAGAACACCCAGCGCCAGCCCCAGTTATCGGTAATCCAGCCGCCAAGGGTTGGTCCAACGATCGAGGCGAGACCAAAGACAGCCACGATCAGGCCTTGCCATTTTCCGCGTTCAGCAGGTGGGAAGAGATCACCGATGATGGCCATAGCGATTGGCATCATCGCGCCAGCTCCCAGGCCTTGAATGCCACGGTAGATAATCAGTTGGGTCATGTTCTGACTGGTACCTGCCAGAGCCGAGCCAATCAGGAAGATGACCATACCGAGGATAAAGAATGTGCGCCGACCGTATATGTCGGAGAGCTTGCCCCAGATGGGAATCGAGACTGTCGATGCGAGCAGATAAGCCGTGACGACCCAGGCGTAGTGATCGAGACCGCCTAGACTGGCAACAATATGGGGTAGAGCAGTGCCAACAATGGTCTGGTCTAACGCAGCGAGCAGCATACCGAGAATCACACCGATAAGAATCGAGAAGAGCCGTCCCCGGCCGAGGGTTTCACTCAGAGGCAGAGGCTCCTGTGTGGATACTGTTACTGCTGATCCGGTTTGCGCCATGAGACTATGTTCCTCCTGTGTCTACGTAATTCAACTGTTTAAGAGAGATGGTCTTGTCGAGCGGTCAGTATTAGGTTCAAGGACTACTAACCGGTTGAGTGCTTGAAGGCCTTGCAAGAGTGCTGCAAGATCCGCATCTTCCAACTTCTGAATCAAGGTTTGGATTTGAAGTGAATGATTGAGAAGTCGTGCATACAGGTCCTCGCCTTTGGGAGTAAGCCGTGCCAGTGTTCTGCGGCGATCATCGGCATCTTCAGCGCGTTCTGCCAGACCAGCTTGCACTAGCCGATCGACAAGATGTCCCCCTGTCGATAAACCGACGCCCATGCGCTGAGCGATTTGTCCGATGACTAGCGGACCCTCCTCGGCAAGGACTAGCAATGTTCGGAGTTGAGCTATGGTGAGGTCGATTTCCATCCAAATCGTTCCGGATGACGCTTTCAGAGCACGTACCAACGTACAGTAATGTGTTACTACCTCGTGTTCAAGTTCTTCTCGTGTTTGCAGCACGGCCCGACTCCTGTGTCGATAAGACTCTTTCTTTATTCAGCAATGATATTGTAACAGATTACTACGATAATATCAATATATTTGATGACGTGGTGGTAATTATTTTCCATAATCGCAAAATAGACATATAAAAGGCCAGAATTTTTGTTAATAAAATATAATATTTTAATGTGCTAAAAATACTTTAACATAAAATATAATATTTTGTCAAGGCGAATAAAAAAATTTTCTAGCATTGGACATAAGATTTTTTTCGTATTTGATGGGTCTGTCTAAGATCAATATCTTAAAAGAAAAAGGATTGTAGGATTAGCATTACCTTATCCTTACTGTACTCTTAACGATATATCGTATTATAATTTTAATTATAACGATATATCGTGAATTGTCAAGGATCACTCTCTCTTGCCATTCATGAAGCCAGCGTGTAAAATCTTCAGCATGAAAAATTTCTGGAATGAGTTACAAAAACCTATATTTATCCTGGCTCCAATGGATGATGTGACAGATACCGTACTCAGGCAAGTCATTGCCCGATACGGGAAACCTGCTGTTTTTTTTACTGAATTTACCAACGTTGAAGGAATGTTCTCAAAAGGTGAACGGCTTGTTAACCAAAGGCTTCGATATACTGAGACAGAACGGCCATTAGTCGCTCAAATATGGGGAACCCGTCCTGAAAATTTCTTCAAGGCGGCGAAAAAACTGATTGACATGGGTTTTGACGGCATTGACTTGAATATGGGCTGTCCCGCATCTGGCGTGATGCAAAAAGGTGCCTGCTCAGGACTCATAAATAACAGGCCGCTTGCCAAAGAAATAATCGACGCAACAAAAGAAGGAGCCGCAGGTATCATACCCGTCAGCGTCAAAACACGGCTTGGTTTTCGGGCAATTGATTTTGATTGGATTGCCTTTGTACTTGAACAAGAACCTGCTGTACTGAGCGTTCATGCACGTACCGTTTCTGAAATGTCCAAAGTCCCTGCACATTGGGACAAGCTAAAAACAGTGGTTGACATGAGAAACGCGATGCGAAGTACAACGCTGATAATAGGGAATGGGGATGTGAAATCACTGAGCGAGGCGAAACAAAAGGTGGCAGAAGTCGGAGCAGATGGGGCAATGATAGGAAGAGGTATTTTTGATAACCCATACCTCTTTTCAGAAACTATTACGTTACGTGATAAAACACCGGAAGAGAAACTGCATTTGTTGCTTGAGCATATGCGGCTTTGGCAGGACACCTGGGGAAATACAAAGCATTTTCCGACACTACGTAAGTTTTTTAAAGTATACGCAAATGGTTTTTCGGGAGCGCAGGATTTACGAATGCAACTGATGGAAACGCAAAATCCTGAAGAAACAGAATATGTTGTTTCATCATTTTTACAAGCTCTCTCTTTTTGATCTGCTATCCGGCATCCAATCAAAGTAACAACGACTTCTCCGTCTTATTGCATCCTTACAAACACCTTCTTTTCCCGTAATATGTGTAGCTTCGCTACTACCTCCTATTCTTAAGTGTTTAAGCTACCTTTTCTCCTGCCTGAATATAGCGATGGTGAGGGGACCTTTGAAATCTTACAGGTTACGTTTGAGTGCCTGATTCCCGATAGTCACGCTCACCAGTCTGTGGGTTGTAGTATACCTCCACTTCCTGCCCAGTAGTTGGGTCATTGAAGCGTTCACCTGTGGGCTGCCATTTTCCTTGCGTTCTATCAGCATTTGAACGGTAACCAGAGCTCTCGAAGAGAATACCTCCTGTAATTATGAGACCATTGATAGCCAGGTATATCACTAGAGCAGTTGTTACGTGCGCTGCTAGTAGGATTATCGCACCGATAAGGCAGAGTACCCCATAGGCTATGAGTACTCGTCGAAGCAATTGTGTCTATCCTTCCGGCTCAATCACGACGGCAGTACCGTAAGCAACAATTTCGCTCATTGTCTGCCCGATTTCTGAAGAGTCAAACTGCATGCGCACTATAGCATTAGCACCCATCGTCGCGGCATTTTGAACCATCCGATCAATGGCATGGCGCCTGGCCTCTTCGAGCAACTGGGTGTACTCGGTAATCTCGCCACCCCCCAGTGAGCGAAGACCAGCCATGATGTTACCTCCCAATCCTCGGCTGCGCACGACTACTCCGAAGACCTGCCCTTTTGTTTCGACAATGCGAAAGTGTGTGATCCCCTCAGTAGTAACGACTATCATAATAACCTCCATGCATTGACGTAAATTTCATCAATATCATCTTATGCTTTGAAGGAGCATAATGCAAGGGTAGAGGAAAGCGATATTTTGGTATCTTCATCTGTATGTACTATAATGGTCATATTAACGTAACGAAAGGGAACTCCGATACTATGACAGAAACAACAACTCATCGCCAGGTGCAAATGCCTCTGGCTAACGATCTCTATAACATCGATTCCTTACTTTCGGAAGAAGAGCGCATGGTGCGCGATACTGTGCGTAAGTTCGTGAATGAGCGTGTACTGCCTGTTATTGGAGAGCACTTTGAAGCCGGTACTTTCCCGCGTGAACTTATTCCTGAAATCGCTGAGTTAGGATTGTTTGGAATGTATCTCGAAGGGTATGGTTGCGCAGGTCTGAGCGCGGTCTGCTATGGTCTGGCTTGCCAGGAATTGGAGGCGGGTGATAGTGGTTTGCGCTCGTTTGTATCTGTACAAGGCTCGTTAGCCATGTTTCCTATCTGGGCATATGGTTCTGAGGAGCAAAAGCAACGCTGGCTGCCACCTATGGCTCAAGGCGAGGTGATCGGGTGTTTTGGACTTACTGAACCTGATTCTGGAAGTGATCCTGGTAGTATGCGCACCAGCGCTCGACGTGATGGTGATTCTTTCGTACTGAACGGCACGAAGATGTGGATTACCAACGGCGGTATTGCAGATCTTGCAGTCGTGTGGGCACGTACTGATGATGGGATTCGTGGCTTCCTAGTAGAGCAAGGTACTCCAGGTTTCACTACGAGCGATGTGCATCATAAACTTTCATTGCGGGCGTCTGTTACCTCCGAGCTACATTTTGAGGATTGTCGTGTGCCTGCTGAAAACATGTTGCCAGGTATTCGTGGTTTACGTGGTCCTCTCTCTTGCCTGGATGAAGCGCGCTATGGAATTGCGTGGGGAGCGACAGGCGCCGCGAGAGCATGTTACGAAGTGGCGCTTGATTATGCTAAAACTCGTATTCAGTTTAATCGTCCCATTGGAAGTTTTCAACTTATACAGCAGAAGCTGGCGATTATGGCAACAGAACTGGTAAAGGCGCAATTACTGGCATTACAACTTGGACGTAACAAGGATGAGGGAAAGTTGCATCCAGTGCAGATTTCGATTGCGAAGCGCAATAATGTACGTGAGGCGCTTAAAACTGCGCGTGAGGCTCGCTCGGTACTTGGAGCTAATGGTATTACACTTGAATATCCGATTAGCCGCCACTCGAATAATCTGGAGTCGGTCTTCACATATGAGGGTACTGACGATATCCACACGCTTGTGATTGGGCAAGCAATCACTGGTTTGAGTGCCTTTTCATGAGATAACGGGAGTTTTGATCATGGACTGTTATGTAACTTGTAACAGTTGCATCACTTGTAACAGGTATAAACAGATGTTTACTTGCAAGTGGGTGTATTTGGACCCAGATCATTTCCATAACTGGTAATATCCCAATTACCATTGGGATCTTTCTGTAAGGTTAAAGTGAGCTTATACGTTTTTGAAAGCTGGTTGCGAGAAACGTTATACGTGTAGCTCTGGATAGTAGCATCGGTTGAGGAGATTGCACTGCCGGATATTTCGTTAAAATCGGTCACCAGGCCAAAACAATGATCGTCTGCCTGGGCCATTTGTTTAAATTCATCTTTGGTAACTGAAATAGTGATTTTTGCATCAAGGTCATTGTTGTAGGCTTGATCATAATTCTGACTCTTTAGGGCAAGCATAAAATCAGTAGCAGTATTCGCAGCTCCTGCGCTGTTTCCGATTCCAGTAAAATAGTTGACGAGAGCAAAACCTATAGCTCCTGCCATCACTCCGCAGGCTACAAAAACAAATGCGATTAAAAGGAGCCGACGCCAGCAACTTTTTGGTGGTTTTGACCGACGCTGTGGACGAGCTACTCGAGTTGTCTGTGGCGGATGTCCTACTCTTGCCATACCTGGGGGACGTTGAGGTATAGCTCGTTGTTTTCCGCTGTCATTACCGTTAGTGGCAGCAAGCAATTTACCGGAGGATCGATCCCAAGGATCGTAACCTGGGCCCTGTCGTCCTTGCATAGTCTAATCTCCTGCTTGATACATTAATTGACGGCGATCATTTTAGTTCAGGTGTCTAAAGTTACGGATTTACCATGATAGCGCCAACTAGTTTCGCATGAGCTTGTTCTAGTTGTGTTTGTGCTTCTTTAGCCTGTTCGCGAGTGGTGTGACCCGCAACTACTGTCAATAATGCTTGTTCAGTTAATGCACCAATAAGTGAAGCATCGGCGCCAACCAATACGGGTGAGCTTTGATAAATGACGATGCCAGGCGCATTTCCTGGTTGTTCCAGAACCTTACGAATACTGTCCATGCATGCTTCTAATTTTGGTGAAAGCAGTAGTATTGCACCTGCCGAAGTTGAAGTGCCTGAGGTGAGTATTTGTAGGCCTGGAATGAATGTTGATTGTAGGTGTTCGGACACTTTTTGTGGTGTAATCGATGTTTCCTCTAACAAATCGCTCAAGCCAACACTTCTGTCCAGACCAAAGCGTTGTTGGAGACTGGGAGAACGTAGGTCAGCATCAACCAGAATTGTCTTATAGCCACTTTGCGCTGCTACAATTGCCAGATTTGCAGCGACTGCGGATTGTTCTACATACTTGGATACTGAAGTGAGAAGCAGTGTATGAATATATGACGGCTCAATGGTGTTTGTTTCCCAATTGAAGCAAATATTAGCAAACAATGTATGAAAGGCTTCGCTAAAAGAGGTATTTAGATCAAAGTCTGTAAGCAGAGCATACTGCTCCTTTGATTGGTTTCCCATGAAGTTAACTCCTATTTATTTACGTGAAGCTGACGATCGGTTGCGACCGGGAGAAGGCGCCCGAGGTATTACTGCATAAATGGGAATTCCGAGCAGTTGAGTTACATCATCTTTGCTTCTGATACGATCATCAAGGTAATCGAGTAGGAATGTCAACGCGATACCTAGCACGAGTGCGACCAGCAGCATGAGAAAGTACAAGGTTAATTTATTTGAGGATGATCCAGCTACAGTAATTGAATCAGGAGCAGCGGTGATTATTCGCGCTGATACCTGGGGTGGCACGAAATTGCCTGTCGAGTTTTGTGTCGCGTTATTTTTTATCACATAATCGAGATAGGTACCTATTTTTGCAACACTCACTTCTCCAGCAGCATTTGCTATAGCCCATGCTCCCTCCGGTGTAGTCCAGTTGGTATTAATTGTAACAAGACTATGTACGCGGGTGGCGTTGAGTGCCTGACCTATTGCGGAAGGATTCTGCCAGTCACCGAGGTCGGCGTTAGCACCGTATCGCTGTTGAATCACACTCATATCCTGAGCAATTTGATTGGAAATGTCCGTGTCGAACTCATGTGATGTGAGGATAGGACTGGCTACCATTGCATCAGCAAGCGCTTCAGAAACGGTAACGTAGTTCGCGCTGTTTGTGTCTCCATTGCCTGTTGGTTGCAAGCCAATTTGGATGGTTATGTTAGAGCTATATGCTTTCAAAGCTCCGGGTGTTTTCCTCAGGTGGTAGTATTGATATCCGACGTATAGAGCTACTATTCCGACTACCAATGCTATTACCCAAATACGTCGCCAGATAATTGTCCAATACGTTCGAAGTTCCACGTTCTGTGTATCCTCTTCTCTATTAGTGTATTAGTTCGCTAGAAGGTGTGCGTACATCTCTTGTTTTACCTTCGCTCATTTTCGCTTCAATAAACTGCAAAATGCGGCGATGGAAACGAGGTCGATCAAATTCCAATGCATGATTATGAATAGTCTGCGGATCATACTTTTGTTCATCAAAAGATGCTAATACTTCTACCAGGCTCTCTATGGTCTGTTTATGGAAAAATGTTCCAGTTACATTATCGATGACTGATGTCAGCGCGCCTCCTGCAGCGTATGCTATTACGGGCCTTCCTGATGCCTGAGCCTCCAGAGGGGTGATGCCAAAATCTTCTTCGCCAGGCAATATTAATGCGCGGCAGTGAGCATAGTAATGTAATACTTCCTCGTCTGAAAGTCGTCCCGTAAAACGAATTGAAGGACCGGCCAGGTGCTTAAGACGGTTTTCGTCGCGTCCACTACCAATAATTACCAGGGGTAATTGTAACAGATTGCAAGCCTCAATTGCCAAATCAATGCGCTTGTAAGGCATGAAGCGACTGACAATAAGAAAGTAATCTTCTGGTCTGGTTGTTGAATCAAATGTGAAGCGACTGACTTCAACAGGAGGGGGAATAACAACTGAATCTCGCCGGTAGTACTTCCGAATTCGATCGGCTACTACAGGAGAATTAGCGATGAAGTGATCCACACGCAAAGAGCTTGTTTGGTCCCAAACGCGTAGTCCTGAAATGAAAAAAGGTAATATACTTCTTGGTATACTACCTAAATGCTCGCGTTCAACATATTCTTCGTAGTTCCAACACCAGCGCATTGGAGTGTGACAGTAACAGATGTGCATAGTATCTGGTCGAGTAATCACACCTTTGGCAAAGGCGCTGGAACTACTGAGAACAAGATCATAGCCACGCAGATCAAGTCGCTCCATTGCAAATGGGTAGAAAGGTAAAAACGGTTGATGGTGTTTTTTTACTAGTGGAAACCTCTGCATAAAGGATGTGCGAATATCGATGCTCTGAAAGGCGGTATCGACACGCTTTGGGTCATATATTGATGTATAAAGTGGGGCATCAGGAAACATTTCATGTAAGGCTAAAACAACGCGTTCAGCGCCGCCCATTTGATTCAAATAATCATGCGCCAAGGCAACTTTCATCTAGTAAGCTCCTCGACCGAATATGACAACCGGAATAGTGCGTAAAAGTGTTTGGAAATAGAGACGTAATGACCAATTCTCAATATAGTACAAATCCATCAACATGCCCTCATCAAAACTAATATCACTACGACCTCGAATCTGCCAAAGGCCAGTCATACCAGGTTTGACGGCTAATCGTCCTCTTTGAAACTCGTCATATTGCGCTACTTCATGTGGGAGGGCAGGACGAGGACCTACGAGACTCATTTCACCTTTAATAACATTGAAAAGCTGAGGAATCTCGTCAAAGCTTGTATGGCGCAGAAATCTTCCAATTGGGGTTATGCGAGGGTCATCCTTGATCTTGAAAAGTGGTCCTTGAGCTTCATTAAGTGCCATTAAATCGGCAAGTCGCGCATCCGCATTTTTATACATAGAGCGAAATTTGTAGACTTTGAATGGGCGCCCAGCAAAACCTATTCGTGTTTGCTTGTAGAGAATACCTCCTGGAGAACTGATTGCAATCGCTAGAGCAATACAGAGCCAGATTGGGAAGCCAATAATCAAAATGAGGAGGGCTACTACAATGTCAACGACGCGTGTGACAAATCCTTGTAATGAGTTGATGGATACCTGCTTGATACCGATCAAAGGAATACCCTCAATTGCTTCCATGTCAATGCGTGATAGGCTTAACTCATACAAATCGGGAACAAGTTTGAAAGATGTACCCAGGCGTTCGCATAAACGCACACTGCGAATAGATTGTTGGTGCAAATATGATGGTAATGCGATGATGACTTCGTCAATTTGCATCGAGCGGATCACCATTCCCAGGTCGTCCAACGTGCCGAGCATTTTAAATCTTCCGAAATCACTTGGAGGCTCATTCATATCGTGAAGGAAGCCAACGATGCTGTAACCGAGGTTGGGATTAGCAACGATATGTTGCATGATCATTTTGCCTAAGCGACCAGATCCTACGACAAGTAGTCTGGTTTCACCAAGACCAAGTCGATAAAGTATGCCCATTATCGAAGAGACGATTAATCTTGCAAAGCAAAGAATAAGTATAGCAGTTACCCAGACGAAAGGTACAAGTAGGCGAGAATTCGAAATCGGTTGAAGGATGAAATAGTAAGTTATAAGAAAAGCCAAACCCAAAGTAGTGGAACTGACAATCGTCCATACCTGGCGAAACCAGGTTCCGGTCAAACGAATGTTATACAGGCCTCTAAAAGTGAAAATGAGTATCAAACCGATCACAATGCCGAATTCAAGTGACTGAAAATAACTAAAGGGTGTCAGTGCATCTGGTGTTATTTTGAGTGTTGTATGTGAATTGTTCTCTATACCATGCAGGTTATAGCGAAACGTTGCAAGCAATTGATTATTGAAAAAGACTTCATAACGCAGGTGGTAGGCTAGCCGAAAAGAGACAACGACCAGTATTGCATCAAGAATGATCATGGCGATACACTCGAAGATACGCCACTGACGCCGATGCGAGCGGCGAGCGGAGATAGCTTTGGTAATTGGACCTGTTGCTCCACCTACTGCGTCAGTATTTTCTACTTGCGCTGTCTGTACAGAGAGATCGATAGCACCCATATTTTTGGTTGTTTGTGACAATTTACTGCTGTTCAAGCCTGAAGCCTCACTGGCGCTCGAAAACTCGCCTTACTTTATAAAGGAAACACTTTTATTTAGATGCTGCGATGTATGTAATGCCGCTGATTGCTCGTATACAGCGATAATCTGTTTAGCCATTCTTCGAGCTGAGAATTGTTGTCTCACCATAGCCGCTTGTGTTCGGCATTTGATGTGTAGAATTTCGTCGGTCAGGGCCTTCAATATGGCCCTGGCCATTGCTTCTGGATCATGCGGATCAACAGTCAATGCCAATGTAGTACCTGCCTCGGGCAAACTTGAGACATTGGAAGTGACGACAGGAACCCCACATGCAAGCGCCTCTGTCACTGGCATGCCAAACCCTTCATACAACGAAGGGTATACAAAAGCTGATGCAGAATGATACCAAAGCAATTGCTCTGCATCCGACACGAAACCAATGAATAGAACTTCCGATTCTAATCCCAGTTCCTGTACTCTTTGAAAAATCGAGTCAAATAACCAACCTTTTCCACCTGCTAACACAAGTTTCTCTTCTCGACCGTAGGTTTTTCGCAATTGTGCATATGCATCAATGAGAGTTGTGATATTCTTGCGTGGCTCCAGTGTACCTAGATAAAGAAGATATCCCATTGTTAATGCATGTGCCTGGCGAAAGGATTGTTTATCCTCATCAAGTATAACGTTAGAAAAGCGTTCATCGATGCATGGATAGACCGTTTGTATATTGTTTGCGGAAATGCCTGCCAGTTCAATAGCATCTTGTTTGGTACTATTTGAATCTGCAATAATCATCGTTGCGCGCCTCAGACTATGCAAGGTGAACGTGCGGTGATACACACGCTTTGAGCGTGTCAAGACATGTGGATAGCGTAAAAATGCCAGATCATGCAGTGTAACTACTCCTGCGCAACTGTGAGGTAACCTTTCAGGTAACACATTCGCCGGCGAATGGAACACATCAATCCGCTTTTCACGTAGTAGTGAAGGAAGTTTCAATTGTTCCCAGGCGACTCTTGAGATGGGTCTTGATTCAGGCCAGGATACTGGAACATAGGTAATTTGAGTTTGCCCTGTTACATCTTTTCCTATAGATACACTTAGATGGTCTATAATTTCCTGGCCATTCACAAAAATCGTGTATTCATGCGGTCCAGATTGGTTTGTTAGTGCAGTTAGCAGGTAACGGATGTAACGGCTGATACCGCCATTCCGGTAATTCTGACTAAAAGACAGCAGTTGAGCATTAATACCGATATGCATATGAATTACTTCTCTGAAAGGTAGTTCTTTCAAAAGACATTACTTTACTAATACAAACGTGCTACGTTGTGTTTCAGGAGTGATAAAAGGTTGTTCCCATGGCTGTATAACGACTCTGGAAATACACAGGTAACAACCCTGGACATTTATTGTGTTCTTTGCCACAGCAGACGGTTATCCTGGAATATTGGGTGGATCACATTTTGCGTGTAGAGTGCACTTAGCGCTGCTTGTATAGTTGTATTGTAAAGTGCATGTTGAGATAGAGTCGTTATTGATGCACCAAGTATAGCGGCAACTGAACTTAATACATCTGAAGTGCTACGAGCTTCTCCATGAGCGAGTGAATTCCGCACGTGTTCGAGAATGCATTCTAATCGCTGAACGGTATAATCAATAACCCGATTAACTTGATCGGAAGAGCTATACAATTCGCCATGTCCAGCGACTACTAGCTTAAACGGTGTGGGTTTTGTTTTCAGCATACTTGCGTCCAGTTGTGTTAGTGCATTAGTAGACACATCAGGGTTCTGGACAACGGCTTTCAGGAAACCAAGGGTTTTAAGTCCTGCCTGAATATCTGTATAGAAAGGAATACGATGTTTATCCAGAATCTCAGGTGTCAAAAAAGCATCACCAACGAACAGCGTATTACCATAAGCTACACCGACCTGCTCAGTGCTGTGTCCAGGTAAGGGAATAATTTCCAGGGAAATCTGATCCACCGATAGTTCATTTCCTTGGAGGATCACGTCGACCTTACAAGGTTTTGCTAGAAAAAATTTGTGCTGCAATTCTCCTGGCGGTTGTGCTCCAGCAAAGAGGTACAGTGGTTCCAGAATGGGGCTGGACATGACAGATGCCTCAACACGGGTAGCGTAGACTTGCAGACCTGTCTGTCGAACCAGGTAGTGCGCACCCCCGAAGTGATCGGCATGAGCGTGGGTGATAAGCAATGCTGTTGGTGTTAGCCCCAATTTCTTTACCTGCTTTAGTATATTCTGGCCAGTATCTTTATCCATACCGCTATCAATAATGAGGCAGTGGCCTTCATGAGCAATGACGCCAATGTTTGCTCCGCCTTGAATCGCCCAGATGTTTTCTTGAAGTTCTATAAGCTGCATTGTTTACCTCATTTCGAATAGCCTTGCATAAAAAATGATTTACATCCAATAGGAGACAGCGGACGACCATAAAGGCCCACCCGGCAACTCCACACCACACTTGCCCCTACAGGAGGAAATTCCCTCCAGAAGGATGGAGAGCCGAAAAATACGACCTTGCGTACGTACGAATGAAAGAGTATACTCATTCAAAATGGTGCGAAGAAGGAAATTGATACATTACAATAGGCGAAAAACAAGGTTGCGTTGCGTTTTTCTCTGCGTCGGTGTATTATAGCCTAAAGTTTTTAAAACGCGCAATACAATTCAATCAAGTTGCGCTCCATAAGAGGTTTTCCACAGTGTATGAACAGCACAAATCAAGTGGGCAATCGCTACGGTTGTCCCAACTTTACGGGAGATGAGTGCGTTGGCGAAACAACTCCGTCTTGATGTTGCACAGCTAACCGATGTTGGTCGCAAGCGTGAACATAATGAAGATAATATGGCCTTTGTCATCCCCAAAGATTCACAAGTGATGGCAAGCAAAGGAGCATTATTCATTGTGGCCGATGGTATGGGAGGACATGCAGCGGGTGAGGTGGCGAGTGAAATTGCAGTAGACACAGTGAGCAATATGTATTATCAGGAAGACAGCGATGATGTGGCTGTTTCTCTGCTACGCGCTATTAAACGCGCAAATGCATCCATTCATCAACGAGCAGCAGAGAACCTGTTAAGGACTGGTATGGGAACAACATGTGTTACATCTGTGTTGCGTGGAAATAGGGCATATATAGCCAATGTGGGTGATAGTCGGGCTTATCTTCTCCGAGGAAACCATGTAAAGCAGATTTCACAGGATCATTCGTGGGTGGCTGAGCAGGTAAGAGCGGGCTTACTTACAGAGGATCAGGCCCGTACACATGCTCAACGTAATGTCATAACACGTTGTCTGGGTACTCAGGCAGAAGTCGATGTCGATGTCTTTCATGAAGAATTACATGATGGAGACGCTTTAATACTTTGCACTGATGGCTTGTCAGGATTAGTCAGCGATGAAGAGCTGCAACGCATAGTTGATCAATTTGTACCTCAAGAGAGCGTCTATCACCTTGTTGAACGAGCTAACGAAAATGGCGGCCCAGACAATATTACGGCTATTGTCGTCCGAGTTCAGGAGGTTGGTGAAGAACTACCAAGCGTACGCTATCCTGCTGTGGTAGGGGGACGCGAAATGGGTGAAGATACGGTTACGCTTGGAATGTTCTCTGATTCACCATTAGAGAAAGGTGCTGGTAACGGGGATATAGGAATATCCAGTGCACCATTGCGCCTGAGCAGTGGTCCATTAATCTCTTCACCTGATAGCATTACCGCTCCTCAACCAGCGCTTGGAAAATATCAGGGTGGTCGACGTCGTCTTTTTTATTCTACACTTGCCTTAATTGCTCTCCTGGCTATTACACTTATTGGCGGAGGGGCCTTCTACTTTTTACGATCGAATGAGAGCCAGGCTGCTAATCAGGCTTTGGATGCTGCACAACAACAAATTGCGAATGTACCTTCTGCATCTCCTTCATCTGCTCTCAAAGATCTTGCAACGACTCAAAAGACACTGGCTGATGTGAAGAAAAGCTATCAGCTCAATGACGCTCAGACGCAGCAACTGGCCCAACTCCAGAAGGAACTTGTGGACCATGTCCAACATGCAATTTCTGCTTACAACCAACAAGCCAAAATCTACGTGCTTCCATGTAATAATAGCACAAGCCATCCCATCGACAATACCAGCTCGCATACCTCGCCCGAAAGTATCGCTTTTGCAGATGGATTCACGAGCAATCCCTATATTTACACGTTGGGGCTCAATAACCTTTTATACCAGGTCAATAGCCAATATGGTATGGTGAGTCCACTGCCTTCTGGTAAGACTATGCCCCAATTTTCTAGTATGACAAGCAATGGCTCATTACTTTTTCTCATGCAAAAGCAGGTGAACGGCACTTCTCAAGCTACCTATACTCTTAGTGTCTATCAACCGGGTCAGCAGGGGACGTTGGGTGCCCCAATCTCTTCGGCTCAAATTGGCGCGAATTTTACCACTAATGGCTATGTACCAGTATATATGACAGTATGGGATAATACTGAATATGTGTTGCTTTCTTCGCAATCAGACACCGGCAATGACCGTATTTTAAGTTATGTACTAGATACCAAAAAGCATCTCAGTGCGCCGAAAGAGACGAAGATTTCCATCTCGGCACCCATTGTGAGTATCGCGGCTTTCCCAAATCAACTTTTTCTACTGCTATCAGATGGTGAAATGCAGAGCTTATCCTTAGTGAGTGGGAACCAGCTTTCCACTCCACCGCTGCCAGTTTTTGTCCAATCTCAGATAGCGTCACCCCTGGAGACAGTCGCTACTGACTTTAGTGCAGAAACCCCAGTACCGACAGTGACAACTGTTGACCAGAATGGAAGCGGAAGTGCTGCATTATCGCTTCCTAGTACATCGTCGACGAATCCAGCCATGTTGACGGCGGGTCAGATCAATGGTGTTCCACATCTCTACATTGGGGATCCGGCGAATCATCGAGTTCTTAATTTGGAATCTAGTTCTGGTGGGTCAATTACTCCAACTTCGACAGGAACAAAAGGCACTACCAGTAGTGTCAAACTCCAATTGGACCAGCAGTATGTCTCATACTCGGACTTCAAACAGGTGAAGAGCCTTGCTACTGATCGACAGGGCGATCAACTCGCTGCTTTATCACAAATTCCTCCCTCAATGGCGAAACTGGTCTCAATCCAAACAGGTACACAGAATGGAGTACTTGGAAGTTGTCCGACGGCATAAACAGTTTTCTCTTCGGGATCAGGGATTATGCTTTTTCACTCATAATGCGGGGTATCGGAATAGCCTCTGGGGCCGATGAATCGGCGGTGTGCGCGATACATCGGCACCTACGAACAGGCGGGGCGGGTTTGTACGTAGGTCCGATGATGAAGTGTAACGAATACATTGGGATATCGTGAAGGTCGATAAATCGGCGGTGTGAGCGATACATTGGCACCTACGGATAGGCAGGGCGAGTTTGCATGTATTATCGATATTACTTGAAAGATTTAGCAAGGAGTAATGATAGCTGTGGGTTTTGAGGTATATTATCGCACGCATACGTGTGGAGAGTTAGATGCTAGAAATATTGGACAACAGGTTACGCTGGCAGGTTGGGTGAATAAGCGCAGGGACCATGGCGGCCTTGTTTTTCTGGATATACGAGATCGTTATGGTATAACACAGGTGATTTCCGATCCTGAGCGTGCTCCTGAAGTACATCATATGGCTTCGGAACTACGTTCGGAATATGTGGTGCAGATCAGTGGGAAGGTTGTACCTCGTCTGGCCGGAACGGAAAATCAAAATTTGAGTACCGGAGCAATTGAAATTGCTGCCGATGCTATAGAAATCTTGAATCCTTCGCGTACAACTCCTTTCCCGATTAGTGACACTATACAGGTTGACGAGTCACTCAGGCTTAAATATCGTTATCTTGATCTTCGTCGACCCTCAATGCGAGACAATATGATACTGCGTCATCGCGTTGTCAAAACAATACGTGATTACCTGGATGAACGTGGATTCCTGGAAATCGAGACGCCTATCTTGATGAAGAGCACTCCGGAGGGTGCTCGTGACTACCTTGTTCCAAGCCGACTTTACGCAGGTGAATTTTATGCCTTACCGCAATCACCACAACAATTAAAACAATTGCTGATGGTAGCGGGCATGGATCGTTACTTCCAGATTGCGCGCTGTTTCCGCGACGAAGATCAACGCTCTGACAGGCAACCTGAATTTACTCAGTTGGATCTGGAAATGGCGTTTGTAGCTGAAGAAGATGTGATGTCTCTCATAGAAGGGTTGTTAATTAACCTGATAGAAGAGACAACTAATAAACGCATTAAAGAACTGCCTTTCCCTCGATTATCGTATGCGCATGTGATGGATCGCTATGGTACAGATCATCCTGACTTACGATTTGATCTTCCGCTTGTCGAGATATCGGTTCTTGCGTCCGAAGGGAATTTTGGAGTCTTCCAGAATGCACTCGCAGCTAATGGCATGGTCAAAGGTATACGTGTACCGGGGGCGGGAGGCTATAGTCGTAAGGAAATTGAGGAACTGACCGAGTTTGCACGCATGTTAGGAGCAAAGGGATTGGTATCACTTGCGATTAGTCCCAGTAACGAGGTTAAATCGCCACTAACCAAATTCATGTCGACAGACGAGGTTCAGGCTATCATCGATCGTTTGCAAGGCGAGCCAGGCGACCTGCTGCTATTTGTCGCTGATAGCGCCAAGGTTTGTAATGATGTCCTCTTCCGTTTGCGTGTTAAGCTAGGCGAGCGCCTGAATCTGATTGATCCCAACGAACTGGCGCTATGTTGGGTCGTTGATTTTCCACTATTGCACTTTGATGAAGAGAGTCAGCGTTACGAGGCAGAACATAATCCTTTCTCAGGCATGGAGGAGGCCCATATGGATCGGCTCGACAGCGATCCTTTGAATATTCGTGCGAAGCAATACGACATCATTTGCAACGGTTATGAGATCGGTGGTGGAAGTGTACGCATTAATGTTGCCGAGATTCAGCAAAAGGTCTTCTCCCTTATGAAATTGAATGACGAAGAAATCAAAGAGCAGTTTGGGCATTTGCTCGAAGCTTTTGAATATGGCGCTCCTCCCCACGGTGGCATTGCGCTTGGTATTGATCGCCTGGTGATGTTATTCGCCGATGAAGACAGTATCCGGGAGGTTATAGCGTTTCCTAAGACACAGAGCGCCCAGGATTTGATGATGAACGCACCTTCACCTGTGGATGAAAAGCAGTTGCGAGAACTGCATTTGCAACTGAGAACTGAGGTGAAGAAATAGGGTTCTTCAAATCTTTTTTCTAGTTCTCTCGGAGTTTCTTGATAAGAAGGACAAGTATAGCGGCACATTGTGCGCTGCTTACTGGGAGTGCGACTGCGGTAAGTAGCTGCTTGCGCTTCTGGAAGTCAATAGGAGTAAGGGCAACAAAAAAAAGTCCCATCTGGCTTGTACCGGTCACACGACACCACCATGGACCTCCACCTTGAGGAAGTTTGCCATGTATTAAAGTGTGTAAAGGATCCAGGTAGCGTACTACCGGGGGAAGTATACTCCAGGCTGGTAGATCTCCCCATATTATTGCACCAGCGGCAGCCCAGAGAGTAAGCCAGGAATCGGCCTCAATGTCAAGCACTCCTCCTACACGAGTCGTACCTGCATAACGAGCTAGTGGTCCATCCAGCCAATCTGTTGTAGTTGCTCCCAGCAAGGGCATCAACAAACCAATCCAGCCAGCAATACCTTTGCGGTCTCGAACGCCCGATGTCACGAGTCCTGCAAGAACTGCGCCAGTTGTTGCTCGGCTTATGGTAAGCAGGTCAGCTAAAGTTGATTGTTCAGGTCCAATTTTCCGAATCATTGCTGAAATAAAAGCACGTTGTATTGCTAATGCTATAGTGAGACCGACCAGGTAGCGTATCGCTTTTGTCAGACCATAGGCACGCCAGATGACAAGTGTGGTTGGCACTGCTACAAGCAGATCGATTAACCGTACAGAATATATAAGCTTCCCCTTTGACAAGATATTATAGTTGAGAAGCAGTTGTTGGATAAGGCCATCATTATCCAAGAGTATGTGTCCTTTCTCAAGGTCTATGGGGCTTACTCCACGGCTCAGGTCAGATACTGGTGGGAAATGCTTTAAGGGATGTGTTAAAAATAGTATAGGGTATGAGTCGTACATCTATCAAGAGTAATGCGAGCTTCAAGCAGTCATCCATGAAAGAGTTTTTGTGATGGCGCACGTCAATCAGACCAGTGATAGTAATGCTCAGCATACGTTCAATAAAGAAATAGAAACAATGCTCTCTTCTAAAGATGGGGTCAGCATCTTTGTTCGCGCCTGGATACCGGATAATCCTCAAAGAGTACTTGTTTGTGTTCAAGGTTTGGGAGGACATGGTGGGTATTATCGAGAACTTGCATGCCAGGTAGCATTGAACGGTACCATAGTTGTTGCCCCTGATCTGCGGGGACATGGACATTCAGCGGGAGTGCGTGGAGATATCGATCGTTTTGATCGTTTTGTTATGGATGTAGATGTTGCGGTCACCTGGGCTAGCGCCATGTGGCCTGATACACCTATCTTTGTGCTGGGTGAAAGCATGGGAGCGTCTATTGCAATCCAGTATGTTGCTAGTGGACAGTATCGAACTCATCAGATTCCCCTAGCCGGGCTTGTGTTTGTTTCACCTGTATTAAGCTCAGCTATACACCCAACCTTTGGTGAGGTGGTTCGTTTTATCCGTTCGCTGCTGATTGCACCAAAACACCCCTCAATTGCGGTTACAGGACGTGAGGAATTGGGGTGCCGTGATCCTGCTTTCAACACCTTATTACGAGCTGATCCTCTTTTTGTGCGCCTCGTGAGCGCACGATTTCTCACTATGCTGACAATTTGGCTCTGGCAAAGCAGACATAAGGCTCGTCGGATCAATCTGCCGCTCTTAGTGCTACTGGGTGGACGAGATTATATTGCACGACGCAGCGGTACATCAGTATTTCTCCGCAGTGTACCTGCCAGGGAACAACGCATTGTAACCTTTCCACAGGCGTATCATTGCCTACTCCGCGACTCTGATACTCCAGACGTTGTTGGGGTACTGAATGTCTGGCTTACTACCTATCATGGAAAATAGTTCTAGCGTTGCCTTATTCGAGGGGGTCTAGATATCGAAGGACAAAACATAAGCGAGGAACCGATCATAAACCTGCAATATGCCAGGCAAAACAAAGTAGCATGGTTTGCACTGATTGCAATTGGAGGTATCATATATTTCATTGTGGCTGTTGTTGTGTTGCACTTTCTGCGCCCTGAATATAATCCTATCAATCATGCAGTGAGCAATTATGCTGTTGGCCCTTATGGATATTTGATGACTGCTGCATTCTATGTTCTTGCATTGAGTGTATTTGCCCTGGCTCTTGGTCTGTTCCGCAGCATTGCTCTTACCAACCTGTCGCGAGTTGCTATACTGCTTCTGTGTTTAGCGAGTAGTGGAATGGTTGTAATGGGTGTTTTCCCCGGCGATGTACATGCACTGCATCCACCCGCTACAATAATGGGCGTAATCCATTGGACTGCCGCCGGCATATCATTCTTGAACATCTTGATTGCTGCTTTTCTTTTGTCGAGTTCCTTCAAGTCGGATGAACGATGGCAAGAGTTCCGGCGTCCTTGCTTTATACTAGCTTTGGCTATGGTTGGAGCGTTATTGTTGTATGGGATATTGGCGCTTGTTGGTTGGATTGGTATTGGGCAACGTATCTATATTGCTGTGTGTTTGGTGTGGTTGTTGGTTTTGGCAGGGTGGGTTTGGTTTGTTGGTGTGAGGGAGACTTTGGATTTAAAGAGGCAAAATATGCTGGATCATTCATGATCTAAAGTTTTCGAAGATTAGAGCAAGCCTTGACAGAATGTAGTTTGTTATAGTATGATCTTCCCTGTAATAAGCGGTTGTGTATGATCCCGTAGCTCAGTGGATAGAGCGACAGATTGCGGATCTGTAGGTCGGAGGTTCGAGCCCTCTCGGGATCGCCTTGGCTCCCCAGGCTAAGTGGGGAGCCTTCTTTATGTGCTCTGCCTACAAGACCTGTAGGTCGGAGAACGAGGATTTTAAGTTGTTATTCACGCACATTTAACGGCCATCATTTAATCCATCGAGAAGGCCGATCATGCAGTTTCAAAAATTAATACCGATTATGAAACCAGCCTTTAAGCTGAAATGGCTTTCTTTATCATCCACATGTAATTTTGAAACTGCATAATCGGCGGGGATGGGTGAGAACCTCAGCCGTGCATGAGCTTGGGATGGGCGACGAGTTGAGAGGCCGCAGGCTGCTGCTGTCTGGCATGGATGGGACAGCCCTGTCATGTTGAGCCCATTCGTTGCACTCAGGGTAAACTCCGTGATGCATCTCGCTACCCAACGGGCCAGATCCTTCGCGGCGCTCAGGATGACAATTGTGTGCTCAGGATGATAGTGTTAGGTTAGTTAGGGTGATGCAGGGCCGATAAATCGGCACCTACCGATGATGTTGTTAATCAGCATTGTTAGTTTGCATATTATGGAGTGGTTGTTATGAATAACAAAGCTGTAGTGCTCTTGTCAGGTGGCTTAGACTCCGCGACGGCACTTGCCATCGCTCATGATGAAGGGTACGAACTACATACGCTTTCTTTTGACTATGGACAACGACACCAGCGGGAAGTTGAGGCGGCGTTAGCCGTGGCCCGGCATTATAACGTTCAAACGCAAAAGACGATTACTATTGATCTACGGGCATTTGGTGGAAGTGCCTTGACTGCTGACTTTGAGGTACCGCATGCTAGAAGCCTTGAGAAGATCTCACAAGAGATACCTATCACCTATGTTCCGGCAAGGAATACGATTTTTCTGTCATTTGCGCTTGCATATGCTGAAGTCACAGGAGCTAACGATATCTTCCTGGGCATTAATGCTAGAGATTACAGTGGCTATCCCGATTGCAGACCTGAATACCTGGAAGCATATGAACGGATGGCGAACCTGGCAACGAAAGCTACAACGCAGGATGGACGAACATTTCATATTCATGCTCCGCTTTTACGCATGAACAAAGCTGAGATCGTTCTAAGAGGTGTTGAACTGGATGTTCCTTATGTACTCACATGGAGCTGCTACGAGGGGTGGGGACTGGCTTGTGGCACATGTGATAGTTGCCTGCTGCGTCTCAATGGATTTGCGGAGGCAGGACTAAAAGATCCGATTGGCTATATGCCTCAGGAGGAAAAATAGGATTTGTGAGGAGCAGAAAAGGAGTTTGGAAGTTTGAAAGTTTCGTTCTGGTTTGTGGCTATTGCATCTGTCTTTGTCACCTGCCTCATCACGGCTAATATCATCGCTGTAAAGCTGATTTTGTTGCTTGGGTTTCTGGTTCCTGCTGGCATCATTATCTTCCCGCTTAGTTATCTGTTTGGAGATGTACTGACAGAGGTTTATGGATACGGAGCGGCTCGTCGGGTCATCTGGTTGGGCTTTGCTTGTAATTTGCTTGCCGTTGTCGCGATTTATCTCGGTGGAATTGCACCTGCTGCTCCTTTCTGGACGCAACAAGGGGCTTATAATGCTATTCTGGGCTTCACTCCACGCCTGCTACTGGCATCTTTTATTGCTTACCTTGTAGGTGAATTTACTAATTCATTTGTGCTTGCCAAGTTGAAGATTGCTACGAAAGGACGCTGGTTGTGGACACGCACTATTGGCTCAACGCTCATAGGCGAGGGACTAGATACAGTGATCTTTATCAGCATTGCTTTTTGGGGAATTATTCCCGGCTCGTTGATGCTGCAAGCCATACTTACGCAGTGGATTTTCAAGGTAGTTTACGAAGTGGTTGCTACTCCTTTTACGTATTGGGTAGTAGGTTTTCTTAAGCGGCGTGAGAATCTTGATACGTATGATTATCAGACTAATTTTAGTCCGTTTCTTTTCAGGCGTGAATTGTCTGAGAGCAAGGGTAGTTAGAATAAGGAAAGCAATGACACCCCTCAACTCTGCCGAGGGGTGTCATTGCTTTCCTTAAAGATAACGTCGGAATTCTGGACGTGATCCCTGGTATTCTGGAGTGTTATGCTCGGCGAAGATGATGGTTTTAATGTTGCCACGGACTGTGAAGTCGGCGACTACGCGCATCCAGCGTGGCGAAAGCAGCGAAATGAGGTCGTCCAGAATGGTGTTGGTTGCTGACTCGTGGCTGATTTGCCGGTTGCGATATTTGTTGATATAGAGCTTTAAGCTTTTCAGTTCCACGACGAATTGATCCGGTACATAGTCGATGATGATGGTGGCAAAATCGGGGAAGCCTGATCGTGGGCAGAGGCAGGTGAACTCTGGTATTTCGAAGTGTGCTATGTAATCTCTTTCCGGGTTGGAGTTGGGCCACGCTTCCAGTTGGCTTGACTCAATTTCATCTGTTCCGTATTTGCCTGGTATTCGATTTTGCATTGGGTTGTCCATGGGTTGTTTGATTTCTCCTGAATGTGGCTACTGTTACTACTGAGTCGCTATAACTATCTTGATGCTCGATTCATGCCGCCTGCGGCGGCGGGAGAGAGGAGGAGAATGTGGGGACACCCCACACCCCGGCAGAGAGTCATAGTCCTCTGCACTCCATTTTAAAGACTTTTAAGAATTGAGGCCCAAAAAATACGAGGTACCATCGTTATTATGTCGAAGAGATAGTATCACACGATACTATGTTGTACAAGTTTTACAAACGGTAATGTATGAATTGCCCTTGACAAGAGGCGTGCTGATTCCGTATACTCGCTACAGTGAGATTGCAGATTAATTTGCTTAGCATAAGCTGTTTGCGCAATGAATCTGGCTATAACGGCCGTGCTATGCCTTTCGACCGGGTGAAGCTATGCATTATGGGTGGGACCTCTAACAATTTCTCTGGGCCCATCTTTGTCTTCGCTCAAGGCCGCAGTATGCCCATCTCCAGGGGGTCTCCGCCTATTCCATGATAAATAGGCACAATTGAAGAGATACCCTCAACCGTGGGCACTGACGAAAGCAAAATTCAGTCCCACGGTTTTTTATTGCTCTTTAGATTTGTAAGAAAAAGAATAGTTCGACACTTACAGTAAGCGTCCAATCGAATGAAAACTCGTCAAAAAGGGGTAATGATATGTCATGAAGAAGGGTATTCATCTTGTAGGCTTGACCTGTTGTACAGGTATACATCTGTTCTAATGATCGATGTATACACCATAGACGAGTAGTAAGCTTGAAGTAAGAGTAAGCGAAGCACCTCGCCAGTAGTTTCAAAAAGGAGAAACCTCCATGGCTATTCATAATATTGAGTCAATGCAATTAACAGAAAATATCGTTATAGACACAACGAAAGATGCTGTGGTGATCGATAGCGTCTCTAAGATATTCAAGAAATCTCAACCGTTGGTGCGCTTGCCATGGAAGGAATACAAAGAAGCGAAGCGCGAGGTGCGTGCTGTTGATAATGTGACTATGACAGTAAAGCGGCGCGAGATTATGGGTATTCTCGGCGCAAATGGTTCTGGTAAATCGACGCTCATACGTATGCTCTCAACATTGCTCATCCCTGATACGGGGCATATGTCCATCTTTGGCTACGATGTTGTGAAAGATGAAGGTATGGTGCAGACACTTATCAATCGTGTGAGTGTAGAAGCATCGTTCTTCAAGAAGCTTTCGCCGATGGAAAATCTGATCTATGCGGCCAGACTCTACAACATGCCAGGTGGTGAGGCGCGGGTAAAGATCAAACGTATATTGTCTCGGCTGGGTATTCCTGAGGATCGTGTCGGACAACCTCTGGAAAATATGTCACGAGGAATGCAACAGAAAGTTGCAATCGCGCGAGCGTTTCTCACTGCTCCAATTGTGCTTTTGCTCGACGAGCCAACGACTGGCCTTGATCCTCGGTCGAAGATAGATGTTCAGACTTTTATCGAGGAACTGCGCTCAGTGCATGACGCGACCATATTGATTACCACACATGATATGGACGAGGCAGAAGCATTATGTGACCGAGTGGCTATCATCGACAAGGGCCGCATCATGGCGATGGGTACAGTTGAAGAGCTCAAGCTTGCCGTCACCGAGCGTATGGAGCGAACAACACCAGTCACAATGAACGAAGTATTCATGCACTATACCGTTGCTCACCAGATCACTGATGCCGACATTGAACGTTTCGGAAGCTGGGAAAAAGCCTTCGAAGCGCTTGAGGCTCAAAAAGAGGATGAGCAAGGATAAACAGGAGAATTAAGACTCATGTCTTCACTTTTACATCAAGGGCGTGCGTCGTACGCCTTTTTCGAACGCAACTGGAACCTGACCAAGCGTTATTGGGCCTGGGAGATTGTGTGGCTGGTCTATAACATTGTGAACGCTATGGCGGTCACGTACATTGGCGCTGCAGCCCAGTTGATTACTAAATCAAAGGTCAATACAGATTACCTGATAATGTACCTGTTGATAGGAACAGCGGTCTGGTCTTACCTCAGCGTCACTTTTGAGGGCGTGACCGATATGATCACCATTGAACGCTGGGAAGGAACTATAGAGCATACATTTATGGCTCCAATCTCGCGTTTCACACATTTGATAGGGAGCTGTTGGTATGCTGTGGCGCATGGATTGCTGTTCACTATTATTCAGTTGATTGTGGTGGGATTATTCTTCCACCTGGATCTGAGTCAGGCCAATTACCTGACTGCAATCTTCATGCTGCTCGTCGGTAGCATCTCGTTTATTGGCTTTGGTATAGGTGCAGCCGTATTGCCTTTGCTCTTCACTGAGAGAGGTTCGCAGATGTCCTATATCGTGCGAGCGGTCTTACTGCTGGTTTCAGGTGTCTATTATCCGATTGAGGTTTTGCCGCAGTGGATGCAACCTCTGGCAAAAATTTCACCTGCGACCTACGTGCTGGAAGGACTACGAGCAGCACTGCTTCATGGTCAAGTCACCTGGTCAGCCGAAATCTGGAGCTATACGTGGCCACTGATTATTACCGGTATCGTCAGTATTCCGCTCAGTGTTTACATCTTCAGGATTGCTGAACGCTATGCAAAGCGAACTGGCAGGCTTAAGAGAAACGGTTAGTAGTTCATTAACATTGGAATAGATGCATGGATATAGGAAGGCAGGTAGAGCGCGAAACGTCTGGTGAAACAGATGTGAAATGCTTCGCCCTTACACTCGAAGATTAAGGTGTTTCCTGGCCGCATCTGTTCCGCTTAACAATTAAAGAAGGAGAATATAGTAATGATAGATAATGTTTCAGCAGATTTTCACGTATCACAGAATTTAACTGGCGCAACATGGCTCTATGAGGGAGCAGGTATGCATGTTGCAAGAATATACATCTCCTATGAGAAGGAGTTGCGTGCAGGAATAGAATTGAGCACGCAGGCTATACCGATTTCATAATATTCATGGCCGATACATCGGCGGTGTGCGCGATACATCGGCACCTACGCAGGACTGGTAATCACCATGAATCGGAAATCATCCCGCCCTTTCTCATTGATCGATCGAAGAACGGAGAAACTGACCATGGCTGTACTATTAAAGAACCTGTTGGCTCGTTCTCCCAAGATGGAAGACATGGTAACCATCACAGAGCTCATAAGAGCGTGTGATGTCGATGAATATGGTTTAGCGGATAGCACGATGGAGGATCTGGCCTCCAACTGGCATCAGCCTGGGTTCAACCTGGCAACCGATGCCTGGGTTATAGTCACCAATAAAGGACAAGCTGTGGGATTTACTTGTGTGTGGCATAGGGACTATGAGCAGATCTTCACATTCGTGTGTGTGCATCCTGAGTATCGGGGTCGGGGCATTGGGACGCTCTTGCTCAGGTTGGTGGAGGAACGCGCGCGTCAGCATGTTCGTAATGCACGTCCAGGCGCACGAGTCACGCTGTGTAGCACTGTGAGCAGGCTCAACGAACAGGCAAAGCGACTCTTTGAACGAGAGGGCTATACAGCGATTCGCAAAATCTTGCGCATTGAAGTCGGAGCAAACGACTCGAGGGAAGAGCCATCTCCGCATACAACTGTCAAAGCCGACCTGGATCTTGTTTCGCAGCACCTTGTCGATGCGACGAAACTCTATGATCTGGATGCAATTTACATAATCCGAGAGTATGAAGTTTATGAGAAGGAACTGCGTACAGGTGAGAAATTTCCAGTAGGTTTCGATGACGAACTGAAAGAACTCTTAGCTGTAGGGTAGGAAGGCATCACCTTTTCGCGTTCAATTAGAGGAACATTAAAGGGCCTGGGTTTTGTGAAAAGTCCTGGCCCACCTTTCTACAGTACTTTCTACTTTGCTTTCTCGTTACTTTACCCTTACCTATGCCGTAATGATTACATATGTGATATGTTAAGACCTTAAAAAAAAGGGATCAGCGTTAAGCAGTACTGGAAGGACAAGCTTGCTTTTATTACCTTCGAAAATTCAGGTTCAAGAACAAAAACGCAATAAAATAACCCGGCACTCAGTCGCGCCTTTGCTGATTGGTACCTTTATCTTGCGTGTAAATGGTGGTGCAGCGCCTATCATACTTGGTCGCCTACTTGCACAATTATCATTACAACAAGGCCATCCGATCTCAAATATTCATGTCGGGTTAATTGCCATTACCTATTTTATTGTAGAGCTTACCTTGGCTCCAGTCATGGGTGCGCTGAGTGATCGGACAGGTAGACGATTTTTCTTGACTCTTGGTCCCCTCATTGGCCTGGTTCAGGTTGTTCTTCTCGTCTTTACTCCAACGCAGAATCCCCTGCCGTACTTACTATTTCTACAAGTACTGGCTGGTGTCGCTACAGCTATGCAGGTACCTGCTGTACTAGGATATCTGGCTGATTACACGTCAGAGAGTCGCGCACTGCGTATGCGTGTCATGAGTCTTTATGAACTAGCTACGAGTGGTGGGTTCGCCATTGGTGTCGTGCTAGGTGGGTTCGCCTGGGATCGTTTTGGCAGACAAGCTTATGCTTTACTCGCAGTAGGTTATCTGGTCGTAGCAGTTTGTATGTTCATGGTTCCAAAAGTAAATCAAGTTATCGAACGCAGTAAGCTGAAAGTGACAGTCAGTCGCTACTGGAAAGTTTTGCGAACACCGCGCTTATTTATCTTTATTCCAGCATGGATAAGCATCAGTGCGCTTGCGGGTATTTGGCTTAGCTCCCAGCTCACATTTATCCTTTCCTCGTCCAGACACAAACCTCATCAGTCATTAATGGGCATTTTTAGCGCTTATGGAAGTGGAGGTCATTTGAGCCTTGTTCTGGGGGCTTTTGTGATGTTCTTTGGGCTTAGCCTGCTCTTTTGGGCCTTTTTCCTCAATAAAGTGCCTCGATTACTTATGATGCTAACCTCCATAACTGGTATCTACTTATTTTGTATAGCCCTGGCAGGTATCAATCATTTCGGTACCGGCAACCCGGTGTTAATGGTAGTATGGATTTTGTTGCTGCTGGTCGGTATCTTCGCTGAGAGTAGCTTTGCTCCCGCTGCTCTGGCTTATCTTGCCGATATCTCGGAGGATGCCGCTAAAGATCGTGGGTTGCTGATGGGTCTCTACTCAGTTTTTCTTGGATTAGGGCAATTGTTGGGTGGTGCGTTGGGCGCAGTATTTGCACAAATCTGGGGTTTTGATGGCTTGATCTACCTGACGGCATTGTTGGCGTTTGTTGCGCTTGTGGCGTTGTTGATGCTGCTTCGGACGGAGCGACTTGTGGGGGTACATGGAATAAAGTAATTATTGTTACATGTTAGCGTAATTACATATTCCCATGCATAATTTGACGTCAGATAGGCAAAATTGATATGGCCAGAAAATCCAAAATCATTGTTACTATAGCGCTCATGCTTGGAATGTCACTGGCATCCCTCGATACAACCATCGTGGGTACAGCTATGCCTACTATTGTTGGCAAACTGGGTGGTATCACTCTTTACTCATGGGTCTTCTCCGTTTACCTGATAACCTCCTGGTTAGTACCACTGTCCCTATCGACAAAGAAGATGGTATCGTGGCACTCGTTACGCTTTGTATAGGCAAGTGACCAGTATTCTTGACCGCTAAATTCCCTCGCTTTTACCGCTCCTCTCATGTTTGCTATCTGTTCAATTCCTACCCCGTATTCCTCAAGGATTCTCATATCTTCACGTGTCATATAAGCGTCTAAACGGTGGCTGCCTTTGGGTACTGTCCGTTTGCCACATTCGCGTAAGCTCATATTCGAGATAGCGGTTTGTGAAAACTTCGGCAAGGCTGACAACACTTCCTCAAGCGGTGCCTCACAGTCTGCAAGGTCGTGAAGAGTGGCTATATCTTCATCAAACCAATGGTACTTATCCCCCACGTTAAGCCAAATGATACCGCTATCGTTTGCCCATAACTCCCACTGGACTTCAAATGACCATGTGTGGTTAGAACGTGGTGTTAGCAAGATGCCATTGCAGAAAACTAAGGCAACATCTCTAATTTTTGCAGGTGGCAAGCTATCCCAATTTGCCCGTAGCTGTTCAATGAGGCTAATAAGATCGGGAAGAGGTATGTATTTTGTGGGTCTGTTGAGAACCGCATTGAGGCGGGCTACTTCCCCTTCTATCTCCCCAACTTTTTGATACTTTTCCTCAATGGTGCGCTCCGACATTTTCTTTCTCATCTTGGGGTTTTCCAAGTCGTCAAGAATTGCTCGGCGTCTGGCCTCAAGGCCGATTATGGTTTCTTTAATGTGTTCTCTATCTTTTGCTTCTTGCTCATACAAAGAGCTTGCCGCTTGTGCATACTGGTGACATTTGTCGTCTAATAGAACTCGGCGGGTAAATACGTCTTGAAACATGGTTTCAACCGTTTGAAGTGGGATAATATCTCGCCTGTTGGGGTGCATCCTGTTCTCGCCGTCTTTCCACGCTAAACTTATTTCCCTGTTATGCGGGGAAACAGAAACAATACAGCCAGGAAACGGACGAAGAATTAACCCCTTGAGTAACGTATCGTATCGGTGGTTGCGCGGGTGAGGGTGTATACTTTCCTGTCGTCTGTCTAGGAGGTATTGTACCGCGTCCCATGTCTGCCTGGTGACAATGGCTTCATGGCTGCCAGGGTATTCTTTATTGCCCGTCTTCCATGTGCCAATGTAAACAGGGTTACGAAGAATATGCAAAAGTGTCGTGTATGTGCCTATGCGATAGCCTACGCCTGGTACTTTTAGCAGCTCTATTTTGTTGTTAAAGAGCGGATCGTCGTGCCAGGGAAAATGTACCCCCTCCTGCTGTTCTAGTTCGTGCATTAAATCGAACGCATCCCCCCCGTGGTCAATGAGGCGTAAAAAGATTTTTTCATTGACAATTTCTGCGTGTTTGGGTAACGGGACGTACCGCTTGTAGGTGAGGCTATGCTTATCCCTGTCCACCGTGTACCCTATGTTGAGGGTACGGCTATCGTATTTGCCTGAATGACTGGCAAACACCCGCATAGGAAGCATACGTTTATTCAACTGCAAGTCAAGGGCTTTCCACGCTAACTTACAGTCGTCTATGAATTTTTCGTAGTCTTCCGGTATCCACATGCGGTAAATGTAGCATGAGGTGATAATGATAATTTTCTTCTCATAACACGCCTTCGCAAACCGGATAACATTTTCGAGCAATTTGTCACGAAAGAGGCGGTCAACGAGAAAAACGTACACGGCTTTGATGAACCCGTTTTGAATATCCTCTAGCAGGCGCGTAACGCCTACCCGCTCACCTATGCCAAGTGTACCGCTCTCCCCAAAGTCTTCAAAGTATTCAAAAATTACGTCATTGTTCCAGTTATATTGAAGCACCAGGATTTTACGCTGTTCTTCAATTTGATAGTCCCTACTATCGGTATTATTTTGGAACTGGAATAACGATGACTGTCGCCCGTAGAGGCCGAGCGGGTCGTTTACGGGCAATATGAGCGGTTGTGCCATTTGATAGACTGCCAGAGGGTTTGCCATTGTCACAAAGATGTTGCCCTCGTTGAGCCGCTTCTTCTTCGGTTTGACGTTTCGTTGGTTGAGCATGAGAGGTATCCTTTTCGTTTTGTGGTTGGTTGACTTCCTGTAGCGCAAACGCTAAAGAACACAGTGCTTTATGGGCTGCCGTGTAAATGGCGTCGGTGATTCCCACATGATTGCATGTGGGTGGCCGGTTTTCTGGCATGGTGGTAGTTTTGGAAAGAGGCGTGGCGAGTGGGGTGAGTCGTTACTTGACTCACCCGTTTCTGAGGATACCTACTACCAACTATACCAGATGCACAGGCCATAATGCTAGTCTTTTCTTCCTACGTTTTGGTGTCTGCTATTTGCAGTTGCCTGCATCAGTTTTGCGGTTTCCCTCTCACCTGAAACGCATTGACACACTGACTGCGGAAGCGCGCTATATGTGACAGGTCTTGCAAATCATAAACTGCCTGCGGCGTGACGATGAAGACACCCGTTTCAATGCACAGGTGTATAAAGGTGTTCACCTGCAACTCACTCGCGCCGTGAAACATACGGTCTTCGGTGTGAAGAAAAAGGACGTTGACGGCTCCCTCGCGTATGGCCTTCAAAAGCTCGGTATACCCTTCTCTCTCAAGAAGCGGGGCGGCTGCCCTCGTTCCCTCGTCGCAGAATACCGTTACTTGCTCATGCTGAAAGCCTAGCGCCTTTGCGTATGCCTTCAAGTCTTCAATAGGGTGGTGGTGTGCTGTCTGTAGTTTGTCGCTGGTTACTATTCTGGCGTAAATGGCAACCTCGCCCATAAGGGGTAACTGTACGAAACTAGCGGGCGTACCTGTTGTCGGTCGTTTTGACATGGTTTCTTTGCTCCTCATAGCGGAAAATGGACATAGGCTACTAAGGACGCGCTACAGGGACAAAAGACGCTGATGTACCACATGGAAGTTGTCGTCAAGAGGCGTGGAAGTTGCGCGGCTGTACGTGCGTGTATACCCGCATAAAGAGGATACCTTGCACTAACTATACCCGATGCCTGGAACATTTTGCAAGTCTCCTTTCTAGTGTGCTTTCACGATTTCGCGCCCGTAAAAATCGCTTACTACTATGCTGTCAATCAGGATGGTATGAAGTGCTGTGGAATAGTCGAAACGAATAACTCTGCCTCGTTTGAAATTGTCCTCCCACTCGTCAGCATCCATGATTACGGCGTAACTTCCAGGCAGAACTTTTGGCAATGGGTACGTTTTCTCTCCAAAGAGCGACGCTTGTTGCAGGTATTCGCGGCGTAACGGTATTGTCTCGGTTGTTAATGTTTGTGGCGCGATTGGAGCTATTATCATGTTCGTACCCCGCTTATATTTCAGCTATCAATGCAAGGTGAATGTAACGGCTATCCTTTGGCAATTTTGTATTCTCATCCCAGACAATTGACACTTTCTCAATGCCTTGCAGTGAGTGTAAAATGTGCATTGCCTGTTGGTATGTTTCGCCTGTTATAAGGCGTTTAATTCGCTGCTGTTCTCTGTTGGAAATCGCGTACACCCATACGCCCGTAAAGGAAAGTACTAGGGTTGGTGTATTGTGGGTTTGCGTTGCTTGCAGTACCGTAACGCGGATCGTTCCAACTAAGCTATACCCCGATCCAAGTTTTGTTAGCGCCTGGGAGGTAAGTAGCTTCGTCGCTTTGGTTTCAAGTGCTTGTGTATCATAGGCGATAGCAGAACAGGTCAAAGACGAAGTAACTGTTATGTGTCTCGCTTCCTCTCCTATCTGGTGATCGCTTGAAACAATTGGACTACAAGGAAGTATGTATAGTTGCTCCCTCTCTTTTACTTGCCCTTGCAACGCTCCCTGCGTACTGTGCGCTAATGCTGTTTTGAGTGGTGTAGCGACACGTGCTATATCTGCTTTCGTGACGGTTTGAAAATCCCGCTCGTCTGCTCCCTCGCTAAACGGTTGTGTATTTTTGGCAAGAACAGCGTTTGAACAACATGCTTGATCGATGTCGTATGCGGGTATGTTTCCCCTCACTCCTGGATTGATGGCGTGTGCTGAAACGGTGACTTGTCCGTAACTCGGTGGGTTTCCTGCTGGTATATCAGCTTGCTGATCGGTAACAACTTGTATACCGTCTGTTCCTGTTAAGAACGTTCCCGCTTGAATGGTTTGAGAAGTGAACAGGCCATTGTAAAAGGTGATAAATCCTGTTGCGGCTTTCGCGTCCTGGTGTCCTTTTCCGGTTGTCGGGACTGTCTGTGATTGGCTCAACGTGATGGGATTTAAGAGTCTTCCAAGTTGCAATGTTCCTGTGAGAGAAACAGTCTGTGATTTGGGAATAATGGTTACTGTGGCTATTGGAGGGTTGAGGATTTCATACTCTTGAAACGCGATACAGGAGAGAATAAGGAAGAGGTACAACGCACAGATCGCGTAGCCAATGAAAACAGGCGGCTTCTTTGTTTGAGCGAGTGTTGTTTCAACTACATGATGAGGTTGCGGTGTTTCCTCACCCTCTTTGAGAATAACAATCGCGTCAGGAAAATAATGGATGTGGATGGTTTCTTCCGGCTCAGTTTCCCGCTCGGTAATTCCAGGTCGCTCTTGTTCTTTCTCGTTTGGTTCTTCGCTCTCCATACTCGCTAAAACGCGCCTAACTTCATCTTCAAGACTACTGGTCATGGTCTACCTTCTCCCTAAATCAGAGTTTTGATACAAACTCGCTCCCGTTGTTGAAAAGCGTCACATAAAGCGTCGCGCTGCCGTCTCCTATCTGCACTAACATATCGGGTTTTCCGTCTCCGTTCATGTCTTGGAATGAAATTTTGACTGGCGGGTTTCCCGCGTTTCCTGGCACTGTTTCAATCTGGTAAATCTTCGCCTTAGAGACATTGTTGCCTGGCAGTTCAATCACAATGATTTGTCCGTTGTTATTCTCTGCGGTAAAGTGTGAGGGGTTTGTCGCTGAGTCGCTATGACCGACAACCGCGTTGATTTCAAAGTGGCGGTCTTTTCCATAAGTCCAGTCATTTTGAATGCCTTGATACCAGGTGGTGACAGCGTTTAAGCCAAACCAACCTAAGATGAGGAAAATAGAGAATGTGCCTATCCATACAAGGGGATGAAAGCGGCGTTGGGATTTGAATTGTAGTTGCTCGTCTTCTTCACTATATCTCTGCTGTGGCGGTGGGAGTTGTTGCCGATGCGCTCGTAACGGCTGCTCATGATAGTGCTCAACGACATTGACTCTTCCCTGCCTTGTTGTGACATCAGGCACACTTTGATACCGTCGGCTGCTGGTGTGAGGACGGGTAACATAATAATCCTCGTCCTCTTCTAGTTCATAGTCATCCTCGACAACAGGAACACTCGCGCTGACTTTGGTGCGTGGGTTTCTCTCATCTGTCAAATATGGTCTATGTTCTGGATGAATACCTGCGGAGTGACCACTATAACTTTCATCGGCAGCTTCATATTGAGCCTGTCTGCGGGCTGCCTGTTCTAGTTGTTCTCGCGTTGGAATTTGCCGCGCTGGTCGAGGCTCTCTAAAGTATCGGTTCTGATTGGAAAAAGCTATTTGCTCTCGTCTGTACTGGTCTGTCACGCGCTTACCTGGCTTTCTACCTGTTGTGTGTGCTGTGAACAGTAAAAAGGCTGCGCGTTCGGTGGTGGGCTGTTTGTGCAACCTGGGCAATAGCCTTTGATCTTGCACACCAAACACTGTTTCTCGTTTGACAATCCTATCACCTGCCAGGTGTGGCCGAACGTGAGGCAATCGTCAGGTGTTAAGCTAAATGTCGGTGAACCATGAGTAGTTGTATGGTCTGGCGATTGCCTGGTTTCTTGTATCGGGTCTCCCCATAGGCTTTGCTGCATGTCCTCTCCTGTCTTCAATTGACGGACGAAGCTACTTTGTGGCATAATACCAGTAGACCTTTAGCCCGTCATGGCAGCAAAAAGGCATGATAAGCCAATCTGCTGCCACTGCGTAAAAACAGCACTACAAGGGACGGTAGTTACTATGTTTTGTACTGTCTACTTTGGAACAGCGAGCAGTACACAACATGAGAAGAAAAGGTCTATCGGGGAACGCTTGGGTTTTTGCTCAAGCGTTTCTTGGCATCACCTCCCTTGAGGGTTCAAGTTGGGACGTTAGTCAATGAAGTTCACCCCGTCTAGATCTTTGTAGGTGATCTCCTGTCCTAACCCCTGGCTAATAGCACTAGCAATTTTTCCAGCATTATGTTTGTAAATAGGTTCGCCCTTGATGGCTCGGTTCAGGGTATTGGTGTCTATATCTGCTCTCCTTGCTAGTTCTGACTTCGACCAGCCCAACTTGATACGGTAGTCTTCAATTGTCATGCTTTTAACTCCAAACGTATCAATGGGTCAAAGTAAGTATGCCATAGAAAACTACTGAAAGTCAATGATATTTGCTTCATTCTACTGAATGAAAGCGAAAATTTTAATATTTTCCCTTAAGTAAAGTGATAACAAGAGTAAAGTATAGAATGCTCTTCATATTTTATATCTGGTGTGCTGCTCAATGGTGGTTTCTATCATCTGTCTCAAGTCGTTAATTGTGTAAAAACTTTTGACCGGAATATGCAGCATGGGAAAACCCGAGCTGTGGAATTCGCTATGAATGAAGCTGTCTCGCTCAATATGTATTTTTTCATTAGGGCTTATTCCGATGCAAAAGCTCAGATAGCCGCGTTTATCTATGCCACTCACCCATTTGAACTGGTTGGCGCTCAACTGGCAGGGAACCTCAAACTCGCCTTTGTCGTCGACAAGGAAACGGGGCTAGCTCTCCTTTTGACACACGTTATCTTCTCGAGCAGGGCTTGCTGAGCGGCAACGCTATCATTGCTGGCGATCCAGGAGATCACAAAGTTGCTATCGGGCATAGGGGAGTATACTGGTTCAAGATCCGGACACAGGGCGAATCCATTCATATCGGGCTGAAAGAGTGGGAATGAAAAACAGAGGACATAACGCAGCCATTGACATGGCTCGCATCGTCCAGGCACTCTCATCTTGCACTTTTCCTCACACCCGGTCCGACATCTTTCCAGAGAAAAAGAATGTACTCACGTTCCCAACACTCATTCGGGGGAGTTGCGTCAACATGGTACCCGAGTCGTGTGAGGCATACAGGGTGGATGTTCAGTACACATGGCATCGAGACCATTTGTGGATATGGCGTCGAGTGTGGTGGCGTGCATGGTGCCGATGAATGGGTGGGACTGACAAGCTTACAGAGAGTCACCGGAATGTATGCTCGTATTATTCTCAGCTACCTGGGGCAAGCAAATTAGCGCGACTGCGACATCATGTGTTGCCCCAAGGATAGGTCTTAACAGGAGCAGGACGAGGAAAGGAGCTGCCTAACTACTCTCCTCGTCTTGCCCCAACGGCAAAGTTACAAAATACAGCACCTACGATTTTTTATTTGCAAGTGATAGACCAGCATGGTATCCTCTTTATTGAGAGCCTATAGACGGCCTCGCCTCTTGCTTAGGCTCGACCTGCAAGCCAGAACCTAAGCAAGAACCTCTTTACGCTTCTCCTTTCTTTTGCTTGATGACGTTTCACCGAATAGGCGGGATCACGCTGTTCTTTGCAGTGAGAACCGCGCCTCGTTCCATCCAGCGCTGGAAAAGTGTTTCGTGGTACCGAGAAGAATATAAGCCACCTTTTATATACTGTCAATCAAAAATGCGTCAGAAAATTGATGTATAGTGTTGTATTGTCTTCTATAGTGTCTGTTCCTGTCCTATAGGATCTGTTGGACACCGTTGTAGTTTTGGTCTTTTTGGTTCCTTTTTGGGATACTCGGGTACAAGTGACGGAGAAAAGGGAGGGAGCTGTGCAGAAGCGAAAAAACCGCCTATTTAAAAGTGCGCCGGCTCTTCTGGTGTGGTGTTCTCTCATAGAAAGGTTGGCCTAAAGATACGCGCTGAAGCTTGTTTTCATCCTTCTCCTCACTTTGACCATATCGGGTGAGCATGACGATTGACCAATGAGGCAGTAGAACAGGTTTAAACGAGTTTACGGGCATAGGTTCCATAGTTCTCCATAGTTCTCTATTATCTCTAGAGCTATAGACAATCGCAAATACATTTTCTATACTAGAAGTGTTGTATTGGTAACTCCTCCATGATGGAGTTCCAGCATCGTCCACTGGCAGTGGTTTGCCCACTGGGATGGACGAGGAGTGGTCACCTGTGGTTCGCTGTGCTGAGTTGCTCGCCGGAACCCGAACGACGAGGGGTGGTTCCCTGAGTTTCCTGCTGAGTCTTCGCGGAAACTCAATCAACTGGGATCGCTCACCCTGGCTACATGGCGGTTGAGTCTTTGCTCCTCCTGCAGCCTTAACGAGCAAGCTCCTGTTGTTACTCGTGGGTTGTGCTTGAAGCGTTTCTTCGTAGCGCATGCCTGTAATACCTCCTCGTAGTATGTCCTGTCGTGTTAGCCTGCTTGGTGTGAGAGTCTCCAAGCAGGAACGTAAGGTGTCCAAGGAGTGTGATCCCTGTAGTGTGTGACCGCTCTTCTTCCTATCGTCTGCTAACATCTTCAGTATGTACTCCATAAAATGGAGTTCTAAACAGCAAGTGGACGGTGACAGGAAAAAAGGGAGCGGCAAGTGAGGTCCCGTATACGCCTCGCTGGTTTTCCAGCCTCGTATCACGTACAAGTTTGAACCAGTCCGTCGTCTGTGTCGCACGTTCTTCTTACAAGGAACTGAGGAAACGATCATGGGACAGCATCGCAAAAGCATTGTCAGAGAGATAATCGATCGCCTGGACGAGAAGATGGCCATCGGCCAGAGTCGCCGCGAAGCCAAACAAGCGGCACGAGCATCCGGTGAGCATGTCTGGACGTACAGTACTGAACACATCCACTCGTTCAAAACCCGCTCCAATTACCAAGGCCATCTCGTGCGCTTTGCTCGCTGGGCGCGCGCCACATACCAGATCAAGAGCCTGGCAGAGCTTGAAGCCCGTGCCCCTGAACTGACGAGTGCGTTCATACAACAGCGCCTGGAGGAGGGCAAGAGTCCGTATACCTTGCAAGCGGAGCGCTCTGCCCTGCGTCTGCTCTTTGGTGACCGTACGTTAGCCCAGGATGTGACGCTGCCACGCCGGGCGAGAGTGAACATCACACGTTCGCGCGGACCTGTCGAGCATGATCGTCACATCCAGCTGACTCACTGGCAGCCGCTCATTCGCTTTTTGGAAGCGACGGGATTGCGCCGTAACGAACTCCGCCTGCTTCGCGTAGGTGACATCGTGACGTGCGATACCCATCCCGACTATACTGGGCAGACCACGGTGAAGGTCAGAAATGGCAAAGGTGGCAAGTCGCGCACTGTGCCGGTGCTGGCGGGACACGAGCAGGATGTCCTGGCGATGGGAGCAGAACGCGCCACTGAAGAACTTGTTTTTCCACGTATTCCCAAGCACCTTGATGTCCACAGCTATCGCCGTGCTTACGCGCAGGCCCTCTATCTCTCCTATGCTCCAGGACGGACATTACCACAGCCAGAAGGGCGGCTCAAGCACAGTGAGTATCATGCAGAGGCCGTGCAGGCTGTCTCGCGGGCACTAGGACATTTTCGTATGGATGTGGTTCTCCGCCATTATATCCGCTAGGAGAAGACCGGGCCGCACGATCTCCGACCACTCTCTTGCTCAATAAACATGGAGTCTGGTGGACAAAACGTTTTGTGGTGTCAGAACCTTATGAACAAAGCAGCCTGATGAGCAAGAGTTTTATACAGAAAGCAGGAAAGCGACCAGGAGAGAAAAGAGAGATCATGAGGTGTATCAGTATCATTAACTTCAAAGGGGGTGTTGGGAAAAGTAGTCTGGCTACGAACCTGGGTCACCTGCTCACGCTTCGTGGCTATCAGGTGCTGCTCATCGATTGTGATCTGCAGGCTAATAGCAGTAGCCTGCTTGCTACCTCTGAACCACCGACGCTGACCAACTTTCTGCAGGGGCAAGCCTCACTCAACGCGGTAGTCCGCTCAGCTCGCAATGGCCTGTATGTGATTCCATCGGATCACGATCTTAACATCGCCGCAGCCTATATCCATGCTCGCCGCAGTGCCTACTACACGCTCCGCAATGCTGTGCGTCAGGTACGCGCGTGTGATTTTGTGCTCTTCGACCACGCGCCTGGCTACACGCCGATCACCGAGGCGGCGCTGCTGGCCAGCAGGGAAATTTTGGTCCCCTGCGAACTTGAGCCCTTTGCCGTGCAAGGGCTCTTCCAGATGTTCCACAAATTAGACCAGACCATGAGCGATCATAGGCTGACAACCACTGGCATTGTCCCCTGGAACGTGGATCGGCGCTACCTGATGACGCTCAAGTATCTCGGTGATCTCAAGAAGGCCTTTGGTCATCTCATCACCCCTCTGGTGCGGTCAGATGCGACGATCCCGCGAGCACAGTCCGTGGCACAAACCATTTTCGAGTACAACCCGAAGTGTCGCGCCGCCGGAGATCTCTCAGATCTCGCCACATATCTGACCAACCAGCAGGAGACACAGCAGCCATGACAGAAAAGGCAACAAACACCAAGCAAGAGAAATACCCTATTGGTTCGTTAGAGGAGATGTCACAACACTGGCACATAGTTGGAGGTGGAGGAGCCAAAGAGCCAAAAGATGAAAGCGACACAACGCCTCCGAGTTTTGGAGTCCGAGCACCAGAGACACAAAGTGCTTTGACATCCGACAAGGAGAAACCACGTCGACAAACGGTGTATCTGCCTGCAGACCTATACCGCTGGATTCGCCATCGAGGGGCAGATACCGACCAGGATATAAGTGAGGTTGTGGTGGAGGCATTAACCTTGCTCCGATCAACTGTTGGTTAAGATGGGTAACTTGCAAGCCAGATCCATTACCGCAAGCTGCTCAAACGGCTTTATATGGTCGCGCTGGATTTGGCCTATTACGACACCGATTGCTTGCTCGAAGTGCATAAGCTTAACGCGGAAGATGATGGAGAGCCAATCTAATTATCGCGCAATCTACAACGTGGATATGCAGGACAACTAAATGAGAAGACTGCTCATAAATACTCAGGACTCAACAAGATCACATTCACACGGATGGAGGTATTCCTTTAATTTTGCCCTCAATAGCACGTACTCGATCTTCAAGCACAGCAGCTTCGTCAATGCGTCCAAGAAACCAGAGAAGTTCTGCATAGTTTGAGAGTACACCTACAAGATCCGGGTGTTCTGGACTCTGATTTTGCTCAATAATTGCCTGGGCACGTTGAAAAAGCGTTTCGGCTTCGACGTACTGGTGCCTGTGAGTAGCTATCATTGCCAAGCTGCAGATCGGTTGGGCAATATCCGAGTGATCATACCCCACGATCTGCTCATAGATCGCGAGTGCTTCTCTGCTATATTGTTCTGCCTCCTCAAGCTTTTCTAGTTTTGTAGAGATATCGGCCAGACCTGTGAGGCAAAGAGCGACGTCCGTATGTTCCTGCCCCACCGATTGCCTCAAGAGTGTCAGCGTACGTTGACGTAACTCTAATGCTGGACCGAGCTTACCCTGAAGCTCATATGTCGCGGCCAAACCCTCAATACAAGATGCCAGCCCTTCATGCTCAGGTGGCCGACTTTCATAGAGGGCAAGCACCTGCTTATACAACTTCTCTGCTTCTGCGTATCTTCCCCATTCTCGATAAATTGCGGCGAGCCAGGTGAGAGTATTTAGGGTCGCAAACTCTTCTGGGCCCTCCATTTGTACGAGGATCACATGCGCTTCCTTGAGTAGTGGCTCAGCCTCGGGTAGTCTACCCTGGAAGTAATAGCACCTGGCTAGGTTCATGAGTACACGTGCCCGATCGGGATGTACTGGCGAGTAGATTCTTTTCAAGATGTCCAGGGCGCGCTGATGACACAGCTCTGCTTGGATATGCCTTCGCTCATCATCATACACGAGTCCAAGTGTACTCCAATCTTTTGCAGTCTTAGGATGATCAAACCCGAGCACCTGCTCGTCCATTTTGCGTGCCTGCAGGCAGAATTCCTCTGCCTCTTTAAACCAGGCACGTCGTCGCCAATAGTTCCCGGCAACAAGGAGCAAGCGACTCGCCGCTTTTTCGACGAGTCCTTTGCCACCAATAAGCCCCCTCCCACTGATGAACTCCATACATGCCAGAACGTGTGGCACATACTGATCATAGTCCTGTAGAGGACCAAACTCGGCAGGCAAAAAGACGAGCGTCACGGCTTCCACCGCCCTTTTCGCCCATTGCCGCTGGTGCTCACCGCGACGACGCACTCGATCCTGTTCGGGTAAGTCCGATAGATCAGACAGGTCATTGCGGACCACTTCCTGGACGAGTCGGTGAATAGCAAGCTGTTTTTGATCTGCATGGCGCCTGAGAAAGGAGTAATTCAGAAGAGGGACAAGTGTTTGATTCAGTACCTCTACATTCCCGGCAATTGGTTGAAGTAAGGGGGTTAATGCTGATGCCCCTTGCAAGATGAGGCTCTCAGGAATTGCATCTGGGCTTAAGTATGCACAGTATTGGAGGAGATCGATCGCCATTGGATTTTGTTCCTTGATGCGATTGAACGAGAGCGACCAGGTTGTCGCGACGGATTCAGGGTAGTCGGAGTACTTCCTTGGCACGGGATGCGCATAGCTGAGCATCTGATTCCGTCGTTCTTGCTCCTGGAGATATTCTTCTCGATAGCGGGCCAGTGTGTAACCTGTTTCACGGATGTAGGCACCTGCCAGCTCGAGGGCAAGGGGAAGGCCACTCATCAGGCGGGACAGTTCAATTGCTATTTCCCTATCAGCTAAGGAGGCAATATCTAACTGAGCTTGAGGAGCGATGATGTGAGCCACGCGAAGGAGGAGAACAGCACCATCCTCTGGTGCCAAATCGGCGAGTTCGATATTATACGCGCGGTCAGCAATGGCCCGGGAGCGTGTGGTAAGAAGGATATGCCCAGTATCTGTTACTGAGAGCCAGTCTCCCACCTCAACCTCCTCTTGCATATTGTCCAAAATGAGTAACCAGCGCATGTGCTTGTGCAACCAGCGTAACAGAGCACGAATCAGTATCTGTTGATCCTGCTGCGGTTTTTTTACCTCCGGTAATTGGAGTAAGTTCGCAATATTTATGAGATCCGAGGCGTAGTGTTCAGGTGTGGCGCGTAGCCAGAGAACCGCATCGTATTCACCCCGGAAGCGATGAGCATATTCCGAGGCCGTCTGCGTTTTACCAATGCCGCCGAGTCCCCTGATGGCTTGGGTTAAGGCTGTCGGAGTACCACTATGTAGATGATCATGCAGTTCTTGGAGTACGCGATGACGCCCCGTAAAAAAAGGATTTGGCTCATATGGTACATTCCAGATCAGTTTCCCACTGGATGGTGGAAAAGCGAAGTCGATTTCTGGGAAGTGTTCACGTAGCACTTGCTGATGTTTCTCATTCGGAGGGTGTATTCCTCGTTCCCATCGACTCACAGTGCCATCGTCCGTAGTGTTATCCTCCGTATCGAAGAGCGCTGCAAATTCTGCTTGGGTCTTCCCCATGCGCTTACGTGCTAATCGTATTTGCACATTCCATGGTTCCTGTGTCATTCCCTCAATGATAGCCTTTCATGTATAGCTCCTATTAGTCTTGTGTCGTTTCACCTTTCCTACCTTCACTTCTGCGGCTTAATACCAACTTGCGTTCTAAGAGACACTTCTAAAATGGGGGAAGTAGGTCATCGAACGAAGGCGTTGTGGATCAGCTTCCAACTGATTGAGTCCGTCACAGACCTTATCAATCACCTCATCGAGAGAGGCAAGCGCGAGA
>WNFY01000258.1_pt1 | contig 44054 bp, 42 predicted proteins | sample 5400091 | NCBI WGS metagenome assembly WNFY01 (sample SAMN13153364, study PRJNA577476) | soil metagenome | isolation source: 60 cm soil or saprolite under grassland replicate 1 | place: USA:California | collected 2016-06-15 | reverse complement strand
CGATCCCGCCTTCCCATCGTGCGGTCCGGCGCGCCGCCTCGAGCGCGGCGCGCGCGACGGATTCGCGCCCCGCGACGAACGCGACGAAATCGCCGTCGCGGATGATCTCGAGAAGTCCGCCGCGGCGCGCGGCGGCTTCGTCGAAGCCCACGAGCCGCGCACCGCGATGCGGCTGGCGCAGTACGCGGGCGTGGAGCACGCCCTGCGGCGCCAGATCGTGCAGGAACGGCGCTCCGGTAAGCTTTCCCGGCAGGTCGAGCCGCGGCACGTTCCGCCCGATGACGTGGTGCTCGGAGGGATGCTTGACGGGCGCACTCGCGGTGGCGTCGCGCGCGAGATCGACGCTGGGAGCAAGCCGCCAATAATCGTAGCCGGTGTCGGTCTGGCCGCGCAGAAATTTGCCGCCGGCCACCGCAAGCTCCGCCGGGTCGCAGCGAAGCTCGGCCGCAAGCTTTTGCACGAACAGGTGCCGCACCTCGGCGCAGACGAGCCGGATCGAGCCGCCGGAGACTTCGATTGAGAGGCTTCCCGTGGTGTAGCCTTCGTTGGGCGTGCGTTCGGTATCGCCGGACACGATGCGAACGCGGGAGGGCTCGACATCGAGCTCCTCGGCGGCGATCTGGACGAGCGCGGTCAGCACGCCCTGACCGAGCTCGACCTTGCCGGTCGCAAGCCGCACCGTGCGGTCGGGCTCGAAGCCGATCCAGCGGTCGAGCCGCGGATTATCGGCGAGGCTGCGCGGCAGCGCCGTCACGCGGGAACTCCGCGCTTTGTCGACGCCGCGCGCTGCACCGCGCGGATGATGCGATTGTGCGCGCCGCAGCGGCACAGATTCTGGTCGAGCGCCGCGACGATCTCGGCGCGGCTCGGGGCGGGATTGCGGTCGAGCAGCGCCTTGGCGGAGACGAGAATCCCGCTCAGGCAGAAGCCGCATTGCCCGGCCTGCTCGGCAAGAAAGGCCTGCCGCAGCGGCTCGAGCGAGCCGTCCTCGACCAGTCCTTCGATGGTGAGGATCCGCTTGTCGGCCAACGTCGAGACCAGCCGGGTGCAGGCATAGACCGGCTCGGCATCCACCAGCACCATGCAGGCGCCGCACCGCTCGAGCCCGCAGCCGAACCGCGCGGCGCGCAGCCCGAGCTCGTTGCGCAGCACATCGAGCAGCGTCGCCTGCGCGTCCGTGCTTACGCGTACCGGTCGGCCGTTTATGCTCAGATCGAAGGTGCTGGACATTTGCGAATGTGCGGCAAGCTGCGCATGCATATCTCCCGAAGCTCGGATTGACAACGCTCCGGCCGAGGTCCGACGATGGGTTGCGTCATCAACCGAAGGAACCGGGCATGATCCGAGGCATCGCGCAGCCGCATCCCGGCGTCATCGCCATCGACCTGCACCGCGGCCATCTCGATCCGAAAATCGCGACCATGCCGCTCGAGGCAGGCACGGCCGCGCGCGTGGTCGCCGCCAACGCCAAATTCCTGCGCTGGTGCCGGGCGGCCTCAATTCCGGTGTTCCATTGCGTCGCGACCTATCGCGATGCCGAGGAGATCCGCGCCAATCCCGGCTGGCGCGCCCGCGCCGAGGACCCCGCCGACCTTCGCAACAATGTGCTGATGCACAATCTGAAGGGCTCGCCGGGCTGCACCATCATGCCCGAGGTGTTCGACCCATCCGATTTGGTCATCGACGCCAAGAAGCGCTACGACTGCTTCCTCGCCACCGATCTCGATCTCAGCCTGCGCGCGCACGGCGTCGATACCGTGCTGATCACCGGGGTCAACACCAATTCCTGCGTGCTCGCGACCGCGGCCGCGGCGTGCTGCCGCGACTATGCGGTCGTCGCGGTCTCCGACTGCGTCGACACAATGGACGGGCCTGATTTCCATCAATGGGCGCTGCGCATCATCGGCACCGCGTTCGGCCAGGTCATGAGCGCGGATGAAGTCATGGCGCTCGGCATCGGCCGCAAGTCCCCGAATCTGAAGCGCGCCTGAAGGAGGCGGCGATGACGAGCCACATGATCCCGCGCGAGCGCTGCGATTATTCGGCGATCGTCGACCGGCCGCCGCTCAAGCTCCCCGGCGGCGCGCGGCTCGCGTTCTGGACCATCGTCAATTACGAGGTCTGGGATATTTCTCGGCCGATGGCCCGCCAGGTGCTGCCGGCGCCGACCGGGGTGCCGCTGCTCCCCGACGTGCCGAACTGGAGCTGGCACGAATACGGCATGCGGGTCGGCGCCTGGCGCTTCTTCGAGCTTTATTCCCGGCTCGACATTCGGCCCACGCTCGCCACCAACGCCCGCGTCTGCGAGGATTATCCTCGCGTCGCCGAGCAGGCCAAACGCGACGGCTGGGAATTCATGGGCCACGCCTACGATCAGCTGCCGATCCACAAGCACGAAGATCAGGCGGCGATGATCCACCGCTCGATGGACATTCTCGAGCGCTTCACCGGCAAGCGGCCGGTCGGCTGGCTCGGGCCCGGCCTGACCCAGACCTACGAGACGCCGGAGCTGCTCGCCGCGGCCGGCGTCAAATATATCGGCGACTGGGTCTATGACGAAGAGCCGACCGTGATCCGCACCGCGAACGGGCCGCTCGTCACCCTGCCCTACACGGTCGAGCTCAACGACATCCCGATGATGATCGTGCAGCATCACGAGAGCGAATATCTCATGAAGCGCGCGATCGACCAGTTCGACCGGCTCTATGCGGAAGGCAGGCATCGCGCCAAGATCATGGCGCTCGCGATCCATCCCTACATCAGCGGCCAGCCGCACCGGATCAAATATCTGGAGGCGATCTACGATTACGTGAACCGTTTCGAGGGCGTGCTGCATTGGAACGGAGCCCAGATCCTCGACTGGTATCTGTCGCTGCCGCAGCACGCCAAGATGAAGGCCGCCGAATGAACGAGGCGCAACAGCGTCCGGTGAGGGCGCGCACGCTCCCGACCGATCGCATCGCCTATTCGGCCATTGCCGAACGTCCGCGGCTCGAACTGCCGGGCGGCGCGCGCATGGCGTTGTGGGTGATCGTCAACGTCGAGGAGTGGGACGCGACGCAGGTAATGCCGCGCACCGTGCTCACACCGCCGGCGGGAGGCCAGCCCAGTCCGGACGTTCCGAACTGGGCCTGGCACGAATACGGCAATCGGGTCGGGTTCTGGCGAATCCTGAAGGTGTTCGACGAGTTCTCGATTCCCGCGGTGCTCGCCATCAACGGCTCGGCCATTGCCGCCTATCCGCCGATCGTGCGCGCGGCGGTCGAGCGCAAATGGGAGTTCATCGGCCACGGCTTCACCCAGCGCAACCTGCAGAAGGTCGAGAACGAGCGCGAGGACATCCGCAGGACCGCGGAGGTCATCCGCGCGGCCTGCGGCAGGCGCCCGCGCGGCTGGCTCGGCCCGGGGCTGACCGAGACCTGGGAGACTCCCGATATCCTCGTCGAGGAAGGCTATGAATACGTCTGCGATTGGGTGCTCGACGACCAGCCGGTGCGGCTGCAGACGCGCACGCGCCCCATCGTGAACGTGCCCTATACCCAGGAGTGCAACGACGTGGCCATGATGCTGATCCAGCATCACAAGGCCTCGGAATATTACGAGCGCGCCATCGACCAGTTCGAGCAGATCTACGCCGATGCCGCCGATGCCGCCCGCGTCATGGCGATCGTGATCCACCCCTACATCATGGGCGCCCCGCATCGCTGCAAATATTTCCGCAAGGTGTGCGAGCAGATCCGCAACAGGCCCGGCGTGCTGTTCTGGACCGGCGAGCAGATTCTGGACTGGTTCCTCGCCGCGAGCCCGCAGCGGCCGTGAGGGAGATCCTGCAAATGACCGGTCATCCCGGGGCCCGAGCCCCGGATCGGGGTCCGGGGCAGGCTCCTGGAGGGAACCCGGGATCCATGGACACGGTCAGTGCAAGATATCCCGATCCGGCGTTCATCGATTCCGGGTTCGCGCCTTCGGCGCGCCCTGGAATGACGTCGCAGGCATGAACGCGTTCCAATTGCTCAACGGGATCACGTTCGCGGCGCTGTTGTTCGTCGTCGCCAGCGGATTTACCCTGATCTTTGGGCTGCTGCGCATCGTCAATCTCGCGCACGGCGCGCTCTATCTGTTCGGCGGCTACATCGGCTTCACGGTCGCGGCGAAGACCGGGTATTTCGCACTGGGCGGGGTTGCCGCCACGGCCAGCGTCGCCGCAATCGGCCTCGCGCTCGACGAGGGGCTGTTGCGATTCGTGCGCGGCTACGAGCTTCGCCAGGTGCTGCTCACGCTCGGCGTTGCCTTCGTGCTCGATGATCAGGCATTGGTGCTGTGGGGCGGCGACAGCTTCACGGTGCCGATCCCCGAGGCGTTGCGCGGGGGCGTGCAATATTTCGGCATCTTCTATCCGAAATACCGGCTGTTCGTGCTGCTGGTCGGAATCCTGGTGTTCGTCGGATTGTGGCTGCTCATTCACCACACCCGGCTGGGCGCGCTGATCCGCGCCGGGGTCGACGATCCGGAAATGCTCGAGGCCTCCGGCATCAATCTGCGGCGCGTTTTTCTCGCAACCTTCCTGCTCGGATCGGCACTGGCCGGGCTCGGCGGGCTGATGGGCGGCGCGTTCCTCGCACTCTACCCGTCCGCCGATGCCGAGATCCTGGTGTTCAGCCTGGCCATCGTCATCATCGGCGGGCGCGGCAGCCTCGTGGGCGCCGCGGTGGGCAGCCTGTTCGTGGGGCTGCTCAACACCTTCGGTCAGGTACTATTCCCGGAGCTCGCGTATTTCGTGATCTTCGGGCCGATGGCGGTGTTGCTGGCGTTCCGACCGCTCGGCCTGTTCGGGACCCAGGAACCGACATGACGACGGACGAGACAGCGCTGCTTCCCGCCGACCGATTTCGGCGGCTTCGCGCGCCCATCCTCGCCGGCATCGCGGTTGCGGCTGCGGCACTGCTGCCGCTGGCGCTGTCGAATTATCAATTGAGCCTCGCGATTCAGATCCTTATTTACGCAGTGCTGGCGATGTCGATCGATATTCTGGCGGGGTTCGCCGGCCGGGTGTCGCTCGGGCACGGCGCGATTTTCGGGGTCGCAACCTACGTCGTCATCTACGCCGATGTCCATGCAGGAATTTCCCCGTATCTCGCATTCCTGCTCGGCATCCTCGCCGCGACCGCCGTCGCCGCGATCTTTGCCGTGCTCGCGATCCGAACCTCCGGCGTCTATTTCCTGCTGCTCACCCTGGCGCTGGGCATGATCGTGTGGGGCATCTGCCTGCGCTGGACCGCGGTCACGGGCGGCGAGAACGGGTTGCGCGGCGACGTCCGGCCGGCAATCCTCGCGAGCCATGCGACCTTCTTCTGGATCGTGCTCGCCTTCGCGGCGATGCTCGCGTTTGCGATGTACCGCTTCGTCGCCTCCCCGTTCGGGCTGACGCTGCGCGGCATCCGCGACAGCGAGCAGCGCATGCGCAGCCTAGGCTACGACGTTTCCCTGCATCTGTTCGTCGGCTTCACGGTCTCGGGTTTCTTCGCCGGCGTCGCCGGCGCGCTCTATGCCTTCTTCAACAATTTCGTCAGCCCGACGACGGTGTCGCTGTCGCAATCCGTCGAAGGCCTGCTCATGGCCATCGTCGGTGGAGTCGGCACCTTGTTCGGGGCTTTCATCGGCGCCGCCGCCGTGATCTACCTGGAGAACATCGTCAGCCTCTATACCGAGCGCTGGCCGACCATCCTGGGCGTAGCCTTCATCGTGATCATGATCTTCGCGCCGGAAGGCATCCTCGGCAAGCTCCAGGCCTTGCAGCGCAAACGATCGAAATGAGCCAAGGGAGAAAATCATGGATCGCAGAAAATTCCTCGAGACCGCCGGACTGACGCTCGCGGCGGCAGGCGCCGGCATTCGTCCGTGGCGTAGCGCCCAGGCACAGGATTCCGCCATTCGCATCGGCGTGCTCGCGCCGCTCACCGGCGTCGTCGCCTCGGGCGGTCGTGAGATGGTCGACGGCGTCAATCTCTGGTTCGATCACATCCAGCGGCGCATCGCAGGGCGGCCGGTCGAACTTCTGGTCGAAGACGACGGCTCCAATCCCGACACTGCGCTGCAGAAGGCCCGCCGGCTGGTCGAACAGCAGAACGTGCACTTTCTCGTCGGCGACCTCTTGGCCAATACCGGGCTTGCGGTCGCGAACTACGTCAAAGGCAACGGCACGCCTTATTTCATTCCGATCATCGCCGCCGACGACCTCACCCAGCGGTCGCGCGTCAAGAACGTGATCCGGGTGTCGGGCTATTCGGCGAGCCAGACGACGCACCCGTTCGGCGACTGGGCTTTTCAGCAGAACCATCGCAAGGTCGCGACGATTTCGCAGGATTATACCTTCGGCCACGAACAATGCGGCGGCTTTGCCCAGGTCTTCACCGAGGCCGGCGGGAAAATCGTCCAGCAATTCTGGCATCCGCTCAACACAGCGGACTTCAGTCCCTATCTCGGCCAGATCGCCAATTTCGAGGTCGACGCCGTGTTCGCCATGGAGACCGGCGCCGACGCGACGCGGTTCATCCAGCAATACGCCAGCTTCGGATTGAAGGAGAAAATCCAGCTGCTCGGCGCGATGAACGCCACCGACCAATCGGTCATCCGCACGCTGGGGCCCGAATGCGAAGGTATCGTCTCGGCCGCGCATTTCGCCGAAGGCGCCGACCATCCGGTGACCCAGCAATTCGTCAAGGAGCATACGGAGAAATACGGCAAAATCCCCTCGCTCTACGGTTTCTCGATGTATTCCGGGGTGATGTGGCTGTCGAAAGCGATCGAGAAGATCTCCGGCAAGGTCGAGGACCGCAACGCGCTGATCGATGCGGTGCTGACGACCGAGCTCAGCGATTCCCCGCTCGGCAAGACGGTCAAGCTCGATGCTTACGGCAATCCGATCTACGACATTTACGTCCGCAAGGTGGTGAAGCGTCCGGACGGAAAGTTCTGGAACGTTCCGATCACGAGCTATCCGAACGTCTCGCAATTCTGGAAATACGATCCGGAGACCTACATGAAGCAGCCGCCCTACTCCCGCGACTTCCAGGGAATGAAGAAGAGCTGAGCGCCGGCTTTTCGCCCCCGAGCGAACCAAGGCCTCGTCTATCGTGCCCGATCCGGTGCTCAGTATTTCCAAGGTCGTCGTCGCATTCGGGGCGCTGCGCGCCGTCGACGGCGTCGATCTTTCGGTCGGGCCCGGCGAGCGGCGCGCCGTCATCGGCCCGAACGGCGCCGGCAAGACCACGCTGTTCCACGCGATCTCCGGAATTCTGCCGCCGCATGCCGGCCGCATCGCCTTCGAGGGCGCCGACATCACCCGCGATCCGCCGCATCGACGGGCACGCCGCGGCATCGCGCGCACGTTCCAGATCACCAACCTGTTTCCGACGCTCAGCGTCGAGGAAAACCTCGCCATGGCGGTGCGGGGATTGAGCCCGCGAAAGTTCTCGTTCTTCGGCCGTTCGCAGCTCGATGGCGATGAAGCCCCGCGCGTCGCGCACGCCCTGGAAATCTGCAGGCTCGCCGATCGTCGCAACGTCATCGTCAAGGAACTGTCCTACGGCGAGCAGCGCCAGCTCGAGCTGGCATTGGCCCTGGCGCACGCGCCGCGCCTCTTGCTGCTCGACGAGCCGGCGGCCGGCCTCTCGCCCGCGGAACGCTCGCTCGTTGCCGAGATCATCCGCTCGCTGCCGCGCACGCTCACCTTGGTCCTGATCGAGCACGACATGGATCTGGCGCTGGGACTGGTCGATTTCGTCACCTGCATGCATGAAGGCCGGGTGCTGGTCGAGCAATCCCCCGATGCCATCCGCCGCAACGAGGCCGTGCAGGAGGTCTATCTGGGTCGTCCCCGCCATGCTTGAGATCACCGGGCTCCAGAGCTTCTACGGCGATGCGCATATCGTGCAGGGCGCCTCGCTCAACGTCGGTCCCGGCGAGGTCGTGGCCCTGCTCGGGCGCAACGGCATGGGCAAGACCACGCTGATCCGGTCGATCATGGGGCTGAGGCCCCCGGCGGTCCGCGGCGGCAGGATTTCCTGGCGCGGCGAGGATCTGCTGGGACGCCCGCCCCACGAGATCGCCGCAAGACGCATCGCGCTGGTCCCGCAGGGCCGGCGCCTGTTCGCTTCGCTCACGGTCACCGAGCATCTGACGAGCTTCAAGGGCAAACACCGCAACGGCTGGACCCAAGAGCGTATTTTCCAGCTGTTTCCCCGCCTGGCCGAGCGCAAGGCCCATCGCGGCAGCCAGCTTTCCGGCGGCGAGCGCCAGATGCTGGCAATCGGGCGCGCGCTGATGATCGACCCCGAGCTGATCCTGATGGACGAGCCCTCCGAAGGTCTCGCGCCGGTCGTGATCCGGCAGCTCGAGGACATCCTGCTGGAGCTCAAGCACGAAAATTTGTCGATCCTGCTGGTCGAGCAGAACCTCTACAGCGCGCTTGCCGTCGCCGACCGCATCTACATTCTGGAAACCGGACGCATCGTCCACGAGAGCGTCAAGGACAGCGCGCAACCGGAGCTGTTGCGGAAACATCTGGGCGTACGCTGAGGCTCGGGTCGTCATCCCGGGCCCGAGCACTGTAAAATCCGAGTTCGCGCGCTATCGCGCGCGCCACGGAATGACGCGGACCTCAGGTGCCTCCGACTTTGCCGCTGATCACCGGGCCGAACAGCTGCCAAGTGTCGCCGGTGAAGCGGCCCATCTGCATCTGCTCGATCGGAGCAAAATCGCCCGGGCTGGTGTCGACCGCGATTCCCGGCAGCAGCATGTCGAGCTGGAAGCCGCTCAGGTTGGCCGCCTGCTTCATGACGTTTTCGCGGGTGAGGTCGTCGCCGCACTGCTTGAGCACCTGAACGAGGGTCTGGGCGACCAGTTGGCCGTAAACGGTGAAGCCGTTGGTGCGGTCGCCGTCCGGGTAATATTTCTCCATGAAGGCGACCCATTCCTTGAAGCCGGGATCGTCCTTCCAGGTCGGATCGGTCGGCTCCTTCAAGTAGCTCGCGCTGAGCGCATCCTTGGCATTCTCGAGACCGGCCGGTTTGAGGACGCCGCCGATCGATGCCGATACGTTGTTGAGCAAGTGCAGCGGCTTCCAGCCGATCTCCGCGGACTTCTTGATGGCCTGGGCGGCGAATTTCGGCGTCGTCACGTTGAAGAAGACATCGGCTCCGGACGCCTTCAGGCTAATCATCTGAGAATCGATGGTGGGATCAGAGGCCTCGTACGGCAGCTCGGCAACGATCTGCATCTTTCCCGCGAGACCGTCTTTGAGGCCCTTGACATAGTCTTTGCCGTAGTCGTCGTTCTGAAACAGGATGGCAATCTTGCCGTTCGGACGATTGTCGAGCAGATATTTGGCGTAGACGCGGGACTCGCTCTGATAGCTCGGCTGGAATCCGATGGTCCACGGAAAATGCTGCGGATCGTTCCATTTGGTGGCGCCGGTCGCGACGAACAACTGCGGCACCTTCTTGGCGTTCAGGTATTTCTGAATCGCGGTGTTGGATGGCGTGCCGAGCGGATTGAAGACCAGCAGCACTTCGTCGCTCTCGATGAGCTTGCGCACCTGCTCGACCGTCTTCGGCGGACTATAGGCATCGTCGTAAGAAATGAAGTTGACCTTGCGCCCGTTGATCCCGCCTTCGGCGTTGACCTTGTTGAAATACGTCGCCTCCGTCTTGCCGATCACGCCGTAGGCCGAGGCCGGCCCGCTGTACGGCATGGTGTTGCCGATCTTGATCTCGGCATCGCTCGCGCCGGGATCGTATTTCTTCTGGGCGGCAGCCGGAGCTGCGGCCAGGCCCATGAGCGCAAGGGCGAACACGGCCGCCTTGCAACCGTCGTTCAATCCCATCTCTTCCTCCTGGTTTCTTCACCGCTGCCGCGGCTTGCTGTCAGCGACGCGGCGCGCGCGGTGACGCGCCAAAGCCGATTCGACAGCGGTGTCATAGCACCAGCTTGACGGCTTTGCGCCGAGCGTCAAGTCACAAACGCGCGGCGTTCCTTCAATCAAAGATTGATCGTGATCGCGGTTCAATCGTGCCGATCGAAATTTCTCCCTCGGCCATTTCATTCCTCATGTCGCTTGAAAGGCCCACGCGCCGTAGCCGACGACGCGGTCGCGCTCCCCCGCAGTATCTCCGGAGTTGCACAACGCCAGCCGGCGCGCGCTGAGCCCGCGCTTGCCGGTCTCCACGAGCAGGCCGGCGACCGGCAGGAACCCGCAGGCACGCGCCGGGCTCAACGCCGCCCAGTCCCCGTGCTCGATGGCCGCGGCGGTTTCCGCATCGAGCCGCCGCGCCTCGCCGTATCCGTGATAATGCGACAGGTCCGAGCTGACGACGAGCAGCGTCTCCGGGCCGCCCCAGAGCCGGGCGAGAACGTCGGCGACCTCTCTCGGCGTGGCATCGCCGACCACGAGCGGCACCAGCGTGAAAGACGAAAGCACCAGCTGCAGGAACGGAAGCTCGACCTCGAGCGCATGTTCCGGCGCATGCGGGGCATCGGCTTCGCTCACGAACGGCAGATCGGCCAGGGCCGCCAGCGCCTCCTGGTCCACGGGGACGCGACCGAGCGGGGTCTCGAACGCGCCGGCCGTCGGCACGGCAACGCCGCGTAGCCGCACGTAATGGGCCGGCCCGATCAGCACCACGCGTTCGACGTTCTCCGCTTGGGTTTGGAGCGCGGCGAACGCGCTCGCCGCCACCCGGCCGGAATAGACGTATCCGGCGTGCGGCGCGATCAGCGCCTTGGGGACGCCGGGATGTCCGGGCACGCCGGCCAGGAGCGCCGCGACCTCGGCCCGAAGCCGCCCCGGATCCCTCGGATAGAACGCGCCCGCGACGGCCGCGGGCCGCACGGAGGGCATTTCCGACGCCGTTCGCATTGCTTGGCCGCCGCGCGACACCCAGATATATCCAGGCACAAATCCAGTATAATCCAGGTCGGAGCCAAGTCGGTCCCATGATGGATCAATTCTTTGCCGGCGCCCCGGGCCGTTATTGGCACAAGCTCGAGGACGGCCGCATCCAGTGCGATCTCTGCCCGCGCTATTGCCGGCTCAATGAGGGCCAGCGCGGGCTATGCTACGTGCGGGCGCGGCACGAGGATGCCATCGTGCTCACGACCTACGGACGCTCGTCCGGTTTCTGCATCGATCCGATCGAGAAGAAGCCGCTCAACCATTTCCTGCCCGGCACCCCGGTGCTCTCGTTCGGCACGGCGGGCTGCAATCTCACCTGCAAGTTCTGCCAGAACTGGGACATTTCCAAAGCGCGCGACTTCGACCGATTGCAGAACCAGGCTTCTCCCGAGGCCATCGCGCAGGCCGCGGTCGCGAGCGGCTCACGCTCGGTCGCCTTCACCTACAACGATCCGGTGATCTTTCTCGAATATGCGATCGACGTCGCGCAAGCCTGCCGCGAGCGCGGGATCAAGACGGTCGCGGTGAGCGCCGGCTACATCTGCCCGGAGCCGCGGATCGAGTTCTTCCGCCACATGGATGCCGCGAACATCGACCTCAAGGGCTTCACCGAGAGCTTCTACAAGAACCTGTGCTCGGCACGGCTCGGCCCCGTGCTCGACACCTTGGAATATCTCAAGCACGAAACCGATGTGTGGTTCGAGATCACCACGCTGCTGATCCCAGGCGAGAACGATTCGCCGGTGGAAATCGAAGCGCTCAGCCGCTGGGTGATGGAGCATTTGGGCCCGGACGTGCCGCTGCATTTCACCGCGTTCCATCCGGATTGGAAGATGCTGGACAAGCCGCCGACGCCGCCCGCGACACTGCGTCTGGCGCGGCGCATCGGATTGGAGCACGGGCTGCGCTATGTGTTCACCGGCAACATTCACGATCCCGACGGCCAAAGCACGTATTGCCATCGCTGCAACGAGCTGCTGATCGGCCGGGACTGGTACGACCTGACTGCCTGGAATCTCGATGCCGACGGCCGTTGCGCGCATTGCGGCGCTGCATGCCCCGGCGTATTCCAAGCCACGCCCGGGAATTGGGGTCGCCGGCGGCAAGCCGTCAGGGTCGCCGCGACCCAGGTGCGAATGCCCTCTTGAGCTGATAAGATGCCGAGCCGGCTTCGGCGACGCGAAAAAGGTGAGCCATGCCCCATCCCTACGTTCCTCACGGCGTGATTCCGGCAGTGCTGTTGCCGTTCGACTCGGATCTCTCGATCGATCAGGTAGCGTTCCGCAAGCATCTGCGCGACGTCGCGGCGACCGAAGGCCTCTCGGCCGTCACCATCAACGCGCATTCGACCGAAGTCGCCTCGTGCGCGTTCGAGGAGCAGCGCAAGGTGCTCGATATCGCGCGGGACGAGATCGGCGCCCGGCTGCCGCTCGTCAACGGCGTGTGGGCGGACGGCAGCCTCGAAGCCGCTCGGATCGCCCGCATGGCGAGCGCCGGCGGGGCCTCGGCGCTCCTGGTATTCCCGCCCGCGCCGTTCACGCTCGGCCAATCGCCGCAGATGGCGCTCGCGCATTTTTCGCGCATCGCGGAAGCAAGCGATCTGCCGATCATCGTCTTCCAATATCCGATCGCGACCGGACAGGGCTATCCGCCGGACACGCTGCTGCGGATGTGTGAGGAGATCCCGAACATCCGCGCCATCAAGGATTGGTGCGGGAACCTGCAGCAGCACGAATGGCACGTGCGCACGCTGCAAAGCCTGGCGCGCCCGGTCAACGTGCTTTCCACGCACAGCGCCTGGCTGTTGAGCTCGCTGGTGCTCGGCTGCAATGGCCTGCTCTCCGGGAGCGGCAGCGTGATCCCCGATCTGCAGTCGGCGCTGTTCCGCGCCGTTCGCAGCAACGATCTTGCGGAAGCGCGGCGCATCAACGATCGCATCTACCCGCTCGCTCGGGTGTTCTATGCCGAGCCGTGGGCCGACATGCACAACCGCATGAAGGAGGCGCTGGTGCTGCTCGGCCGCCAGAAGCGCGCCGTGGTGCGGCCGCCGCTCACCAAGCTCGGGGATGCCGAGATCGCCCGCATTCGCCAGGCCTTGGTCGATTCCGGGCTGCTGCGCCGGGAGCCCGGCCGTGACGCCGCATGAAATGCCTAGACCCGCCCGATGCTTGAATGTGCCCATGAAATCCCGTTTGCTGACGAGGTCTTTGCCGAACCGCTCGCGGCGATGACCGAGGAATACGTCTGAGCGGACCAGGGAGGAGCCCGCCATGACCGACACAGATGACGCGCAGAATTGGGGTGAGGAATTCTGGTACCGCGGCAAGGTTACGCGCCGCCGGCTGATCGGGTGGAGCGCGGCGGGAGCCGGCGCGCTCGGCGCGACCATGCTGGTGCCGGCGCCGTGGCAGGCGGCCTTCGGCCAGGCCAAGCCGTACCGGATCGGCACCTTGCAGCCGCTTTCCGGATCCGGAGCCGCCGGGGGCAAGACCGCCCTGGTCGGCACGCAGATGGCGGTCGACCGCATCAACAAGTCCGGCGGCATCATGGGCCGGCCGATCGAGCTCATCGTCGCCGACTACGAGTCCAAGCCCGACGTCGGCCGGCGCAAGGCGGAAAAGCTCGTCGTCGAGGACAACATCGACGCGCACCAGGGCGGCTTTCTGTCCAACGTGTGCCTCGCCTGCATGCCGGTCTGGGAAGAGCAGAAGATCGTCAACATGATCGGTGTGTGCCTCGACACCACGATCACGACGAGCAAATGCAGTCGTTACACCTTCCGGACGTTCGACTATGCGCCCGCTCAGGCGGTGGCGTTCGCGCCCTACCTGGTCAACAAGCTGGGCAAGAAGTGGCACATCGCCTACGCCGATTACGCCTGGGGCCAGTCGACCCGCGACGCCTACGCGGAGGAAATCAAGAAGGTGGGCGGCCAGGTCGCGGGCACCACCGGTATTCCGCTCGGCACCGCCGACATGACGCCGTTTCTGTCGAAAATCACCGGCGACTTCGACGGACTGCTCGGCATCTTCTTCGGCAAGGACGGCGTGACCATCGGCAACCAGGCCTACGACCTCGGCCTGACCAGGAAGTACAAGTGGGCCGGCGACGGCGCCATCGCCGAATCCACCAACCTTCCGGCCCTCGGCAGCAAGATCGAGGGCTTCGTCGGCATCAATCGATACATTCCGGTGTTCGACCCACCGCTCAACACACAAGCGCACAAGAAATTCTTCGACGACGCCGTCGGCCGTCTCAAGCAAATCGATCCGTCCGGTCCGCTGCCCGACCGCTACGTGCAGGCGAACTTCGAGGCCATGAATGCCCTCAAGCTCGGCATGGAGAAATCGGGCTTCCGCGGCCGCGAGGACACGCCGAAGCTGATCGAGGCACTGGAGGGGCTCGAGATGAAGGAGGGAGACGACTTCCCGCAAGGCGACAAGACGCTTCGCAAGGACGACCATCAGGCCTTCCTCCGCGAGTTCATCTTCGACATCAAGGACGGCAAGCACCGCGTCCTCGAGGTCGTGCCGAAGGACAAGGCGACGTTCCCGCCGGCGTGCAAGTTCGCTTCCAGCTAAGTGGCCGCCGGTCCTGCCATCGAGGTGCCCTTCCCGGCCAGTACCGGCCGGGGAAGCACCGCTGTGCTGCGCACCGAGGACCTGACCGTGCGCTTCGGCGGGCTGGCCGCCCTGAGCAACGTCAATTTCGAAGTGCAGCGCGGCGAGATCCGCGCCATCATCGGGCCGAACGGCGCGGGAAAGAGCACCTTCTTCAATTGCCTGACCGGCGTGCTGCGCCCGCTTTCGGGACGCATCCTGTTCCAGGATGAAGACATCACCGGGCTTCCATCGGACCGGATCTCGCAGAAGGGCATCGCCCGGTCGTATCAGATCACCAACATCCTCCCCAGCGCCACCACCTTCGAGAACGTGCGGATCGCCGCGCAGTCGCGCCGGCACGGATGGAGCCTGCTGACCCACCACCGCGCCTATCGCGACATCAGCGAGAAGGCCGAGGCAGTATTGGAGGCAGTCGGCCTGCGCAGCAAGGCGGACGAAATTGCCGCCAATCTTTCCCACGGAGAGCAACGCAATCTCGAGATCGCCATCGCGCTGGCGACCGAGCCGCAGCTGCTTTGCTTGGACGAGCCAACGGCGGGCATGAGTGCCGCCGAGACCCACGACACCACGGCGCTGGTGCGCAGCATCGCGGAGAACCTGACGATCCTGATCGTCGAGCACGATATGCAGGTAGTCATGGAGCTGGCGCACCGGATCACGGTGCTGAACTACGGCGAGGTCCTGGCCGAGGGGACGCCGGCGGAGATCCAGCAGAATCCCAGGGTGCTGGAGGTCTATCTCAAGACATGAGCGACGCGCCGCTGCAGCCCCTCATCAAGCTCGAGGACATCCACACCTATTACGGCAAGAGTCATGTCCTGCATGGCGTGTCCCTCGAAGTAGGGAAAGGAGAAGTGGTGGGCCTGCTCGGGCGCAACGGCGTCGGCAAGAGCACGACGCTGAAGACCATGATGGGCCTCGTCCGCCCGAGCCGGGGCAAGACGCAGTTCGAAGGCCGCACGGTCACCGACCTTCCGGCGCACCGGCTGGCCAGGCTGGGCATCGGCTACGTTCCGGAGGATCGACGGATCTTTCGCCTCCTGACCGTCATGGAGAATCTGCGCACCGGCCTCGACCGCCGCGAAGTGACCGAGGCCAGGAAGAAGCAGCTCCTCGAAAAGGTCTACGCGTATTTCCCGGTCCTGGCGGAACGGCGCAATCAAGCCGGCGGCACGCTCTCGGGCGGCGAGCAACAGATGCTCGCGATCGCCCGCGCCATGATGCTGGAACCCAAGATCATCCTGCTCGACGAACCGACCGAAGGCTTGATGCCCCGCATGGTATCCCAGATCCGGCAGATCATCGACGTGCTCCATCGCGAGGGCGTGGCGATCCTGTTGGTAGAGCAGAACGTGCCGCTCACGCTCGAGGCGAGCCAGCGGATCTACATCATGGAGAAGGGGGCGGTCCGGCACCACGCCCCCGCCTCCCAGCTGCGGGTGAACGACGCGGTGATCCACCAGTATTTGGGGGTGTAGCATGGGGATCGAACAGCTGGTTCAGGCCATTCCCTTCGATCAGCTGCTGGTGCAGACCATCAACGGCATCGTCGCCGGCATGATTCTGGCGCTGGTGGCCTCCGGACTCACCCTGATCTTCGGAATCATGGACGTCGTGAACTTCGCTCACGGCGAGCTGTTCATGCTGGGAGCCTACGTCGGCGTGATCATCTTGGCGGCGACCGGCGACTTTTGGATCGCGCTCCTGGCCGCCAGCATCGCCATCGCGCTGCTCGGCGCCGCCATTCACGTCACCGTTCTGCGCCCGCTGCTCGGTCGCGATCCTCTGACGACCATTCTGGCGACGTTCGGCATCTCGTTGGTGCTGCAGAATTATGCGCTCTGGCAGTTCGGCCCGGTCGCGCGCAAGATCCAGGAGCCCTTCACCGGACACTTCACGCTGTTCTATCTCGAGTATCCCTGGTACCGGCTGGTGATCGCGTTGCTCTCCGCGGGCATCATCGGCGCGCTTTGGCTGTTCCTGAAATTCGGCACCTACGGCATCTGGATCCGCGCTACCACGCAGGACCGCGTCATGGCCCAGGCCATGGGCATCCCGGTGCCGCGGGTCCTCACTGCCGTGTTCGCCATCGGCTCGGGAATGGCCGCCGCCAGCGGCGTGCTGTTCGGTCCCCTGGTGGGCGTCAACCACGCCATGGGCCTCGATTGGGTGCTCAAGGCCTTCATCGTCGTCGTGGTCGGCGGCATGGGCAATCTCGGGGGATCGATCGCCGCCTCGATCTTCATCAGCCTGTTGGAATCCTACGCCTCGCTCTGGGTGAGCCCGGCCCAGGCGGTGATCTTCTCTTTCGTGGTGCTGATCCTCACCCTGCTGTTCCGGCCTACGGGCCTCTTCGTTCCGACGCCCAAATGAACGCGCGCCGCATCGCTGCCTATTGGATAGTGTTCTCCGTCGTGCTGGCGCTGCTGATCGCCGCGCCGCTCGTGTTGCCGGAATTCTGGCGGCGTTTCCTCACCGAAATCCTGATCTGGGGGCTGCTGGCCATGTCCTCGGACATCCTGATCGGCTACGCGGGGATGATCTCGTTCGGCCACTCGGCGTTCTTCGGTCTGGGGATCTACGGCGCCGCCGCCGCCCTGCTGTCGGTCAAGCCGTCCAACCTGTGGCTCGCGCTGCTGTTCGGGGTGATTGCCGCCGCCGGGGTCGCGGCCTTCGTCGCATATTTCTCCACACGTCTGCGCGACATCTACTTCGCGATCACCACCTTGATCTTCTCGCAAATCTTCTACGTCATCATCTTTACCTGGACCGAAGTGACCGGGGGCGAGAACGGCCTGACCTTCAGCCGGCCGCCGCTCGCCGTACCCGGGCTCTTCTCGGTCCCCTTCACTTCCCAGACGCTGCACTGGTTCGTGCTCGCGGTCGTGACCTTGTCGTATCTCGTGCTGCGACGCATCACCCGCTCGCCCTTCGGGATGGTGTTGCAGTCGATCCGCGAGAACGAGGCCAGGACACGGGCCATCGGCTATCCCATCGAGCGCTACAAGATCGTGGCAGTGATGCTCTCCGGGCTGTTCGCGGGGCTGGCCGGCGGGCTCTACGCGATCCAGAACCGATTCGCGGCCCCCGATTTCGTGTTCTTCCTGGTCTCGGGCGAGGTGATAATCTTCAACGTCATGGGCGGCATCGGCACCTTGGTGGGTCCGATCGTGGGAGCCGCGTTCTTCCTGCTGCTGCGCGAAGGATTCTCGCGCTTCTTCACGGAGTACTATTTGATTCCGGTCGGGCTGATCTTCATCGCGATGGTGATTTTCCTGCCGCAAGGGTTGCTTGGATTCATGAGACGAACGCTGAACCGATAGCGCCGGAGCGCGATGCCGCGGGAAGGCCTCTGGCGAGAAGTGAGAATCCGCGCGATCCTCATGCGATGATGCGCGATCCAGGGAGAGACGCTTGGGCTACAAAACGATCCTCTATGACGAAGACGGGCCGCTCGGCACGATCACGCTCAATCGCCCCGACGACGGCAACATGTTCAACGAAACGATGTGCCACGAGCTGCGCGATTGCATCAACGCGATCCGACGCGAGACACGGACCCGCGTGTTGGTGATCACCGGAGCCGGCGAGCGCTTCTTCTGCATCGGCGGGCGCAAGGACGGGCTCGCGGCCACCACCCTCTACGCCGGCACGCTGCCGACCTTGGAGGTCTACGAATCGATCGAGCGCCTGCAGAAGCCGGTCATCGCCTCGGTCAACGGATTTGCGGTCGGCGGCGGCAACGTGCTGCAGATGCTTTGCGACCTTACCATCGCCAAGGAAAGCGCCGTGTTCCGCCAGGTCGGGCCGATGATGGGCTCCTTCGATGCCGGCTACGGCACCTGGTATTTGGAAGACCTGGTCGGCAAGAAGAAGGCCAAGGAGATCTGGTTCTGCAATCCGAAGATCTCCGCGCGCGAGGCGCTAGAGCTCGGGCTCATCAACCGTGTCGTGGCCGATGATGGGCTGCGGGCGGAAACCCGCGCCATGGCGCTCGAGATCGCCGAGCGGGGCGCGTTCGCGCTGGCTGCGGTCAAAGCCGCCTTCAACGCCCGCCACGGCGGCGTCTCCGGGCTCTCGCGCATGGCGCACGATCTGCTGTTGCGTGCTTATCTAGAGACCGAGGAAAGCCACGAGCTTGCCAAGTCCTTCGCCCAGAAGCGAAAGCCCGACCCGGCGCAATTCGGCAGATGAACATGCGTCCGTTCCTGACGCTCCATCATCCCGCTGCCGCACGGCGCTATTACGCCGAAGACCTCTGGCAGGCGGATACGTTCTATTCGCTGCTGGTCCGCCATGCCGGCGAGCGGCCGCATGCTGCGGCCTTGCGCGACAGCCGGCATCGGCTGGCCTGGTCCGAGGTTCTGGCGTGGGTCGACGGCGTCGCCGCGGACCTTGCCGCACAAGGGCTCGCGGGCGGCGACCGGGTGTCGATTTGGCTCTCCAACCGCGTCGAGGCCGTCATCGCCTTTCTCGCCTGCTCGCGCCAGGGCTATGCCTGCAATCCGTCCCTGCATCGGGCCTACACGCCGGCCGAAGTCGTGCAGCTCCTGGATTATCTCAAAGCAAAGATCCTGATCACTGAGCCGGGACTCCACGCCGGACGCGGGCCTGAAGATCTTGCCACGGTGCTGGGGCAGGCAACCTCGCTCACGCGCGTCTACATGCTGCCGGATTTTCCCGCGCCGGGATCCGCAAGCGGCGCGGCGATCTCGGATCCTGACAAAATCGCCTATCTGGCGTTCACGTCCGGCACCACCGGCATTCCGAAATGCGTCATGCATTCGGACAACACACTCCTCGCCAACGCCCGCGAAATGCTCCGCGACTGGGGACATGGGCCACAAACCAAGCTGCTGACGCTGAGCCCGCTGTCGCATCACATCGCCTGGGTGGCCGCGGCACAATGGCTGCTTGCCGGCTGCGAGCTGATCGTCAACGATCCGCCGGCGGGGCGCCACGGCATCGACTGGATCATCGAAACCAGCGCGACCTACGTCATGGGCGTGCCGACCCATGCGATGGACATCATTGCCGAGCAGCGCCGGCGCGGGCTCGCGCGCATCGGGTCGGTCGCGGTGTTCTACATGGCCGGCGCGCCGATCCCGCCTTCGGTCGCCGAAGCATTTTTGGAGCAGGGCATCAAGCCGCAGAACATCTACGGCATGACCGAGAACTCCTCGCACCAATACACGCACCCGGACGACGACCGCTCGACCATCGTCAGCACCTGCGGGCGCGGCGGCAAGGCCTACGAGGTGCGGATCTTCGATCCCGAGCATTCCGATCGCGAGGTGCCGCGCGGCACGCTCGGCGAGATCGGCGGGCGCGGCGCCGCACTGATGCTTGGCTATTACGGCAATCAGCCGGTGACCGCCGCAAGCTTCAATCGGAACGGCTGGTTCCTGTCGGGCGACCTCGGCGTGCTCGATCAGGCCGGCAACCTCAGGATCGTCGGCCGTCTCAAGGATCTGATCATCCGCGGCGGGCACAACATCCATCCGGCCCATATCGAGGCGCTGGCGCTGCGCCACGCCGCGGTCGAGCGCGCGGCTTGCGTTCCGGTCGCGGATGAGCGGCTCGGCGAGCGCGCCTGCATCGCGGTGATCGGCGCGATCGCGCCAGATGCGCTGCTGACGCATCTCGCCGCGGAAGGCCTGTCGAAAGCCGACATGCCGGAATATTTTCTGCGCATGGAAGCCTTTCCGCTGACCGCGAGCGGCAAAATCCTCAAGCGCGAGCTCGTCGCGATGATCGAGCGCGGTGAACTGCAGCCCACGCCCGTGCGGTGGCGCGCGAAGGAGATCGCCTGATGCCCTTGAGCCTCACCCGCCACGGCGATGTTGCCGTCCTCGTGCTCGATCGCCAGGAGGCGCTCAATGCGCTGTCCTTCGCCTTCCTCGAGGAGATCGCCGGTGGATTCGATGCGGTGAGAAAGATGGACGCGCGAGTGCTCGTGATCACCGGCGCCGGGACCAAGGCGTTCTGCGCCGGTGCCGACGTCAAGGAGCTTCGCGGCCGGGATCCCGCCGCGCACAGGCGCAGTCTCGAACGCGGCCAAGAGATATTTTCCAAGCTCGATGCGCTGCCGATCGCGTCGATCGCCGTCATCAACGGTTACGCGTTCGGCGGCGGGCTCGAGCTTGCGCTGGCGGCGACGTTCCGCCTCGCCACGGCGAACGCAAAGCTGGGATTCCCCGAGATCAAGCTCGGCATGATCCCCGGCTATGGCGGCACCCAGCGCCTGCCGCGCGTCGTCGGCGAGGCGTGCGCGCTCGAGCTGATCCTGACCGGCCGCAGCGTCGGCGCCGAGGAGGCGCAACGCATCGGCCTCGTGCACAAGCTCGTCGAAGGCGACCCGATCGAAGCCGGCCTGACCTTCGCGCGCGAGCTGACCCGCTACAGCCTTCCGGTGCTGGCGTTGGCGCGCTCCGCAGTGACCCGGGCGCTCGACGTGCCGATACCCGAGGGGCTGAAGATCGAAGCCGATGCGGCGACGCTCGCGTTCCGCACCGCCGATGCCCAGGAAGGCATGGCGGCTTTCGTCGAGAAGCGCGCCCCGGTGTTCCGCGATGGCTGAGCCCAGATGAACGTCTTCGATACCCTGGAGCGGCAGCGGAACTGGTCGGAGGACGAGCGACTGGTGCTCGATCAGGTCAAGCGCGTCGCCGCCGACGTCATCGCGCCCAAAGCCGCCGAGATCGATCGCACCGGCGAGTTCCCATGGGACAATGTCCGCGCGCTCAATGCCATCGGGGCCAATGCCATCTTCGTGCCGGCGGCCTACGGCGGGCTCGGATTGTCCTACCGGCTCTACCTCGCGGTGGTGAAGATCATTTCCGAGGTCTGCGCCTCAACCGGGATCATCTATTCCACGACCTTCAACGGACTGAAGTCCCTCATCGATATCGGCAGCGCAGAGCAGAAACAGCGATTGCTGCCGCGCATTGCCGCCGGCGCGCTCGGTGCGCTCGCCATCACCGAGCCGACCGCCGGTTCCGACGCCACCGACATGAAGACGCGGTTCACGCCGGACGGCGACACGATCATCGTAGAGGGTGGCAAGATCTTCATCACCAACGGCGACGTCGCGGAGCTCATGCTGCTGTTCGGCAAATGGTCGGAGATCCGCAACGAAAAAGCCGCGATTTCCGCGCTCCTGTTCGAAACGAAGACGCCCGGCTTCGAGGTGATCCGCACCGAGGACAAGATGGGGCATCGCGGCTCTTCCACTGCCGCAATCGCCTTCAACCGATGCCGGGTCCCGCGTGCCAATTTGCTCGGCAAGCCCGGCGAGGGCCTCGATATCCTGCTCGCCTCGCTCAACAAGTCCCGGCCGAGCGTTGCCGCCCATGCGCTCGGGATTGCGACCGCCGCCTTCAAGGACATGGTCGCCTATATGAACGAGCGGGTGCAGTCGGGCCGGCGCATCGTCGATTTCCAGGCCAATCAGTTCCTGCTGGCGGATCTCGCGACCGATCTCGCCATGACCGAGCGGTGGCTCGACTACGTAGCCTCGCTGGTCGAGGGCGATACCGGCGAATTCGGCCTGGAGGCCTCCATGCTCAAGCTGCGCGCCTCCGATCTCGCCATGCGGATCGCCACCGAGGCGGTGCAGATGCACGGCGGCTACGGGTACTGCCGCGATCTGCGTGTCGAGCGTCTGATGCGCGATGCGAAAATCACCCAGATCTGGGAGGGCACCAACCAGATCCATCGTCAACTGATCGGCCGGAGTTTTGCAGAAAAATGACTCGCCAGGACGGAACGCCTTATGCACCCGCGCGCCGCGCCGCCGTCACGACGAGCCGGCGGACGTGACGCCAATGCAGCCGCTCGAAGGTATCGTGGTTCTCGACTTTTCCACCCTGCTGCCCGGCCCGATGGCAACGCTGCTGCTCGCCGAAGCAGGCGCCGAAGTCATCAAGTTGGAGCGGCCGGGCGGCGAGGAAATGCGCTCCTATCAGCCGCGGTGGGGGTGCGAGAGCGTGAATTTCGCTCTGCTCAACCGCGGCAAGAAGAGCCTGGCGCTCGACCTCAAGAGCCCGGGAGATCGGCGGCGGCTCGAGCCGCTGCTCGCCCGCGCCGATGTCATCGTCGAGCAGTTCCGGCCCGGTGTGATGGCGCGGCTCGGCCTGGCCTATTCCGACATCGAGAAGATCAATCCGCGGGTGATCTATTGCTCGATCACCGGCTATGGCCAGGACGGCCCGAAGCGCGATGTCGCCGGCCACGACCTGAACTATATCGGCGCCACCGGCTTGCTGGCGCTCTCGATGGGCGAGCCCGAGCGGCCGGTCGTGCCGCCGGCGCTCATCGCCGATATCGCCGGCGGCGCCTATCCGACCGTGATCAACGTTCTGCTCGCGTTGCAGCAACGCGCGCGAACCGGGCGCGGCTGCTATCTCGATGTCGCCATGGCGGCCAATCTGTTCGCATTCACCTATTGGGCGCTCGGGAACGGGCTCTCCGCGGAGATGTGGCCCGGCAATGGCACGGATCGCGTCACCGGCGGATCGCCGCGCTATCGGCTCTACCCGACGGCGGATGCAAACATCGTCGCCGCCGCGCCGCTCGAGCAAAAATTCTGGGAGGAGTTCTGCGACATCATCGCCCTCGATCCGCCGCTCCGGGACGATACCCGCGATCCCGCGGCAACCGCGCGCGCGGTCGCCGCGGCGATCCGCGCCAAGACGGCGGAGGAATGGCGCGAGCGCTTCGCCGGCCGCGATTGCTGCTGTTCGATCGTGGCAACGCTAAAGCAAGCGGTCGCCGACCCGCAGTTCCGCGATCGCTTCCGACACGTGCTGGTGAACGAGTTGGGCGCGCGAATACCCGCGCTGCCGGTGCCCATCGAGGACGATTTCCGCGCGCCTGCCGACCGGGCGCAATCGTCCCCGGCGCTCGGCGCGCACAACGCGGAACTTTCCCGGTAAATCGTCATGCCCGCGCTTGGCGTCGCTTGGCGCGGGCATCCACGCCTTCACAGCCGCGCGGAAGGAAGACATGGATGGCCGAGACAAGCCCGGCCAAGACGGCGGCTGTTATGAGCTTTCGTTATTGATCGGTCGGCGGCGAGGTCACGACAAGGAATACCAGATCGGTGATCCCGGAGTTGGCGATCGAGTGCTCGATCCCGGGCGGCAGGAAGATCACGTCGTGCTTGCGCACGACGCGCGTCTCGTTGCCGATCTCCATCAGGCCCTCGCCTTCGAGCACGTGATAGACCTGCTCCTGGATCTTGTGGGCGTGTTTTTGGACATAGGCCATCGGCTGGTACATCGAGATGCGGTAATCGATGTGCCGCGTGCCGGCATTCTCCGGCATCACTAGCGGCTTCGACAGCGCGCCGCCAAAATGGTTGGGAAACTCCTTCCACGGCACCTCGGCGATGTTGCGGATGAACCAGCCTCGCTGTTCGGGCATGTCGGCGGATCCTGATCACTTCACGGGCGTCGGTTCGCTCGGCAGGAAACGCGCCCCGAACGCCGGCTCGTTGTAGGGGGTCGGCGGCAGCTGCCACGCGCCGGTCGCGGGCGGATGCACATTGGCATCGACGTGCACGTCGAGCACGAACGGCCTGTTCGCACCGATCGCGTGCTCGAGCGCGCCTTTTAGATCCTCGGATTTTGCGACGGTGACGCCCTCGGCGCCGCTGGCGCGAGCCCAGGCGGCGAAATCCGGATTGTACGGCGTGCGATTGCTGCCGCGGTAGAATCCGGTGCCGATCTCGCGGCCGCCGAACATGCCGTACTGGATATCGCGGATCGAGGCCCAGGAGAAATTGTTCCAGATCAGCCAGACCACCGGGATGTCGTATTCGACCGCGGTGCACAGCACGTGCGGCACCATGGTGAAACAGCCATCGCCCGCGATCGCCACCACCGGCCGCTCCGGCGCGGCGAGCTTGGCGCCGAGCGCGCCCGCGGTGCCGAACCCCATGCCCGAGAAACCCCAGGAATTGAGCATCGTCTGCGGGCGCCGCGCCCGCCAAAACTGCATGAACCAATTGTGATTGACGCCGACGTCGCAGGCGAGGATCGCGGTTTCCGGCAGCACCTTTTGGCAATCCGCAACGACGCGCTCGGGCCGGATCGGCGAGGCATGGATCGCGAAATTGGGCCGCGTATAGGCGTCCCAATCGGCTTGCCATCGCCTGATGTCCGCGTGCCAGGCTTTGAAAGCATCGCGGTTGGCGGGACGTCGCTCGAACTCGGCCAGGAGCTGACGCAGAAACGTCCGCGCGTCGGCCAGAATGCCGAGATCCGGCGGATAATTGCGGCCGATCTCGTCGGAATCGACGTCGATGTGAATGAGCTTGGTGTGCGGGAAATTCCAGGAATAGCCGGGCAGCCATGACGAGGCGGAGCGGTCGTCGAACCGGGCGCCCACGGCAATGACGAGATCGGCGCGCCGGCCCGCTTCGTTCGCCGGATAGGCGCCGTTGCGGCCGATGAAGCCCAGCGACAGCGGGTCCGTCATGTCGAGGCAGCCGAACCCGTTGGGCGAAGCGATGACGGGAATGCCGAGCTTGCGCGCGACCTCGGTCAGTTCCGCGCTCGCCTCCGACAGCGTCACGCCGTGACCGACGAAGAACACCGGCCGCTGCGCCGCTTGGATCAGTTCCAAGGCCGCGGTCACCTGCTCGGGCGCGGCGCCGCTGCGCTGGGCACCGAAGGGCGGCGCGGCCGGCGGCAGCTCGATTTCGTCCTCTTCCTGGAACACGTTGTAGGGAACGTCGAGATTCACCGGGCCCGGCCGGCCTGACAACATCGCCGTCGTCGCCTGGCGCAGCGCGAGCGGCAACATGTCGACCCGGGTAGGCTGAAAGCTGCGTTTGACCACGGGCCGGATCACGTTGACGAAATCCGCCTGATAGTGCCGGTTGATCTCCTGGAACGGACCGCGGTTGAACTGCGAAGTGGGCACGTTGGCGGTGATGGCGAGCAGCGCCGAAGAATCAGCCAGTGCCACCGCAAGCGGCATGACGATATTCGCGGAACCGGGCCCGCACGACGTGAGCGTCGCCACCGGCTCGTGACGCACGCGGAAATAGGCGTCGGCCATATGACCGGCGACCTGCTCGTGGCGCGGCGAGACCAGCTTGATCCGGTCGCGCGCCTCATAGAGCGCATCGAGCATGCCGACGTTGCCGTGCCCGCAGATCCCGAACACATAGGGAATGCGGTTGCGGATCAGATATTCGGCGATCAGCTCGGCACCCTTCATTCTCGGCATGTCGTGTCCTGCGTGCTCGTCCCCGGGCGTTGCAGTCTAGTGCATTTCGCGGCCGTGCGGAGCGATGAGTCTGCCGGTGGCCCCTACCCTGCCATATGCTTCGCGGCCAAGTAGCCGAAGGTCAGCGCCGGCCCGAGCGTGATCCCGGGACCGGGATAGGCGCCATTCATGATCGAGTTCATGTCGTTGCCGCAGGCGTAAAGATTTTCGATCGGCGTTCCGGCACCGTCCAGCACCCGGGCGTCCTCGTCAGTCAACAAGCCGGCTGCCGTGCCGAGGTCGCCCGGATAGAGCGCCACGGCATAGAACGGCGGATGCTCGATCGGCGCCACGCAGGGATTCGGCCCGTGGTCCGCATCGCCGAGGTAACGCTGATACACATCGCCGCCGCGGCCGAACTCGGGATCGATTCCACGGCGGGCGCCATCGTTGTATCGCGCCACCGTCGCAGCGAGAGTTTCGGGATCGATACCGAGCCGCGCCGCGAGCGCGCCGATCGTTGGCCCCCGGACGAGATAGCCGCCGCGCACGTGTGCGCCAATCGACAGCGCGAACGGTTTCACGGCTCCCAGGCCGTAGCGCCACAAGAACCGCCGGTCGCAGATCAGGTAAGCCGGAATGCAAGGACCCTCATTGTCGCCCCGGAACATCGCCCGGACGAACTCGTGATACGACTGCGCCTCGTTGGTGAAGCGGCACCCGCGACCGTTGACGGCGACCACGCCGGGTTTGCCTCGATCGGTGACGGTATGAGGAAACACGCCTTGGGAGCCGTCGTGGCGGTCGAGACGGGAGACCGGAGTCCAGAACGCATTGTCGGCATTTCCTTCGCACATGCTGCCGCCGGCGGCGATCCCGAGGCGTAGCCCATCGCCGGCGTTGCTCGCGCATGCCGCCGAGAGAATTCCGGCTCCGGCCGGCAGATACCTCGCCCGCATCTGCGGATCCTGCGAGAACCCTCCCGTCGCGAGCACCACGCCTTTGCACGCCCGGATGTCTTTGCGGCCCGCTTCGCCGTTGCGCCCGCGCGCGATCGCCACGCCGGCGACTTTGCCGTTCTCGTAGGTCAGGCCGGCGACTTCCGTGCTCAATGCGAGCTCGACATGGAGTCGCAACAGCGAGTGCAGCAGGCGCGCGGCCAATGCGTTGCCCAGATAAAGCGAAGTGCCCCGGTCCGCGAACAGCCGCTGCCAACCATAACGTGCGATCAGGCGCGCGACGCGGGACGCAGCGAGCAGCGATCGCCCGGCCCTGCGGAAATGCGGGATGTCGGCGCGGTCGATCATCATTCCGCCGAACAGCATGAATTCCGGCAACGGCGGCCGAAGCAGCCGAAAGTTCTCGCCGAGCATCCGGCCGTCGAACGGAACCGGCTCGAGGACGCGTCCTCCGCGCGTGGCTCCGGGCAGGTCCGGATAGTAGTCCGGGTAATTGCCGACCGGCTTCAGGTGAACCGACGTCTTGCGCTCCAGGTAGGCAATGGCCGCGTCCGCGCTCGCGAGAAATCTCGAGCGAAGGTGCTCGTTGAAGCTGCCGGGCACGGATTGACGCAGGTAAAGTTGCGCTTGTTCCAGTGTGTCGACGATCCCGGCCTGCGCCATCTTCGCGTTCGCCGGAACCCAGACCATTCCGCCCGAGACTGCGGTGGTGCCGCCGACCTGCGCCGACTTCTCGATCAGCAGGACCCGCAGGCCTTCGGCGGCCGCGACCGCCGCTGCGGTCATTCCCCCCGCGCCGGCGCCCAGCACGATCGCGTCGTACTCGTCCGCGATGTTCATCGACGTTCGGATCCCGTCATCCGGCCAAGCGCCGTGGCCGGAATGACGTCGCAGCGATTCAATAGGTCTTCGCGGCGGCTTGCGGCATCTCGCCGCGCGCCTCCCGCACCGCGGCCGCGGCCGCATTGGCCAGCAGCCGCGCATCGTTGAGAATGGTGCAGAGCTGGTAGCCGTCGCCGAAGCGGCGAATCGCGGTCTTGGCGCCGTCGGTGTGCACGCCCGCAAACTTTCCGTTCTTGCGGGTGCTCGCGCAGATCTTCTTGATGGCGCTTACGACCTCGCCGTCTTGCGGATCGAGGGTCGGGGTTTTTCCCATGCTCAGCGACAGGTCCGAGGGGCCGACGTAGACCCCGTCGAGGCCGTCGACCGATACGATCTGCTCGAGATTCGCCAGCGCCTCGCGGGTCTCCACCATGGCGAACAGCAGGATCTCCTCATCGGCGTGCTGCCAATAATCGGCGCCGCCGTAGAGCACCGCGCGATTGGGGCCGAAACTACGCGCGCCGCGCGGCGGATAGCGGCATACGTTCACAAGTGCCTCGGCCTGTGCCTTGGAATTGATCATCGGACAGATGACCCCGTAAGCGCCGGCATCCAGCAGCTTGGCGGTGAGGATCGGCTCGTTCCACGGCACCCGCACCATGGGAACCGCCGCCGTCGTCGAGATCGCCTGCAGCATCCCGATCGCGGCCGGATAATCGACCGCGCCATGCTGCAGATCGATGGTGACGCTGTCGAAACCCTGGTGCGCCATGATCTCGGCCGAATAGGAATTGGCCAGCGACAGCCAGCCGTTGAGCGCGGTGCCGCCGCCGGCGAGAAGTCTTCGCAGCTCGTTCTTTCTCATTCTCTCCTCCCGGCCCGTCCGGATGCCTTTTCGCGCGACGCGAGAACGGCCTCATCGGGTTTCGCGCAAGCCGAAAGGTCATAAACACCCGGCGGCACCATGACAATGACCCGCGCTGTTCAAGCCGCCGCTCGGGCTGGTGCCGAGCCGGCCGGGAATCTACCATCGCGCCGAGCCGACAGGAGCAAATCGGGAGGAACGCATGAAGGTCACCAAGCTCGAGACGCTGCGATGCGGCGCCGGGTGGCGAAACTACAATTTCCTGAAACTTTCCACCGATGAGGGGATCGTCGGCTGGAGCGAGTTCGACGAGGGCTTCGGCTCGCCGGGCGTCGGCACGGTGATCGAGCAATTGGCGGCGCGCGTCGTCGGCCGGCCGGTCGGCGCCCACGAGCATGTCCATGCGGAGCTCTATTGCGCGACGCGGCCGGCCGCCGGCGGCGTGGTCACCGAAGCCATGGGCGCCATCGAGAACGCGCTGCTCGACGCCAAGGCCAAGGCGCTCGGCGTGCCGTGTTACGAGCTCTTGGGCGGCAAGGTGCGCGACCGCATCCGGCTCTATTGGTCGCACTGCGCCACCTGGCGCATCAATCATCCGGGTTTCTACAAGCCGGCGATCGATGATCTCGACGGCGTCAAGGCGATCGGGCGCGAGGTCCGCGAGAAGGGATTCGGCGCGCTCAAGACCAATCTGTTCCGCTATCAGGACGGCAAGCCGCAGGGCTGGCGCCCGGGCTTCGGCCGGCCGTTCTATCCGGAGCTCAATGTCGACAAGATTGTGCTGCGCAATCTGCGCATGCATCTCGAGGCGCTCGACGACGGCGCCGGCCCGGACGTCGATCTCCTGCTCGACCTCAATTTCAACGCCAAGACCGAGGGCTACCTGAAGATTCTCCGCACGCTTGCCGATTTCGACATGTTCTGGATCGAGATCGACAGCTACAGCCCCGAGGCGCTGGGCTACATCCGCCGGCAGAGCCCGCACCCGATCAGCTCCTGCGAGACGCTGTGCGGCATGCGCGAGTTCCTGCCGTATTTCCGCGAGCAGGCGATGGATGTGGCGATCATCGACACGGTGTGGAACGGGGTGTGGCAGTCGATGAAGATCGCCGCCACGGCCGAGGCAAACGAGGTGAACGTGGCGCCGCACAATTTCTACGGTCACCTGTGCACGATGATGAACGCGCATTTCGCCGCCGCCGTGCCGAACCTGCGCATCATGGAGATCGATGTCGACCGCTTGCCGTGGGACCACGAATTGTTCACGCAGGTGCCGCGGATCGAGCACGGCCACTTGGTCGTCCCGGATACTCCCGGCTGGGGCACCGAGCCGAACGAGGAGGCGCTGCGCGCCCACCCGCCGACGGATGAGGGCGGGCTCATCGGCCGCGTGACGCCTTGAAGGCGGCCCGAAATTTTCACCAAAGCGAAAAACGCCCCTGCCAAACCGCGCGATTTTGCTCTAAGCTGCCCCAAGCGATGATGCCGGTGAATGGCATCGGGACGGCTCGGTGCCGGCCACGTAAATCGCGCACGCCATTCGCTTCCTGGGAGGAAATCACATGCGCGGCAAGCTCACACGACGGCGTTTTCTCGCGACGACGGCGGCCTCTACGGCGCTGATCGCAATGCCTTACGTCCGCGGCTCGCACGCCGCCGGCAGGCTCTCCGTCGGCTTCTGGGACCATTGGGTGCCGGGCGCCAACAAGACGTCGACGGCGCTGGTCGAAGAATGGGCGGCTCAGGAAAAGATCGATGTTCAGATCGACTACATCCCCTCCCAAGGCCAAAAGCTCCTGCTCACGACCACCGCGGAGTCCCAGGCGCAAACCGGACACGACATCCTCGCGTTCCCGACCTGGCTGCCGTCCGACCATGCCAACCAACTCGAGCCGGTTGACGACATCATGGAGCCGCTGATCAAGCAGAACGGCGCCGTGAATGCCACCGTGGAATATTTGGGGAAGTCGGAGGGGCATTGGATCGCGGTGCCGGCCACGATCGGCAGCCAGATCAAGGGTCCGTGCTCGCGCATCGATCTGATGAAGCAGCACGCCGGGATCGACGTGCAAGCCATGTATCCGGCCGGCGCACCGCCGAAGGCCGAGAACTGGACGCTCGATGTTTTTCTCAAGGCTGCGGAGGCTTGTCACAAGGCCGGCTTTCCGTTCGGTATCGGGCTCGGCACTACGTCGGATTCGGTCGATACTGCCGGCGCGATCTTCCATTGCTTCGGCGCCATGCTGGTCGACGCCAAGGGCAACGTCACGGTGAAATCCGACCCGGTGCGCCAGGCGCTCGAATATTACACCAAGCTCGCAAAATTCTTCCCGCCGGATGCGCCGGCGTGGGACGATTCCTCCAACAACAAGTGGCTGATCTCGGGCCGCGGCGCGCTGATCATGAACCCGCCGAGCGCCTGGTCGGTCGCCAAACGCGACGCTCCGCAAGTTGCAGAGCAGTGCTGGACTCACGGCATGGCCTCCGGTCCGAAGGGACGCTTTGCGCCCTTCATCCCCTATTTCTGGGGAATCTGGTCGTTCGGGAAAAACAAGGCGGCAGCCAAGAGCCTGCTGGTGCATCTCTCGCAGCCGGCGGCGGTCGAGAAGCTCGTGGCGGCGAGCGGGGGCTATGACCTGCCGTCGTTCGCCAATTTGACCACGTTCAGGACCTGGGCCGAGGAAGGGCCGCCGAAGGGGACGCTTTATCATTACCCGAACCCCTTCAACCATCAGACCCTCTCGATCGCTGCGTCGCCGGCCCCGCCGAAGATCGCAGTGCAGATCTACATCCAAGGCGTGATGACCAAGATGACGGTGCGCCACCTGCAGGGCGAGCCCATGGAGAAGACGCTGGCGTGGGCCGAAAGCGAGGTCGAAGGCTTCCTGCGCACGTGAGGCGGCATCGAGGTGAGGTCCGCCGCGGGCCCTCCGCCTCGAACAGCGGCGTAACCGCGAAGAGACGTGCAATGGCCGATGCGGTGATTGGTCACGTCGCAGGCGCCGCCGGAGCGCGACGGCGCCGCTTCGGCCTGCGCAACGCGATGCGCCGCAAGTCGATGACGGCGTTCCTGATGACGCTGCCGCTCATCCTGCTGATCGCGCTGCTGGTGGTGTATCCCGCAATTTATTCCGTCAATCTCGCCACGCTCAATCGCTCGATGCAGCGCTTCGTCGGCTTCGGCAATTTCCTGTTCCTGTTCAACCGCGAAACGTTCTGGATGGTGGTGAAGCAGTCCTGCATTTTCGCGCTCACCGCCGTGCTGTTCAAAGCCATCTTCGGCTTCGTCGTCGCGCATTTCGTCCATAACATTCCCTCGAAGGGCCAGCGCAAGTGGCGCGGCATGCTGCTGGTGCCGTGGGTCATTCCCCCGGCGATGAGCTGCCTCGCCTGGCTGTGGCTGTTCGATCCCTCCTACAGCGCCTTCAACTGGATTTTCGACAAATTCGGCGTCGGCCCGATCCCGTGGACCGGGGACGCGATGTGGGCGCGCTTCTCGGTCATTCTCGTCAACGTCTGGATCGGCGCGCCGTTCTTTATGATCATGTATCTGGCGGCGCTGAAGTCGGTTCCCGAGCAGCTCTATGAAGCGGCCGCGGTGGACGGCGCGAATTTCTGGCAGCGCACCTGGTACGTGACCCTGCCGATGATGCGGAACATCATCGCCATCACCGCGCTGTTCTCCCTGATCGTGACCTTCGCCAATTTCGACATCGTGCGCATCCTGACCGCGGGCGGGCCCATCGATCTCACCCATGTCTTCGCCACCTGGGCGTTCCGGGTCGGTATCGAGGTCGGCGACATTCCGCTCGGCGCCAGCGTCTCGCTGTTCATGGTGCCGATTCTGACCGTCGCCGCGATCTTCATCCTGCGCGACATTTACCGGCGGGGAAACGAGGCATGACCGCGATCACCGCCGCAACCGCCGGCCGTTCGCTCCACCGGTCGAAACGTCGCAGCATGAGCCGCGATCGGCGGTGGGCGCTGCGCTGGTCGTATTTCTTCCTCAGCCTGTTCGCGATCTTCTTCCTGCTGCCGCCGGTCTACATGCTGATCACGTCGCTCAAGACCAGCGCGGAGATTTCGGCCGCTACCAACCCGTGGTGGGTCTACAATCCCACCCTCGGCAATTACGTCGAGCTGCTGTCTTCCTCGCAGTTTCTGACCTATTTCCGCAACTCGGCGGTCGTCTCCACCATCGTGGTCGCAACCACGATGCTCATCAGCGTTCCGGCCGCCTTCGCGCTGTCCCGGATGCGGTTCTGGGGTTCCACCACGCTCGCGACCGGCGTGTTCCTGACCTACCTGATCCCGGAAACGCTGCTCTTCATCCCGCTGTTCAAGATGTTCGCGGTGTTCGGCGATGCGACCGGGATCCAGCTGATCAATCGCTGGTGGGTGCTGCTGCTGGTGTATCCGACGCTGACGGTGCCGTTCTGCACCTGGGTCATGATCGGATATTTCGCCTCGATACCGCGGGAACTCGACGAGGCGGCGCTGATCGACGGCGCCAACTACCGGCAGGTGCTCACCCGGGTGTTCATTCCGGTGGCGCTGCCGGGGCTCATCGCCGCGACGATCTTCGCGTTCACGGTGAGCTGGGCGCAATTCCTCTATCCGCTGGCATTCACGACTTCGACCGACCAGCTGGTGCTGCCGGTCGGCATCATCACCTCGCTGATCAAGGGCGATGTCTTCAACTGGGGCCAGATCATGACCGGTGCCCTGCTCGGCGCGGCGCCGCCGCTGCTCATCTACGCGTTCCTGATGGATTATTACATCGCCGGGCTGACCGCCGGCGCGACCAAGGGCTGAAGCCGATCGCAACGGCCGCTCGCCCGGCTCAGCCGTACGGCCGTTCCTGCCACCACGGGAAGAATGCCGGCATGTCCTTGGAGACCCGGTCGGTGAAGCGGGGTTTGCGCTTCTCCAGAAACGAGGTCACGCCTTCCTTGACGTCCGCGCTGCGGCCGCGCGTGAAGATCGCCCGGCTATCGATCTTGTGGGCCTCCATCGGGTGATCGGCGCCGAGCATGCGCCACAGCATCTGGCGCGCGAGCGCGACCGAGACGCTGGCGTTTTCCGCAATTTCCCGCGCCAGCGCGCGTGCGGCGGGCAACAGCTCGCCCGGCGGATGCACCGCGCTCACGAGCCGCGCCGCCAAGGCCTCGCCAGCGGGGAAAACCCGTCCGGTGAACATCCATTCCAGCGCCTGCGAGATCCCGACGATGCGCGGCAGGAACCAGCTCGAGCAGGCTTCCGGCACGATTCCCCGGCGCACGAACACGAAACCGAACCGCGCCTCCGCGGACGCGAGCCGAATGTCCATCGGCAGCAGCATCGTGGCGCCGACCCCGACCGCCGGGCCGTTCACGGCGGCGATCACCGGCTTGAGGCAGGAGAAGATGCGCAGCGTCACGCGGCCGCCGCCGTCGCGCGCGGCATCGCTGGTCAGATCCGACTGACCGTCCGCGCCCAGCGGAACCTGCGGCCGGTCGGGCCGCGCCGCTCGATCGAACGTCGCGGCGCCGGCGGAGAGATCCGCTCCGGCGCAGAACGCCCTACCGGCTCCCGTGACGATCACCACTTTCACCGCATCGTCGTGATCGGCGCGATCGAAGGCGTCGATCAGCTCGCTGAGCATCTGGGTCGTGAACGCATTGAGCTTGTCGGGCCGATTGAGCGTGATCGTGAGGATCGCGTCGTCGACCTCGTACAGAATGGTTTCATAGGACATCGCTGATCTCCGCTGGAGTACGGCATTTGGATCGCGCTGGCGCTCCGGCGGGCTGTGACCCCTCACCCGCCTTGCGGACTTCGTTCGCTCGACACCCTCTCCCACGTCGACATCGGATGTTTCCGATGTCGACCAATATTGCATGATCGAACCTGGCAACAGCCGGGTTCGACTGGGAGGGCGAAAGCGCGCGTGGTGCTCGGTCTGATCTAGAATGCCGAATAGCCGCCGTCGATCACGAAGCATTCCGCCGTGTGATAGGACGAAGCCTTGCTTGCGAGATAGACGGCGATCCCGCCGAAATCCTGCGCCTCGCCGAAGCGCCGCATCGGAATCCGCGGCATCACGTTGTTCACGAACTTCTCGTTCGCCATGATGCCGGCCGTCATGTCGCTCCGGATCCAGCCCGGCAGGATGGCGTTGGCGGTGATGCCGTAGCGGGCGTGCTCGACCGCGAGCGCGCGCACCAGCGCGTTGACCGCGGCCTTGGTCGCCGCATAGTGCTCGTTGCGCGCGGTGCCGAAGAGCGACGCGGTGCTCGAGGTCGCAACCAGCCGGCCGAACGCGTCGCCGCGTTCCGCCCGTCCGATCATATGCCGGGCGGCGACTTGAAAGACGTGGAACACGCTGTCGAGATTGGCGGCGAACATATGCCGCCATTCCTCCTCCGAGCGCTCGATGAACGCGTGCCGACCGCCGCCGCCGACGCCGGCGTTGGCGAAGCACGCGTCGACCCGGCCGAATTCGGCGAGCGTCGCCTGGAACGCGGCCTCGACCGACCTGCGATCGCTCACGTCGCAGATCCGAGCCTCGACCGCGCCGCCGTGGGCGATGAGCTGGGCACGGGCGCGCTCGTTCTTCTCACGGTTGCGGCCCCAGATCGAGACCGCGCAGCCGGCCGTGGCAAGCGCGTCGGCCATGCCGAGCCCGATGCCGCCGTTGCCGCCGGTAACGATCGCGACGCGGCCGGAGAGATCGAAATCGCCCACGTTGTCGAGGCTCCACAGCTTCCCCGCGGCCATAGAGCACATCGGAACGATACGGTGCAAACGCGCCAGGTGCAGTGCACGTCGCCGGGGCCGCGGTTCGCGCCGCGGACGCGCGCGAGCAACGTGTCGACCTTGGCGCCTTGCAGGCTGGGGCGAAACTCGACAAACTGCCGGCGCCTCGAGGGCGCACGAAGGCGGAGCAAGTGGAGGAATCCTTGCGAAAGCTCGTCATCGCAGCCGCGCTCGTTCTGGCATTCGCCAGCGAGCTGCGCGCACAGGAGAGCATCAAAATCGGCCTGATCCTGCCGCTCACCGGAAACGCGGCAAGCGCCGGACAACAGTCTAAGGCCGCGGTCGAGCTCGGCGCGGAGATCGTCAACAATGCGCACCCCGAGCTCGGCGCCCTGCCGCTCGCGGCGGGCGCCGGGCTTCCCAATCTGCACGGCGCCAAGCTCGAGATCGTCACCGCCGACAACCAGGGCAATCCGTCGGTCGGCCAGAACCAGGCGCTGCGCCTGATCACCCAGGATCAGGTCGTCGCCATCGAGGGCGCCTATCAGTCCTCGGTCACCCTGGCGGCGACGGCCGTGGCCGAGCGTTACGGCATTCCCTGGGTGATCGGAGACAGCGTGGCCGCCAACATCACGCAGCGTGGCTTTCACTGGATCTTCCGGGTGACGCCGATCGCGACCGATTTCGCCAACAACTACATGGAATTCCTGAACCAGCTGAAGAAAGCCGGGCATCCGATCGGCTCGATCGGCATCGTCTACGAGAACACCGATTACGGCACCTCGGTCGCCGGCAGCCTGCGCGAGGCGGCGAGGAATGCCGAGCTGCCGGTGAGCGTCGACGTGCCCTACAACGCCAACACGACCGACGTCTCCTCGCAGGTGCTTCAGCTCAAGGACAAGAAGCCGGACGCCATCATTTTCGTGAGCTACACGGCCGATACCATTCTCTACATGAAGACGCTCAAGAACCTGGACTACCGTCCGGCGATGATCATCGGCGACGACTCCGGGTTCTCGGATCCGGCGTTCATCGCCAACGTGGGCTTCATCGCCCAGGGCGCGATGAACCGCAGCGCCTGGGACGTCGGCAAACCGGGCAGCGTCACCGCCAAGATCAACGACATGTTCAAGGCCAAGACCGGCTTCGATCTCGACGATACCAGTGCCCGCAACATGCAGGCGCTGTTCGTGCTCGCCGACGCCGTCAACCGCGCCGGCTCGACCAAGCCCGATGCGATCCAAAAGGCGCTGCAGCAGACCGAGCTCAAGCCGGAGCAGCTGATGATGGGCTATCGCGGCGTCAAGTTCGACGCGACCGGGCAGAACGTGCTGGCGGCCACCTACCTGATCCAGCTGCAGGGCACGCGCTATGTCGCGGTTTGGCCCGAGCAATCCGCGGCCGCGAAGCTGATCTATCCGTTCAAAGGCTGGCAGTAGGCCGCCGGGGATGCGGGCGCGTCCGTCGGCAATTTGGCGATGACGCGCTTCCAGTCATGATCCTGCTGCAAATCATCATCAGCGGTCTGCTGCTCGGCGCGATCTACGCGCTGTTTTCGTCCGGCCTCACCCTCATCTGGGGAATGATGAACGTCATCAATTTCGCCCACGGCGAATTCGTCATGATCGGAATGTATGTCGCGTTCCTGATCGTGACGTTCCTGCACGGCGGACCGCTGGCGTTCGGCCCGGCCGCGGCGATCGTGCTGTTCCTGCTGGGCATCGCCGTTTATTTCGGCCTGATCCGGTCGATCATGCGCGGGCCGATGATCGCGCAGATCCTGTCGACCTTCGGCCTCGCTTTGCTCTTGCGCTATCTGGCGTTCTGGCTGTTTTCCGCGAATTTCAAGACCTTGCCGGAAGATCTCATCCCGGGCGTCCTCAACCTCGGCGGAATTTTGATCGGCATGCCGCAGCTCGTCGCCGGTATCGCGGCGCTGGCGCTCACCGTCGGCATGCATCTGGTGCTCACGCGCACCGCGCTGGGAAGTCAGCTGCTTGCCGTCGCGGAAGACCGCGAAGCGGCGACGCTCATGGGGATCCGGCCCGATCGCATGCAGGCGCTCGCCTGGGGCGTCTCGGCCGCAGGCGCCGGCATCGCCGGTGCCTTGATCGCGACGTTCTATTACATCGTGCCCACCGTCGGCGAATCTCTAGCCCTGATCGCCTTCGTGGTCGTCGCCTTCGGCGGCTTCGGCAGCGTGCCCGGCGCGCTTGCGGCCGGCCTGATCATCGGCGTGATCCAATCGCTCTCCGCATATTGGTTCGGCCCGGTTTACAAGGACGTGATCGTCTACGCGCTGTTCGTCGCGATCCTGTGGGTCCGGCCGCAAGGCCTGATGGGAAAGATCTGATCATGCGCTGGGTGGGGCCGGCCGGAGCGGTGTTGCTGATCCTCTATCCCTGGATCTTCACCGGGCCGTTCTACGAGCGCATGGGCGCCGATCTCCTGCTCGCGGCCATCGCGGCTTCGGCCTGGAACATCGTCGGCGGCTATGCCGGGCAGATCTCGGTCGGGCACGCGATGTTCTTCGGCGCCGGCGCCTATGCGCCCCTGCTGCTCTATACCCACTGGCAATTGCCGCCCGTCGTCGGCGTGCCGCTCGGCATCGCGGCGAGCCTGGTCATGGCGATCGTCATCGGCATGCCGAGCTTTCGCCTGCGCGGGCATTATTTCTCGATGGCGACGATCGCCGCGGCGGAACTGGTGCGCATCGTGGTGGGGAATTGGGATTTCGTCGGCGCGGCGATCGGCCTGATGGGGCCGCCGGTGGCGCGCACGGTTCTCGATCTCTCGTTCCGCAGCGCGATCCCCTATTATTATCTATTCCTCATCGTGCTGATCGTCCTGCTCGGAACGACCTGGCTGCTCGAGCGCGGCCGCATGGGCTATTACTGGCGCGCGATCCAGGCCGGCGAGCGCGCCGCACGGAGTCTCGGCGTGCCGGCACGCCGCTACAAGCTCTACGCGCTGATGCTGAGCGCGACGTTCACTTCGCTCGCCGGCTCGCTCTACGCGCTGATGGTCGGCTTCGTCGACCCGGAGAGCGGCTTCGGCATCCTGGTTTCCGTCGAGATGATCATCACCGCGGCGCTGGGCGGGGTCGGCACGCTGTTCGGGCCGCTGATCGGCGCCATCATCCTGGTGCCGCTGAAGACCGCCACCAACAGCGCGTTCGGCGGCGGCGGATCGGGCCTGACCTACATCCTCTACGGCGGCATCATCCTGCTGCTGGCGCGCTTCGAGCCGGGCGGTCTCCTCGATCTGTGGGACCGGCTCAAAGCCCGCAAGGCACCCGAGCAGATCGAGGCCCGCCATGCTGCTTGAGGCGCGCGCCGTCACGCAAATGTTCGGGAGCTTCCGCGCCGTGTCGGAAGCCGATCTCGACGTCGAGGAAGGCGACATCATCGGCCTGATCGGGCCGAACGGCGCCGGTAAGTCCACGTTCTTCAATTGCCTTTCCGGCGATCTGGCGCCCACCGGCGGATCGGTCCGATTCGAGGGCGCGGACGTGACGCGGGCCTCGCCGGAAGCGCACGCCCGGCTCGGCATCGGCCGCACCTTTCAGATTCCGGCGACGTTTCCCGACATGACCATTCTGGACAACGTCATGGTCGGCGCATTCCTGCGTCATCCGCACCGCAAGGACGCGCGCGACGCCGCCCTCGAGACGATCGAGTTCGCCGGGCTGAAATCGATCAGCCATCAGCGCGCACGCAGCCTCGGCACGCCGGGGCGCAAGCGCCTGGAGATCGCCCGCGTGCTCGCGACCGGCCCGCGGCTGCTGCTGCTCGACGAAGCGCTAGCCGGCCTCAACCCCGTCGAGATCCAGACCGCGATCGAGCTGGTGCGACGGATCCATCAGCGCGGCATCACACTGGTCATCACCGAGCACATTATGGAGGTGATTCTGAGCCTGACGCACCGCGTGCTGGTGTTCAACCAGGGCCGCACCATCGCGAGCGGCGCGCCCAAGGACGTCGTCAACGATCCGCAGGTGATCGAGGCTTACATCGGGCGCCCGCACAAGCGGCGCAGATCATGACGGTCCGCCTCGAAGTCGAGCACCTGGAGGTGCGCTACGGCGATCTCATCGGCGTGGCCGACGTTTCGCTGCGCGTCGAGGAAGGTCAGGTCGTCGCGCTGCTCGGATCGAACGGCGCCGGCAAGACGACGACGCTGAATGCCATCGCCGGGATCGTCAGGCCCAGCGCCGGCACCATCCGCTGGTGCGGCGAGGAGATCGGCGGAACGCCGGCCTATGCCATCGTCCCGAAGGGACTGGCCCTCTCGCCGGAGGGCTGGCGGCTGTTCGTCAATCAGACGGTGGAGCAGAATCTTCGGCTCGGCGCGACCGCGCTGCGCGACAAGCGCGGGGTCCCGCGGCTGCTCGATCGCGTATTCGCTATCTTTCCGCGGCTCGCCGAGCGGCGGCGTCAGAGCGCGAGCACGCTTTCCGGTGGCGAGCGCCAGATGCTGGCGCTCGGCCGCGCGCTCATGAGCGATCCGAAGCTCTTGCTGCTCGACGAGCCGAGCCTCGGACTGGCTCCGGCGGTGCTCGAGAGCCTCTACGATACCTTGTGGAAACTGCACCAGGAGGGGCTCACGCTGCTGCTCGCCGAGCAGACCGTGCCGCTGGCGCTCGATATCGCCGATTACGGCTACGTGCTGCAGACCGGGCGCACCGTGCTCGAAGGCGCGGCACGAGCGCTCGAAGCCGACAAGCAGGTGCAGAAGATTTACTTGGGCGTTGAAAAGGTTGGATAATTTGCCGCCATGTCGCGTCTGTGTCGCGTCGAGTCAGTCGCGGCACGGCCAGGCTTCCCGTAGGGCCTCGATGGCGAGCCTGTCGAAGTCTTCGTGTGTCTTATTCGGGCGAGCCTCGATGTATGCGACCACGACGCGGATCTCCTGGGCAGTGGTCACGCCGGGCGGTATGTCGGCGCACAGACCCACGCCCACCACGCCTAGATCAAGTATGAAAGCGATCCCCTCAACCTTTCCGGCGCAGAGCCCCGCCTTGAAGAACATCTCAGGTGAAGACCCGGTCTCCGTCGTCCACCACCGGCAGCCTGGGAGTAGGTAGTTGGCGCTACGGCGGTCCTCCTCGGCTATCGCTGCCGTGACCGTCAGCGCCATCAGCATTGCGCAAATGACTGCTCGCATTGACCACCCTTCCTCTCATCAGCCGAGCAGCGATTGCGCCCCGACCTCGAGCTCTGCGGCATCGTCCCCGTGCGGGAATAAGTGCCCGTAACGGTCCGCCGTCATCGCCAGGGTGCTGTGGCCGAGGCGTTCCTGCACCACTTTGAGCGGCAGCTCGAGCCCGCCGTCCGTGCGCCGGTTGATGCACCACGATGCAAAGAAGTGCCGCAGCGCATGAAGGCCGAGATACCGAGCGCGCCACACCGGCTCGCCGTCCTTGCCGAGCACGACCTTGCCGTCGGCGTCCTTCACGATGTCCGCGACGCCGGCCGTGACCTCGATCGGCCACAGGCCGCGGGTGACGATGTTGGCGTGATTCTCGACTTTGCCGGCGCCGTTCGGGAAGACGAGGTCGAGCGCTCCCTTCGGACATTGGAGGCGCCATTCCTTGAGCGCGGCAAGCACCTGCGCTGGCAACCGCACGGCGCGCTCGCCGGCCGCGGACTTGGGCGGTCCGGCGGTGTTGTACCGGTCCATGCGCTGGTGCACGCGGATCTCAGCCTTCTCGAAGTCGACGTCCTTCCAGCGCAGGCCGCGAAGCTCGGACGCCCGCAGCCCGCAGAAGACCGCGACGAGCAGCAGCGGACGCCACCGGCCTTGCGCGGCCGCAAGGATGCGCCGGATCTCGTCCGGCGTCGGGATGTCAACGCCAGCCTTGAGCTTCCTGCCGCGCTCCTTGCCGCCGTTGCGCCGCGACCGTCGCAGGTCGCGCACGACGTTGTGCGCCACGAGTCCACGTTCCTGCGCGTCGGCCAGGATGCCGGACAGGCTGGAAAGCACCTTGCGGACCGTGGCCGGCGACACGTCCTTGGCGACCCTGTCCTCGAACTGGCGCACGACCGGCACGGTGAGCTCGGACAACTTCAGCCGGCCAAGATGCGGCGCGACGTGCAGATTCAAATGCTGGCGGTAATGGTCGATCGTGGCGCGCTCGAGCTTGTTCTTCTCCGCCGTCTCGAGCCACATCCAGCCGGCTTCGAGCACGGTGACGCTGCGGCTCGACGCGGTGTGGACGCCGCGCTTGACCTCGATCGTGGTGGTCGCGTGCCAGCCCTTGGCTTCCCGCTGCGTCGGGAACGTCTTCATGTGTCGCGCGCCGTGCTGGTCGGCATAGTCGACGATCCAGGCTTCCTTCTGCTCGCCCTTCGCCGTGGTCCAAGTCCGCTTGCGGACGCTCATGCTTCCCTCTTCCTCATCGCGGCGTCGACGAGCCGTCGGATCGCCTCGCTGCGATTCGGCAGGTCCGGCTGCTTGCGGCGCCATTGGTCCAGCCGCGCCAGAAACTCCGGCGATATTTTCATGTTGAATCGCGCCGATTGGCGCTCCGGTCGGTGTTGCTTCCCCATGCGATGGTATGTACCATGCGCGTGGTATAGACGCAAGAGGGACGGCCGTGGCGAAAATGGAGCCCATGAAGGACGATTTCGAGAAAAAGCTGGCGAAAGAGCAGCAGGAAGGCCTCCGGCGCTGCCTGACGGAGGAACCGCCCCCCGGGATGCTCCCGGATGGGACGCTGAACGTCGTTGAGCCCGGCTTGCCGCGACAGAAGCCCACCATCCGACTGACGCGCAAGCTCGCGCGCGCGATCGTGCTCACCGGCGGGCCGCGGACGAGCACTTGTGCAGGCTGCCGGCGATGCGTCCGAGGTGGTGCGGTTCAAGGCAGCGCAGCACGATCTAAACTCCAGAGATCGGGCGACCCAGGACTTCGCGATCGGAGATATTGGCGACATCGTCCGCCGCGCTCTCGCGATACCGGAGTTACAAGCACCTGCCGCAGTGCAGGGAGCTTTCATCCCCACCGGGAACGCCTACGACGCGCTCATCAAAATCGCTTTCGTAGGCGCGTCGCGTGTTGGGAGTGCCGCCACTCGTATCGGCAACGTTTCACTGAGCTCGCTACTCTGCTTGAACGGCGATTAGTTCCGGAAAGCTGGGTGGGTCCGATGAATATCCTCTTCGTCATGGAACGGTGCGTCGAGCAGGGAGCACTCAAGCGGTCGCGAATTACGTGCAGGCCAGAAGTTCGGGCATACTGGGAACAAGAGTGTGTATCGATGATCAGAATCGGCGATTCTCGGCCCGCAGCACGACAACGGCTCGCGGAAGCCGGTCAATAGGGAGGAAGCGATGAATGAGAGCAAGAGCGCGGGGTTCGATACGGCGGATGTCACCGCCCTATCGCATCTCTATCGCGGCGAGGTGTACCGCAGCACGGTGTGGCGGACGCGGCTTGATGCGACGACCAACTGGGCGGTCGTGACTACCGGATTGGCGCTCTCGCTGACCTTCAGCAGCGAAACAGCTTCGCCGCTGCCATTGGTACTGGTCGGCTTACTGGTAGCCGTGTTTCTCTTGATCGAGGGCAGGCGATACCGCTTCTTCGATTTCTTCCGCATCCGGGCGCATATTCTGGAAGTGTATTTTTTCGGGCCGATCCTGCGCGGGCAAGGCGTTCGGGTCGACAACGGCTGGAACGCGACGCTTTATCAGGACTACATCGCCCCCGCTCTCCATATCACGTTTCTGGAAGCAGTTGGCCGACGGTTGCGGCACAATTACGGCTGGATTTTCTTCATCCAGGTGACGTCCTATGTCGGCAAGCTGTTGATCCACCCGACTCCGATCGGCTCGCTCGACGAGTTCTTTGCGCGAGCGACCATCGGCCCCGTGCCGGGACAGCTCGTGCTGCTGGCCGGACTCCTGTTCCACGCGACCTGGGTCGCGGTCGCAGTCATGACTTACCGCAGTCGCAGAGGCGCGGATCGTGCCCGACCGCCGCGCTCGGGCAAGGATGCCGTGCTCGAACTTGCCAGAGGCGGATGAAGAGCCCGGCCGCACGGATGAAACCGGTCAAAGGGTTGATATTGTCGCATGGGTCGCGAGACTGCCAAGAGGGCGAAGCCTGCCATGCATGTGATCGATCCATTGTACTCGGTCTGCGGGTTTGTCGGTGGGCTGTTGGTGGGGATGACGGGGGTCGGCGGCGGGTGGCGTCTGATGGAAAGCCGAATACCAGTAAGCCACCCCGTGAACCCGAACGCGATCAGGTGGCCGGCGGGCCGAGAAAAAGGGAGTGAAAGACCGCAAGGAAGACGCGCCGTCGTTCGGACCGCGCGTCCCTTTATTTTTTGTTAAGCCGCGTGAGCTACTTCACGCACTCTTTAGCACCAAAGTATCATGATTGACCATCCCCCGAGAGAGGGAGGGTGTGTCATGACCCAGCTGCACTGGGGGGTGGTCACCGCGGCGATCGCCACCTCATGGCAGGATTTTAGAATGCAGCGCAATGGCCGGCCCGGAGCGGAGCCGCATTGAACCAAGGATTGGCACCATGAGACGGCGGGATTTCGTTGCCTTCGTTGCGGGCACGCTGGCAATGGGGTCGGTCAAGGCGCTTGCCCAGCCTTCGACCCATCGTCCCCTCATTGCCGTGCTCCTTGGCGGCTCGGAGACGACGGTCCAACGCTGGCTGGGCGGCCTTCCAGACGAATTGCAATCGTTGGGCTACGTTGAACACCGCAATTTCGAGGCCGAATACCGTTATGCCGATGGCGATCTAAGTCGATTGCCAAGGCTCGCGGCCGAATTGGCTTCCCTCAATCCAGACGTAATCGTAGTGGCCAGTACGGCGGCTGCGATGGCAGCAAAACGAGCCGCGCCGAGCACCCCGAT
>WNFY01000257.1_pt1 | contig 44172 bp, 40 predicted proteins | sample 5400091 | NCBI WGS metagenome assembly WNFY01 (sample SAMN13153364, study PRJNA577476) | soil metagenome | isolation source: 60 cm soil or saprolite under grassland replicate 1 | place: USA:California | collected 2016-06-15 | reverse complement strand
GGCGTAGTGAACTCGCACCTGGCATCTATACCACTGACACCTCGCACCCGTTCAGTTGTCGTTTTCGGCTTGCAGTTTAGTCGTAGCCAGTACTAACTACCGAACACGAATCCCGCCCATGATCCGGAACAGCGTGACATCCGCCGGAACGGAGTACACCTGCGCACCGAGATCGAAAACTTGTCGTAGTACAGCGGTCACTCCGCCGAAGAGGGTTGCACGGGTCAGCGGTTTCTCCAACTCGACTTGCGTCATGTCGACATTACCATTGCCGTCCGTGAACCCAACCTGAAAGTGCGGACTGATCCTGTTTGCTCCCGCGCCGCCATAGAATGACAGCCCGCCATTACCTGGAGTGAATCCCGCCGCCACTTCACCACCGAACATGTCAGGGTGGAAGGTATCTTTCGACGGATTGGTCCCGTAACAGGGGCTGTTCGCCGACGTCTGCTGCAACTGGGATCGAGGGCAGGTGATCGCACCTTTGACATTTCCGAACGTGCCATGCAGGCGCAGCATGAGCGTGGTGCCGCTGGAGATCGGTCCGGCGGCGAAATGGCGAGCCTGAGAGACGGCAAAACTGAATAGGTTCGGCGTAGCTCTCGCTATTGTTACCGGAGGCAGATAGGCCACTTCCAGTGCGAACCCGAACGGACCACCGACCGTAACTCGAGGCCGTCCGAACACGGGGGATAGTGAAGTGTGCACGCTGTTTTGAGTAAAGCATGCCCCAGTTTGTTCGATCGCCGGGTTCGGTTTAGGAATGTATTCTCCCTCTGCTCCGATTCTAACGCCGGCCGGCCGCATCACTTGGGGCGCGGTTGCCATCGAGAACACAATCGGTGCCGTATAAAAAGCGAGAAGTTTTCCCTCGTTGCTGTCGGTCCCCACTCGGCATTGGGCAGCCAATTCCGGCTGCGCAATACCGAGAACCGCCACCACCAACAGAACTCGGCGCATCATCGCTCCTGATTGCATGATCTCTCTGGTGAGGAACTAAGGTAGGGCTGAAGTCCCTGGTGATGCGACGACCACCCGGCAAGCGCAGCAATCGTCGGTGTCAATGTATGGCCCGAAGGGGCGAGCGTCCCTGTTGATACACCGAGGACCGCAGTCCTTTAACGCTTTTGCGGAACCGGAGCGCTCCGCGCGTATGTACGCAGCATGCATTCGGAGTAGAACGCTGGATGCTCCGCATATGCGCCCCATTGTCTGTTAACGCGCGTCATTTCGTTGTCGTAAGCAAGAAAGATCGCCGTCTTCTCGCGCGCCTGATCCTGCGACCGGTTCGCAGCTCGAGTTGCGAGTGCATAACCAACGTAATAGCGCGCCTTCCAATTCCGCGTCTTGCGCAAATCCACGACTAGCAGACCCGTCATACGGTGATCGAAATGGTCGTGGGGATTCATCGTGATGCTTGGATCAGTCGTGTGGAGCATTATGTCCTCGCGGGAGCTCAAATCAATCAGCTGTCTGACCGTCGCTACAACGTCTTCCCATCCGCGATAACTGGTGCTGCCGTCGATTGCAGAGATAGCTGTAATCTTTCCAGCGCGCAGCTTTCTCAGACTCTGATAACTATGGAGACCGAAACCTGCTCCATTTCTCTTTCCATCGGGCAGCCGCAGAAAGTAGGACCTGGTGCTACCCACTAGACATTCTTGAACCTCGTGCTCGGCAACTCTTGTCATCGAACAGCCGATTGCGGAATCACTCGGCCTTCCGCCGGCGGCGACCCGCGTTGATTGCAAGGCACCGCGTTCTCTCGTGCGCCAATAGAGCGAATCGCGCCCATCGTCACCCGCAGTCAGGTAAATGAAAGTGACCGAATCACCAGCTTTGATTCGGTTCGCAACGACATCGCCCATAAACACCTGCCAGTCATCCTGATGAGCCACGACGACTACATCATATTGCGCGTCGACGTTAGACAAAGATCTAACGGAAGCGGCGGGCCCTGCCACGGAACTAAGCAGGATGACTTGAATGAGGCTGGCTGGAAGAACCAGCCATTGTGCCCAATCGAAAACGTGCATGTGAAAAGGGGATAGACTCCTGAGAGGATTTCACCTGGATTCGGTTCGGCTAACCTCGCACCTACTGCCTCGGACCGACACTTATCTTTTCTCGCAGTTAAAGAGTACCCCGAAACACAAAAGCGGGCGCCATTTTCCTCAGCGCCCGCTTTTGTGTTAGCTCCTTATCGACTACTATGCCCCGACTTTGATGGCCTCAACCTCAATAGCAACCTTGATGTCATTTCCGACGGCGACACCACCTGTCTCGAGCAACTGATTCCAGACCAGCCCGAAATCCCTTCGGTCGATCTTACCGGTAGCACTGAATCCAATGCGCTCCCCACCCCAGGGATCCTTCGTTTGACCCTCGAACTTCACGTCGAGAGTAATTGGCCTCGTCACGTCCCGGATCGTCAGGTCGCCGGTGAGCTTGAACTCGTCCCGGTCACCCTCGACGTGTGTGCTGCGGAACTTGATCTCCGGGTACTGCTCAACGTGAAGGAAATCGGCTGACCGAAGGTGCTGGTCGCGCTGCTCGGTCCGCGTGTCGATGCTCGCTCCCTTGAGGGTTGCTTCGACTGAAGAATTCGCCGGATTTCTTTCATCGACGTTGATGGTGCCTTCGACATCTGCGATCCGTCCTTTGACGGTCGTGATCATTAGATGCTTGGCGGAGAATTCGACCAAGGTGTGCATCGGGTCGAGCTTCCACTGAGTCTTAGCTCCGGTTACGGGAGCGGTTTCTACTGTTGCCGTCATTGGTTTTTTCCTCTCGATCTTTGCCAGTTTGAGCCAGTTATATGGCCGTATATGCGTCAGCCGCACTGGACTTACTATGAGTAGGCTAATATATTTTAGTAAGTAACTTGTGTCAAGCGCCATTTCCCCTAACTTCTGCCTATGTCCGATTCACTCCCGCCCACCTCGCAGGTTTGCTCCCGTTTTCACCGGGCTATCGAGCTCATCGGTAGCCGATGGACAGGGGCCATCCTCCAGACTCTGCTCCAGGGAAGGTGCCGTTACGCTGCCATCAAAGGCGCGATTCCGGACATCACGGATCGGATGCTCTCCGAGCGGCTTCGCTCACTCGAGGCCCAGGGGCTAGTGGAACGCGACGTGATTCCCGAAACCCCCGTCCGGGTCGAATACGAGCTAACGACCAAAGGACACGAGCTCCAGAAAGCGCTGCGGGAGATTGGTAGCTGGGCCGAGCGCTGGATTCCGCTCGAGGAAACTGAGGCCGGCGACAGCGCGGACAAACCGAGAGGCGACAAGCCTCTTACCACCCGCCGCGCACGCAAGAAAGCTGCATCGGCGTGACTGCCACCTCTGCGCAACTGCAAGGTCTGCATCGCTGTATTAAAGACGCTGAGTAAATTCCAGCGTCTTCCTTTTTTTAAAAGAGCGTTTTTCCCCGTCACCCCCCAATCGAGGTTAATCGATGCACAAGCTGCTCTCGTCGTTGCTGATTTCAGCAACGGGGCTTGCTCTCGCCCCGTCATCGGCTGATACGCCGCTCCGCGGTTTTTTTTCGCAGTCCGTCCAGGCTGAACGCGATCTGGAAGCGCGATTCAAGGCGATGCCCGATCCGGCGCACATGAGAGCGGCCATGCAACGCCTGAGTGCGCGGCCACACCATGTGGGCTCTCCTTACGACAAGGACAACGCCGAGTGGATTCTGGATCAGTTCAAGTCATACGGATGGGATGCGCACATCGAGAACTTCGATGTTCTCTTTCCGACTCCTGTCGAGCGCGTCGTCGAGCTCATTTCACCAACGACCTTCAAGGCATCGTTGCAGGAAACAGCGCTCCCGCTGGACCCTACCTCCAATCAGCAGCCCGAACAGCTGCCCCCATACAACGCCTATTCCATCGACGGTGATGTGACCGGTCTGCTTGTCTTCGTGAATTATGGTGTTCCCGCCGACTATGAAGAGCTGGAGCAGCGCGGCATTTCAGTAAAGGGCGCGATCGTCATCGCGAAGTACGGTGGCTCGTGGCGTGGCATCAAACCGAAGGTTGCGGCGGAGCACGGTGCGATAGGATGTCTGATCTATTCGGATCCGAGAGATGATGGCTACGCAGGCGGTGATGTCTTCCCCAAGGGCCCCATGCGTCCGGCTCAGGGAGTGCAACGCGGATCCGTTGCAGATATGCCCGTGTATCCCGGTGATCCGCTTACACCGGGAGTCGGCGCCACCAAGAACGCGAAGCGTCTGACCGTCGCGCAGGCACCGACCATCACGAAGATTCCAGTGCTGCCGATCTCTTACGGGGATGCACAGCCACTACTTGAGGCACTTGGAGGTCCGATCGCTCCTGCATCATGGCGAGGCGGACTCCCCATCACCTATCGGCTCGGCGCGGGACCAGCGAAGGTTCACCTTCGCGTGAAATCCGATTGGAGTCTGAAAACTCTTTATGACGTAATCGCCAGGCTTCCCGGATCTACGGAAGCGGATCAATGGATCATCCGCGGCAATCACCACGATGCATGGGTGAATGGCGCCCAGGATCCGATCTCGGGTCTCGTCGCCGAACTGGAAGAAGCACGCGCGCTCGGCGCGTTGTACAAGCAGGGTTGGCGACCCAAACGCACGATCATCTACGCAGCGTGGGATGGAGAAGAGCCTGGACTCCTTGGCTCAACGGAGTGGGTTGAAGCACACGCCGACGAGCTCAAAGCGCACGCGGTTGCTTATCTCAACAGCGACACTAACAGCAGAGGATATCTCGGCATCGAGGGCTCACATTCGCTCGAGAAGTTCATCAACGGTGTTGCACTGGACGTCGAAGATCCCGAATCAGGCGTGAGCTCATGGAAGAGACTTCAGGCAGCGAGAATTCTGAACGGCTCATCCGAGGCCCGCAAAGAAGCGAGAGATCGCGAGGATCTTCGCATTGGTGCACTCGGCTCCGGCTCCGATTACTCGTCCTTCATCGATCACCTCGGTGTTGCTTCACTCAACCTGGGTTACGGCGGTGAGGATCAGGGCGGGATTTACCACTCCATCTACGACGATTTCTACTGGTTCACTCATTTCAGTGACTCTGCGTTCGTTTACGAGCGCGCACTGGCACAGGTAGCTGGAATTGCAGTGCTTCGCCTGGCCAACGCCGATCTTCTACCGTTCGCCTTCACGAATCTCGCTGAGACCATCCAGACCTATGTCAAGGATCTGCAGTCGCTGCGCGATCGTCGCGCCGAACAAATCGCCGAGCGCAATCGGCAGATCGATGAGGGCCTTTTCAAGTTCACGAGTGACCCTCGTGAACCCGTAACCGCGCCGCAGCGCCAGCAACCCGCGCCGCAACTGAACTTCGCGCCCCTGCTCAATGCACTCGATTCCCTCAATCACGCCGCGTCGCGCTACGACAAGGCATACAATCGCGCTGTCAGCGAGGGGCGCTCAACGGTGGCGAAGAGTGTGAACGAGCACCTCGTACAGGCTGAGCGTGCGCTGACATCCGCTGAAGGCCTGAGGAACAGGCCATGGTACGTTCACATGCTCTACGCGCCCGGATTTTATACCGGCTACGGCGTCAAGACGATACCCGGCGTCCGCGAAGCGATCGAACAGGGAGAGTGGCAGGCTGCCGATCGCGAGATCGCCCGCGCTGCTGCCGCAGTAGAGCGCGAAGCAACGTTAATCAGCAGCCTGGCCTCAACTCTCGGCGGTGCATGAATACCAGCAGGTAGTTTCGCATTGCCTTTACGCCCGTATGAAAGCTCCCAGCTAGGAAGCTGTTAAGCTGTCCGCTCCCTGCTTCAGTTTTGTGGATGCCATTTCGAGAGCGCGATCTATACGCCGCGATGTTATGGCTAGGGACGGAATCGAACCGCCGACACGCGGATTTTCAGTCCGCTGCTCTACCAACTGAGCTACCTAGCCGCACTGCCTACAGAAAGGACAGCGCAATTAAGCGAATCGCGATCTTCGAATCAACGGCCGATCAGTGCTTGTCCTTTGACTTGCTGGCGCGCACCGGTGCGTCGATCGCTTCCCGCAGCAGACGCTGCAGTTCTTCATCGGTGACGTTCGCCCAGCCGGAATGGCGATAAGGCAACCGCCGACGGGCCGAACTGCCCAGTCCCTCAAAGCAAATCCAACCATCCTGGAATTCGCCAAGGAACTGTCGCCCGCTGGAGCTGGCTCTGCTTAGGCCCGGTACAACAGGCCATGCACGCCAGGGACGACCTGCACCGTCAGTGAATTCACGAACGCCCATGGCAGGCTTCCCGGCCTGTTCGCCCACTGCCGACTCGCCAGGCTGTCTGTCGGCCGGAGCACCCGTACTCACAGTCCGGTCTGCCGCCTCGTCGATCTTGATAGGCCGGTCGCGCTCAGTAGACACGCGACGCTTTATGTGACGACGCACTGTGATTGTCTGTTCCGCCGCTGCGGCAGCGGCGAGGAGATTATCCTCGAGTCGGCGAACTTCCTCCGTTGATTCTGTCGACAGGCCTTTTGCCTCCGCCTCACAAGCCTCCTCGAGCCGGCGCCGGAGCTCTGTTTCGGCGTCCTGGAGTAGGTTCTGAAGCGGATCCCGGCGCGGTGGTCTGGAAGAAGATGATGACATTGCTAGTTCGGGATCAGGCAGAACAATTCGTGCAAAACTGCTACCACTGCGCGGTGCGCTTCACGCGGGGCGTGCCCTTCCGTGCACCGCTGTGATCACTGACTTGATTCCGCCACGGGTATTGAAGTCGCCCACTACACGAATCCACTTGGGCGAGCAGCTGGCGACGAGATCGTCGAGAATCCGGTTCACTGCCCGCTCGTAGAAGATCCCATCATTTCTGAAGCTCCAGAGATAAAGCTTTAGACTCTTGAGCTCGATGCACTTCTTCGACGGAATGTAGGTTATCCGTATGGTCCCAAAATCCGGCGCGCCTCCCTTCAGCAACTCAAGTTCTTCGGCGTCGCTCTCGATTCCACCAACCGGACAAAGCGATGTGAACTCCGAGCAGTCCATGTGGACCTCGTAGTCACGATCAGCATAGGGGTTTTCGAAGGTTTCGAGGAGCTCGGGCTTTGGCATCCTCGAACAATGCACCGGCAGTTGACGCGGATCAATCCGCGCCTGTCACTCGTCGCGTAGCTTCCGCGACATGTCCTCGAGTAGTCGCCGCTCGTCTCTGGTCAGGCTCCCGATGCCGTGCTGCGAGATTTTGTCCAGCACACGATTCACTCTCGCTGCGTACTCCTTCGGCGTTTCCTGCCTGGGGACATGCTGCAGCGGCTTGCCTTCACGCAGCACCACTGCGTTGCTCCGCTCTACGACCTCATCTACGCTGCGTGCGCGATCGCGCAGCGGTGACCGGCTGCGGGGAACAGCACGCGGCATGTCCTCTGATTCATCCGGCACCGCAGACACCCAACCGCGCACACGATTGATGCCACCCACTGAGTACAGCTTGAGGAAGATCCATCCAAAAGCCATCCCGCCGACGTGGGCCGTCCAGTCGATCCGCGAGCCCGGCGACAGAGCAAAGATTATGTTCATCCCGAGCATCGCCAAAACGAGCCAGCGAGATCGCATCGGAATGACACCGAACAGATAAACCTCTTCGTCGGGCCACCGTAAAGCGTAAGCAACGAGCACTCCACTAATCGCGCCCGATGCTCCGATGACCGCGGAATGTTGCGCGAAGAGCAGATGCGCAATAGCGCCACCCAGTCCGCACCATAGGTAGAACTGAACAAAGGTGCGCGTCCCCCACTCCTGCTCGAGTCGTGGGCCGAACATCCACAGCGTGAACATGTTGAACGCGAGGTGGGCCAGCCATGCGTGGACGAACATGTACGTCGCCACCGTCCACCAGTTGCCCGGAAACCGCGATGGATCGAGAGCAAGCGCCGAGTACACCGCATCCTGGCCAAACAGCGTCAGCTGCAGGAAATACACGCCGATGTTCAGGGCCAGCAGCCACTGAACAGCGCGCGTCATTCGCGGTGATTCTGGTGCGTCGTACAGCTCGCTCATCGAGACCTGCGACTAAGAGACTACATCCTAAGACCCAGCGTACGGCGAAGGGTTCCTTCGTGGGAACCTATCCCAGAGCGAGCCTCACGATCCGTTCACACAGCTCGGGGAAGCTGATTCCCATTGCCGCAGCGCCCTGTGGTATCAGACTCAGCTCGGTCATTCCAGGCAACGTGTTTGCCTCGAGGCAATAGAACTCGCCGTCTGTGGTGAGTCTGAAATCTATCCGTGCGTATCCCCGTAGCTTGAGCGCCCGAAATGCCGACAGGGCTTGTTGCTGGACTTTCTCCGTCGCCTTCGGTGAGAGCTTCGCCGGGAATTCCTCTACCGCCATACCCGCGGTGTATTTACACTCGTAGTCGTAGATCTCGTGCTTGGGAATGATTTCTCCGACCGGCAGCGCGACATCGCCGAGTACGCCGACTGTCAGTTCACGGCCAGGAACGAACTTCTCTATCATCACTTCGTCGTCATACTTCGCCGCTTCCTCGATCGCGGCCGCGAGATCTGCCCGTTTCTTCACCACCGAAAGGCCGACCGTGGATCCTTGCTTCGACGGTTTTACCACCACGGGAAGGCCCAGAATTCCCTCAACCTGCTCGATCGTAGCGGGTGCCATTAGCCAATCAGCCGTCTTAACCTCTTCGACGCGGAACAGCTTTTTCGAGAGATCTTTGTCCATCGCCAGCGCACTCGAGAGGTGTCCACTTCCGGTGTACTTGACGTGTGCCATGTCCAGCAAAGCCTGGATCGTTCCGTCTTCGCCCTGTCCGCCGTGAAGCGCAAGAAAGACGGCATCCGCATCCTTGATCTCCTTTATCGAAGTCAGGTTCGGCAGAAACGTCCCTTCTGCGAACTTCGATAGCGCTTCAAGCGATGGCGGTTCAGTTCCGACCTTCCCCATGCTCAGCTCGAGCTCTTCGCTAGCGCTGATCGGACCTCGCGCCGGATCGAGCGCAATCACTTCGTGGCCGCGCTCTCGCAACGCGTGCACGATCCGAATCCCTGAAGCAAGCGATACGTTGCGCTCAGAGGATGTACCACCCATGAGTACCGTAATTTTCATTCGATCGAATTTCCGTTTGTTATCGCGACATCATGAAATGCAGCATGTCGGATCGCGTCACGATCCCCTGCACTACCCCGTGCTCCTGCACGAGGACGGCTGGATTTGCTTTCGACAACAGCTTCACCACGCTGTCTACCGGCTGATCCGACGCCACCATTGGGAATGGTGAATCCATGATCTCGCTGACTGTCGTGTCGAGCAGCTTGGGGTTCTCGAGACTCTTCTGAGAGAGCGACCAGTCGCTCACTGAACCAACGCAGTTCGCGCCATCCATGACGGGAAGCTGTGAGACATCGTGCAGGCTCATTAGACCAATCGCCTGACGCACAGTCGCACCTGGTGCGACACTCACCACCGACGGTGCACCTCCGTTCTTTCTGCCGAGCACACTATGAAGCGCGACCTTCGGCACGTCGAGCATCTGGTTCTCACGCATCCATTCGTCGCTGTAAAGCTTGGAGAGATACCGCTCACCGGTGTCGCACAGAATGGTCACGACCATTGCGTTGGGGTCGTCGAGCTCGCGGGCGATTCTGAGCGCAACGGAGGTGATGAGGCCGGAGGATCCGCCTGCGAACAAGCCCTCTTCGCGCGTCAGCCGCCTGGCCATCGCGAAGGATTCCTTGTCACTCACGGTGTAGTACTCGTCGATGACGCTCATATCGAGCGTGCCGGGAAGCTTGTCCTGCCCAACGCCTTCGACTTTGTAGGGCGTTCCCTCGATTTTGGTTTTCCCCTTGCTCCGCCAGTACTCCGCCAGTATCGAGCCGGCAGGGTCACCCGCAATCACTCTTACCTTCTTGTTTTGCTCTTTGAGGTAGCGACCGGCGCCAGTGAGGGTACCGCCAGTACCCGCTGACGCAACGAAGTGCGTGATCTTTCCTCCGGTCTGATGCCACAGCTCGGGACCCGTTGTCGCGTAATGCGCCTCTGGATTCGCATCGTTGTAGAACTGGTCGGCGAGGATGGCGTTTGGAGTCTCCTTCGCTATCCGCTTCGCCATCACGATGTAATTGTCGGGATGATCCGGCGGGACCGCAGTGGGAGTAACGATGACCTCGGCGCCAAATGCCTTGAGCAGTCGGACTTTTTCCTGAGACATCTTGTCCGGCATCGTGAAGATGCACTTGTATCCCCGCAGCACGGCTGCGATCGCGAGGCCGACACCTGTGTTGCCGCTAGTGCCTTCGACGATGGTCCCGCCTGGTTTCAGCTTCCCCTCTTTTTCCGCGCGCTCGATAATCGGAAGTCCGATTCGGTCCTTAACCGACCCGCCCGGATTGAAGAATTCCGCCTTTGCGTAGACAGGCGTCCGGATTCCGCGCGTCACGTGATTCAGTTTGATCAACGGCGTCCAACCAATCGTCTCCAGGACGTTGTCGTATGGCTGGCGGTTCCGTTCGTGTTTCATTTACCGGGTGCTTCTGCGCTTCGTCGTTGCTCTCCGCACCGGTCTGTTCACGGTCGGTTTCAAGGCGACGGCCTTGGCCGTTTCTGCCCTGGCGGTATCGGGCGACTTGATGTTGCTGCTCGTGGAGGAGTCACGCTTGATGATTGAATCGCCCGCGAGAGGTGGTGCATCTGGATGCCTGAAGAACACGGGCAACAGAATCGACACTGGCACCGGCTGGCCCTGAGTCTTTGCCGGCTCGAACTTGAGCTCACGAGAGCCTTTCATCGCTGCGGAATCGAGCGCGGTGAACCCCGACGTCTCCGCAATTCGTGTCGAGTCGGGGATTATCGCTCCTTCTCGGTCGATGAAGATGCGAAGCGTGACGTTGCCCTGAACTTTCTGTGCATAGAGCGCTGGCGGATAACGAAAAGGCAGCTCCTTGTTGAGCATCACCGGCGCGACGTCCGGCTGCCTGCCAACAGTCTGAAACGGCAGTCCCGATCCTTCTCCTTTCTTGCATCCCGCGATGCTGACCACGCCCACCAGCACCAGGATAGACCTCAATGCGGCGTCCATGCTCAAGCCGTTCCCTGGTCTCGTTTCACTTCCTCAACGAGCTGGGCAAGCATCTCGAGCGCTTGGATTGGCGTCATCGTATTCGGTTCCACGTTCCTCAAATGTTGCACGACGGGATGCGAGGTCGCACCAAACAGGCCCAGCTGATCATCTCTAGCACTGGACCGGATCGTCGAAGCGCGTCCCGATCGCGGCACGATCTGTTCCGCTTCGAGAAGTCTCAGCAGCTCGGTTGCGCGCCTCAGAACAGCCGGTGGAAGCCCGGCTAGTCTGCCGACTTCGATTCCATACGATCGATCAGCGCCTCCGGGCTGGAGACGATGCAGAAAAAGAACCTGGTCCCCAACCTCTCGAACTTGAACATTATAGTTGCGCACTGCGACTAAATTATCCGCCAGTTGGGTGAGCTCGTGGTAGTGCGTCGCGAAGATTGTCTTGCAGCCGACTACGTCGTGCAGGTGCTCGCTAACTGACCAGGCGATGGAAATTCCATCGTAGGTGGAAGTGCCGCGCCCGATTTCATCGAGCAGCACGAGACTTCGTCGAGTCGCGGTGTGAAGAATTGCGCTCGTTTCCGACATCTCCACCATGAAAGTCGACTGACCTCGTACCAGGTTGTCGCTGGCTCCGACCCGTGTGAACAGGCGATCTACGACGCCGATTGTCGCACGATCCGCGGGAACGAAACTGCCAATCTGCGCCATGAGTACGATCAGCCCAACTTGTCGGAGGACGGTGGATTTTCCCGCCATGTTGGGCCCGGTAAGAATCATCATCCGTGCGTCCTCGGTGAGGATGACGTCGTTCGGAATGAACTTCTCACGAGGCATCATTCGCTCTACCACAGGATGTCGTCCGGCCATAATCTCGAGTGAGAAGTCGTCCCTCAGTACCGGCCGCACGTAGCCTTCCCTTGCCGCGACCTCCGCGAACGAGCCAAGAACATCGAGTTCGGCGATGATTTCTGCGACTGACTGCAATCGGGCAACCTGTCTACCGATCTGCGACCGCAGCCTCTCGAATAGCTCTCTCTCTCGCTCCTGCACCCGCTCGGCTGCTGTCAGAACTCGCTCCTCGTATTCCTTGAGTGACGGAGTCACGTACCGCTCAGCTCCTGCCAGTGTCTGCCTCCGCTGGTAATCCTCAGGCACGAGGTGCACGTTGCTGTTGGTGACCTCAATGAAGTAACCGAAAACTTTGTTGTAGCCGACCTTCAGCGAGTTAATACCTGTTCGGGCACGCTCTTCGGCTTGAATTCTCGCGATTGCATCCTTGCCGCCGTCACGAAGTGCTCTCCATTCATCGAGTGCGCTGTCCACCCTTTCGCGCACGCTGGGCTCATCACCAATAACGACCGGCGGTTTCTCGACAAGCGTTTGGATGATCTCGTCGCACAGGTCCGCACAATCATCCCACAGAGCGGCATGTTTAGTAAACGCGGCGTTGTTTTCGGGTGTCGCCACTGTCCGTGCACGTCCAAGCGCGGATTCGACCGCCGGCAGTCGAGCAATCGAATCACCAAGCCCTCGGAGCTCACGGGGCGAAGCGCGGCCAGCAGCTGTTTTGCCAGCGAGCCGTTCAATATCGCGAACGCCGTCCAGAGCATCCCGCATGGCTGCACGAACGAGACTGTCACCGAGTGCATCGACAGCACCAAGCCTCACGTCGATCTCAGCGCGATCAACGAGCGGAGCAAGTAGCCACTGCCGAAGCAACCGCGCGCCCATCGGCGTAAGAGTGCGGTCGAGGACTCCGAGAAGCGTCCCCGAAGTCTCCGCGCCCCGCATCGACTCGACCAGCTCAAGGTTCCGCCGCGTCATTTCGTCGAGAGGCAGAATTCCTCCCGGACGTTCGACTTTCGGTCGCGCGAGATGTGAGGTGCCCGCCGGCTGAAGCTCATTGAGGTAGCGAAGCAGGGCTCCAGCTGCTCCAACGGCAGCATCGTCCCTGCTCTCGATCCCAAATGCTTCCAGCGAGCTCACGCGGAAATGGTCAACGAGCTGATCGCGACCGAGATCGCTGTCAAACTCCCACGCTTCACGCTCAGTCACCATTGGCCCTTCTTCACCGACTGGCCCCTTGAGTAGGTGACCAAGGTCTCCTTCCCGCGGAAGAATGATTTCTCGTGGAGTGAACCTCGATAGCGCTGACTCGAGATCGCGAAGTCGAGTGGTGGTCAGCCTGAGCTCACCTGTCGAAAGATCCGCGGCTGCGATCCCCACCGATTCGGCGTCACGATTGAGCGCACAGAGATAGTTGTTACGAGTGCCGTCGAGCAGATCGTCGGAGAATGCCGCACCTGGAGTGATGGTCTCCACGACCTCGCGTTTCACGATGCCTTTCGCAAACTTCGGATCTTCGGTTTGCTCGCAGATCGAAACGCGGAATCCCTGCTGGATCAAACGCCGCAGATATTCTCCCGCAGCTTTGACCGGAACACCGGCGAGTGGCACCTCACTGGCACCACCATTGTTTCTCGAGGTGAGGGTCAGGCCCAGCGTTTTTGAAGCGAGCTCTGCATCCTCGTAGAACATCTCGTAGAAATCGCCCATGCGGAAGAACAGAATCGCGTCCTGATGGCGCGACTTGATCTCCCTGTACTGCTGCATCAACGGTGTTGATGCGGCGCGGCTCACCGCTCGGGTGCCCGTACTACGAGACCGTCCATATGCTTGGCTTTGATCTTCCTTAAGGCGTCCTCGGCTTCCTTCTCCGTCGAGTACCGTCCGATCCTTACCCGAAATGGCGCGACTGAGCCGTCGACGCGTGCCGAGTATCCACGCTTGCTCAACCTCGATGCCAGCTTATCAGCTTCGACCTTGCCATCCTTGCCAGTGAATGCCGCTACCTGGACTGAGTAGCCGCTCCCGTGCGGGGCTGGCACACCGGTCTTTGTAGCAGGTTTTGCTGCAACAGATCTGGGAGTAGTTGTCTTCGGCGCCTTTGTCGGGTCGACGATACTAGGTTTCGAGTCGTTGGCTTCGGTCGGGGGCTTGGGACGCTGAGTTTGAACGATCTGCTTCGGCGTTGTAGAAGCAGTTTTGACAACTGGAGACACACTATCCGAGGCTTCTGTTCTTTCTATACCGACTTGTGCAACAGAGCCTGAAGTAGCCGAAGTCGTGCTCGCGGAACCCACTGACGTTTTAGTTGGCGCTGTCGGGACGATGCTTGTTTGGACGCTGGTCGTAATATTCGTCGGTGTAGAGGAGCTTGCAGAAATTGCTGCGCTATTCGCATACGCGTTGGTGGTCGGTGAATCCGCTTTTGCGACAGCGGGCAGTGGACAGCGCTGGCCCTGATACTGTATCTGGTTTCTCAGCTCCATCTCCGCAGGGTTGGCCTGCGCGAGCGCATTGGCATTAGCTCTACAAGCGTTCGTGATGTCGTTCTTCTCGAAGAGGACGCGAGCAGTCCAGTAGCTTGCTCTCGCCAGCGATTTGCTCCGAGGGTAGTCGCGTTGAATCTTCTGCAAATGCGCCAGCGCACCATCACGGTCACCACGTGCCAGCTCGAGCTGCGCGAGCCGCAACAACGCATCCTCGGCCTGCGGAGCAAGCGGATAATCCACGACTATATGCCTGTAATCGCTCTCGGCATCCGCGGCATTCGCTGCCAGGCTGGCGCGCCAGAAGAGTGCCTCCGGGTATAACCGGGCTGACGGCGGAGTTGCGGCAATCACCGAATCGATCAATGCCCTACCAGCTGCTCCATTACCATCACTGACCAACGTTTGAGCTCTCACAAAAACCGGGTCGATCGGGCGTGCCGTAGCTTGTGCAGCTGCCAGGGTTGCAGCGCAACATAGCAGTACGCCGGGAAGAACAGTCCATCTAAACATCTCACCACTCTCCTATTGACTCATGCGGCAGCGCTTTTCTCGTCGGCTGCGCACAGCCTCAAAATAACCGTAGCTACCAGCTGCTCTTCCGAAGAGACCCTGCTCTCCTTCAGGGCAACGTCGGCCTCGAGCAGACAGTCGAGTGCGCGATCAAGAGATTCGCGGTTCCAGCGCTCAGCTGCACGAGCCCAGACGGCAGTGGCAGATCCCCACGGCCGGCCCGTAAACGCTCCCGTCTCTCTGAGAAGATCGAAGTATTCCTGGGCCAAACGAGCCATCGACAGACCTCCATCCAGTCTCGCGCGACCCCACGAGATAGCGAGCATCTGTGTTGATAATGCCATGACGATCGAGACGCCCGTTGTTTTCGGCTGGGCAAGAACGTGCGGAATCAATTCGAGGGCGCGTGAAACGTTGCGGTCCGCAACTGCATCAAGCAGATCGGACTGTGTCTCACCGCGCCGTACTCCGACCACGGCCGAGACATCCCCCTCTCCGATCTCCTGAGTACGACCCTGTACATAGCTCGCCAGTTTGTCCAGCTCACCCGCTAATTGATGCAAGTCGTTCCCGACTGCAGTCTGAAGAAGCTCAATGGCCGATTCGCTCATTCTTACCCCGAACTCACTGCTCGCCGTGTGTGCTATCCATCTGGGGACGCGGTCACCGGTGAGAGGATCGAATTGAAGTGGGGCACTCGACGTCAGCAACGCGCCATCCGGTTTGGATCCCGCGGCTGCAGTCATCAGCAATAGCAAATCGGGCGCAGGGTTCTTCAAGTACTCGTCGAGAAAGTTCCGCGACTCTTTCTTCAGAGCATTGACCTCGCGAAGCACGACGATTCGTCTCTCTGCCATCATCGGCGGTGTCGAGAGAAGGATTTCGAGGGTCTCGGCATCGAGGTCTGATGCGCGTCTTGTATCGAAGTTGAAGTCTCGGGTTCCAGGCTCCAGAGCTGCTTCGACAAGCTGCCGCACTGCGTCGTCTTTTTGATACTCGTCGTCCCCCAGAATGTAGTAAGCGCCGTCGAATGACCGGCGCTTGATCGCATCACGAAGTGTTCTGAGAGAGGACGCTGACATCCTCGAAATATACGGCTGGTCTACCGGGCCGCCGATGGCTTTGGAACGCTAACGCATGTAGTTCGCGAGCTCGAGCTTGGAGTGCGCGAAGTGTACCGGGACTTGCTCTGCGAATAGCGCAGCCGGCCAGATGGTCAGACCTGCTGAAACTGACGCGACGATGGCAGGTGTCGAGGTTGTTATTGGGGTCAGCTCTGGCTCGGGAATGGAGGCGATCACAGGGGGCATAACAAGATCGCGTGGAGCATCAGTGCGGTGGTACAGCGTGGTGCTTATGTATCCGAGCATCACTGCGCTGGCGAGCGTTGCGGCAATTGCGCCACGCCTGAGATTGCGCTGCGTCGTGGCCAGCAAATGTTCGCTGTGACATTCCTTGAGACGCGCTTCGAGCCGCTCGGAAAAATCCGCGGAGAGTTCTATGGAAGGAAGATTCCTGATGAGAAGGAGCGCTCGTCGGATCTTTGCGTCGTGCTTCGCGCAGCTCTCGCATTCAGCAATATGCCGCTGCATCCGAACCAGCTCGATCCCGGCAAGGGTATCGTCTACGAACGCAACGTGCTGCTCACAAAACTCGCGACAATCCATGGAGATAGGTTGAGGGTTCGGTAACAGGTACCCACCAGCTGGGTGCCTGTTCCCGAAACCGTCGACCTAATCTACATATGGGGCGATGATCTCCGCGAACGAATTTCTGGCCCGGTTAAGTCGCGATTTTACCGTGCCGAGATTGCAGTCGGTGATCTCAGCAATCTCCTCATAAGACTTACCCTCGAGCTCGCGCAGTATGAACACATTCCTGTGGTGCTCGGGGAGCTTCGCCACGCTCTCCTCGACTATCTCCCTCAGGTGCCGCTTGCGGTACATGTCGTCGGGACGGGATGTCGTATCCTCGAACTGAAGCGGTCGGTCCTCGTCCTGAAAGTTCTTCTGAACTGTCTGAAAGAGCACCAGCGGATTACGTGACCGGTTACGCAACTCGTTCTTCGCGAGGTTGGAAGCGATCGTATAGACCCAGGTCGAGAATTTCTTCGAGCGATCGAAGCGATGCAGATGTCGATACACCCGAATGAAGACCTCCTGCACCAGATCTTCCGCTTTTTCCCTGTCACCGATCGTGCGGTACACGAAGTTCAGAAGACGAGTCTGATAACGAGTCACCAGTTCCGAGAAGGCGCGCTCCTCTCCCCCGAGGAATGCAGTTACGACGGCTGAGTCATCCATCGCCTGCAGGCGCTCCCTGACGGTTTGTCCTTCGACCGAGACAATCTGCTTACGGACGATGTCAGCCATTCTTCTCTCCTCTATATAAGAGACTCTCACGACATTGAATTCGTGCACATCCCTTGGAACTTTCTGCACTCTCATGTAATGCACGGCGTGTGCCCAATGGCAGGCAGAAGTAAACTCTTGTCAGTAAAGGGCTTATGTCGTTTAGCTCAAGCCTGAGCTTGTCCAGATTCTGCCCTTCTGTCCTATTTACATGACATGTAAGCGTCTTTTAGTTGATTAGACGCCAAATTGGCTCGAAGGGTTAACGGCCAGCGCGAAAGCCTGCCGCGAAAAGGAGCCCAATTATCGTCTTGGCATCCTGAATCTCGCCCCTCTTGACCATCTCCAGTGCCCGAGAGAGGGGCATGGGCTGGAGATCGAGAAATTCATCCACTTCGTGTTTAGTCTCACCAGTGGATAGGCCGGTTGCCATGAAGAGATGAATTTTTTCGTCGGTGAAGCCCGGCGTCGTGTACAGTGTGATCAGATAGTCCACCTGCTCAGCTGTACATCCAGTTTCCTCTTTCAGCTCTCGTACGGCGCAATCACGTGGGGCTTCTCCCTGGTCGAGCCGTCCTGCCGGAATCTCGAAGAGATAGCCATCAGCTGCATACCTGTACTGTCGAATCAGCAGCAGCTGCGGATCGTCGCCTCTCGGGTCGCTCAGAAAAGGCACGACTGCACTTGCCCCAGGGTGCCGGATCATCTCCAGCTCACCGGTTGATCCATCAGGAAACCGGACCGTGTCTACATCGAGCGAGACGATTTTCCCCGTATAAATACGTCTGGATTCTATCTGTCCAACGCTAGCTCCTTCGTCCATTGCGAATAATTCGCTAGCTGCCGTGGATGCGCAGTTCACCGAGGTTCAAATCGGCGATTGAGTCAGCAATGACTTGCGCATCACCGACCATGACCGTTTGCAACTGATCAGGATGAAGGTGCGCCTTTGCCACCCGCAGCACCGCATCTGCTGTTACAGCACGGATGTTCCTTCTATAAGAGCCGTAGTAATCGATGGGTAGATCGTAGATCACCAGCGTCGCTAGAGCAGATGCGATTGCAGCAGTCGTTTCGTATCGGATCGGGAAAACTCGATCGAGATAATCTCTCGCCAGTGACAGCTCATCCTCGGAGATGCGCTCGGAGCGAATTCGATCGATCTCGAGAAGGATCTCCCGCAATGCCGCCGCCGTTACCTCACTCTGAACAGCAGTCGACACGACAAATGGACCTGGTCCACGTCGCCAGTCGTAGAAGGATGACGCGCCATACGTGTAACCATGAGCCTCCCGAAGATTCAGGTTGATGCGCGAGCCGAACAGACCACCGAGAACTGCGTTCATCAGAAGCGTCGGAAAGAAATCGGGATGATTGCGCGGCAGTCCGATGTGCCCGACCCGCAGCTCTGACTGCGGTGCTTCCGGTTTGTTCACGACGTGAACGCTTCTACCAGACGTTCGGGCGGTCGCTACCAACGATTGACTTCGAGCTGCTCCTGATGGCCAGTTCTGGAATGCCTGGGCTATCAGCGCCCGGGACGCATCCGTCGAGATATCGCCACCAACGATGACGGTGCTTGACCGAGCACGGTACCTCGCTCGATAAAACTCATCTACGTCTTTGCGCGAGAGCGCACTCACACTCTCGGCAGTCCCTTCGTCCGGCTTCGAGTAGCGGGAATCCGGTGCGTACAAAAACTCTGAGAACTTCTCGTCAGCTAGCCCTCGCGGCTCGGTTTCGAGCTGTAAGATCTCCGCCAAACGCTCCACTTTTAGCCTTTCTACTTCGCGCTCAGGGAAAATCGGAGTGCTGATGGCTTCGCCGAGGAGCTTGGTCGCGTCCTCCAGTTTGTCTGAGAGCGCGGTGATCTTGATGAAGGCGCTATCCCAGTCTGCGCCTGACTCGACCGACGCGCCGAGTTGCTCGAATCTCTCCGCGAGTTCAGCTCCATCAAAGCGTGTGCTGCCCTCGAGAAGCGTACCAGCAGTCAAAGCAGCAACGCCTTCTTTGCCAGCTGGATCGCTGGTGGATCCCGCATCGACGACTACCAGAACTGTGGCTAAGGGAAGCTTTACGACTGGTGCCGTAACGAGGCGAATTCCGCTTGGGAGTTTCTCATCACGGAAATCCGGGAACTGATAGCTTCTCGCTTGTCCCGGTTTGGGGCGGAGAGTGGTGGCCATTACCCAGTGCCGGCAGCGGCAGCCAGCACACTTTCCGACTCGACACCTTCTTTCGGAACGTACAGAAGACTCGCCCTGTTATCCTCACTCAATCGTTCGGAGATAAGGTCGTTGACTCTCTCCGTGGTCACCGAGCGGTATCGGTCTGCCTGCTCATTGATCAGCCCGGGCTGGTTGAAGTACGTCGCGAACATGGAGAGTCTGTCTGCTCTTTCGCCCGCTGATTGAAGTGAGACAACAAGATCGGTCTCGATCAGCGCGATAGCTCTTTTCACTTCGGATTCGGCGACACCTTCGCGATAAACCAACTCGATCTCACGGTCGACTTCCTCTTCCAGCTGCGCGACAGAGACCCCTGGCCGTGCAGTCACATCGACTACCATCAGATCCGTCCCTTTTGCCAAATCGAAAGTGAAGGCCCCTGCATCGGCAGCAATCTGCCGCTCACGTACGAGCGAGCGGTGAAGGCGGCTTCCTTTCCTCATCCCCAGTATGGCTGACGCCACACTGGCGGCATAATACTCCTCACTTCCAAAAATCGGTGAGCGAAACGCCATGAAAAGCCGCGGGAGACTTACGTTGTCCTGAACCACCTCTCGCAACCAGTCTCCAAATACAGGTGGCAGATCCATCGGAGGCAGCAGCGGTTTGCCCTTTCCTTTAGGAATCGGCCCGAAGTACTCCGTGACGAGCTTGCGTGCTTGTTCCGAATCAAAATCTCCCGCGATAGACAGAACCGCGTTGTCCGGTGTGTAATGGGTAGTAAAGAATTGCGCGATGTCGTCCAGGGATGCCGCCGAGAGATCCTCCATCGAGCCAATTAGCGAATGCTGAAAGGGATGCGACGGGGGAAATACCAGCTCCTGCATCTTCTCGAGCATTGTCCCGTACGGTTGGTTGTCCACCGCCCAGCGGCGCTCGTTCTTAACCACATCGCGCTGATTATCGAGTTTTTCCTGCGTCATCGCTGGAAGTAATTCGCCCATTCTGTCCGCTTCCAGCCACAGAGCGAGGGCAAGCTCGTTCGAGGGAACGGTCTCGAAATAATTCGTCCGCTCGAGCCAGGTTGAACCGTTTAGCGTTCCCCCCGCGCGCTGAATTAGCTCGAAGTGTTCGTTTACCCCGACGTGTGCTGAGCCCTGGAAAAGCATGTGCTCAAAGAGATGGGCAAATCCGGTTCTGCCTGCTCTCTCGTTCGCCGAACCTACATGATACCAGAGATTCACTGCCACAATAGGCGCAGTGTGGTCTTCCGACAACGTCACAAACAGCCCGTTATCCAAATGGAAGGTTTCTACCGGAATCCGCATTCTCGTAAATTGCCCGCCATGCAAAGCCACTGGAACCCCCTCAGCGTTCGCACGTGATTTCTGTTCTTGTCATTCTCGCGCTGCTTTTTGGGTCGCTGCTACTGCTATGGTGGTCACAGGAACGAATACTGTTCCAGCCACCTCGCCTGCTGGAACAGTTGTCCGATTCAGGACGCATATCTTACGACGCCATCGATGGACAGCGACTGAGCGGATTCATTGTCGGCGATCCGCGACGGGCGACGGGCGTTCTGCTTTGCTTCCACGGCAATGCGGATCTCGCAATATGGCAGCTCGATTGGGCGCGACTCGTGGAACGACACACCGGATACGCAGTTTTTCTCGCCGAGTACCGCGGTTATATGTCACTTGGCGGAACTCCCACCTACTCGACGACGAAGCTGGACGCGCGTGCCGCGTATGATCATTTACGCATTACGTTCGGAGTGGATCGCACTCGGCTAGCTTACTTCGGCCACTCGCTCGGAAGCGCAGTTGCAGCGGAACTGGCTGAAATACATCCGCCTACTGCCTTGCTCCTCCAGGCTCCATTCTCGTCGGCACGCGCGATGGGAAGGCTCATCGTATGGCCTGCGCTCGCACTGATCTGGAAAACTATTTCGCGCATCCACTTTGATACACGCCAGGTTGTGGCGGAGCTCGATGTGCCGGTTTCTGTCGCGCATGGACGTCGCGACCGAATTATCCCGTTCAGAATGGGGCTCGACGTTTACGAAGCTGCGAAGATAAAAGGTCGCCTTCTCGTGGTAGAGAAAGCCGGCCACAACGACGTTGCTGATGTCGCCGGCGAAGATTACTGGCGCTGGATTGCCGAAGCCCTGAAACCTGAGCGAAGCCCGTAGCCCCGAGCTGCCCCACCCACAGCCCCCAGCAGGTAGTCTTCAGTTGATTTTCAGTTATTGAATCGGCTGCCCTGAGATATCCCTTATTGCAATCGGCCCGACGTTCACAGACTTGAGAGCTGGCTCGATGGTCTTCCGATCGCCGACAATAACTATCGCAAGGGAGCCGGGATTGATGTACTGCTGTGCAACCCTGGCTACGTCCGGCTGAGTGACGGCTTCGACGTTCTGCACATAGTTGTTGTAGTAGGCGAGCGGAAGGTTGTACTGCGCGACAGGTACCAGGGCCGCTGCAATTTGCTGTGTCGTTTCGAAGTTTCCCGGTAGCTGCAGCTGCAGATATCGCTTGGCTCGAGACAGCTCATCGGCGGGGACTGCCTCGCGAATACGTTTCAACTCCTTCATGAACTCGATCAGCGCCGAGTCGCTCTTTGCAGTGACTATTTCGGCCGACGCCAGGAATGGACCCGCGGCGCGCCTCATGTCGAACCGTGAACCAGCTCCGTAGGTGTATCCGCGAGTCTCACGAAGATTCTGATTAAGCCTGCTAGTAAAGGATCCGCCCAGAATCGTATTCATGACGGTCAGAGCGAAATAATCCTTGGTGGATCGCGGAACGCCTACAGCACCGATACGGAAAGAGGACTGCGCGGCACCCGGCTTATCGATCAGATAGATAGTAGTGGTACTTGCCTTTGGTGGCTCACCATAATTGAGAGCTGGAACGTCACCACGCTGCCAGCTACCGAATAAGTTGTTGATCTTCGCCTCGATCTGCGCAGGATTCACATCGCCAACAATGATCAGTGTCGCGTTGTTCGGTCGGAAATTGGCCCGGTAGTACGACTGAAGGTCGGCCGTCGTGATCGATTTAACCGAAGTCTCAGTTCCCTCCAACGGCGCGCCATAAGGATGTGCATTGCCATAGAGAATCGCCGGGAATGCCTTACTAGCGATTACAGGTCCCTGATCGCGCTGTTGAAGCAGATCCGTCAGCTGGGTCTTCCGGATCCGCTCGAATTCGTTGGGCGGAAATGAGGGGTGCAGAGCAACGTCGGCGAACAGCGCGAGTGCACTATCCATTTGCGCAGTCGGTGTATGGAGCGACAGTGTGCTCGACTCCCAGCTGCTGGTTGGAGACAACCTGATTCCGAGAAAGGAAATCTGATCTGCTATGTCGAGGCTTTTTCGGGATGTCGTTCCTTCCCGCAACATTGCGGAGACAAGATTCGCGATTCCCGCTTTGCCCGCCGGAGCAGCAGTACTACCGCTGCCGATGAGGAGGACAAAATCAGCTAGCGGCAGCTCGTGCTGCTCGACGATCATGAGCTTCAAACCATTCGGAAGCTCTCTGGTAATAATAGGAGGAAGCGATACACGCGGTGGAGGTCCGAGCTCCGGAGGCTTGCTCCGATCAAACGTCCCTTGCGCAGCAGCTGAGTAGGCGGATAAAAGGGCCGCGATGCTCAGCGTTACAGCGGTTCCGAGAAGCTTCATCGACCACCTCCGCTCGCGGTTAACATCATCTCCTTCTTTCCCTCCGGAACGACGGTAAGAACAATCTTGGGGCGCCCGAGGTAAGCCCTCGCTACCCGCTGCACATCCGCAGTACTGACACGCTCATACCGGGCAGCGTCCTGTTGGACGAAGTCAGGATTCCCGACAAAGTAGTTGTAGGAGTTGAGCACTTCTGCTTTCCCGAGAACACTGGCGAGACGGTTGAGAAAGCTTGACTTATAAACGTTTTGCGCTCGCTGAAGCTCCCGCGGTGTGACTCCACTACTGATAAGCTTGCCGATTTCCTCTCGCACTATCCGGTCAATATCAGCGACGCTCTGTCCAGGCTTTGGTGTAACGTCGATCTGAAATTTTCCGTCGAGCCGTGAGCCATCCTGAAACGCACTAACCGCCTGCGCGATCTGAAGATCGTACACGAGTCTCTTATAAAGCCGCGAGTTCCTGTCGCCCGCAATAATTTGCGCCAGAATGTCCAGCGCTGCGTCGTCCTTGGAAAACCCTTTCACCGAGTGCCAGGTGTAGAACAGCCGAGGTAGTTGAACCTTGTCTTCCAGAACGAGAAACGTGTCGCGTGGGATCACAACGTCGGGGACTGTAATTCTTCTCTTCACTTCGGGCCCACGTGGAATGCTCCCGAAATACTGCGCCACCATTTTCTTCACCGAGTCCGGATTAAAATCCCCTGCAATAGCCAGGGTCGCGTTGTTGGGGGCGTAGAAGGTCCTGAAGAAATTCTGCACGTCCGCAAGCGACGCTGCGCTAAGGTCAGTCATCGATCCAATCACCGGCCACGAATAGGGATGTGACTTCGGGTAAAGTGCCGCAAGGATTATTTCGTCGGCACGACCGTAAGGCTGATTATCCACACGCTGCCGGCGTTCGTTCTTCACCACATCGCGCTGAAGATTGACCTTCGGGAGATCCATTGTCGGCAGGAGAAATCCCATCCTGTCCGAATCGAGCCACAGAGCCAGTGGCAGCGCATTTGAGGGCAGGGTCTCATAGTAGTTGGTACGGTCTTCGGTAGTCGACCCGTTGTTGTTTGCGCCGGCCGATTCGAGAAGTTGATCGAACGCGCCAACCGGAACGTGTTGGGAGCCCATGAACATGATGTGCTCGAAAAGGTGAGCAAACCCGGTCCGCCCGACCTGCTCATCGCCCGAGCCGACGTGGTACCAGGTGTCGACCGCGACAATCGGCGTGGAGTGGTCCTCGTGCAGAATGACCTCGAGGCCGTTGGGCAGCCTGTACTTCTCGAACTGGATGCGTGGGACTGACTGCGCACTTACGGGCGCTGACAAGGCACCCACGATTAAGTAGCAGAAAGCCACTAAAAAGCTTCTCTTTTTCACATCTTCCTCTCGAAAAAGAAGGCGAGCGGCGCTTTGAGTGATTCGCTAAACATATACTTCCACCGGGCTTCCCTGTTCGGCGAAATGGGGCTCGTCTGGGTCGGTGATGTGTACGGCGTAAAGCCAAAGCGCCTCGCCAGGATCCGCAGCCGCAGCATATGAAAAGGATCACTCACCAGGAGAGCGCTTTGCAGTCCGCGCACCTCGAGCATTCCCGCTACCGCTCTCATGGACTCGCTGGTCGTTCGCCCCTCATTCTCCACCAGGATCGCGCTATCCGGAACGCCATGTTTCCTCGCATAGTTTCTTCCTACTGCCGCTTCACTGGTAGTATCACCAGGTCCGGTTCCACCAGTAAGTATTAGCAGCGACGCCAGGTGACGGTTCCACAGATCCAGCGCATGATCGAGTCTGGCCCGAAGAACGGGCGAGGGTTTACCCGCATATTGCGCTGCGCCCAGTACTACGATTGCCTGCGCAGGCCTTGCCTCATCCCGCGAGCTCCAGATGAGGACCGCGGCTGCCGAAATCGTCCACAAGGTGAATAACGTTACGACCAAAATCGTCAGAATTCGCCGCAGGATTTTCACGGCGCGTCTTGCCTTCGCAGCACGCTTCATTCGTAGAACCTACGCTAGAAAACGTGCCTCGTGTGAGGCTCCGGGCATTCAACAGAATATCCCCTGGCGATCAGCGCCGCCTTGAATTCGTCCTGAACCGGAGCTTCGCCGTGCACGAGCCATATCGGGCCGAGCCGCGGTGACTTCTCTTTGACGCGCCCAAGCCAAGTCATCATCTCAGTCCGGTCCGCATGTGCGCTGTATCCATCGATGACCTCAACGCGCGCATGCAGAGCAACATCTTCCCCAAAGATCTGGAGAAGCGGCTGTCTCTCGACAACGCGCCGACCAAGCGTGTGCTCGGCCTGAAAGCCGACGACGAGAATCGTGTTTCGTGGATCGCTCGCACCTTGCGCCAGGTGATGAAGAATCCGCCCATTTTCCATCATCCCCGATGCAGCAATTATCACCATCGGCCCACGAGCACGGGACAGAGCTTTTGATTCCTCAACGTCGCGTGTGTAGTGCAGGAGCTCGAACTGAAAGAGCTCGTTTACCTTCTGCACCATTTCCTCAGACCGATCGAAGCTCTCTGGATGCATCTCGAACACAGTCGTTGCATCAATTGCCAGAGGACTGTCCACGTAGATGGGAATCGCTGGAATTGCGCCTTCTCTTGTGAGCCCGTGTAGCGCATAAATCATTTCCTGTGTTCGACCAAGCGCGAAAGCAGGAATGAGAACCCGACCGCCCCGAGCAGCAGTTTCGCGAACCACCTGAGCCAATTGCGCTCGCGCTCCCTCGACCGATTCATGGTCGCGGTTACCGTACGTCGACTCCATGATGAGGGCGTCAGCACCTTCAGGCGGGGTTGGGTCGCGAACTATTGCCAAACCGCTTCTCCCAATGTCCCCAGAGAAAACGAGCCGCTTCGTCCCTCCATTCTCTGTACAATCGAGTAGGACCGAAGCGGATCCGAGAATGTGACCGGCATCGATGTAGCAAGCGCGTACACCTGGGACTACATCGAAGAACCTGTTGTATGGAACGCCGACCATCAGGTCCATCGTCCGCACCGCATGCCGCATTCCGTACAACGGTTCGAGGAACTCCTTCCGATGCTTTGCCAGAAACTCCGCATCCTTTTCCTGGATGTTGGCCGAGTCAGCAAGCATTACGGCGGAGAGATCACGCGTTGCAGACGTTGCCCAGATCGTTTTGGAGTAACCTTCCGCTATCAGGTACGGAAGCCGTCCCGAGTGGTCAATGTGAGCATGAGAGAGAACAACAGCATCCAGATCCGTGATGGGGAGAGGAAGCTGGCGGTTCTTATCGGCCGCTTCGTGCCGCCTGCCCTGAAACATCCCGCAATCAAGAGCGATGGTGCGGCCATTCACGTGAAGAAGATGACAAGAGCCAGTAACTTCACGTGCAGCACCGACAAACGTTATCTCCAAACCGCTATCCTTCTGCTACCGCATCGCGCTGAAACAGAATCGTTAATCGCTGCTCGTCCTGTGACATCAGCGCCGGCTCCCACCCTCCTCTACTTCTCTCGTTCAGGAGGTCAGTGAGTGTGTCTTCGTCTTCGCGCGTGTGGCGCGTCAGCTTGACCACCACAGCCTGGTATTCTTTCATCAGGGATTAGAGATTATGAGCCGGTGAGCGTTATAATGGCCGGAATCCTGGGGCTAGAATGATCGAGCGCGTCAAGGAATTCCCCTCTCTGACTATTATCCGGCATCCGCTTGTTCAGCACAAGCTGACGATCCTCAGAGATCAGCAAACAGAAACAAAGCACTTCAAGGAGCTCGTCGATGAGATCGCGATGCTCATGGCCTACGAGGCAACGAGTGAGCTCAGTCTCGAGCCGAGAGAGGTAAACACTCCGCTCGAGAAGACGACGGGATGGCACATCACCGGCAAGAAGCTGACGCTCGTGCCGATTCTGCGAGCCGGTCTCGGAATGGTCGAGGGGATTCTTCGCCTCGTTCCATCAGCACGGGTAGGGCACATTGGACTCTATCGAGACCATAGCACGCTGCAGCCGGTAGACTACTACTTCAAAGTGCCCGGTGATACCGCGGAGCGAGACTTCTTTCTACTCGATCCAATGCTCGCCACGGGAGGAAGCGCGGTCGCCGCAGTTTCCTCCCTGAAGAGAGCCGGCGCCAATCGCATACGATTTCTCTGTTTGGTTGCTGCACCTGAGGGAGTACGATATCTGAGCAAGATGCATCCCGAGGTTCAGATCTACTGCGCAGCGCTCGATCGCGAGCTCAATAGCCAGGGCTACATCCTACCTGGTCTCGGAGACGCCGGGGATAGACTGTTCGGAACGCGCTGAGCGCTAGCCGAACCACTCTCTGGGATTCAGTCGCTGCTGGTCAGCTGCGTCAATGACCCATTGCTGGTTGTGCGGGTCCGTGACCTCACCCGCTACCGCCTCGAACCAGCTAGTCGCCTTCTTAACGTCACCGATTCGCCTCCATAGTTCGCCGACCAGATAAGTGAGGATTGCTCGCTCTTCCCTCGGAACTCCGTCGTAGGACTGCAGAGCCTCCTCGAACTTCCAAGCTGCCTGACGGCGGAAGTAGCGCTCGGCCTCCACGTCTCCTTCATCGACACAGCACCAGGCAGCACGAAGGAGCAGATCCGCAATGTGGCGTGAGTCGAGACCTTGCCACTGCGCAACTTTGGCGGCGGCTTCATACTTCTCGGAGCCGCAAACCAGCGCAGGCCGAACCGGAGCAAGCTCTTTGAGAACCTGCTGTTTCAGCACGGGGCTTACATCCGCGGCGGCAGCAAAGTCAGCCTCTCCTCCGGAGAAGCCACACTCGCTGCACATGTGGATCAGATAGGCGAGTGGCTGAGTTCCAGCAGCTCGTTCGTGGAAATCAGTCCGCTTCCCACCGAAAGCGTTCGTCGAGACGACGCTCTGGGATTTAAACTCGTTGTCGCACACGGGACAACGTAGCTCGATCTGACGCAGCGTTGTCATGGGCACTCCTCCTATCTGCTCTCTGAACCTCTCTGAAATACAGAAGGAATATCTGTGCCATGATTTTGAAATTCCCCCGAAGGAGATCGGCCTTGTTGAGACTTTAGGTCGATTGTATCTTCTCGCATCGCAAAAACCGCGACTGGCTCCCACCCCGCGACCTGGTCGTTGATGCTCATCAACCTACTGCCTGACTTCTTCGCAGTTCACAACAGTACAGACCGTGTCGCCGCCTATCTCCGCTACTTCGAAAACCACCGCCGCTTCCTAGAAGCCTACTGGCACAACTACGTCCTGGATCCCGCAGGACCTCACTTTCTGGAAGTCGTTCGCTCTGCCGCACTTGCGAGTCGCGTCGACCTACGTACCATGCTCGAGAGAATCGACGTAGTCTCTCTCGCCAGAAACACGGAAGAGCAGTGTCGTACTCTCTTCGACATGGACATGGATGTCGACGTCGTGTTGATGGTTGGTGTCGGTGCCGCGAATGCCGGCGAGCTCGTTGTCGAGGGGAAGGGAGTCGCCTTCGTGTGCCTAGAGCATTTCACGAGCGTAACAAATCCGGAGACCCAGGGCCTGGGGCTCGATCCTGAATTGATCCCACTCTGGCTGGCCCACGAGATCGCGCACACCGTCCGTTACACCTCCCCAACCAGTCGAAGTGAGATGAAGCAGCTAATCGACGACGCGGGGGGTTACTACTCTTACTGGGAAACCGGTCGACGTGCCTCGCTCCGGGAGCTCATGATCAATGAAGGTCTAGCGACTCTCGCGTCGCGGGCAATCAGCCCGGGTCATGCCGCCTGGGAGTACTACGGCTATACAAGGCGGGAGTACGCCAGCGTTCGTGAGCTCGAGCCCGTGATGACGAGAGCGCTCAACAATGATCTCGATCGTGCGGGTTTGGGACTGCGTCTAAGGTATCTCTCTGGCGGAATGAGTGACGATGCCCGAACCGTCGACCGTCATGTCTTCCCTGAGCGGAGTGGCTATTTCCTCGGGACAAGGATGGTCGAGCCAGCTGTTAACGCACGAGGCCTGTCGTGGGCAATTCGTGCCAGCGCTGGAGAAATCACGTCGATCGCGAGCTCCGCTGCCGCCTCAGCCTGAGCTTATTTCCCCACACAGAAAGAGCTGAACACCCGGTCGAGCACGTCCTCGACATCTACCACGCCAATCAATTCCTCAAGCGCGCAGACAGCAGTCCGGAGATGGACCGATGCCACCGTGGCTGGAAGTTTCTCCCCACACCAAGCACCCAGAAATTGTTCGACTTCCGAGCGAGCTGAACTTATCGCTTGGCGATGACGTGCCCTCGTGAGCAGAGGGACGTCAGGGGGAATTTCCCCGTGCTGTGAGGCCAGTGCGTCGTCGATCGTGCCGAGCAGGTCCTGAAGTCCAGTCCCGGTCTCAGCACTCACGGAGATTGAAGTCCTTGAAAAACGATGTTCATCACGTTCAGACACTAAATCGGCTTTCGTCCGGACTGGGATGATTGATGCCCTCGAGTGACTGGACACCAAAGCAATTGTCTCCCAGAGGCTACTGAGATCTTCAGCACACACGAGCACGACATGCGCACTGGCCAGGTAGCGCTCGCTTACCTCGATGCCCAGACGCTCGATTCGATCCTCGGTTTCGCGCAAGCCAGCGGTGTCCACGAGGCGTAGCGGCCACTTGCCACTATCGATTACGGCCTCGAGAGCGTCGCGGGTGGTACCCGGGATCTCAGTCACGATCGCACGCGACCTACCCAAGAGCGCATTGAAGAGAGACGATTTGCCAACGTTCGGCGGGCCTGCGATAACGACAACTGCACCTTCGCGAATAACCTCACCAACAGGTGCGGTTTCGAGAAGCAGCCCAAGAGATTTCAGAATTTCTGTCGCGCCTTGCGCAATCCTTTCCCGCGGAATCGGTCCGTCGTCTTCCTCCGGAAAGTCGACGTCATAAGCAAGCAGCGCTTCGAGTTCGATGAGTTCACCCCTCAGATTCACCAGGCGACGTGAGAGCCCCCCGTCAAGCTGGCCGAGCGCTGTGCGCTGCATGACGTGTGAGCTGGCGTCGATCAGATCGCCAATCGCTTCGGCCTGGAGCACATCCAGCTTGCCATTCAGCACTGCCCGCCGTGTGAACTCACCCGCTAACGCCTGTCTGGCTCCCGAAGAGATCAGTGCGGCTACTATTGTGCTCGGCACCAGGTAGCCACCATGTGTAGAAAATTCGACCGTGTCCTCTCCGGTGAATGAATTGGGCGCCGGGAACAGGGTGACGAGCGCCTGATCCAGCTTCTGGTCACCATCAAAGACATCGGACAAACAGGTAACCCGCGGTGCGAGTGGCCAGACTCGCAAATGTTTGGCAGCAATCGAAAAAGCATCCGAGCCACTGAGCCTGACGAGTGCCACCGCACTACGACCGTTCGCGCTTGCGACAGCAACTATTGTATCCTCGAGCTGAAGGACATGACCGCCCACAGCAGTCACACAGCCACCGTCGGCAGTACGAAGCTGGTTCCCGGCTCGAGGATTTTTACCGCCGGATGTAGTGGATGGCTCTGGAGCGTGGCTCTGAGTCTGTCAATCGCGTCGAAGGCAGTCGATGTGACATGATTGAAAGTTCCCCAGTGATACGGAATGAAATACTTAGCCCGGAGCCGCTCAAACAGAGTGAGAGCATCACCGCTGGTAAGGTGTCCTTTGCGAAACCCTGGCTTCCACCACGGTGCATGTCCGATGGGAAGAAGAGCGAGATCCAGGCTTCTTCCATTTGCGACAAGATGTCTTTCAACCAAGTGGGTCGTATCACTGGTGAGCGCAGTATCTCCAGCAAAAAAGCAGGATACCTTATTAGTATCTAGGAGATACATATTTGCTGAACTTCGCCAGCGGTCTACGCCGTATCGGTTTCCCCTGTGAGTTGCCGAGGCAGCACAGATTTTCACGTCGTCGAGCGCGGCTTCTTCACCCGAAGCGACAGGAACTGCATGGCCGTAACCCTGTTTCCGTAGCCACTTCGCGATTGGAGGAGGAGCAAACAGTGGAATATCCGCCGGAAGGGCATCCAGCGACTTGAACGACAGATGATCGGCGTGTGCGTGTGTCAGCAGTATCGCATCGAGCTTGGGCAGCGCGTCAAGTGCGATCCCGGGAGCACTGACACGAGGAAGAAATTTCCCCAGCGCTGGATCAAAATTGGGGTCTGTAAGAATTCGCCTCTTACCGATCTCAATTAGTAGCGTTGCGTGACCAATGTAGGTAACACGCAGCATTCCTTCCTCCTTCCTGCTTCCCTCTTCCCTCTTTCCCTATCCCGCCGGACGTGGCTTCGACCGCCCCTTCGCCAGGAGCCACTGCTGGGGCAGGGCCGCAATGTTCTGCGCCGTATAGTAAAGATTGAGCCCTGAGGCCAGGTTCAGCAGCACGACCGTCATCATCACCGGAAACATATAGCCCATCATCTTCGCCTGTGGGTTTGGAGGAGCATTACGCATCCCAATCCAGGAGAGCAGATACATCGACGCGCCCATGAGCAAAGGCAGAACGTAGAAGGGGTCTTTTATCGAGATGTCGTTGAGCCACAGGAAAGGCACGCCGCGAAACTCAATGGTGTTCTGGAAAACGAAGAACAGCGCGAACAGGATCGGCATCGGGAGAAGTGCTGGCAGACAGCCAGTCAATCCAGCAAATGGACTCACACCAGCATCGTGATAGACCTTCATTATCGCTTCACGCTGTTGTACTGGATCCTTGTACTTCTTCTGAGCGGCGGCGAGCTTCGGTTGCAGCTCCTGCATTCTCAGACTCGAGCGCATAGTACTCTGATTGAGGGGCCAGAGTGCCAGCCGCACAAGGACTCCAAGAATGACCAACACCCACCCATAGCTCAGACTGAGGCGGTTGTGCATCCAGAGCAGAGCCTGAATCACCTTCGAGGCGATTGGATGCACCACTCCCTGGAGAAAACGCCACCCGTAGGGATTCACATGATCGAAGTCCCTTCCCATTCGCATGAGACGCTGTGATTCCTGCGGCCCGGCATAGATCTCAAATGAAAAGCTGCCGCTCCGAATCTCTTCCACCACGCTTGCAGAAGCACTCGTCGCGATCTTCGACGTTCGTGCCCCACCAGTTAGTGTTACTTCGCTAAACGGAACACCGTTGGGCAGTGCAAGAATCCCGAACACGAAATATTTATTTTTTATCGCAACCCAGTTGAGTGGGCCCGCTTCGAGCGTTCTCTCACCCGGATCGAGACTGCCAAACAAAACACTGCGCGCGTGATCACGCACTGGCTTGAAACTATAGGCCAGAGTCCGATGATCTCCAATCGTGTCGGCCTCAGTCGGCTGGAGAGTTCTCGGAAGCTCCGTGATCAAATATGCAGTCCCGTTCGTTCCTGTCACCCGGCCATCCACGCGAAGCACATAGCTCGCAGCTGTATCACTCGACACCGAGTACGTAACCGAGACCCCAAGCTTTTTTACCGACGCGCTATAGACGAGACTTTCCTCTGCCCTGGAGTTTTTGGCGCGCGTGAGCCTGAACGGTACCTGGGCAAGATCAGCAGTATCCGTCGAAGTGACGAGCCGATAGTTGACTAATGGTGATCCGGTGTCTCCAAGATCCACCAAGCCACCTCGCGCTGAGCGGTTTTTATAATCGCGAATCACGATTGATACCGGAGCTGCACCAACATTGCTGAATTTGTAAATCGCTTTTGGTGTACTAACGGTGGTTGTTTCGACAGCCGTACCCGTGGATCCAGCGGTCGTTGCTACTACCGCTCGAGTTTGCGACACCGCGGTCTCAGGTACCTGACTTGGAGGCGGCTGCGTAGCTGTAGACTGTGTCGAGGATGCAGTGGTTTTCCCACCTGAGGTAGAATCTGTAGCACGGCCCGAGGACGTTGGCTTTACGGTCGGAAACAGTAACTGCGAAATCGCAATCGCAATGAGCGAGAGAAAAAGAGCGAGAAAAAAACGCTTATCCATTCAGGGAACCGGATCGTAACCGCCAGGTCGAAAGGGGTGGCATCGAAGAACTCGGCTTACAGTCAGCCTCAGCCCTTTGACCACCCCATACCGCTCGAAGGCTTCGAGGGCATAGGCGGAACAGGTTGGATAGTAACGACAGCTAGCTGGAAACAGCGGTGATATGGCCAGCTGATAGCCGCGAATCAGAACGATGAACACTAAGCGCACGTTCAGCGTGACATGCTTGACGCCCAGTGACCGATCGCGGCTACATCGCCTGCGAGTCGGTCAAACGTAGAGTCATACGCTTCGGCTTTCGCGCGAATGAGAAGATCAATCCCCTCTAGCCGGGGTAGCAGCTTCACTCTCACGAGCTCGCGCAGGCGACGTTTCATACGATTTCGTTCAACGACCTTTCGCCTATGCTTTGGAACGACTACACCGACCTGTGGATGCAGCAACAGGGAAGCAGACGCCCGAGCCTCAAGAAGCTCAGTTTGCATTCGCTTCCCTGTACGTCTTACTCTCTCCAGATCAGTCTCGCTCCTCAGCCTGGCGCTCCGAGGAAACGCGAGTTGCTTACGCGCCGGCGTATTTCGTCGGCAGCTGGACGGTGAGCCGTTTACGTCCTTTCTTGCGGCGGCGGCTAAGAACTTCGCGACCCCATTTAGTAGCCATACGCAACCTAAAACCATGGGTGCGAATGCGGCGCTTATTACGGGGACGGTAGGTCGGCTTGCCCATTACTATACTCCAGAAACCAGGAAGAGCGGCTACGGTAAGAAGCGGCTAAAACTATTCCAGCATTGAAGATAGTTCAAGGCAGCTTAAGGAGTGCAGATCCCTTTAGTTTGACTTTTCCACATAAACTGGCTAGGGTAGCGCGCTATGTCGCTTAGTCCCGCAGAAGTTTGGAAGCGCTTGCTCGATCGTGCCCGCCAAGAGCTTCCTTACCAAACCTTTCAAGCCTGGCTCCAGCCTACTGAAGCTCTTTCTATGGAGGGCGGTACAATCTTCGTGGGAGCGCCTGATCAGTTCACAGCTGACTGGAATGACTCCAAGCATGCCGAGCTACTCTCGAGCTACGCCCCGATCGTTCTCGGTCACCCTCTTAACGTTGCATTCCGAGTCAACGAAGAGCGGAAAAAGCGGTCTCAGATGGATTTTTTCGTCAGCCCGCCCCCTACTCCTTCCAAGCCTTTCCCAGCACAGAACGGGGGCAGTTCTCCACCATTGAGTGAGCGTTACACTTTCGACCTTTTCGTAATTGGGAAGTCGAACGAGCTCGCTGCTGCTGCCGCCCATGCTGTCAGTCAGGCACCCGGAAAGGTTTACAATCCTCTATTCATCTATGGCGACACAGGGCTCGGCAAGACTCATCTCATGCAAGCAGTCGCACATGAGACACTTCAACGGAGCCCTAACACACGCATCACGTACGTAGGAACAGAGCAATTCATGAACGAGCTCATCGGCTCGATTCTCGACCGCACAGGCGCAGAGTTCCGCCGTCGTTACCGCGAAACTGACCTACTTCTAATCGACGACGTACACTTCCTAAAGGGGCGGAAGGAAACCACCCAGGAGGAGTTCTTTCACACCTTCAACGCGCTTTACGAAGCCGGTCGCCAGATCGTGCTGACCAGCGACCGTCCGCCATCCGAAATTGCAGGCCTCGAGGCCAGGCTAATCAGCCGATTCCAGTGGGGAATGGTAGCCGACATTAGCCTACCGGACTTCGAGCACCGCGTTGCAATCCTCAAGCAAAAAGCGCAACTGGATCGCCTGGAGCTTACAATCCCGGACGATGTCATCCATTTCATTGCCGAACACGTGCGATCGAACGTCAGAGAGCTCGAGGGATCGATCATCAAGCTGCTTGCCTACGCTTCCCTGAAACACAAAGACATAACAGTAGATGTCGCACGAGAGGCTCTCCGCGACAAACTTCGTGCAATCGAAGGCCTCGACCATGAGACAGGGATGTCGCTTACAATCTTCACAATTCAGCAGGCCGTTGCAAAGGAGTGGGGAGTTACAGTCGATGGCCTACGCTCAAAGACCAGAACCAAGACGCTCACCACCCCTCGCCAAATCGCCATGTACCTCACCCGTGAACTCCTCTCCACCCAGCTCGTCGAGATCGGCAACGCATTCGGCGGCCGTGATCACTCCACCGTCATCCACAGTCTCGAGAAGGTCCAGCAGGACATTACACAGGACTCAGATCTCAAATCGAGAATAAACCGTCTCCGCAATATGCTTCAGACTTTCAACTTCCGTTCACTCCAACGTGTGGAAACGACTAGAGCTTCCTAATTTCGATGTCGACAATCTTTCTCAACTGAGTTTACCAACATCCGACAACACATCAGCCGGCGTAGCGGAAACCCTACTGGCTCCGTAAGTTGGACTCACTCAACAGAACTCCACAGAACCTGCTACAGCTACTAGTGTAAGTCTCTAATCAGAGACCTACTCTTAGTACCTCACCCGAATTCCACAGGGGAAGGGATGCGGTTTACGATCTCTCGAGAAAAGCTTCAGGAAGGACTGGCTGCTGTCGCGGCTAGCATCCCGGCAAAGACAACGTTGCCGGTTTTGGCAAATATCCTTTTGGAAACGACGGATAAAGGGATCAAGCTATCCGGGACGGATCTGGATATAGCTGTGAGTACTGAGGTAATGGCAGATGTAGATGCAGCAGGAGCGGTAACTATTCCTGCAAAGAAGCTAAGTGAGATTGCTCGAGAATTGCCTCCGGCTCCGGTAAAAATTGCTGCAGTTGGGGAACAGAGGATTACCCTGGACTGTGGGCGATCGCGGTTCAAGCTGCTGGGTTTGCCTAGGGATGAATTTCCGACGTTTCCATCAGTTCGATTCAATGAGAGCTGGAGGATTCGATCAGGCGATCTGCAACAGCTGATCGCTCACACCTCATTTGCTGTTTCAGCTGAGGAGAGCCGCCCGATCCTCAATGGCGTATTGTGGGAGCTGAGGCCAGATAAAATGCGGATGGTAGCTACCAACGGTCATCGCTTGGCAAAGATGGACCTGCCAATTGATTCGGCTAATGCTCCCGCAAGTGACTTGATCGTACCTCCGAAAGCACTAGAGCAGGTGCGAAGGCTTTTTCCAGCGGAGGAGGAGTTAGAGATTGCCCGTGGTGACAACCACATCGGTTTCCGGTCCCCATTTACTGCGGTTTTCACTCGGCTGATTGAGGGACCATACCCGAATTATGAGCAAGTCATTCCGAAGGACAATGATAAAGTGGCTGTTGCGGACAAGATTGCTCTAGCCGGCGCGTTGAAAAGGATGTCCGTTATTGCGTCGGATCAGACCCATCGGATCCGACTTTCCTTCAACGCAGGTATGCTCAAGTTTAGTGTGCAGACCCCCGATCTGGGTGAAGCTCAGGACGAGCTTCCTATCCGCTACACTGGTGATCAGCTGGATATTGGCTTTAATGCCAGCTACCTGCTGGAGATTCTCCGCTACATCCCGACTGATGAAGTGCGTATGACGTTCAAAGCACCTGAACGTGCAGCAACCATGGAACCAGAGAGCTGGAAGGATCCCGGCTCATATATGTGTCTCGTAATGCCGCTTCGGCTTGTCGACTAACGAGCGAGATTGAAGTCTTGCTTCGAGTTCTGCTTGAAGTGATAAGTCCGGCCTGAAGCAGTGATTGCCAAGTTGAGATCCTGCCCGGTGCTAAGCCGCACAATGTGGCCCTCTCCAGGGCTTAGGTAATAGGTCGCTGTGCCCGTTCCAGAAACATCGAGAACTAGTCGATGCTGCTGCTGTGAACCCTCTCCATGCGCATGGATTGTGTCTACACGCTGGACTAACACAACTGGATAACCTTGGTAGGTGGCTTCGCCGGATGCTACGTAGGAACGGGTAGTTCGCGTCGTTGTCGGAATCATGCCTTGGCAGCTCGTGACCTCTACAGAGTCTCTCCAACCGTTGCCCTGTACGAGTTCGGCTGGAATCCTCACGAAGAGGTTATGAAGATCAATCACGAGTGCCGACTTGGCAGGGTTACAGTCTTCGGTCAGGCTATCGTTCGAGATCAGGAGACTGTCATTCAGAAACGAGCCCATTACCTGAATGGGTGCTTGCGTGGCCTGTAGTCCGCTAGTCGAGTCTTGAGTCGTCGTTGAAAAACTATCGATAGTAGCGGTAAAGCGGATCGTGTCTCCTGCTGATTCGACCCTAAGTGACTCGTGCGTTGTATTGGTAGAGATTCCTGAATGTGAGCCAGAGTCAGATTCGCTTTCTATTGCTGCACTTCTGGATATCTGGTATGACACTACGCCTGATGCATAGTTGAAGGCCCATGCCTTTGTACTTGGAGGAGCAGGGGGAGGAACTGGAACTGAAGGCGATGGTATTGGCGTACCAGTGGGGAGGATGCTAGGGCTGGCACAGGCTGCCAACAGACAGAGCGTGGAGAGCAAGCTGATCGTTCTTTGGTGCATCGTGCCTGGTCTTTAAGCGGGACTGCACTTTCAGGAAAACAAACAACCTCCGACTAAAGCTGGCGGAGGTTGTCTGTCGTTGGCAAACGGTCTATAAGCCGGGTTCTGTCGGACTACTCTCGTAATCCGGACGATCATTTCTCTACGAACATGGTCGCCCATGCTCTCTAGCGGCCTACCCGCGGTGTCTTGATCGAGGTGGACGCCTCTCGCCGCATATTTGGCCTTGCTCCAGCTGGGGTTTGCCGTGCCGCTCATGTTGCCATGAGCGCGGTGGGCTCTTACTCCACCTTTTCACCCTTGCCACCGTGCGGTGGCGGTCTCTTTTCTGTGGTACTTTCCGTCGCGAATTGCTCTCGCTATTCGCGCCCAGGTATTACCTGGCAGCCTGTCCACCGGAGCCCGGACTTTCCTCGAATAGGTATCGCAAGGATACCAAATGCGCGATCGTCCGACCGCTTGCTTCCCAAATATAACAGAATGACGAAAGTCCCGAGAGCTCGGTTTCAGTCTTTGTAGTCCATGACGATGATCTGACGGCTACCAGTATTGTTCTTCTCGTTGGTTTACTAGTTCCGTGAGGATCGCATGCCGTCCGATTCCAAGCCCCGCCCCCGTCCCGGTCGTACTCCTGTCTCGACGATTCTCACTCCGCTCGAGCGTTCCAGAGTTGATGCAGCGGCACATGGGCTATGTGATGCGCTTCACCGCGAATCACTTGACGAAGTGCTTTCAGACTTGCGAGAGCAGAAGGCGAAACTGGTGCTGATTTCTGTTGCGTGCTACGGTTCGCAGAATTCAAGCCGGGTTGCAGCGATGGTCCGGGAATTTCCTAGAGTCCCAGCTGTCGCACTGTTGACCGAAACGCAGAGCTCAACTCCTCACACGACGCTTGCCTTGGGTCAACTTGGGATCCGGACACTCGTGGACGCGAGGATGCCAGCCGGATGGCAGACGCTGAGGAATATTCTCGCATCGCAAAGGTCGAGCGACCTACAGCGTTCAGCGCTCTCGCAAATCGGTCTTGATTTGCCTGGTGTGTCGAGAGACTGTTGGCGTTTTTTCGAGTTGCTCTTTGATCCTCCACCGAAGATCTCGACTGTCAGGCAGCTCGCGCGTCACCTGAATATTCTACCGAGCACGCTCATGAGTCGTTTCTTCCGTGCAAGACTGCCGGCGCCGAAGCGGTATCTATCGCTGGCAAGATTGATTCGTGCGGCACGCCTCTTTGAAAATCCCGGACTGTCAGTCGCGCGGGTGGCAAATCATCTCGACTACTCATCACCTCAGAGCTTCGGCCGGCATGTACGTACGGTGATGAAAATGTCTCCGGTGGTATTCAGGAGCACTTACGATGGTCAGGGTATGCTTCAGTACTTCAGGACTGAAATGATTCTGCCATATGTTCATATCCTGTGTGGCTTTAGACCATCGGCAGCCTATCCGGGCTGGATACCAAAACCGGGGTCTGGTGAAAGCTCTAGATCTCGAGAGCGCCAATGATCTGACCTACTCCGACGAGACTGATAACTGGGACTCCGGCTGCTTCAAGTGCTTCGCGTCCACCCTCTTCGCGGTCGACTAGAGCTAGAACACCGGCTACAACGCCGTTTGCGGTGCGGACAGCTTCAATTGCTCGAAGAGCTGACCCGCCAGTGGTGATCACGTCCTCGATTATTCCTACTCGATCACCGTCTCTGAAAGGTCCCTCGATCATCTTTCCTGTTCCATGAGCCTTTGTCTCCTTTCGAACAGTGAACGCACGCAAGGGACGATCTGAATCCGCACTGGCGTAGCTGATTGCATAAGAGATTGGATCAGCGCCCAGTGTAAGGCCACCGATTGCGTCTATCTCCCATCCCGATTGCCTGAGTGCGGAAAGCGCTAGTGGGCCTATGAGCGAAAGCCCTTCCGGACTCATCGTCGTCAGTCTCGCATCGATGTAGTACTTCGACTGCTTGCCGGATGCAAGCATGAATTGGCCACGTTTCGTAGAGCGTTCAGCAAGTAGTGCAATCAGCGCGGAATGATCAGTCATGGTGCGGGAGGTTATGGATTCTTATGATTGGAGTCAATGCATTCGCTGTCGCAGATCGGCTTCGATCATTGGACTGGTCTTGTTGGGTGGATCGTCTCCGTAGCTACTGTGCTGGGTCTCGCCCTTGTTCTTCGTCATGAGCGGCGCCAGGCACGCAGTCTCGTAGAGCGGTCGAAGGAGCTGGAAAGACTCTCCTCCGAACTGCTCCGGGTTAACCGAATGAAAAGCGAGTTTCTTGCGAATGTCTCTCACGAGCTTCGAACTCCTCTCAATGCCATAGTTGGATTTGTTGACTTGTTACGGGAAGGTGTCTATGGGGAGCTTACTCCCCGGCAGGCGAAACCGGTGGAGCGGATCGAGGCATCAGCCAATCACCTGAGGCACCTTGTCGATCAAGTGCTGGATCTTGCCAAGATGGCGGCGGGTCGACTTGAGATTCACACAGAGACTATCGACCTTCGGCCTTTTGTCCTTGATGTTGCAAGCGAAATCGAATCGCTGGTAAGCGAGAAAGGGTTGAGCTTGTCTCTTGTCATGGGTGCAGCTCTCCCGCGGATCAGAACTGACCCCACTCACTTGCGACAGATCCTCGTAAACCTGTTGGGGAATGCGGTGAAATACACTAACGAGGGCGGGGTCGTGATCCGTACCCGGCTCGTTGATTCACTTCCTGATAGTGGACCTCCGTCCGTCAAAAGCTCCTATCCAACGAATCCCTGGATTGGAATTCAGGTGATCGATACGGGGATTGGCATTGATCCAGCAGACCAGACTCGGATTTTTGAGGAGTTCGAGCAGGTGGATGCCGGACCCCGTGGCAACTCTGCGGAGCGTGGAACTGGATTAGGACTCGCAATCTCTCGACGTCTTGCGGCCCTGATTGGTGGGATGGTCGAGCTGGAAAGTGAGGTCGGCAAGGGTTCGACTTTTACGCTTTGGCTTCCAGTCGATCCTGACGACCTAACGGTTACGTCTAAGTAGACCTTTGAACTTGTCGAGAATCTTTGGCTGTTCCGGTGTGATCTTGGCTGCTTCAGCGAACGCGTTCGCGAAGGCCATTACGCTGGGATAGCGATCTGCGGGTGAACGTGACAGTGCCCGCATCACTACGGTGTCGAGCTCCGGCGCAAAATCAAAATCGCCCTCTCCAGCGCTTCTTAGCGGAATGGGGGGCATGGTCAGAAGCTGGGTGAACATCTCGCGTGGAGCCTTCGCAGTATAGGGCAAACAGCGCGTTAGCAGGTAGTATGCAATCGTAGCAAGGCTGTACTGGTCGGCAGCAGCGGTCACGATTTCCCCTGAGAGAGCTTCGGGAGCGATGTACATCAGTGTGCCGACAAAGAATCCCGCCCGAGTCAGCCTTTCGTCGCTCGAGGCCTGAGTGTCAGTCGCGATTCCGAAGTCGAGCAGCTTCACGCACCTCGTCTTCGGATCGTACATGACGTTTTCGGGCTTCAGATCGCGGTGAACGATGTTGGCATCGTGGGCCGCCTGTACCCCTGCCGCTATTTGTGAGACTATGGCTGCGACCTCGTCTCTTGGCAGCGGAGCGTTCTGTTTGGCATAGCGCTCGAGGATCTCACCCTCAGCCCACTCGATAGCGAGAAAGTGAAGGCCGTTGTCGGCCTGTCCTATCTCGATGGTCTCTACAACGTTGGGATGTTTGACTCTCGCTCCGTACTTCGCCTCACGGACGAAACGAGTTACCGCTGTCTTGTCCTGGCGCAGCTTTTCCCGTAGCACTTTGAGCGCGACCGTGCCATGATTCGGATGTTCGGCCAGGTACACGGCGGAGGTGCCGCCTTCACCTACCTCTTTTTTGATGGTGTAGCCAGCTACCGGAGTGCCGACCATCTGCTCTCGAGACACGCCGCGAAGCTAATAGAAACCCGGAAGACCGGATAGGGTATCAATTGCTCATGCTGAATGTTTCGAAAAGCTACTTTGGTTTGTGTCTCTTGGGTTCTGCCGTTGTCAGTGGCTGCAGCAGCTCCGGCACGCGTGTCAACCCTGAGCCGAATCCGAGGGTGCTTCTTCCAGCGGGTATGCCGGCCCCCGATGTAAGCGATCTCTATAGGCAGATTGGACTGTTAGCTGCGCCAAGCCCAGTGGCTTTCGTCGGTAAAATCTCTTCCTTTGCTAGCGCGCGTCCGGATACGACTCTGGTTCTGGTGAGCATTTCCATCCCGAATCGTGCTCTCACTTTCACTAGAGAAGGCGACCGGTATCGCGCTCCGTATGAGGTAAAGCTTACCCTCAATCGTGGCGACACAGAAGCGGCAAGTGTCAATGCCATGGAGATAGTTCGAGTCGGATCATTTCGCGAGATAAATCGAACCGACGAGAGCATCATCTTCCAGCACTATTTTCACGTCGCGCCGGGCGCTTATGAAATCTCGGCTATGGTGCGCGATGTAGGCGGCTCCCGTGGTGCAACACAGCAAGCGTCGATAACTGTTCCCGCGCTAAGTGCGGGGCGACTGTCTACACCACTGCTCGTGTACGAAGCGACAGGGAGATCGACGCTTGACTCAGCTCCGGGCCTGCTCGCGAGTCCTCGCTCGAGTGCAGTCTTTGGTCGCGATAGTACCGTGGCGATTTATGTGGAAGCCTATGGTTCCGGAGCTCGCCTTCCGGTCGACTTCGTCGTACGTAACGACAAAGGGGCACAACTTTGGCGCGACTCTGCTGCCCTGTCCCACCGTGGTGCTTTGTTCAATGGAGTTGTAAGCGTTCCTATCTCGACCGTCGGCGTTGGTATCGCCCAGGTTTCTTTCACCCGACGGGATGGCTCCGATACTGTAAAGGCCCCGCTGTTTGTGAGCTTTGGCGAGGACATTCCTCTCATGTCGTTTGAGGACATGCTCGGGTACTTGCGATTCTTTGCAAGTCCGAGCCGTCTCAGTGCACTCAGGGGCGCCCCGCTCGAGAGGCGTGCGACAGTGTGGGCGGAGTTTCTCCGTGCAACTGATCCGATACCGGAAACAGCTACGAACGAAGACATGCAGGCCTATTTTGGTCGAATCCAGCTGGCGAATGCTCAGTTCAGGATGGATCGAAACCCAGGGTGGCTATCTGACCGTGGAATGGTGTTCGTAGCTCTGGGAGAGCCGGACCAGATCTTCGAGCGGAATGTGAATCAGGCGCTCTCGACCACGCAAATGTCATCCACTACCCGGCTTCAGATCTGGCAGTATCGTCAGTACAACTCACAGCTGGTTTTCTACGAGGAAACCGGAAGGTGGAGACTGACCAGACCGAGCGAGACTGAATTTCTTGCGCTAAACGCTCGTCGACAGCATTAGTACAAACGCCTCCGGCCGCACACTCATAATCGATGCTCCATCAGCTCCTCGTAAAACGAGGCCGCTTTATATTGACTTTATGAATGGTCCAGGCAGTCCGCGACTGTTTCTTATCGATGGCTATGCTCTCATTTATCGCGCCTTTTTCGCGCTGATTTCGCGGCCGCTGACGACGAGCAAGGGCGAGAACACTTCTGCCAGCTGGGGTATCGCCAATTTCCTGCGGCTCCTCATGACCAACCACCGGCCGGACTACCTTGGCTGGGTTCACGACTCTGGCCTCTCATTCCGACACGAGCGTTATCCGGCATACAAGGCGACGCGCGAGAAACTGACCGAAGAGCTCCAGTCCGATTTCGATCGCGGAATGGACCGCATCTCCCAGATTCTCGATGCGTATAGGATTCCGATCTTGGCACTCCCAGGTTACGAAGCGGACGATGTAATAGGAACGCTAGTGGCAAAGGGCGTCGAAGCCGGCGTAAACACTGTCGTCGTATCAGGCGACAAGGACTTTCAACAGCTCGTTCGACCAGGTGTGTGGCTTCTGAATCCAGGCCGCGGAGGCTCCGCAAACGTCGAGGAGCATTGGGTTGGAGTCGAGAACGCAGAGGAGCGCCTGGGTATTGCTCCCGAGTTCGTTACCGATTACCTGGCGCTGGTAGGTGACTCATCGGACAACATCCCCGGTGTGCGAGGAATCGGCGACAAAACAGCGTCGGAGCTGGTCAAGCAGTACGGACACCTCGAATCCATTCTCTCGCACGCAGCCGAGCTTACCAAGAAACGGCCGCGAGAGGCGCTTCTTGAGCACGCCGACAATGCGCGGCTCTCGAAGGAATTAGTCACAATTCGTGACGATCTCCCGGTTTCATTGGATCTGGATTCGCTCAAGGTAAAGACGCCGAATTATCAACGCCTTCGTGAGCTGTTCATCGAGTTGGAGTTTCATTCGCTCGCCAAGGATACAGTAGTCCAGGCACCCGTTGAGCAGGCAGCGGAGGAAATGCTCAACTATGTAACCGTCGACACCATGGAGGGTTTGCAGCAGGCAATCCAGCGTGCACGCGAAGTAGGGGTAATTTCGCTCGACACCGAGGCACTCGTTGATCCGGACAGTCCTCAGATGGCAGACCCCCTACGATCGTCGCTTATAGCACTTGCGATTGGCGTCGCTGAAGGCGAGGCATACTACTTTCCGCTCCGACACCGGCTTCCGAGAAGTGGGCAGGTAGAGCTACTCGTTGATGTCGCGGGAGATCGATCCGCGACCGATGCACCGGAGGAGCGTGGTCTTATTCGCGGCGGGGATGAGGTAGTCGCGGAGCCGCCGGCGAGA
>WNFY01001926.1_pt1 | contig 44199 bp, 41 predicted proteins | sample 5400091 | NCBI WGS metagenome assembly WNFY01 (sample SAMN13153364, study PRJNA577476) | soil metagenome | isolation source: 60 cm soil or saprolite under grassland replicate 1 | place: USA:California | collected 2016-06-15 | reverse complement strand
GCGGAGCGGCGCTTCAATCCGGCCTGGACAAATGGCCAGTAGGCGACGACCGCCTCGAGCCGTTGCGTGGGTGTCATACGCAGCATCTGGCGGATGAGCAACCGGTCTTGAGTCTGCTCACCCTCCGCCTTCAGGTGATTGTCCGACGTCATCGAGTGATCTCCCGTCGAACCTGAGATGCCCGCAGGGCATCATAGCCCGCCATGGATGCTCATCAACAAACCTGTGTTGACCAGCTACACCTTACCGGCCCCGGCGTCCTACGTATGCCTGGTAGACATACCCGGCGCTAGTCCCGCTGGACGGAGTCCCTGAGAGGCGGCGAGCCCGTGGACCGCGCTCCTGGAGGAGATGGATCGCCCCTACGGCGCCACGGAGACACACCCGCTTGACCTTCGAGCACGTCAGATGAGCGAAGCAGTGTTCACCGATCCCCCCAGCGCGCGTCCTCCTCGCCTGGACGACACGCGGCTCGTCGGCATCGCCACATACTCGTTCCTGCGGCCCGCGGTCGGTCTCACGCACTTGCTGTTCGTCGAGGAGCTGTACGTCGCGCGGGACTACTGGCGCACGGGTGTTGGCCGCCTCCTGATGAACGGCCTCCTCGAGGTCGCCGCCAAGCAGGAGTGCAGCCGAGTCGGGTCGATGACCGACCTCGACAACCCCGACGCTCAGCAGTTCTGCGCCGCCGCCCTCGGCTCCCGCAGCACCCATCCAAGGTGTTCTACCGAGTGCAAGGCGCAGAGCTTCTCCGGGCCGGTCACGACCCCGATATCTCGGTGCCTCGGAGGAGCCCGGGTAGATCAAGGCCCGGTGGCCCCGGACAAGCGGCGCGTGACTCACCTCTACCGCTTGTTGTAGGTGCACCAGGGCCGAGCGATGAGGTCAGTCCTGATAGCTTCCGCCTGTGGATACTAATGAGCTGGTGGTGCTGATCGCCGCGATACAGGGCGCCGCGACGCTGATAACGGCGGGGGTCGCCTACCTGGCGTGGCGGACCAGCTTACGAGGGACCAAGGCCACAGAACAGGCGACAACGGCGGCGGAGGCGTCGGCGCGTGCTGCTGAGGCGTCGGCGCGTGCTGCCGAGGCGCTGGCGCGGATCGAAACCGAGCGACGCCATGACGAGCTGCGTCCCCGCATGAGCCTCACCCCCAAGCAGGAGCCGGACCGCATACCGGGGCACTCGAATCTGTTTGCGGTGGTCGCCAACACTGGTGACCGGGACTACCGCTACAGAGCGACAATCCGGTACGCCACTGGCGGATCTACGGATGTCAGGTCTGGGACGCTGTTGGCCGGCACGACCGAGCGAGTGCATGTCACAGACCTGGCGCTGAGTCGGCCGGAGACGCTTGAGATCGTCTTCGAGCCGAACGGATGGGAATGCTCGTGCGGCCGTGGCGAGCATGAGCACTGGAGGCTCCGCTGGACGATCCCCTACGAGGAAGTGACGCACGACGCGGAAACAAGCCAGCCCGAGAAGGCCGGGGAAGGAAGGTAGCCGCGCTCCAGCGGGCGACTGGCCGCTCGTGACCGCCTGGCATCTGGCGGCATCTGCCGAACGGGTTACGAGTTTCCTTACTGGATCGAGTTTCCTTACTGGATCAAGGCCCCCGCCTCGGGCACTGCGCGGGGCGGCCTACCGGCCGCCGCGCTCGGCCCGGCCCCGCGGAAGGCTCCTGGCACGGCGACTGTACGGTGTACCTACGAATCGGACCGATCGTGAGGAGGCGTCAACCCTCATGGAGTACACCCACCTGGGACGTACCGGTCTGCTGGTAAGCCCTTTGTGCCTTGGAACCATGAACTTCGGTCCCCTAGCGACTGAGGACGAGTCGCATCGCATGATGGACCGCGCGTTGGAGCATGGGATCAACATCTTCGACACGGCCAACGTCTACGGCTGGCGCAAGGGCGAGGGCGTCACCGAGCAGATCGTCGGCCGCTGGTTCGCCAAGGGCGGCGGGCGCCGCGACAAGGTCGTCATCGCCACCAAGGTCTACGGGTCGATGGGCGACTGGCCCAACCAGAGCAAGCTGTCGGCCGCCAGCATCATCCGCCAGTGCGAGGCCTCGCTGCGGCGCCTCCAGACCGACCGGATCGACCTGTACCAGATGCACCACGTCGACCTCGACACCCCCTGGGAGGAGATCTGGCAGGCCATGGACGTGCTCATCGGGCAGGGCAAGGTCGTCTACGTCGGCTCCTCCAACTTCGCCGCCTGGAACATCGTCCAGGCCAACGAGATCGCCCGCTCCCGCCACTCCCTTGGCCTGGTCAGCGAGCAGTCGCTCTACAACCTGGTCGAGCGGACCATCGAGCTGGAGCTGCTGCCGGCCTGCCGCGCCTACGGCGTGGGCGTGATCCCCTGGAGCCCCCTGTACGGTGGGCTGCTCGGCGGCATCCTGCGCAAGACCGAGCAGCAGGGCCGCAGCGCCAGCGGCCGCGCCGCCGAGGCCCTGCCCAAGCTGCGGCCGCAGGTCCAGGACTACGAGAGCTTCTGCGACGAACTCGGCGAGCAGCCCGCCGACGTCGCCCTGGCCTGGCTGCTGCACCAGCAGGGCGTCACCGCCCCGATCATCGGCCCCCGCACCATCGGGCACCTCGACGGCGCCATCCGCGCCATCGACATCAAGCTCGACGACAAGGCGCTCGGCCGCCTCGACCAGATCTGGCCCGGCCCCGGCGGCCCCGCCCCCGCCGCCTATGCCTGGTAGGCGTCAGGCCCAGGCGCGCCGTGACGATGCGCGCCCACGGCAAGTCAGAGTCGCTCCTCAATTAGCCAGTCCGCTGTGCAAAGTAGACTCACCTAACAGACACGACTAGAATCGATCTGCCTGTTCAGTGGATGGAAAGGTTCGTGGGCCCACACGGGAGGGAAGGAGTCGCGACCAACGACTTCCCGTCCCAAGTTTGACCAGGGTCTCGGCTTTGGCCGAGGCCTTGGTGTTTGTTCAGAGGGGCGGTTCCTCCTCCTGATCGATCTCCGACGCGATCGCATCCCAGTAACCGTCATCATGGCGGTCAGACGGTTCGTGGTCAGCGTCGTCCGGCACAGATGCCTCGTAGTCAGGATCTGGGCCCTCAACGTCGTCGGGAGCCTCTGTGACAAGCACCCACGATCCCCGAGATACGTTCTTGGCGCGTCCCCGACTCTTGAGATGACTTAGCGCCGCAGCGACATCCCGATAGTCATCATTCCGTCCGACTGCCCGTAGAGCGTCGGCGATCTCGGCCGGCGAGTTCGGTACGCTGGCCTCGGCTAGTACCCGTGCAACCGCCTCGCTTCGTGGGAGCGAACTCCAATCGCTCTCCGGTTCGGTAGCAGACCAAGGAATGTGAGAACCTTGGTTGCCCTCATGCCGACGGACATATGACGCGATACCCGCGCGCTCGGCCTCCAATGTCTGTACGCGCTGCTCGCATGCATGGAGTTGAGCCTCCGCTGCGGCTCGCTCAGCTTGAGCATCCGCTAGCTCCGCGTCGAGGGCCTCCAGTGCTGCCTGAAGGGGTGCGAGGTTCATGGCCCGGATTGTAGATCATAGATCCAGACCGAGCAAAGTGCGTCTATATCTATGACACCAGTGTAGTTATGAGCATGATAAGAGGTCTTTGAGCAACAAGACTTATATATCGGTATTGGGATCGTCCAACATCCGTTGAGGCGCTAATCTCTCCTTAGAAGGAGATTCGGTCGTCCTCCAGCTCGTCGGGCCGTGCCGGGATCGAGAATCCAGTGGCCATCGGAGCCGGGGAGTCGCGGCCTCAAGCGCGAATGGGCCACCGCCTGGAAGACGCCGCATCGTGATCCGGGACATTCGTGCTTGACCCCGCTCCGTCGACTCACCCAGCGGACGAGTCGAGGCTGCTGGATGTGGCCAGTACCGCGGGGGAGGTGTCACCCGCGACCCCTCACCGGCTTCCGGCCCTCGGTGGCGCGCCGCTTCTCGCCGTGGCGGGGAAGGCTCCTATATGAAGGCCTTGACAATGTTTGGAGATCCCGAGGCACAACCGGCTGACGAGCAGGCCGGTCCGTCCGAGGTGGATGTAGTCCATGCGGGAAGCCTCCTCGAGGGGGTGACGCTCTGGCGGGGTGTCGCCCAGGATAGGCTGAGAACGCCGGTCACGTGCCCCGGTGCGCGCCGTCACCGCTCCCTGTCACCGCGGGTGATCCGGGCGCGGCACCGACACATGACCGGCGTTCTACCCGCCAGGGGCCTGGCGCCGCAGGAACTGGGAGACGTTGGGGGCCGGGTTGCGGGACGGCAGCGAGCGCGCGCGCTCGCCGGGCAGGCGCACCCGGAAGGTGGTGCCGCGTCCCTGCGACGACTCCACCTCGATGTTGCCGCCGAGCGCGGTGACGAGCTGCTTGGTGATGTACAGGCCGAGGCCCATGCCGGCGCGGTGCGCGCTGGAGGAGCCGGCCTGGCGAAAGCGCTCGAACACGTAGGGCAGCTCGGCGGCGTCGATCCCCGGCCCCTGGTCCTTGACCTCGATGACCAGCTCGCGCATGGCGCGGCGGGCGCTCACCCGGATGGGGCTGCCGCCGCCGTAGCGCTGGGCGTTGTCGACCAGGTTGCGCATGACCTGCGCGAGGCGGTCCGGGTCGGTGCGGACGTTGGGCAGGTCGCGGCCGATCTCCAGGAAGACCGGCGCCGGCTCCTTGGGCCACTCCTCGTTGTAGTCGGTGAGCAGCTCGGCGGGGTCGTGGATGCCCAGCGAGACCTCGAGCATGCCGGCCTGCATCCGCGATACCAGCAGCAGGTCCTCGACCAGGCGCGCCAGCCGCGCGGTCTGGCGGTCGATCACCTGGACGAAGTGGCGCTGCTCGTCGGCCTCCAGCTCCGCCCCCGGCCGTAGCAGCGTGGCGGTGAACCCGCGGATCACCGTCAGCGGCGTGCGCAGCTCGTGGGTGGTCATGGCCACGAAGTCGTCGCGCATCTGGTCGAGCAGCTTCAGCCGCGCGGTCGTCTCGGCCTCGCCCTCGGCCAGGCGGGCGCGCTCGATCACCACCGCGAGCTGGTCGGCGATCCGCGAAAGGGCGGGGATGTCCTGGTCGTCGAAGGCGTCGCGCTCGCTGGAGCGGGCGGTGAGCACGCCCAGCACGTTGCCCTCCAGCCGCACCGGCACGGCCAGCTCGGAGGTGCTCGCCTCCTCGTCGCGGGTGAGCCAGACGCTGCCGGTCTCCGACTTGCTGCTGCGCATGGCCCGCTCGCTGGCGAAGACGCGCCCGGTGATGCCCGCCTCGCCGACCAGCGGCTGGCGCTGGACGACCTCCGCCGGGAAGCCGGCGGCCCCGCGGATGCGCAGCCGCCCGTTGCCATCGGGCGCGGCGAAGCAGAGCGCCTGGTAGCCGAGCACGCCGGCGACCTCCGCCAGCATGCGGTCCAGCGCCGCCTGGTAGCTGCCCCCCTTCACACTGGCCATGACCGCGCGGCTGACCGCCTCGATCTCGCGGCGGGCGGCGCTCTCGCGCTGCGCCAGCTCGCGCTGGGCGTCGAACAGCCGGGCGTTGTCGACCACCACCGCCATCTGGTCGGCCAGCCGCTGGAGCTGCTCGAGGTCGGCCTGGGCGTAGGCCTGCGGCCGCGGCGACTCGACGTTGACCACGCCGAGCACCCGGTCGCCGAAGCGGATCGGCACGCAGATCTCGGACTTGGTGTCCGGCGCGGTGGCGAAGTAGTCCGGCGTCCCGGTCGGGTCGTCGACCAGGATCGAGGTACCGGAGTTGGCCACCCGGCCGACGATGCTGCCAGGCCCGACGGGCAGGGTGAACGACGGCGAGCCGGGCCAGTCGCCGAACCACGAGTAGAGCCGCAGGCGCCCGTTCTCGATCACGAACACCGCCATGCGCTCGTAGGCGAGGTGGCTGGCGACCGCCGCGGTCATCGACTGGAGCGCCCCTTCCAGGTCGCCCCGGTTGGCCACGCCGGCGAGCACGATCGTGGAGAAGGCCTCCAGCTCGGCCCGGGCGGCGCGCTCGCGGTCGACCACCCCGGTCAGCTCGTCGTGCCGCTCGGTCATGATGCGCTCGCCCCTGGAGAGGGTGCGCTCCAGCCCGATCATCACCGCGGTCACGCCGACCAGGTCGATCACACGGATGAGCAGGCCGCTGCCCGGCGCGAACGACGGAATCCCGCCGCGGTCGAAGGCTTCGTAGGCGATCACCCCGGCGACCGAGGCCGTGCCGGCGATGACCGCGGTGACCGTGCCCTCGGTGATCGCGCCCTCCACCGGCAGCCAGCCGAGCAGCGCCCAGAAGCCGCCGCTGGGCTCCTCCACCAGCGCCAGCGCGGCCAGCACGACCAGGGCGGTGTCGAGCGCGAGCAGCACCCGACCGAGTACTCGGATGCGCCTGGCCAGCCTGGTCCACTCCCGCTGCGCCGCACGGGAGTTGTCCTCGGCGGTCTGCTGGAGCGCCAGCAGGAAGCGCCGCTGCAGGAAGTTGGCTCCGGCCACCAGGGCGGCGGGGATCAGCGCCAGCAGCGCGCGCATGTTCGGCTGGGTCAGGAGCTGCCAGGCGAGCGCGATGGAGATGGCGGACACGCCCCACCAGCGGCCGATCACGAGCGCGTTCGCGCGCCGCGCGGATGCCGTTGGCCAGCCGGCCGTCGCGCTCATCAGAACTCCCTCGTCCCGCCGCTCCGGTAGCCCGAGCTCGACCGTGGCCAGGACCTGCTCGCTCGCCTCGCGCGGGCCTTGCTCGAAGGACAGGCTATGCTTGACTGCGTCGGCAGATGCTATCCCGTCCAATCATCGAGAAGGAATCCGCGCGCTCCCGTGTTCGACGCACTCTCAGATCGCCTCCAGGACGTGTTCACCAAGCTCCGGGGCCATGGCAGGCTCTCGGAGGACCAGGTGGACTCCGCCCTGCGCGAGGTTCGCCTGGCACTCCTGGAAGCTGACGTCAACTTCAAGGTCGTCAAGGACTTCGTCGCCCGTGTGCGCGCACGCGCGGTCGGCGAGGAGGTCACGCGTTCCCTCACCCCCGCTCAGCAGGTCGTCAAGATCGTTCATGAGGAGCTGATCGTCACCCTTGGCGAGCGCAACGTGCCACTCGAGCTGGCGCCGCGCCCACCGACGATGATCATGCTGGCGGGTCTTCAGGGTTCCGGCAAGACCACCACCGCCGCCAAGCTGGCGCGCCATCTCGCCGGTAAGGGCCGCAAGCCCTTGCTGGTCGCGGGTGACCTGCAGCGGCCGGCCGCGGTCAGGCAGCTCCAGGTGCTGGGCGAGCAGGCGGGCGTGCCGGTGTACGCGCCCGCCGACGGCAGCGCCCCGGCGGACCCGGTGGCGGTGGCCTCCGGCGGCCGCGCCGAGGCCGAGCGCAGCGGGCGGGACGTGGTGATCGTCGACACGGCCGGCCGGCTGGCGATCGACGCCGAGATGATGGCTCAGGCCGCGGCCATCGCCGAGGCCACGCACCCGACCGAGATCCTGCTGGTGGTCGACGCCATGACCGGGCAGGACGCGGTGCAGACCGCGGTCGCCTTCAAGCAGGGCATCGACGTGACCGGCGTGATCCTCTCCAAGCTGGACGGCGACGCCCGCGGCGGCGCGGCGCTGTCGGTCCGGTCGGTGACCGGCGTGCCGATCAAGTTCGCCACCACCGGCGAGAAGCTGGGCGATTTCGAGCCGTTCCACCCGGACCGCCTGGCCGGCCGCATCCTCGGCATGGGCGACGTGCTGACGCTGATCGAGCGGGCCGAGGAGCTGGTCGACCGCCAGGACGCCGAGCAGATGGAGCGCAAGCTCCGTGAGGCCTCCTTCACGCTCGAGGACTTCCTCCAGCAGCTCCAGCAGGTCAAGAAGATGGGGCCGCTGAACCAGGTGCTCGGGATGCTGCCCGGGATGAGCCGGGACCTCAAGGACATCGAGGTCGACGACCGCGACGTAGCCAGGGTCGAGGCGATCATCCGCTCGATGACGCCGGCGGAGCGTCACAACCCCAAGATCCTCAACGGCTCGCGCCGCGCCCGCATCGCCCGCGGCTCGGGGACCACCACGCAGCAGGTGAATTCGGTCATCAAGCAGTTCGACGAGGCCCGCAAGATGATGAAGCAGCTCGCAGGTATGAACCCCAAGCGCCTGCGCAAGCTGGGCCTCTCCAGGTAGACTGCGTCGGCTCCCCCAAGCCCAGCTGAGGCGCTCTGTCCACAGGCCGCCGCAACGTAGGGATTCGGTCGCGTCGCTGAGATACGCTCCCAAACATGGCACTACTCGAAGCTTCCATCGATCCTTCGGCGGCGTTGCTGGCGCGCGTCGAGAGCCGGAGAGTTCTGGCGATCACGCGGCTGCCCCGCGGTCATCAGCTCAAGTTTGGCCAGTACTTCACCCCAGAACCTGTCGCCAAGCTCATCGCTGGCATGATCGACCTCGATCGACTGCCGGGCTCGGCACGGATCCTGGATCCGGGAGCAGGCACGGGTTCTCTAACCGCAGCGGTGCTCGCTCGGCTCCTCGAAGAAGGTCGTTCGGGGGCGGTCACGGCAGTGGCGTACGAGCTCGACCGCGAGCTAATCGGTGTGCTGACGGACACTCTGGATGACTGTAGCGAGACCGGCAATCCTTTTGGGCTAACGTTGAAGGCCGTCGTCCACGACGAGGATTTCGTCGCCAGGGCTGTTACGGAGATTACTGGTTCGGCCGGGCTCTTTACCCCGAACGCTGTCAGTCGCGATCTCGCGAGCATAACGTACGACCTGATCGTGATGAATCCACCATATCGGAAGATTCATAGTGAATCTCACGAACGATGGCTGCTCCATGAGGCCGGGATCGAGGTCAGTAATCTCTACACGGCGTTCCTGGCGCTTGCCGCTCGGCTCCTGAAGCCCGGAGGCCAGCTTGTCGCCATTACGCCCCGAAGCTTCTGCAATGGACCATACTTCCGATCCTTCAGGCGAGACTTCCTAGGTAGAGTCACGCTCCAGGCTCTCCACGTATTCGAATCTCGGGACACCGCTTTTGGCGACTCCGACGTTCTTCAGGAGAACGTGATCCTCCGTGCCGTACGCGGGGCCGAAGCACGTACGGTGACCATATCCGCGAGCGTCGACCATGCCGACGAGGCATTCGTCACTCGTGAGGTCCCATACGAGGAGGTCGTCGATCCGGTCGACCCTGAACAGTTCATCCGCATCAGTGCTGATGCCGCCGGCGGTTACGCGAGTGATCTCGTAAGCCGATTGCGGACCACGCTGCCAGACCTCGGCTTGACGGCATCGACCGGACGCGTCGTGGACTTTCGGGCACGGGAGTACCTGCGCGCCGAAGCGGAGTCGGGCACCGTGCCACTCATTTATCCGACGCACTTCTCCGATGGCTTCATCACCTGGCCGAAGCGGGGGGGCAAGAAACCGAACGCGTTGCTCGACGCCCCGTCGGCACAGGCGCTGCTCATGCCGAATGAGAGCTACGTGCTCGTCAAGCGCTTCACCTCCAAGGAGGAGCCGCGACGTATGGTAGCTGCCGTTCATGACCCGGAGCGCGTCCCCTGCCAGCGCGTCGGCTTCGAAAATCACCTCAACGTCTATCACCAGAACGGTCGTGGGCTCGACCCGCGGCTTGCGCGTGGACTGGCCCTGTACCTGAACTCCTCCATTGTCGATATCCATTTCCGGCAGTTCAGTGGTCATACGCAGGTGAACGCAACCGATCTTCGGATCCTTCGATACCCCTCGAAGGAGCAACTCGAAGCTCTGGGGGCGTTGGTTTGCGAAGTGATGCCGGACCAGCGCTCCATAGATAGCCTGGTCCGCCAGCTCGTCCCCGAGTTGGCTCACCATGAAGAGAGAATCGACCCGGTGTCGGTTCGCGAAAAGATCCAACAAGCACAGGAGGTCCTTCGCGCGCTGGACTTTCCCCTGGCACAGCAGAACGAGCGCTCGGCCCTGACGCTGTTGACGCTGTTGGGCCTGCGGCCGGACGATCATTGGTGGAATGCGTCCGCACCGCTCTTGGGCATCACGCAGATCATGGAGTCCTTCGCCGATCACTACGGAAAGCGCTACGCGCCAAACACTAGGGAAACCGTGCGCCGCGGCACCGTCCACCAGTTCGTCGATTCTGGCCTGGTGATCAAGAACCCTGACGACCCGGCGCGGGCGACGAACAGTGCCCAGACCGTCTACCAGATAGAACGGTCGGCGTTGCAGTTGCTCCGAAGCTATGGTTCTCCAGAGTGGAGCAGAGGTCTTGCCGCCTACAGGGAGACTGTCAGGTCTCTTCGCGAGATCTACGCTGCTGAGCGACGAATGCAGCGGATTCCGGTAGAGCTCCCTGACGGCGGACATGTAACGCTCTCGCCTGGAGGCCAGAACGTCCTTATCAAGAGGATCATTGAAGACTTCTGTCCTCGCTTCGCCCCAGGGGCAAGTGTGCTCTACTTGGGTGACACTGGAGAAAAGTTCGGCGTCTACGAGGCGGCGGGCCTTACGGCGCTGGGCGTCCACATAGACCCGCATGGCAAAGTGCCTGACGTGATCGTCCACGACCAGTCAAAGAACTGGCTGCTGCTTATTGAGGCATTCACCAGTCATGGGCCCATCGATGCTCAGCGCCGTCGAGAGCTGGCACGGCTTTTTGCGGACTCGAAGGCGCCACTCGTGTACGTGACGGCATTCCTCACCCGGAGGATCATGGCGCACTATCTTACTCAGATATCTTGGGAGACAGAAGTCTGGTGCGCCGACGCTCCGGATCACATGATCCATTTCAACGGTGAGCGGTTCCTCGGGCCTGATCGCGCCTGACGGGCGCTCTCCACCGCAAGCCTCACGGGTCGGTCGGGCTGGTACACTCCCCCAGCAGACATGTCCGAATGGATGGACGGGTCCCGGGCCAACTGTGGCGCGATCGGGGAACGGCAGACCCACCGGGACGGGCGGGCCACCCCGGAGAAGGAGTCTCTCTCAGCGATGGCAGTCAAGATCCGCCTGATGCGCATGGGCATGAAGAAGGCGCCCTACTACCGTGTGGTCGTGGCCGACTCGCACAGCCCACGCGACGGACGGTTCATCGAGAACATCGGCATCTACCACCCCAACAACGAGCCGTCCCGCATCGAGATCGACACCGACAAGGCGCGGGAGTGGCTGGCCAAGGGCGCGCAGCCGACCGAGGCCGTGGCCAGGCTGCTGGCGATCTCCGGCATCGAGGAGCTGGCCCAGCGCAAGCAGGCCGCCAAGGAGCTTCGGGCCAAGCGTGCCGCCCACCGCGAGCAGGCCGGCGCCAAGCCGCGGAAGGGGAGCTGAGCCTCGCATGCGCGAGGTCGTCGCCTACCTGGCCAAAGCGCTCGTCGACGAGCCGGAGCGGATCACGGTCTCCGAGTACCGGGGTCACCGTGGCCTGACCTATGAGGTCAGGGCCGCTCCCGACGACGTCGGCAAGCTGGTGGGCCGCGGTGGACGGACCGTCAAGTCGCTGCGCCGGCTGGTGAAGGCGGCGGCTCCACCGGGAAGCCGCGTCGAGGTCGAGGTCCTCGCCGAGGGCGAGTAGTCGTGTCCGCTCCCGCTCGGATGGTGGTCGGCCGCGTGCTCCGGCCGCACGGGGTGCGCGGCGAGCTGCTGGTCGAGGTCCTGTCGGACGCGCCGGAGCGCTTCGTGCCCGGCGCGGCGGTGGCCGCGGGGGATCCCGACTCGGGGGCGCCGCTGCGGCGGCTCGAGGTGTCCGGGGCCCGCCTCCATCAGGGCAGGATGCTGGTCCGCTTCGCCGGCGTCGACGACCGTGACGCCGCCGACGCCCTGCGGGGCAACCTGCTGTCGATCCCGTGGGAGGCCGCGCGCGAGCTCGGCGCCGACGAGTTCTGGCGCCACCAGCTCGTCGGGCTGGCCGTGGTCGACGCCGAGGGCAACGACCGCGGCGTCGTCAGCGACGTGCTGCCGGGGGCCGCCCACGACCTGCTCGAGGTGCGGCGGCCCGACGGAGTGACCGTGCTGGTCCCTGCGGTCGCGGCCCTGGTCACCGTGGAGCTCGAGGCCGGCCGCGTGATCGTGGAGGCGATCCCGGGCCTGCTGGACCCGGAGTGAGCGAGCCGCCCGTGCGCTGCGACGTCGTCACGATCTTCCCCGAGTTCTTCGACTCGCCGCTGCAGACCGGCCTGCTCGGCAAGGCGGTGGAGCGCGGTCTCCTCGACGTCCGCCGCCACGACCTGCGCGACTGGACCCACGATCGGCACCGGACCGTGGACGACAGCCCCTTCGGCGGCGGCGCGGGCATGGTGATGCGCCCGGAGGCCTGGTTCGAGGCCTTGGACGACCTGCTCGAAGAGGGGCCTGCGCGGGTGGTCCTGCTCGCCCCCGACGGCCGCCGCTTCGACCAGCGCACGGCCGCCCGGCTGGCGCTCGAGCCGAGACTGGTGCTGTGCTGTGGGCGCTACGAGGGCATCGACGAGCGGGTGCGCGGCCGCGTCGACGAGGTCCTGTCGATCGGCGACTTCGTGCTCGCCGGCGGCGAGACGGCGGCGCTGGCGGTGCTGGACGCGATCGCGCGCCTGCTGCCCGGGGTCATGGGCAACGCCTCCTCCGCCGCCGATGAGTCGTTCGCGGCCGGCCTGCTCGAATACCCGCAGTACACCCGGCCGGCGGTCTACCGGGACCTCGAGGTCCCGGAGGTCCTGCGTTCCGGCAACCACGGCGCGATCGCGCGCTGGCGCCGCGAGCAGGCGATCGAGCGGACCCTCGAGGTGCGCCCGGACCTGCTCGACGAGGCCGACTTGACCGAGGAGGAGCGCGCTCGCCACGGCCTCGCATAGCAGGTCGAGCGCCCTGGTGACCTGTCCCCAGGGCCCGATGGAGTAGAGGGTTCCGCTCGGGCCGTGTTACCCTCGGGCGTTGCCGCGGCGCAACGCTCGTTGCTCTGCGCGCGCCTCGTCTCGGCTCTTCTCTTCAAGGCCCCGAAGGAGCTTCACCCGATGCAGATCACTGATGCGGTCGAACGCGCACAGTTGCGCGACGACCTTCCGGATTTCCGGCCCGGCGACACCGTCAAAGTGCACGTGCGGGTCGTCGAAGGCAGCCGGGAGCGGATCCAGGTGTTCCAGGGCGCGGTGATCCGCCGCCAGGGAGGCGGCCTGCGCGAGACCTTCACGGTCCGCAAGGTCTCCTTCGGCGTGGGCGTCGAGCGGACCTTCCCCGTCCACTCGCCGAGCATCGCCAAGGTCGACCTGGTCACCCGGGGCGACGTCCGCCGCGCCAAGCTCTACTACCTGCGTGATCGCATCGGCAAGGCGGCCAAGATCAAGGAGAAGCGGACCCCCACCAGGGCATGAGTCCAGACAAGCCACACCACTCCGATCTCGAGGCCGACGCCGAGACCAGGCAGGTGGGATCACCAGAACCCGAACACGACGGCGCGGTCGGCAAGGGCGCCGACGTCTCCGGCGCCACCCGTCCCCCTGACGGTGACAAGCCCTCCCAGGACGGCGGCAAGCCCCAGCAGGGCGCGCTCGCGGTGGTGCGCGAGACCGCCGTCCTGGTGGTGCTCGCCATCCTGCTGGCGGTGCTCTTCAAGACGTTCCTGGTGCAGGCGTTCTACATCCCCTCCGGCTCCATGGAGCCGACGCTGAACATCTCCGACCGGGTGCTGGTCGAGAAGGTCTCCTACCGGTTCGGCGAGGTGAAGGACGGCGACGTGATCGTCTTCGTCCACGACCTGCCCGGCGCGGAGCCCGAATCGAGCAACCCGGTGACCCGGTTCTTCACCAGCCTCGGGCAGGCGGTCGGGGTCGCGCCGCCGTCCGACCGCGACTTCATCAAACGTGTGGTCGGCACACCCGGCGACCGCATCACCTGCCAGCAGGGCAGGCTGTACCGCAACGGCAGGCCGGTGAACGAGCCCTACCTGGCGCCCGGCACGACCACCGAGAACTGCACGCCGACCACCGTGGCGGCTGGCAAGCTCTTCGTGATGGGGGACAATCGCAACAACTCCGAGGACTCGCGTACCTTCGGACCGATCGACCGCTCGACCCTGGTGGGCCGTGCCTTCGTCCGCATCTGGCCGCTCAGCCACACGGGCTGGCTGCGGCGTGACCAGTAGAGCACTCCCGTCCTGGACTCCGACGTGCTAGCTACCGCCATTCTCGAGGACCGGCTCCGCAAGGTCGGCTTCGCCCGCGTCGCCGGGGTCGACGAGGCGGGCCGCGGCGCGCTCGCCGGCCCGCTGGTCGCGGCCGCCGTGATCCTGCCGGCCGACTGCCCGATCGAGGGCCTGGCCGACTCCAAGCTGCTCACCCCCGAGCGGCGCGAGGAGCTGGCCGTCCAGATCCGCGAGGTCGCGCTGGACGTCACGGTGGTCCGCGCGGCTCCGGACACGATCGACCGGGTGGGGTTGCAACGGACCAACCTGGCGCTGCTCGCCAAGGCGCTGCGGCTGTTGCCGGGCGGCTTCGACTACGGCCTCGCCGACGGCTTTCCGCTCGGCGACGGCCTGCCCGGCCCGGTGCTGGGGGTGCGCAAGGGCGATCAAGTGATCTCCTGCGTGGCGGCCGCATCGATCATCGCCAAGGTCACCAGGGACCGGATCATGGTGGGCGCGGCGCGCCGCTACCGTGGCTACGGATTTCAACGCCACAAAGGGTACGGAACGGACGAGCATTGGGCCGCGCTGCGGAAGCTGGGCCCCTCGGCCTACCATCGCTACTCGTTCGCGGGTGTCGCGGCTCCCTGGGCGGCGCTACCCCGCGTGACAGCGGACGACCAGGTACGACAGGAGGGGCGATGAGCGCCGAGGACCTCGAACGGTACGAGGCGGAGATGGAGCTGCAGCTCTATCAGGAGTATCGCGACGTGCTGGGCATGTTCCAGTACGTCGTCGAGACGGAACGTCGCTTCTACCTTGCGAACAAGGTCGACCTGCAGGTGCGCAATCAGGACAGCGACGCCTACTTCGACCTCACCCTGAACGACGCGTGGGTCTGGGACATGTACCGTCCGGCGCGGTTCGTCAACAAGGTGCGCGTGGTCACCTTCAAGGACGTCAACATCGAGGAGCTGATCCGCAAGGAGGGGCTGTAGGCTTCTCCGCGCTGGATCGAGGGCGGACCCGTGGGCTTCAACGCTACTCGTCGCTATCGCGACAAGAAGACGGTCGATCTGGCGATCCTCATCGCCGCGATCGTGATCGTCGCTCTGCTCGTCGGCTGGGTGCTGGCCGCCGGAGGCAGGTAAAACCGCGCATAACGCAAGTTCGGGAGGCATGGTAGCTTCCCTCGATATGCTGGACACCACCTCCCGTGCCTTGCGCATCCGTGCGACCCAGGAGCGCGCCAGGCGGAAGCGTCGACGGCTCGGCGTGATCAGCCTTGCCCTGGTGTTCGTGGTCACCTTCTCCACGGTGGGCTACGCGCGCTGGCGGCTCGGCCAGATCACCTCTGTGGAGGTGCCGGGCCTGCACGCGGCCGCGGCCGGCAAGCCCTTCAACGTGCTGGTGGTCGGCTCGGACTCCAGAGCCAACACCGGCGGGCACTACGGCGAGGTGGCGGGACAGCGCAACGACGTGACCATGGTGGTCCACGTCGAGCCGGGACCACGCAAGGTCTCGCTGCTGTCGATCCCTCGGGACCTGCTCATCCCGATCGCCGACATCGGCCGGCAGGACAAGATCAACGCCGCCTTCTCCGGCGGGCCCGGCCGGGTGGCCAAGACCATCGAGCAGAACTTCGGCATCCCCATCAACCACTACCTTCTGGTCGACTTCAACGGCTTCAAGGGCATCGTCGACGCGCTCGGGGGGATCCGGTTCGACTTCCCGTATCCCTCCCGCGACATGGACAACACGGGCCACAACATGTCCGGTCTCGACATCCGCCGGCCCGGCTGCCAGCGGCTGAACGGCACCCAGGCGCTCTCGCTGGCGCGCAGCCGGGACTTCTCGTACCTGAAGGACGGGCAGTGGCGCTGGGACCCCAACGGGGACCTCGGGCGCGTCCGCCGCCAGCAGGCGTTTCTCCAGGGTGTTCTCAAAAACGGGCTCAGCCAGGGGCTCACCAACCCGCTCAAGGCCAACTCGTTCATCGGTGCGGTGGTCGGCGATCTCACCAAGGACAACGGGATGAAGATCACCGAGATCGTGAGCACGGCCGCGCGCTTCCGATCGTTCAGCCCCTCGTCGATGGCGACCTACACGGTGCCGACCCAGCCGCTGTGGGTGGGCAAGTCGTACCGCGGCGAGCTGCTGAAGCAGGCCGAGGCGCAGGAGGTGGTCGCCAAGTTCCTGGGGCGTCCCGACCCGACCGCCACGACCCAGCGTCCCGACACGGCGGTGACCGTCTCGACGCTGATCCACGTCCGCAACGCGGTCGGGGTCCAGGGCCTTGCCCAGCGCGCCCGCGACCAGCTCGTCCGGGCCGGCTTCCGGGTCGCCGACGTCGGCAACGCCAGCGTCGGCGGGCTCGCGGTCACCCGCATCCTCTACCACACGGGCGAGACCGCCCGCGCGCGGGCGCTCCAGTCGTGGATCGCGGGGCCGTCCCAGGTCGAGGAGAGCTCCACCGTCGCGGCCGGCGAGCTGACCCTCCTTCTCGGCAGCAATTTCACCGGCGTCCAGCAGGGCGCTCCCTCCACCACCGCCCCATCCGCCTCCGCGGCCGGGTCGAGTTCCTCCGGCGCCCAGGCCGGCAGCAAGAAGGCCGCCGCCAAGAAGCCCGCCCTCGACCTCCGCGACTACGACCCCCGCCCCTGCTGACCGCTTCGGCCCGCGGGCGTCGGGCGCGGGGTCGCGGGGGCTCAGCGGGCGGAGTTATCCACAATTTTGGTGGGCGGGCCCAACGGAGCTTGCCAGAGCGGTAGGTTCCGGTCATGTCCAGCGATCACCGCAATGCGGCACCCGCCCCTGGTCTCGCGCGCGCGACCGGCTCCGACCGCCGCGGCCAGCTCGGCCGCCTGGGCGAGGAGCTCGCCTGCGAGCGCCTGACCGCCCTCGGCCTCCGCATCGTCGCGCGCAACTGGCGCTGCCGCACCGGTGAGATCGACGTCGTCGCGGCGGGTCCGGACCTGCTGGTGTTCTGCGAGGTCAAGACCAGACGCGGCCACGGCTACGGAACCCCCGCCGAGGCGGTGACACCGGCCAAGCGCGCCCGCCTGCGCCAGCTCGCCGCCGCCTACCTGGCCGCCGTCGAGCACCCAGCGTGCAGGGTCCGATTCGACGTCGTCGCCGTCCACTGGCCTCGCGGCCATGCCCCGGTGGTCGACCATCTCGAGGCGGTGTTCTGACCATGCTCGCCAGGGTCGCCACCACCGCGCTCGTCGGCCTGGTCGCCCACCCCGTCGGGGTCGAGGTCGACATCGGCAGAGGCCTGCCCTCCATCACCGTGGTCGGGCTCGGCGACACCGCCGTCCTCCAGGCGCGCGACCGCATCCGGGCGGCGTTCGGCAACTCCGGGTTCCGCTGGCCCGACCGCCGCATCACCATCTCGCTGCCCCCGGCCGACCTGCCCAAGCAGGGTTCCGGCTTCGACCTGCCGATCGCGATCGGCTTGCTCGCCGCCGCCGAGCTGGTCCCGTCACCGGCACTCGACGGGCTGTGGGCCATCGGCGAGCTGGGACTGGGCGGCGATCTGCGCCCGGTCCGCGGCGTGCTGGCCTCGGCGCTGGCGGCCCGCCGGGCCGGTGCGCGGACGCTGCTGGTCCCGAGCGCCAATCTCGCCGAGGCCGCCCTGGTGCCGGGCCTGCGGGCCGCCGGCGCCTCGACCCTCGGCGAGGTCAGCGCCTGGCTGCGCGGGACCACCACGCTGCCGCCGCCCGGCCCCGCCCGGCAGGCGCCGACCCCTCCTGTCGACGACCTGGCCGACGTCCGCGGCCAGGCGCTCGCCCGCCGGGCGTTGGAGATCGCCGCCGCCGGAGGCCACAACCTGCTGCTGGTCGGCCCGCCCGACGCCGGACTGGTCACCGCCCGCCCGTTCCGCGCGCCCCACCACACCGTCTCGGTCGCCGGGCTGGTGGGTGGCGGCTCCAGGATCCCTCGCCCCGGCGAGGTGAGCCTCGCCCATCTCGGCGTGCTGTTCCTCGAGGAGCTGGCAGAGTTCAGCCGCGCGGCCTGCGAGTCGCTGCGCCAGCCACTGGAGGAGGGGGAGGTCACCCTGGTCCGCGCCGCGGCCAGCGTGCGGTTCCCCGCCCGTTTCCAGTTGGTGGCCGCCGCCAATCCCTGCCCGTGCGGCCACCTCGGCGACCCCGATCGCGCGTGCCGCTGCGGGGCCGAGGAGGTCCGCCGCTACGAGCGGCGGCTGTCCGGACCGCTGCTGGACCGCGTCGACCTGTACGTGCGAGTGGACCGCGTAGGCGCCGGCGAACTGGAGGCCGCCACCGCGGCCGAGGCGTCGGCGGCCGTGCGCGCCCGCGTGGTCGCCGCCCGCCAGGTCGCCCGCTCCCGGGCTGGCGTCCTGAACGCCCGACGGCTGGCCGGCGCGCCGGTGGGCGTGCCCAACGCCCGGCTGGCCGTCGCCGACCTCGAGGCGGCCTGCCAGCCGACCATCGCCGCCCGAGGCCTGCTCGGGGTGGCCGTCGACCGGCTCGGCCTCTCCGCTCGCGGTTTCCATCGCTGCCTGCGGGTCGCTCGGACCGTCGCCGATCTCGCCGGTGACCCCAAGGTCGACGACCACCACGTCCGCGAAGCCCTCGGCCTCCGCCACCTCGCCCTCGACCCCAACGACCAGGCAGGCGCAGCATGACCCCACGACCAGCCGAACGGGAGGCGGGTCAGGAGCCACCCGGGGGCGCTGTGATCCCACGGCCGAGCGGGCGGGAGGCGGCCAGGGAGCCCCGCCGGAGCGCTGTGGTCCGACGGCCATCGTGGTGGTCAACCGCCACGTCGGCGCGTGACACCCTGCTCGCGCTGGCGGCCACCCCAGGGCCCCTGCCGTCGGTCACCGCGTCCCGGCTCGCCGCCGGGGCCGACCCGACGAGCCTGCTCGACCCGCACAGCCCAGACCCTGGCGAGGTGGCCGCACACCTCAACGACCTCGGCGCCCGCTTCGTGCTGCCGGGTGATCCCGGCTGGCCGTTCGCCGCGGCGCCGCCCGACCCGCCATGCGCCTGGCTGTTCGTGGCTGGTCCGGACCCGCCCCGTCCGGCGGTCTCGGCGGCCATCGTCGGCGGGCGCGGAGCGTCGACGCTGCGGAGGGCCACCGCCCGATCGCTCGCCATGGGACTCGCCGGCGCTGGGATCTGCGTGGTCAGCGGTGGCGCGATCGGCGTCGACGCCTCCGCCCACTGCGGCGCTCTGGATGCTGGGGGCCACACCCTGGTGGTGCTGGGCTGCGGCTTGGACGTGCCCTATCCGCGCAGGAACGTCGAGCTGTTCCGCCGTGTCCGCGAGGCGGGCGGGACCCTGCTGGCCGAGCACCCTCCCGGGGCGCGTCCACTGGCCGCCCACTTCCTGCCGCGGAACCGCCTGATCGCCGCGCTGTCCGGCGCTGTGGTGGTGGTCGAGGCCGGCCTGGGTTCCGGCAGCCTCTCCACCGCCAGAGCGGCCGGCTCCAGGGGTGCCGGTCAGGTGCTGGCCGTCCCCGGTGCCCCCTGGGATCGCGGAGCCGCCGGCTGTAACGACCTCATCCGCGACGGCGCCACCCTCGTCCGCGGCCTCGACGACGTCCTCGAAGCCCTCGCCATCACCCCGAGCACCACCACCCGCCACCTCGCTGCCCCTCGTCTGCCCGACGGCGATGGTGGCGCCACCGGCGCCGCCCGCGGTGGCGGCAGCAAGAGCGGCGGTGGCGCTGATGGCGCTGGCGGTGGCGCTGGTGCCGCTGGTGCCGCTGGTGGTGGTGGTGGTGGCGGCGGCGGTGGCGGCGGCGGCGGAGCCGGCGGCGGTGGCGGTGGGCCCGGCGGCCGCCTTTCGTTGCCGTGGAGGCCGTGGCCGCGGGGAGCGAGCAGGGCCGCCGGGCAGGTGCTGGAGGCGTTGGGTGACGGGCGGGCGGTGGGGGTGGCCCGGCTTGCCGCGGTAACCGGCCTGGCTCCCCCCGGGGTCGAGGCGGCGCTCCTGGAGTTGGAGCTCGCCGGCTTCGCCCGCCGATCGGCCGCCGGTGCGGAGGCCATCGCCCTGCCGTTGCACCCGACGACGACCCGAGGCCCGCCGGCCGCTCCTCGACCTGCTCGGCCTGCCGCGTTTCCCGGACAGGCTTGAGGCCGCCCGGCGGAGCCGCGATCATGCCACTGTGACCAAGACTTCGGGTCCTCGGCGGCAGGCGGCGGGACGCCGCGCCGGAGCGACCGACCCTCCGGCGTCCGCGGCACCGGCTGAGGATGCGGCGCTGGCGCCGCTCGCGCGGCATGCGGTCGAGGTGTTCCTGGCCCATCTCCGGGACGAACGCGGCCTGTCCGCCAACACGGTGGCCGCCTACGAATGCGACGTGGTGCAGTTCTTCCGCTTCGCGGGGCGAGCCAGGGTGGTCGACCCCGCCGCGGTCGACGCGCTGCTGCTGCGGCGCTTCCTGGCCCAGCTCAAGACCCGAGGGCTCGCCGACTCGTCGATCGCCCGCAAGGCCGCGGCGTTGCGTGCCTGCTTCCGTCTGCTGGTCCGCCGCGGGCTGGTCCCCAGCAACCCGGCGGCGGACCTGGGTGCTCCACGCGGGCCGCGGCGCCTCCCGGTGGTGCTGAAGCAGCGCCAGGTCGAGGCGCTGCTTCAGAGGCCAGAGCCCCGGGACCCGGTGGGTCTGCGCGACCGCGCCATCCTCGAGTTGCTGTATGCCACCGGGATGCGGGTCGGCGAACTGTGCGGGCTCGCGCTCGGTGACGTCGATCTGCACGCCGACGTTGCGCGCGTGCACGGAAAGGGCGGCAAGGAGCGCTTGGTGCCATTCGGCGAGCCGGCTCGCCAAGCGCTTCGCGACTATCTGGCCGACGGTCGCGCCGCGATGCTTCGGAACGCGCGGGACCGGTCGTCGGCGCTGGGGGAGCGGGCGCTGTTCTTCAATCGGCGGCATCGGCCAATGACGCCAAGAGACGTACGTGGGATGATCCAGCGCTACCGAGCGGGCCTCGGAGTGCCCGCGGAGACCAGTCCACACACGCTGCGACACAGCTTCGCGACCCACCTGCTGGAGGGTGGCGCCGACCTGCGATCGGTCCAAGAACTCCTCGGGCACGTTGCCCTGACAACCACCCAGACCTACACTCACGTATCGAACGAGCGGCTACGGCGGGTCTACGAGCAAGCTCACCCGCGTGCTTGAGCCGCCCGCCCTGGTCGCCGGACGCCAGGCGTGGGGGTCCGGGCGGCCGCTGGGGGGGAACAAACGCCAGACGGGCTCAGCGAGCGCCGGACGGCCAAAGGGGGGGCTTCTTTGGACGAGCCGTCGTCCGTGAGTCGGCTGTGGGAGGAGTTCAAGCTCAAGGCATCGATCGATGCGCGTGAGCGCCTGATCCTCCACTACGCGCCGCTGGTCAAGTACGTCGCCGGTCGCGTCTCCGTCGGTCTGCCGCCCAACATCGAACAGGCGGATCTCGTTTCCTATGGGATCTTCGGATTGATCGACGCGATCGAGAAGTACGACCTCGAGCGGGGCATCAAGTTCGAGACCTACGCGATCTCACGCATCAAGGGCGCGATCATCGACGAGCTCCGGGCGATCGACTGGATCCCACGCTCGGTGCGGTTCAAGGCGCGCGAAGTCGAGAAGGCCTACGCGGAGCTGGAGAACCGCCTGCATCGCAGCCCCAGCGACGCTGAGGTCGCGCAGGAGCTCGGCATCACCACAGCCGAGCTACACCACATCTTCAGCCAGATCTCGTTCGTCTCGGTGGTCGCCCTCGACGAGCTGCTGTCGGTGGGCTCGGAGCGTGGTGATCGGCTCAGCCTGGTCGACACGCTCGAGGACAAGGGTGCCGAGGACCCGGTAGCGGCGTTCGAGTCCGAGGAGATGAAGACCATCCTCGCGACCGCCATCAACCGGCTCGCCGAGCGCGAGAAGATCGTCATCACGCTCTACTACTACGAGGGGCTGACCCTGGCCGAGATCGGCCAGGTGCTCGGGGTCACCGAGTCGAGGGTCTGCCAGATGCACACCAAGGCGGTCCTCCAGCTCAGAGGGAAGCTCCAGGACGTCCGCTAGGGACCCGGTCGTGCGTCGCCGCAACGGCGCGGCGACGTGACCGGCTCCCGCCGGCGCGGCGTGGCGCGCCGGAGGCGCCTGACCGCCACGCTGGCGGGGCGACGCCCTGCCGCCGAGAGTTGTCCACAATTTCGGTCCGCCGTCCCACAACAGGTCCGCCGAGCCGTAGCGTCACGGAGACCTCGCCGCCGCCTACCAAGGGGACTCTCGTGCACGCCGCTCCCGTCCGCCCACCCCGATCCAGCCCGCTGGCGATGCTGCCGTGGATCGTCGCCGTGATCGCCATGGTGGCGGCCCCGGCGTGGCTGATCCCCGCGCTGGCCGGCGGGGGCGGCGCGCCCGTCCCCGCGGCGGCGCGGGCGTTCCAGCACTCCGCCGCCCGGCCCGCTCCCGACCCGGCTCGTGCGCTGGCCGGCGGCGTCGGGCTCACTCCCGCGCTGGCGGCCGGCGTCGGGCAGTCTCTCGCGTTGGGCGGGTCGAGGGTGCCGGAGCTGCGGCCGCCGGTGGACGGGTCGCTGGTGCGGGGTTTCGAGGAGCCCGCCGGCCCGTTCGGCCCGGGTCACCGCGGGGTCGACTTCGGCGCGGCCCCCGGGGCGCCGGTTCACGCGCCCGCGCGCGGCAGGGTGACCTTCGCCGGACAGGTGGCCGGGACGACCTGGGTGACTCTCGAGGTCGCGCCGGCCGTGCTGGTGACGCTGGGACCGCTGCGGACCCTGGAGTGGTCCGTCGGCCAGGTGGTCGCCACCGGCGACCGTCTCGGCACGCTGGCGAGCGGGCACGCCAGCCCGGACCCGAGCGTGGCAGCGCTGCACCTGGGCTTGCGCGTGGACGGGGTCTACGTCGACCCGTTGCCCTGGCTCGCCGGACTCGCGCGACCGCGCCTGGCGCCGCTGTCCGAACCGGGTGGCCCGCATTGATCACCCGTCCCTGACCCATCGCCCCGGGCGCCCGCCGCGCTGACGGGTCGCCGTCACCGCCGCGGCCGGGCGGCCGTGAACCTCGGCGATGCTCGCATCTCGGTCGCGGCGGGAGCCGTACGTGCTGTGCTATCGTCCGCCCGGGCCTGGGTTTTCCCGGGCTACAACGCACGCCTGTCTACGGGACTCGAACGGTGCTCGCTCCCGAATGTGGAGTGGGTCGGGACACCCGGCAACCCCGCGAACGCGACGCCCGTGGGACGCAGGGCAGGCAGAGGCCAAACCGGATCGACCAGGGAGGATTACCTTGGCAGTCGTCACCATGCGGCAGCTCTTGGAAGCTGGCGTCCACTTCGGGCACCAGACGCGGCGCTGGAACCCGAAGATGAAGCGCTACATCTACGGCGAGCGCAACGGCATCTACATCATCGACCTCCAGAAGACCATGGAGTCGATCGAGTCCACGTTCTCGTTCCTGCGGGACACGGTCGCCAAGGGCGGCACGGTGCTGTTCGTCGGCACCAAGAAGCAGGCCCAGGAAGCCATCAAGAGCCAGGCCGAGCGGGTCACCATGCCGTTCGTGAACTACCGCTGGCTGGGTGGCATGCTCACCAACTTCACCACCATCTACCGGCGGCTCCAGCGCCTGAAGGAGCTCGAGGCGATGGAGACCACGGGGGGCATGGACGTGCTTCCCAAGAAGGAGGTCCTGCGGCTGCGCCACGAGCGCGAGAAGCTCGAGCGCAACCTCGGCGGCATCCGGGACATGACCCGGCCGCCCGCGGCGGTCTGGGTGGTGGACACCCGCAAGGAGCACATCGCGGTGACCGAGGCGCGCAAGCTCGGCATCCCCGTGGTGGCCATCCTCGACACCAACTGCGACCCCGACGAGGTCGACTACCCGATCCCCGGCAACGACGACGCGATCCGGGCCGGCAGCCTGCTCACCCGCATCGTCGCCGATGCCGTCGCCGAGGGACTGCGGCTCCGCGCGGTCTACGGCGCCGAGACCGCCGCCAAGGAGGGGACCGCGCCGGTGGCGGCCAGCCCCGCCGACGAGGAGCCACTGGCGGAGTGGGAGCGCGAGCTGCTCGAGTCCGGTAACGGCGGCGCCACCACCACCGCGGCCCCCGAGCCGGCGGCCGCCGACGCCGCGCCGGCGGCGCCCTCGGCCAGAAGGAGCCGCGCACCGGCGGGCGCCAGGGCCGCGGCAGCGGCGGTGGAGACAGACGCCGACGCTGACACCGCCACAGGGCCGACCTCCAGCGAGGCCTCCCCGGCAGGGACCGCCGAGCCTGCCGCCGCCGAGGCCGAAGCCGCCGAGGCCGGGACCGAGCCGGAGGCCACCCCCGGGCCGGAGGCCGCCACCGCGCCGGAGGCCGCCACCGCGCCGGAGGCCGCCACCGCGCCTGAGACCGCCGCCGAGCCAGAGACCACTGAGGACGAGGCGGGCCAGTCCTGACGCCGGCGTCCACGAGCATGACCATGCGTCGCCCTCCGGCCGCAAGGCCCTGCGCGACGCGACAGGCGCGGGCATGATGGACTCCAAGAGGGCACTGCAGGAGGCGGATGGCGACTTCGAGAGGGCCAAGCAGATCCTGCGCGAGGCCGGCAAGGCCGGGATCACCAAGCGCGCGGGGCGCTCGGCAACTGAGGGCGTCATCGAGGCCTACCTGCACACCCCCGACCCGAACCTGCCGCCTAAGCTCGGTGTCCTGGTCGAGCTGGACTGCGAGACCGACTTCGTCGCCAAGACCGATGAGTTCCGCAAGCTGGCCCACGACGTCGCGGTTCACGTCGCCGCCGCCGACCCCACCTACGTGAGCCGCGAGGACATCCCGGGTGAGATCGTCGAGCGCGAGCGCAAGATCTACGCAGCGCAGGCGGAGGGCAAGCCGGACCACATCGTCGAGCGCATCGTCGACGGCAAGCTCAAGGACTTCTACAAGCAGGTCGTCCTGCTGGACCAGCCCTTCATCCGGGACCAGGACAAGACCATCCAGGAGTTGCTCGACGCGTACTCGGACAGGGTCCGTGAGAGGCTCGTGCTGCGCCGGTTCGCCCGGTACAGGGTTGGGGAGGACGCGTAGCGAGCAGCCCAAACGGTGGAAGCGCGAGCAGCGCGCGACGGGAACCCCCCAGCGAGTCGATGCCGGAAGGGAGAGCGGGTGGCCTTTGTGATCGCGGGTGATCAGCGGGCGCCCGAACCCTGCGAGAAACCTCGCTATACCCGGGTCCTGGTCAAGCTGTCCGGAGAGGCATTCGCGGGCGACGACGCCGGCTGGGGCCTGGACTTCGACAAGATCGACGGCATCGCGATGCAGCTCGCCGAGGTCGTCAAGCTCGGCGTCCAGGTCTCGGTCGTGGTCGGGGGCGGCAACATCGTCCGCGGCGAGGCGGCCGCCGCCGTGGGGATCGACCGCAACCGCGGCGACTACATGGGCATCCTCGGCACGGTGATCAACTCGCTGGCCCTGCTGGACATGCTCGAGCGCCGCGGGGTGAACACCCGGCTGCAGACGGCGATCCAGATGATCCAGGTCGGCGAGCCCTACATCCCGCGCCGCGCGATCCGTCACCTCGAGAAGGGCCGCATCGTGATCTTCGGCGCCGGCCTGGGGGTGCCGTATTTCTCCACCGACACCACCGCCGCCCAGCGGGCGCTGGAGATCGGCGCCGAGGTGATCCTGATGGCCAAGAACGGCGTCGACGGGGTCTACGAGGCCGATCCCAAGAAGCACCCGGAGGCCCGAAAGTTCCTGCACCTCGACTACCTCGATGCGATCCGCCGTGAGCTGAAGGTGATGGACACCACGGCGTTGTCGTTGTGCAAGGACAACGACCTCCCCATCATTGTGTTCGACCTGCTTACCGAGGGAAACATCCGCCGTGCGGTATGCGGCGAGCCAATCGGGACCGTGGTCGGCGCCTATGCCGGCTTCCCGGAGGAGCTCGACGGCGGCGACACCAGCGACACCCAGGGACGAGGGGAGCGCACATGATCGAGGACACACTGCGAGAGGCCGAGGCGAAGATGAGCCGGGCCATCGAGGTGGCCAAGGAGGAATTCAGCGGCATCCGCACCGGCCGCGCGAACCCCGCGCTGGTCAACCGCCTGACGGTGGACTACTACGGCGCGCCCACACCGCTGCAGCAGTTGGCGGGGATCGCCGCGCCGGAGGCACGCCTGCTGGTGGTCTCGCCCTATGACCGCAACGCCACCGCCTCGATCGAGAAGGCCATCCGCAACTCCGACCTCGGCATCAACCCGGCCAACGACGGCCAGGTGATCCGGCTGGCGTTCCCGCCTCTGACCGAGGAGCGGCGCAAGGAGTACGTGAAGCTGGCCAAGCACCGCGCCGAGGAGGCCAGGACCAGCGTCCGCAACGTGCGCCGCCACGCCAAGGAGCAGCTCGCCCTGCTCGAGAAGGACGGCGAGATCTCCCAGGACGAGCAGCGGCGCGCCGAGCAGCGCGTGCAGCAGCTCACCGACAGGTTCGTCGGCGAGGTGGACTCCCTGCTCCAGCACAAGGAGCAGGAGCTGCTCGAGGTATAGGAGGCCCGTGATCGAGGGCAGGCCCCGGGGACGTCATGACTGACCCCCCGGCACCGGTCGAGCCGGCGCCCTCGCCGGAACCGCGGCGAAAGCGCGAGGCCGGCCGCAACCTGCCCTTGGCGATCGGCACCGGGGTCCTGCTCGGCGGCGCGCTGCTGACGACGCTGGTGCTCTCGCGGCCGGCGTTCGTCGGGTTCCTGCTGGTGATCGTCGTCCTGGCGCTGCTGGAGCTGTTGGCGGTGCTGCGCGCGCGCGCCACCCGGCCGGCCGGGCCGGTGGTCCTGGTGATGGCGGCGGTGCTGGTGCTCGGCGCCTATCTGGAGGGACCTTCGGCGCTCTCCTTCGGGCTGCTGCTGACCATCCTGGCGGCCTTCGCCTGGTACCTGATCGATCGTCAGCGCACCGAGGTGACGCGCAACGTGGCCGCCACCGTCCTGGCCACGGTGTACGTGCCGTTCATGGCCGCGCACCTGGCATTGGTGCTCCGCCAGGCCGAGCACTACGTGGGGGCGATCATCGCCTACGCGGTGCTCACCGTGATCTACGACACCTTCGCCTACGCCACCGGCGTGCTGATCGGCCGCCACCCGCTGGCACCGGCGGTCTCGCCCCACAAGTCCTGGGAGGGCGCGGCCGGCGCCACGGCGGCCTGCCTGCTCGCCGGCGCGTTCCTGCTGCCCCGCTGGGAGCCGTGGACGTTCGCCTCCGGGTTGACGCTGGCGGCGGTCACCTGCGTGGTCGCCCCGCTGGGCGACCTCTCGGAGTCGATGCTAAAGCGTGACCTGGCGGTCAAGGACATGGGCTCGCTCCTTCCGGGTCATGGTGGCATGCTCGACCGGGTCGACGCGCTCCTGTTCATGGCCCCAGCGCTGTACTACGTGATGGCATGGTTCAACCTGCTCCGCACTCCATGACGCGTGCCCGCCACGCGGCCCCGACAGCCGGCGATCCGCGGTCGTTGTACGACCTGGAGCCGGCGGACCTGGCGCGCCTGGTCAGCGAGGCGGGCGAGCCCGCCTACCGCGCCCGCCAGCTCGCACGCCAGCTCGACCGGCGCAAGGTCGCCGACCCTGGGGCGATGACCGACCTGCCAGCTGGCTTCCGCGGCTTCCTGGCCGAGCGGTTCACCGGCGCCGGCCTGGAGCTCCAGCGCCACCAGGTCGGCGACGACGGCTGGACCCACAAGTTCCTCTTCGCGCTGCCCGGCGGCGACAGCGTCGAATCGGTGCTGATGTTCTATCCGCCGCGGAGGGGTCCGGGGAACCCCGAGGGGGTGCCCCGGTGGATCGGGAGGGGTCCGGGGAACCCCGAGGGGGTGCCCCGGTGGATCGCCCCATCCGATGATTGGGAGGGCGGCCGTCAGGGCCGCGCGACCCTCTGCATCTCGACCCAGGCCGGCTGCGCCATGGGCTGCACCTTCTGCGCGACCGGGCAGTTCGGCTTCACCCGCAACCTGTCAGCCGGCGAGGTGGTGGAGCAGGTCGCCCGCGTCTGGGCCCTGCTGGAGCAGCTGCGGCCATCGCCGGCCGCACCCGACCACCTGACCAACGTGGTGTTCATGGGCATGGGGGAGCCGTTCGCCAACCCCAGCGGGACCTGGCCCGCGGCCTGGCGCCTGCACCGGGGCTTCGGGCTCTCGGCAAGGGCGATCACCATCTCCACCGTCGGCCTGGTCCCCGGCATCGACCGGGCCGCGCGGGAGGGGCTCCCGGTCAACCTGGCGGTGTCGATCCACGCCGCCACCGACGAGCTGCGCGATCGGCTGGTGCCGCTCAACCGCACCTGGCCGATCGCCGAGCTGCTGGGCTCGGTGCGGCGCTACGTGGCCGCGACCCGCCGGCGGGTGTCCTTCGAGTACGCCCTGATCCGCGGGGTGAACGACGGCGCCGACCAGGCGGACGCGCTCGGGAAGCTGCTGGCGCCGCTGCGCGTGCCGGGCTCGGGCGGCCACGCGGCCCACGTCAACCTGATCCCCTACAACCCCACGCCGAGCCTTGGGCTCGACACGCCCTCGCGCGGGACGATCCACCGCTTCCGGGACCTCGTGGCCGCCCATGGCCTGGCGGTGAGCGTGCGCGCCAACCGTGGCGTCGGCATCGACGCGGCCTGTGGCCAGCTCCGCACCTCGGCCGGACGGCCGGGGCGCACCGTGGAGCTGCCGCTGGTGGCGCCCGCCGGAGGCCAGATGGGCTCGACCACGGAGGCGGCCGGATGAGCCCGACCGGCGTGGCGCTGCTCGGCTCGACCGGCTCCATCGGCGAGCAGGCGATCGACGTCATCCGCGAGGCGGACGGGCGCTTCAGGGTGGTGGCGCTGGCGGCGCGGCGCTCGGCTGCCAGGCTCGCCGCCCAGGCCCGCGACCTGCGTCCCGAGGTGGTCGCGCTGGTCGACGACGCCGAGGCGGCGCAGCTCGCCCGCGACCTGCCGGCCGGCTGCCGCCTCGAGGTCGGCGCCGAGGCGGTGGGCGAGCTCGCGGCCCTGGACGGCGCCGAGGTCGTGCTCAACGGCGTCACCGGGTCGGTCGGCCTGCTGCCGACGCTTCGGGCGCTGGAGGCCGGCCGGCGGCTGGCGCTCGCGAACAAGGAGAGCCTGATAGTCGGCGGGCCGCTGGTCGCCTCGCGCGCGCGGCCAGGGCAGATCGTCCCGGTCGACTCCGAGCACTCCGCCCTGGCGCAGTGCCTACGCGCCGGAGCGCCCGACGAGGTCGCCAGGCTGGTGATCACCGCCTCTGGCGGTCCCTTCCGCGGCCGCTCCGCCGAGGAGCTGGCCGACGTCTCGCCCGAGGAGGCGCTCGCCCACCCGACCTGGCGGATGGGCCCGGTGGTCACCACCAACTCGGCGACCCTGATGAACAAGGGCCTCGAGGTGATCGAGGCCCATCTGCTGTTCGACATCCCATTCGACCGGATCGAGGTGGTCGTCCACCCGCAGAGCATCGTGCACTCCATGGTCGAGTTCCGCGACGGCGCGACCATCGCCCAGCTCTCGCTGCCCGACATGCGGCTGCCGATCGGCCTCGCGCTCGGCTGGCCGGAGCGTCCGCGGCGGCCGGTCGGCCGGCTCGACTGGAGCGAGGTGTCCACGCTGGAGTTCCTGCCGGTGGAGCGGGAGGTCTTCCCGCTGCTCGACGTGGCCATCGGCGCTGGCCGGCGGGGCGGCACCGCGCCCGCGGTGCTGAACGCCGCCAACGAGGAGGCGGTGGCGGCGTTCCTGGCGGGGCGTCTACGCTTCCCCGGGATCGCCGAGGTGGTCCGCCAGGTCCTCCGGGATCACCAGGTCCCGGACGTGGTCGACCTGGACGCCGTCCTCGAGGCGGAGCAGTGGTCCCGCGAGCGCGCTCGTACACTGGTCGAAGACCTGACCCCCACCGGGGAGACCGCATGAGCCTGATCGGCATTCTGCTCTTCCTCATCGCCCTCATGCTGGCCATCTTCCTGCACGAGGGGGGCCACTTCCTGACCGCGAAGCTGTTCGGCATGAAGGTCGAGCGCTTCTTCCTCGGGTTCGGGAAAACCTTGTGGTCCTTCCGGCGAGGCGAGACCGAGTACGGCATCAAGGTCCTGCCGCTCGGCGGCTTCTGCAAGATCGCCGGCATGAGCCCGCACGAGTTCGACGGGAATTTCCTCGAGGAGGAGCGCGGCCGCAAGGCCGAGCCGGTCGCTCCGGAGCGCCAGTTCCGCAACAAGCCGGCCTGGCAGCGCGCGATCGTCCTGGCCGCCGGCTCGATCACGCACTTCATCATGGCGCTGGTGCTGATCTACGCGCTGGTCGTGCTGATCGGGCTCCAGATCGGCCTACCGACCACCACCATCCAGACCACGGTGGCGACCACCAGCGACGGCAAGGCCGCGCCCGCCGCGGCGGCCGGGCTCCGCTCGGGCGACAAGATCGTGGCGATCGACGGGCAGAGCATCTCCACCTTCGACCAGCTCCGCTCGGTCCTGACCGACAAGGCCGGACGGCGGGTCACCATCACCTACCAGCGGGACGGCAGGACCCTGACCACCAGCCTGGTGCCGGCGCTGGAGAAGGACGCCAACGGCCAGCCGCGCGGGTTCCTCGGCATCAGCCCGACCGGTGAGCTGGTGCGCAGAGGACCGATCGCGGGCATCGCCTCGACCGGCTCGATGTTCGGCGACCTGGTCGTCGGCTCGTTCAAGGGGCTCGGAGGCCTCATCCCCGGGCTGGCGGACCGGCTACAGGCGCCCGCGCAGACCTCCGACGGCGGTGGGGGAGGCGGTGGCGAGTCCGCCCCGGTCGGCCTGATCGGCATCGGGCGGCTTGCCGGCCAGGCGGCGTCCGCCGGGCAGTGGAGCATGTTCATCGCGCTGCTGATCGAGTTCAACGTCTTCGTTGGGATCTTCAACCTGCTGCCGATACCCATCCTGGACGGCGGCTACCTCGCGCTGATCGGCTGGCAGTCGATCACCAGGCGCGAGGTGGACCTCCGCAAGGTCGCGCCGATCGCCGCGGTGGCGGTCAGCCTGCTGTTCGTGTTCGTCCTGGTGGTGGTGTGGCTGGACATCACCAACCCGATCGCCAACCCGTTCAGATGAAACCAGCCCGATGGTCTCCGTCACAGCTCCCCCGGCGGCGGAGGCCCGTCTCTGAAAGGAGCAATGGACCGTGGCCTTCCCCCTCGAGATGACCGACCTCGCGGCTGGCAAGGGCCGCCGGCGATCGCGCCGACTCAACGTTGGCAAGGTGCCGGTCGGGGGTGGCGCGCCGGTGAGCGTGCAGTCGATGTGCATCACCAAGACTGCCGACATCAACGCCACCCTCCAGCAGATTGCCGAGCTGGCCGCATCGGGTTGCGACATCGTGCGGGTCGCGGTACCGGACACCGACGATGCGGCCGCCCTGGAGGCGATCGCCACCAAGTCCACGATCCCGGTCGTCGCGGACATCCATTTCCAATGGAAATACGCGATGGCCGCGATCGAGGCAGGCTGCGCCGGGGTGCGCATCAACCCCGGGAACATCAAGAAGCATGACAAGGTGAAGCTGATCGCCAAGGAGGCGGCCGCCCGCGGCATTCCCATCCGCGTCGGCGTCAACGCCGGGTCCCTCCAGAAGGAGATCCTCGCCAAGCACGGGGGCCCCACCCCCGAGGCGCTGGTCGAGTCCGCCCTGTTCGAGGTCGGGATCCTCGAGTCCGTGGGCTTCGGCGACGTCAAGATCTCGGTCAAGCACCAGAACCCGGTGATGATGATCCAGGCCTACCGGCTGCTGGCCGAGCGCTGCGACTACCCGCTCCACCTCGGCGTCACCGAGGCCGGCACGCCCAAGGACGGCATCATCAAGTCCACGGTCGGCATCGGCGCGCTGCTCGCCGAGGGCATCGGCGACACCATCCGCGTGTCGCTGACCGCCCACCCGGTCGAGGAGGTCAAGGTCGGCAACGCGATCCTCGGCGCCCTCGGCCTGCGGCCCAAGAAGCTCGACCTGGTCGCCTGCCCGTCCTGCGGCCGCGCGGAGGTCGACGTGTTCAGCCTGGCCAACGCGGTCGAGGAGCGGATGGGTGAGATCGACGCGCCGCTGCGCGTCGCGGTGATGGGCTGCATCGTCAACGGCCCCGGGGAGGCCCGGGAGGCCGACATCGGCGTGGCCTCGGGCAAGGGCAAGGGCCAGATCTTCCGCGGCGGCCAGGTGATCCGCACCGTGCCGGAGTCGGAGATCGTCGATTCGCTGATGCACGAGGCCAAGCTACTGGCCGAGGAGTACAAGGCCTCGGGTGCGGCCAGCGGCAAGCCGGAGGTGACCCGACGCTGAGGATGCGTCTGGCGCGACCGGGGGGCGGGACACGCGGGTCGTCCGGCCTGGAGATCCGCCTGCTCGGTCGCGCCGACGAGCAGGCGGCCCTGGCCTTCCTGGACCGGCAGCCGGCCAGGGACGTCTTCATCGCCAGCCGGGTGCTGAACGACGGCGTGCTCAGGGCGCCCGGCTGGAGCCCGCTGTGGGGGGCCTTCTCCGGCTCCGGCGAGCTGCTCGGCGTGCTGCACGTCGGCCCCAACGTGGTGCCGGCGGTCGACGACATCGCCACCTGCGAGGCGCTGGCGCCCACCGCGGCGGGCTCGGCGGCGACCCGGATGCTGGTCGGCGAGCGTCTGGCGGTCGTGCGGCTCTGGGAGCTGATCGGCCCGACCTACGGCGCCGCCAGGGAGATCCGCGACCGCCAGTTCGTCTACTCGATCGATCCCGAGACCCTGGAGGCACCGGCGGCGCGGCGCGGCTTGGCGCGGCTGGCGACCCCAGCCGACGAGGAGCGGGTGCTGTACCTGTCCGCCGCCATGTACACCGAGGAGATGGGGGAGAACCCGCTGGCCCGCGACCCTTCGGGGTACCGCCGGCGGGTCCAGATCCTCACCGCGCGCGGCTGGACCTACGTCTACGAGGTCGGCGGCGAGCTGCTGTTCAAGATGGACATCGGCTGTGCCAGCAACCGCGGTGCGCAGATCCAGGGGGTCTACGTCCCGCCGGAGGCGCGCGGCCGGGGCATGGGGACCGCCGCCATGGCCGCCTGCTGCACGCTGGCCTTCGAGCGGCATCCCTCGCTCTCGCTGTACGTGAACGACTTCAACGCCCCGGCGGTCGCGCTGTACGAGCGCCTCGGGTTCCAGCGCGAGCCCTACGACTTCCAGACCGTCATCCTTCCGTAGCGCTCCTTATCGGGCCGGAGAGCGGGCCCGGTCTGGCCCTGGCCCGGCCCCGGCCCGGCGGTTATCCACAATTTCTTGCGCGGGCTCCTTCGCGCCCCTGCGCGGCGGTAGCTTCGAACCTGCCGAGACGCAATAGTCCCCCGACCCGCTCGGCTCCGCCGCATGATCCCGAACGCCTCGCTGCTTCCTGTGCACCGCCGGCCGCGCCGGCGGCCGGCGCCGGTGCCGGCTGGCGAGCTCACCATCGCGTCACCGCCCCGGAGCGGACCCGTGGGGACGCAGGGCTGGCCGCTGCTGCTGCCGCTGCTGAGCGGCGCCGGCTCGCTGCCGTTGCTGCTGGGGTCGCCGAGCTCCGGCCGTCGCTGGATCCTGCTCGGCACGGTCGCCTCGCTGCTGCTCTCCACCGGTGCGGGGCTGGGCCTGCGCCTGCTGGCGCGGCGGGCGGCCGAACGCGCCAGGAACCGGGAGCGAGCGCGGTACCTCGACCATCTCCAGGACGTCGCCCGAGCGGCCGAGCGGGTCGCCGCGCTCCAGCGCGCCGCCGCCGAGCACCTCTATCCCGATGTGGCGGCGCTGGCGCCGCTGGTCGACGCCGCCGACCGGGTCTGGGAGCGATCGCCCCCGGACGAGGACTTCCTGGAGACCCGGCTCGGCCGCGGCACGGTCGGGCTGGCCGCGCCCGTGCGCCTCGACCTGGGCCGCGATCCCTTGGCGGACCACGATCCCAAGCTGCTCGCCACGGCGCGGGACCTGGCGGTCCGGTGCGCGCGGCTGGACGACCTACCCGTGGCCGTGTCCCTGCGCCGCCTCGGGGTCCTGGCCGTCCGCGGGCATCCGGAGGCGGCCCGATCCCTGGTCCGCTCCATCCTGCTGCGCTCGGCAACCTTCCACGCGCCACGCGACCTGCGGATCCTGGCGGTGTTCCCGCCGGACGCCGCCCCGGCGTGGGACTGGCTCAAATGGCTTCCCCATGTCCGCGAGGACCTGGCCGCGGGACCGCTCGTGGACCTCCCGCGGTGCCGCCTCGCAGCCACCTGCGGGCGAGCGGCGGAACTGTTGGAACGGGAGGTCGCCCCTCGCCGCACCCGGCCTCGTGCCGCCACGGCCGCTCGGCCGGGTGACGGGATGGGTCCACCACCAGCCGGCGCGGCGCACCTGCTGGTCGTCGTCGACGGGTACGCCCCGCACGGTCCCGTCGGCCGCCTGCCGGTGCTCGATGCGCTCCTGCGGTCCGCGCCGTCGCTCGACGCCACCGTGATCTGCATGGTCGACCGAGCCGCGCACGAGCCATCCGCGACCCGGCTCAGGATCGAGCTGGACGACCACGGCGGCGCCGTCATGACCGACGTCACCGTGGGCGGGCCGGGGATCGGGGGTATCCATGCGGATCGAGCCAGCCTGGCGGTGTCCGGGGCGGTGGCCCGGCGCCTCGCGCCGCTCTGGCTGGACGATCCGATCGACCGGCCCGCCGAGGGTCTCGCGACGCGGACCTCTCGCCTGCTCGACGTGCTCGGCATCCGCGACCCCCGAGCGATCGACCACACCGAAGGCTGGCGCCCGCGGCCTGCATCCGACCTCCTCCGGGTTCCCATCGGCCACCCCGCCAGCAGCCCGGGTGAGACTTCGTCCGGCGCGCCGGTGATCCCTTCCTCGAGTCTGCCGGTGATGCTCGACCTCAAGGAGGCCGCCGACGGTGGCATGGGCCCGCACGGGCTGTTGATTGGCGCGACCGGGTCCGGCAAGAGCGAGCTGCTGCGCACGGTCGTGACCGCGCTGGCCCTGACCCATCCGCCTGAGCTGCTCTCCTTCGTCCTGGTCGATTTCAAGGGCGGCGCGGCGTTCGCCGGCGTGGCCGGGCTGCCGCACACGGCCGGGCTGATCACCAACCTCCAGTCCGAGCCGACCATGGTCGACCGCGCGCGGACCGCGCTCCTCGGCGAGCAGGTGCGCCGGCAACGGCTGCTCCGCGACGCCGGCGACCTCGACAGCCTCACCCGGTACCAGCGGCTGCGCGCCGACGACGAGCGCCTGGAGCCGTTGCCCCGCCTCCTGGTGGTGGTGGACGAATTCGGCGAGCTGCTGGCCGCCCACCCGGAATTCCTCGACCTGTTCACTGCGATCGGGCGCACGGGCCGCAGCCTCGGGATCCATCTCCTACTGGCGTCGCAGCGCCTCGAGGAGGGCCGCCTCCGCGGGCTCGACAGCCACCTGCGCTACCGGATCTGCCTCCGCACCTTCAGCCCCGCGGAGTCCGGGGCCGTCCTCGGGACGGCTGACGCCTACCATTTGCCGCCATCCCCGGGCCACGGTCTGCTCAAGGTCGACAGCGGCCCCTGCCAGCCCTTCACCGGCCTGCTCGTGTCGACGCCGGCCGTCCAGCCGCCCGCCACCCCCGGTCGGGGGCCTGCGCCCGCCATGGTCCTGCCCTTCGACCCGATCGGCAGCCCAGCCCCGCACCCGCCGGCCGACCTGGCGCCCCGGCGGTCCGCCGCCCCCGCCGGTCCCGGCGGTGCGGCCGCACGCGGACTGCCCGAGGGCACGCCGGCCGATCCGGTGGCGCCGCGCAGCGACCTGGAGGCGGTGGTCTCCGCGATGGCGCCGCTCGCCGGCGCTGGGCACCGGACCCATCGCGTCTGGCTGCCGCCGCTCGCCGCGACCATCACGCTCGGCGAGGTGCTCGGCGCGGCCGGGTCGCCATCGGCGCCACCTCGGCCCGGCGATCCCGCATGGCTGCGGGTTCCGCTGGGGATCGTCGACCGGCCATTCGAGCAGGCGCAGGAGCCGCTGCTGCTGGACTTCACCGGGCGGTCCGGTCATCTGGCGATCGCGGGAGCGCCCAGGAGCGGCAAGAGCACCCTGCTCGCCGCGCTCCTGGCCGCCTTCGCCCTCACCCATCCGGCCGGCGTGGCGCAGTTCTACTGCGTCGACCTCGGCGGTGGGCTGCTGCACGAGCTGGCTTGCCTGCCCCACGTGGGCGCCGTCCTCGGCGCCCACGAGCCCACGGAGATCGGCCGGCTCGTGCGCGAGCTGCGGGCCGTCGTCGAGGCGCGCGAGCAGGCATTCCGTGGTCACCGGATCGCCTCCATGGCCGCGTGGCACGCGCGGCGGGAGGCAGATCCGTCGCTGGATCGGGACGGCTACGGCGAGGTGTTCCTGGTCGTCGACAACTGGGCGAGGCTCCGCCAGCAGCTGCCGGACCTCGAGCCGGAGATCGAGGCGCTGGCCGGCACCGGGCTGCACTACGGCGTGCACCTGGTGGTGGCCGCCAATCGCTGGGCCGACCTTCGCCTCGCCCTCCGGGACAACGTCGGTGGCCGCCTGGAGCTGCGCCTGAACGATCCGATCGAGTCCGAGATCAGCCGGACCGCCGCCGCCCGCCTGCCCGCGCGGCTCCCCGGTCGTGGCCTGACCCCCGAGGCCCACGAGTTCCAGATCGCGCTCCCGCTCCTCGGCCGCTACGAACCCGCCGGCGGTGCGCCAGCCATCGCGGTGGCGGAGATCGCGCGCCTGGCAGTCCGTGGCCGGGGCCGCACGGGCGCCGGGGCGCCTCCGCTCCGGCCTCTGCCGGACCTGGTGCCGCTGGAGGACCTGCCTCCCGTGGCGCGGCCGCCCGCGCCCGCGGGCGGCCGGGTCGCCGGGATACCGTTCGCGCTGCACGACCACCGGCTCGAGGTGGTCCGGCTGGAGCTGGCCTCCGCACCGCATTTCCTGGTGCTGGGCGATGCGGAATGTGGCAAGACCGCCACGCTGCGGTGCCTCGCCCAGGGGTTGATGGCCGCTCACAGCCCGGACGCGCTGCGCCTGGTCGTGGTGGACTACCGGCGCACCCTGCTCGACCTGGCGCACCATGCTCACTGCGACGTCCACGCGGCTTCGCCGTCGGTGGCTGCCGAGGCGGCGGCGCAGCTGCGGCGCCTGCTCGACGGTCGCCTGCCCGGCAGTGCCGTCCGGCCACCGGAGGACGCCGGGCCGGAGCGCTGGACCGGCCCGCGGTATGTGCTCATGGTGGACGACTACGACCTGGTGGCCTCCGCCGCGCCGAACCTGCTGGAGCCACTGCTCGACCTCGTGGCCCAGGGTCGGGACGTCGGCCTGCACGTGCTGCTCGCCCGTCCGGTGAGCGGTGCGGCCCGGAGCGCGTTCGAGCCCTTCTACCAGCGGGTCCGGGAGACAGGCTGCCCGGGTCTCATCATGTCCGGCGACCCCCGTGAGGGCCCCCTTCTCGGCGGCCGGACGGCCACACCCCAGCCACCCGGACGCGGCCACCTCGTCACACGTCACGCCCGGAGCGGCCTGATCCAGGTCGCCTGGGCACCACCCGGCGCGGCCGCGCCGCCGAGCCTGGAGCCGCCGTGAGATGGGGACCTTGCTGGTCACGGTCGCGTACGGAACCCGGCGGCGCGACCTGGCCGTGCGGTCGGACGTTCCCATCGCCGACCTGCTCCGTCCTCTCTCCGAGGCGCTCGCCCAGCAGGCGCAACCCGACCCGGGGGGCCGGCTCGCGTTGGCGCCGCTGTGCGGGCAGCCGCTGCCGGTGGAACGGTCGCTGGTGGCCTGCGGGATTGGGCATGGGGCGGTGCTCGTGCTCCTCTGGGAGCGTGGCTGACTCGGAGGCAAACCCGCAGGCCAGGGCCATCAATCGGGTTGCTGCGACCGATCGCTGGTGCTATCGTGCAGCATGTTGACGTGTGGCACCCTACTGGATGGGTGATGCGACTCATGAAGTGGGCATTTGCCCACTTCTGCTTTGTCCGGGGTCACACCGCACGCCAACGCGACGGACGGGTGCCGCTACCGAGAGGGCGACCAGCAACGTAGACGCGTGAGGGAGGTCAGCGATCGTGACGACGCTTCCTCCGCGTGTCCAGGAACTGGCAGAGCGTGTCGCTGGGGGCCATGGGGTCGACGTGCTCGAGCTGGCCATGCGCCGGCAGGGCCGCTCGCAGGTGCTCAGCGTGGTGCTGGATTCCGAGGACGGAGTCGACGCCGACGTCGTCGAGCGAGTGACCAAGGAGCTCTCGCTCGAGCTCGACGAGGCCGATCCGCTGCCGGGCAGCTACGTCCTCGAGGTGACCACTCCTGGGCTCGACCGTCCGCTCCGAACCGGACGGGACTTCCGCCGCCAGCGCGGCCACGAGGTGGAGATCCTGCGCGAGGCCTCCGGCGAGCAGCGGCGGAGCCAGCTTCGCGGAGTCGTGATGGCCGCGGATGACCAGGTGGTGACGCTCGAGGTGGGCGGCAGTCCGGTCCGGGTGCCGCTGTCCGACGTGGTGCGAGGAAGGGTGGTGTTGCCGTGGTGACAGCCAGTCGCTCGAACCACCCCACTCCCCGCATCCCTGACGAGAGGACGGCGACGTGAACATCCCGATCGAGGAGCTGCGCTTCCTCGAGCGAGAGAAGGGCATCTCGCTCGAGACCGTGATCACGGCGCTGGAGAGCGCCTTGGGCGCGGCGTACAAGCGTCGCCCCAACGCTCCGGACGATGCCCGCGTCGTGGTCGATCGCGACAGCGGCGAGGTCACCGTCTACGCGCAGGAGCTGGACGAGAACGAGCAGGTCCTGCGCGAGTGGGAGGACACTCCCTCCGATTTCGGGCGGATCGCCGCGGTGACGGCCAAGCAGGTGATCGTCCAGCGGCTCCGCGAAGCCGAGCGCGACGTGACCTTCGGCGAGTACGAGGGCCGCAAGGGCGACATCGTGACCGGGATCGTGCAGCAGCGCGACCCGCGCCACGTCACCGTCGACCTCGGCAAGGTCGAGGCCGAGCTGCCCCACGCCGAGCAGGTGCCGAGCGAGCACTACCAGCACAATGACCGCATCAAGGTCTATGTGACCGAGGTGTCGCGCTCACCGCGGGGCCTGCGGGTGGTCGTGTCCCGCACGCACCCGGACCTGATCCGGCGCCTGTTCGAGCTGGAGGTGCCCGAGATCGCCGAGGGCATCGTCGAGATCACCAACGTGGCCCGCGAGCCCGGGCACCGCACCAAGATCGCGGTGCGCTCCAGCGACCCGGGCGTCGACCCCAAGGGCGCCTGTGTCGGCCCACGCGGCATGCGGGTCCGCTCGGTGGTCAACGAGCTGCGCGGCGAGAAGATCGACATCGTCCTGTACTCGGACGACCCTGCGCAGTTCGTGGCGGAGGCGCTCTCGCCCGCGAAGGTCAAGAGCGTGCAGATCGACGAGGCGGAGCGCACGGCCCACGTGGTCGTGCCCGATTACCAACTCTCACTGGCGATCGGCAAGGAAGGCCAGAACGCGCGCCTGGCCGCGCGCCTGACCGGATGGCGGATCGACATCTCGAGCGAGAGCCAGGCGGCCGAGCGGCGCTCGGACCGCGTCTACGAGCCGGCGAGCCCCGCCGGCCGCGGCAGCAGAGCAGGCACGCATGACGGCGCTCCCGGTGGGGGCGTCGGCGGTCCGAGACGATGATGAGGAGGGGAGGGAATGCCGCAAGCACGTCCGCGCGTTGAACCAACGCGCACCTGTGTGGTCTGCCGTAGCTCGGCGGCCAAGGGCGCTCTCCACCGAATCGTCCGCTCGCCGGATGGCGCGGTCCGATACGATCCGTCCGGTACGGCACCGGGCCGCGGTGCCTACGTGTGTGGAGACCCGAATTGCCTGGAGTTGGCGGGGAAGCGGCGCGCCTTGCAGCGAGCCCTTCGCACGGCCGACGTCACCGGGGTGGAGCACGCCGTTGCGGCCTTGCGGGCGACATTGGGTGGCGGAAGCCTGGTGGGAGCTTCCGGCTCGAGTGAACACGAGGAAGTGAGGACTGGTTGAGCAACCCGCGCGTCTATGAACTCGCCAAAGAACTCGGGGTCCCGTCAAAGGACCTCTTGTCGAGGCTGACCTCCATGGGTGTGGAGGCCAAGAGCCATGCCTCGACCGTGTCGCCAGACGTCGCGGACAAGCTGCGATCAGCGCTCCGCGGTGGCGGCACACGTCAGCGGTCCGGAGCCGGGTCCGGTGGTGCCGCCCGTGGCGGCGCTCCGGCCGATGGTGCCGGCCGCCAGTCGGACGCTCGCGCCGGCCAGAGTGGCCAGCCGGGGCAGACCCGCGCCAGCCGGCCGGGGCTCGAGGGTCCCGGCCAGCCGGGGCAGGCCCGGCCCGGTCAGCCCGGGCAGGCTCGACCTGCTGGCGGCCAGTCTGGCCAGGCGCGCCCTGGACAGCCGGGCCAGGTGCGGCCCGGACAGCCACGTCCCGGCCAGCCCGGTCAGCCGCGTCCCGGTCAGCCGGGCCAGGTGCGGCCCGGACAGCCACGTCCCGGCCAGCCCGGCGCGCCCGGGCAGGGCGGTCGCCCGCTCCCACCCGGGGTGCGGCCGTTGCCGCCGGGCATGCGGCCCGGCCAGCCACGTCCCGGCCAGCCCGGTCAGGCCGGCCAGCCCGGTCAGCCTCGCCAGCTGCCGCCTGGGGTGCGGCCGTTGCCGCCGGGCATACGGCCCGGCCAGCCACGTCCCGGGCAGCCCGGTCAGCCGGGCCAGGGTCGCCCGCTCCCGCCTGGGGTGCGGCCGTTGCCGCCGGGCGGTCGGCCCGCCGGCCAGGGTGGGCGCCCGATGCCGCCCGGTGGCCGTCCCCTGCCGCCTGGTGCGCGCCCTGGCGCCGGCACTGGCCGTCCCGGCCAGCCCGGCGGTGGTGGCGGCCGTCCCGGTCAGCCCGGTGGTGGTGGCGGCCGTCCCGGTCAGCCCGGTGGCGGTGGCGGCCGTCCCGGCATGGCTCCCCGCCCCGGTCAGGGCGCGGGTCAGGGCCGTCCCAGCGGTCCCGGCGGCCGGCCTGGCGGTCCCGGCGGCCGTCCTGGTGGCGGCTTCGGCGGCGGCCGTCCTGGTGGCGGTGCCGGCGGTCCCGGTGGGCGTCCCGGCGGTCCTGGTGGCGGCGGCCGTCCTGGTGGCGGCGCCGGCGGTCCTGGTGGTGGCGGCCGTCCTGGTGGCGGCGCCGGCGGTCCTGGTGGACGTCCCGGAGGCCCAGGTGGCGGCGGCCGTCCGGGAGGCATCGGCGGTGGCCGGCCTGGGCTCGGTGGCGGCCGTGGCGGCCCCGGTGGTGGCCGCGGCGGTCCTGGCGGCGGCGGTGGCCGGGGCTTCACCGGTTTCCGCGGTCCGCGTCCCAAGCGGCGCAGGGGCGGAGCCCGGCGGCGCGAGGAATTCGAGTCGATGAACGCCCCGAGCATCGAGTCGCGGCCCGACATCTCGGTCGACGGCGTCATCCGCGTCCCCCGCGGGGTGACCGTGCAGGACTTCGCCGACCGTCTCGGCCGGCCAGCGGCCGACCTCATCCGCATCCTCATGCAGATGGGCGAGATGCTGACCGCGACCCAGTCGATGTCGGACGATGCGGTCACGCTGCTGGGCGAGGAGATCGGCGCCCGCATCGAGATCGTCGACCCCTCCGAGGCCGACCAGCTCGTCGCCATCGAGGGCTGGGAGGACAACGAGCCCGATCGTGACGAGGACCTGCGGCCGCGCCCGCCGGTGGTGACGGTGATGGGTCACGTCGACCACGGCAAGACCAAGCTGCTGGACGCCATCCGGCGTACCAACGTGGTCGCCACCGAGGCCGGCGGCATCACCCAGCACATCGGCGCCTACCAGGTCAAGGCCGGAGCCGACGGCCGCCTGGTGACCTTCATCGACACCCCGGGCCACGAGGCGTTCACCGCCATGCGTGCGCGCGGTGCCGCCATCACCGACGTGGTGGTGCTGGTGGTCGCCGCCGACGACGGCGTGATGCCGCAGACCATCGAGGCGATCAACCACGCAAAGGCGGCCGGGGTGCCGATCGTGGTGGCGGTCAACAAGATCGACAAGCCCGAGGCCAACCCCATCAGGGTGCGCCAGCAGCTCACCGAGTACGACCTGGTTGCCGAGGAGTACGGCGGCAAGACCCAGTTCGTGGACGTGTCGGCAAAGAGCGAGCTGGGCCTCGACGACCTGGTCGAGACCATCCTGCTGGTAGCCGACGTGGAGCTGAACCTGCGGGCCAACCCCAACCGGCGCGCGCAGGGCTCCATCATCGAGTCGCACCTCGACAAGGGGCGCGGCCCGGTCGCGACCATCCTGGTCCGCCGCGGCACGCTGCACGTCGGCGACGCGATCGTGGCCGGCACGGCCTTCGGACGCGTCCGCAACATGTACGACGAGAACGGCAAGGAGGTCACCGCGGCCCTGCCGGCGCAGCCGGTCCAGGTGCTCGGCCTGTCGGCCGTGCCGGTGGCCGGCGACGAGGTCCGCGCGGTCACCGACGAGCGGGTCGCCCGCTCGATCGCCCAGACGCGCGAGGCGCGCCAGCGCCAGGCCGAGATCGCCACCAGCACCGCCCCTCGCCTCGAGGACCTCTTCGCCAGGATCCAGGAGGGCCAGCTCCAGGAGCTGCCGCTGGTGGTCAAGGCCGACATGATGGGCTCGGTCGAGGCGATCGACGACGCCCTGAGCAAGCTGGACGTCCCCGAGGTCCGCCTGCGCGTCCTCCACAAGGGCGCCGGCGCGATCAACGAGGGCGACGTCAGCCTGGCGGCGACCGCCGGCGCGATCGTGGTCGGCTTCTCGGTGCGGCCCTCGCCGGCCGCGCGCGAGCTGGCCAACCGCGAAGGCGTGGACATCCGTCTCTACTCGGTCATCTACCAGCTCGTCGAGGACATCGACAAGGCGCTCAAGGGCATGCTGGCGCCCGAGTTCGAGGAGCGGCAGCTCGGCACCGCCGAGGTGCGGCAGACCTTCCGGGTGCCTCGGGTCGGCGTGGTGGCGGGCTCCTACGTCACCTCCGGCGATATCCACCGCGGGTCCAGGGCCAGACTGGTGCGCGACGGCGTGGTCGTGTACGACGGGCGGGTCGACTCCCTGCGCCGCTTCAAGGAGGACGTGCGCACCGTCGCGACCGGCTTCGAGTGCGGCATCGGTCTGGAGAACTTCCAGGACATCAAGGAAGGTGACCAGATCGAGACCTACGAGATGGTAGAGATCCCGCGTTGACGTTCGGCGGCCGGCGGCGGCCGGTGGCTCGCTGAGCCGCGGCCGCCCGCGGGCGGCTCGGTGCCGGCACGAACACACGGTTCCCGTGGCACAGGCGCTCTTGGGGGGGGTTCGGGGGGGAGCTCGCTCCCCCCCCCGAATGGAACGGGGAACCGCGCCGGGATCACCCCACCGAAAGCTTCTCGAACAGACAGGTCCCATGTTTATCGCCCTGCTCCGCCTCGACCTCCGCCTCCCGGACGCCACCTCGCTGAAGGACAAGCGCTCGGTGGTCAAGGGGCTGGTGGCCGACCTGCGCAAGCTGAACTGCTCGGTCGCGGAGGTCGACCACCTCGACCTGCGGCAGCGTGCCACCCTCGCGGTGGCGGCCGTCGCCGGCGAGGGCTTTCACGCGCGCAAGGTGCTGGTCACCGCGGAGCGGGAGGTCGAGCGCAACCCGGGTGTCGAGTTGCTGTCGAGCGAGGTGTCGATGTTCGGGCCGGAGGACGCGTAGCCATGGCCAACCCGAGCTATCCCCGTTCGCTGCGCCTGGCCAAGACGGTCAGGCGGCTGGTCAGCGAATGGCTGGAGGACGAGCAGATCAAGGAGCGCCAGCCGGGCCTGGTGACGGTGACCGACGTCAAGGTCACCCCCGACCTGCACCGGGCGACGGTGTTCTACACGGTGCTCGGCGCCGACGACGATCGCGCCTCGGCCGAGGCGCGGCTGGCGGAATCGACGCCTCAGGCGCGCGCCTACGTGGCGCACCACGTGCGGCTCCGTCACGCCCCGACGCTAGAATTCGTCTCTGATGATCTCCCTGCCCGCGGCGCCCGGATCGACCAGCTACTGGACGAGATCGGCTCGCGGGAGCACGGCGCCTCCGAGGCCACGGGGAGCTCCGCCCCCATCGACAAGGAGGATCCGGGCCCATGAGCATCGCCCAGCGGGACTGGCAGGCAGCGACCACCGCGATCAACGACGCGAACGGGCTGGTGATCTCCTGCCATCTGCACCCTGACGGGGACGCGCTCGGCTCGGCGCTGGCGCTGCACGGCGCGCTGGTCAAGGCGGGCCG
>WNFY01001596.1_pt1 | contig 44271 bp, 43 predicted proteins | sample 5400091 | NCBI WGS metagenome assembly WNFY01 (sample SAMN13153364, study PRJNA577476) | soil metagenome | isolation source: 60 cm soil or saprolite under grassland replicate 1 | place: USA:California | collected 2016-06-15 | reverse complement strand
AAGGTTTAAAACAATGTTTAAATAATAAACGAGGCTTTAACGTTGACCAAAAAGTAGAGGCTTATCATTTACTCGCAAATTGCTATTTAGCTATTGATTCAATAAGTAAGGCCGATTCTGTAATAGACGAATTGCTTTTACTAAAAGATAATTTTGAAACAGATATTAAAGACGCGGAAAGATTCAGAAACAGGGTTCAATTTATAAAATCAAATATTGTGTCTTCAGTATCAAAACGAAGTGAAGATATACGCCTTGCCCCTGCAACTGTTACTGTAATTACGCAGGAAGAAATTTTGCAACGTGGATATACTGACCTGATTGATATTTTGAAAGATATTCCCGGCTTTGATATTTCAATTTATTATGGACGGTTATATGCCAACTTGTATCAACGGGGATTCAGAGGCAATAATACAGAAAGAACTTTGCTGCTTTTTGATGGCGTAGAAGAAAATGACCTGTGGTCAAACTTTGCAGATATTTCGCAACAATACCCGGTAACAAATATAAAACGAGTAGAAGTGATCTATGGCCCTGCTTCTACCATGTATGGGCCGAATGCTCTTTCCGGTGTAATTAATGTTATAACAAAAGAACCGGATGATTATATAAAAGAGAAAAGATCAATTGGCATGCATGCAAATGCAGGTATTGGCTCTTACAACACAAAATATGTTGATGTAAGTACTGCTTTTAAAAAGGGTAAATTTTCCTTTAGTGTTACGGGCCGATTTTATCATTCAGACAGGCCAAATCTTTCTTCGCAATCTTTATGGGATTATGATCCAAATGTGTATGATGATAAAAGTATTTTTTTTAAATACGGATTTTTAAATATAAAAACCAATGTTCAGGATTATATTGATAAATACAAGCTTGATCTTTCAAGCCCTTTATATAAAATATGGACCGAATCAATTATTGTGACTAACCAGGGGGTGGATTTAGCAAAGCAGCTAAATAAAGCTTTATTTGACAGGACTAAAGATGCGTTTGGTTTTACAGAATTTAAAAATCCTTCGCAATCCTCTTATATCAGTGCTAAAATAAATATTGGTGATTTAGGTTTAGGATTTGTTTTATGGGCAAAGAAAGAAGGCATTGGAACGACCTTTACTGATCTTACCACATCTGTGAGTGGATCGCGATGGATGCCGGCGCATAACTATATTTATCTCAACTACAATAAGCGAATTAATGACAAACTGCTTTTCACAACCTTTTTAAACTATAGAATTCATACAATAAGAAACGGTTCAAAAATTACATCGGTAAAAAGCTATTCAAGCTGGGGCGGTTTAGAATTAAAAGACTTGTATCATAATGTTCCCGCTTCCTGGTTAACTACTTATTACTACGAACAGTCGGAACAGTTTAGATCAGAGTTTAAGCTATTATACAATCAAAGCAAATATTTTTATTTGATCAGCGGCATCGAGCTACGTAACAGTCAATTGCAGGGTTATTATTTAACATCTGACTCTTCTCCGGTTCCAGAGAATGACGGAACATACCCTAACTCTCCTTCTCCTGGTGGTAACTTATATAACGTAAATGATATTGGTATTTATTCACAGGGAAGTTACCGTTCAAAAAAAGGATTTGGTTTTACTTTGGGCGCCCGGTTAGATTATAATGAAATAAGACACGGAGGTGGTTTAGGATATAATCTAAGTCCACGGTTTGTGATTGATTATGTAAAAAGGGGATGGGTATTTAAAACAATCATAAGCAAGGGTATCCAAAATGCTTCCAACTTTACAAAGTTTAATGATGTAAATATTGCTAACCCTTCACTCACCGCAGAATCAATTTATAATTACGAAATTTCTGCCAGCAATAAAATCTCCGATGTTTTTATTGCAGATATTGATTTTTACTACTCACATATAAAAGGTATAGTACGTGCTGTTACTGTGTCTCCTGGTCAATTTAAAAATCAAAATGTTAGTACGCTCAATATCAAAGGCATTCAAGCAAATTTATATTACAAGCCTGCAAATAAAAAGTGGGGAGCGACATTTAATTATTCCTATACCTATTCAATAGAAACGAGAGATATTGATGCAGTGACTAGTTTAAGTTCAAAAGAGGGTTCTATAGCTCCGCACAAAGCAAATGTTATTGTAAATTATATTTTTTTGAAAAATTTCAATATCAACCTGCGGGCAAATTATATAAACACTAAAACTATCGGGGCTGCTGGGAAATTTCAGAGATTTGATGGCTATATCATTGGAACCATAGCCTTAAGCACTTTAAACCTGGTTAAAGGTGCTGACATACAATTCATTTGTAATAACATTTTCAATAAATCCTATTACAGTCCTGGATTACAGGCTGCAGCTATTCGCTTTCCCGACAAAATTTTGCAGATGGGAAGAAATTTTGCCCTCAAGATTAATTACGAATTTTAATCAGCAAAAATTCGCAAAAATAACGCACATAATTATAAAAACAACCCACATAATTATGTAGTGCCAGTATGAAATTAATTACTTTAGTTTTGTAAAAATTGAATTGTGAAGGCTATTGAAGTATTGATATATGAAGATAACGACGACATGCGGGAAGCCCTTGCGCGGTTGATCGAAAGAACTCCTGAGTTTAGATTGTTGGCCGCATTTCCTGATTGTATGTCTGCAGAGGCACAGGTAAAAAAATTACTGCCTGATGTGATACTCATGGATGTTGATATGCCCGGTATCAACGGTATACAGGCAGTTAAGATCATTCGCCACTTTGATCTGGATGTGCAAATATTAATGCTTACAGTATTTGATACAAGTGAAAAAATTTTTGAAGCATTATGTGCAGGAGCATCCGGCTATCTTCTTAAAAAAGCTACTCCATCCAAAATTTCACCCCACGTGAAAAAGATATTCTATTTTGTCTTACACAAGGCCACAGTTACAAAATGATTGCCATGCAACTGCAGATAAGCATTGATACAGTACGATTTTATATAAAACAAATTTATATTAAACTCCAGGTAAACTCTGCGCCAGAAGCCATTGCTAAAGCGCTGCGCGAACATTTAGTTTAATCAAAAATATTTATTTTAATTTTTATCATCTGCAAAACATTGGTTTTACTAGGAAACTAAAATAGAAAAGTTCAATTAGCTAGCCAGACTTCAAGTTCGCAAAGCGACTTAACAGAAAACATGAAAATAAATAAATACAACTACTCTTTGCTTTTGCTAATGAGTTTTATTCTTCAAATTCACACAGTACCAGCACAACTAAAGCATAACTATAATGTTTTGTTTATTGCGGTAGACGATATGAATGATCGTATTGACTTTTTAGGTTCGCCTGAAGTAGAAGCGCCCAACATGCAAAGACTATTAAAGCATGGCATGTTATTTACCCACGCTTACACCCAATTTCCTCTCTGCAATCCTTCCCGTACCGCGGTTTTAACAGGCTGGCGACCTGATAAGACGGGAGTTTTTGACCTGGCCACACACCCTCGAAGTGTATTAAGTCCTGAGGTAAAATTTCTACCTGAATATTTTAAACAGTATGGGTACCGCATTGAGCGGTATGGAAAAATTATGCATAATAGTTTTGAGAATGATATTATGTGGGATTATGCTGAACCTCCCGAAATTAAAGAACGTTCTGATACATCTCTTGTGCCGCCAGGTTCTTGGTGGGTTACTAATGTTTTAAATGATTCTGTTTTATATGACGGAAAAAGGGCAAGCCATTTAGTACAACGATTGAAGCAGTCACAAATCCAACCTTTCTTTTATGCATTAGGTCTGGTCAGTACGCATGAATCCTTTACACCTCGTTTAAACTACTGGAATAGAATTGGAGATCCATTAATACAGGAACTATTACCGGAAGATGCAAATGGAACAACAGATGCCAGCTTTAAAGGAAACGGCTCTTCCAATATTGGTTTGCCATCCACACCTGCTAATGACCGCGATGACGTGCCTCCCATTGCCTTTTCCAACTTTTCTGAAACAATAAATAAACCTGATTCAGAATGGCGAAGAACCATTCATGCTTATGAGGGAGAAGTGTTTCAAATGGATGCACAATTAGGGCTGGTGCTTGATGAGATAGATAGGCAGCAACTTTGGAAAAATACAATTATAATTTTTTGGAGCGATCATGGTCAGCATTTGGGAGAGCATCTGGGTCTTTGGCGAAAGCAAACACTCTTTGAAGAATCATTGCATGTTCCACTTATTGTTTGCGCCCCGGGAAAACGCACCGGGATATGTTCAAAGTTTGTTGAATTGGAAGATATATATCCTACTTTATTAGAGTTAAGTAGTCTTCCACTCCTGTCAAATCTTCAAGGTTCTAGTTTTGTGCCTTTATTAGACGATCCGGATTTTAAATGGAAAAGGGCGGTATTTTCTCAACAGAAGCGAGTATTAAATGATTCTCTCATCCTCATGGGAAGAAGTATTCGAACTGAACAATACCGTTATACATCATGGGATACACTTGGTGAAGAACTATATGATCATTATTCGGATCCCCATGAATATACCAACCTTGCAGGTAATACGAACTACAAATCAATACTAGACTCAATGAGAAAAATTCTTGACGGGGGATGGGAAAAATCAAGTCCACCTCTATATGAACTGAAAACGTTTTACAAAGATTTAGACAAAGATGGTTATGGAAATTTTAATGATTCAATTCATGCATATGCAAAACCAATTGGATATGTTGCCGATCATTCGGATTGTAATGACAGCAATGCCAATATTTATCCCACACCACGATCATCATGCAACAGTTTATCATTGTATCCCAATCCATCAAACGGAAATATTACTGTCACGTATCACAGCAACGTAATTGGAAAAATTTCATTGATTATTTTTGATGCCAGAGGCAAATTAGTTTTTACTTCATCAGATGTGGTTGACACAAAAGGAAGCCTTGTAAAGAAATTGAATTTGTTTAATTTTCAATCAGGAGCATATTATCTTTCAATATACAATAGCGAAGAGGAAAGTCATGCAAGCTTCATTATTTTGAAATGACAAAGTGAAGTAAACAAAAGTTTTCAGTCATTTAAAAGAAACGCGATACCACTTTAAAGCTTTCACGGCTACAAAAAAATCAAGAAGTGCATGAATAATCCCTTATCAGAATCTTCCCATAGATTGCAGTAGACTATTTTATTCTTAGAGTAAAAACGACTCAGGCTTCATGTTTTTTTAAATAAAAAACCTGAAGGTTTTCTTTTAAAAAATAAAGGCATTAATTTTTTGTTCCTATTGCATTCAATTTACGCATTGAAATTTTATTTTTTTACTCTTTTAAAATTATCCACATATTCATGTAGTTGTTTTGACAGTTCTGAGTTTTTAATTTTACTTCATGAAAATGCAAAAATAACATTTGGAAATTTCGACTCCAGGATCATAAGTATTTCCCTCTCATTATAAAGTGTACAAAGAATACGATCTAAACGGCTTTTGTTTACAGAAAAAAATGCTTTAATAGCATGCCCTAAACCCTCCCTCCTTTTTATAAAAATTTCTTTATCATTTAGAAATCCTGCATAGCAACACGATAAGCAATTAGTTTTTGAATCCATAAATTTTATTTTTATTGCGTTCTTTTTACGCATTGAAACGATTCTTTTGCTCTTTTAAAAATCATTCCACATGTTCATGTAGTTGTTTTGCCTCTTAAGTGATATTAGTTTTACATAAGAATTTTTAAAGTAGTAGTACTCCATAGTCCTTTTGGTTATATACCCTAAGTCATCTGCTACTACAAATCCCCTCTAACAAATACTAAAACTGTTTTTGTATGAAAACAAGTAGTTACACCCTTGTAATTTTATTATTCTTAATTAGCAGAATAAATTTTGCACAAACCGGTTCATCAGATTTAACTTTTCCCGGAACAAACAGGACTAACCTTTGTTTAACAGTTACTGATCCCAATAATGATAAACTGCATGTGAAGTTTTTTGGAAGAAAAAAGAATGCTACAATCACTACCGCCGCTACTGCAACTAGTACCACTGGAAAATTTACAATTATTTTATTGCCTGACACACAATTTTATACTGCCGAACCTCAAGGCTTGAATGGTGGCAGCATTGCTATTTTTAAACGTCAAATAAAGTGGATCGTTAATAACAGAACACGCAGAAATATCGTTTATGTCGGGCAGTTAGGTGATTGCGTTGAACATGGAGATGAATACGAAGTGGAGTGGAAAAGAAGTGACACTGCAATGAAGCCCCTTGAAGACACGGCTCTTACCGGATTAGCTGAAGGTATTCCTTACGGTATTTGTGTAGGCAATCATGATCAATCACCTGCGGGAAGTGCAACAGGGACAACTACCTTTTTCAATAAATATTTTGGCAGTGCGCGTTTTAAGAGGCGCTCCTATTACGGCGGATATTTTGGTACTAATAATGATAATTCTTATGAACTATTTAGTGCAGGCAACATCGATTTTTTGGTTATCTCTTTTGAATATGATCCTTCTACCACAAACTTTACCAGAATTGGCGGCGCATTAGACTGGGGAGAAAATCTTATAAAAAATCACCCCAATCACAATGTAATTGTGTTAAGCCACTATGTTTTAAAAGCAGATGGATCATTTAGTGTTCAAGGTAGAAATATCTATCAAAGGTTTAAAGTCTACCCAAACTTTAAATTTATATCAGGTGCGCATGTTGTAGACAGTGCAGAGGCAATGAGAAAAGATACCTATAATGGCAATACTGTTTATACTGTTTTATCAAATTACCAGGGAAGAGAAAATGGAGGAAACGGACGATTGCGTATTTATGAATTTGATCCAGCAACTAATAATGTATCGGTTAAAACTTATTCACCTTACACAAGCACATATGAAACAGATTCCAACAGCCAGTTCAACATGAATATATCGCTTGTTACTAATTCTAATCTTATTGCTACTGACACGTTTCACTTAATAAGTGAATTGAATGATGTTTGGTCCGGTTCAAGTCCTTGTGTTTGGTGGAATTCTTTGGAAGTAAATGCAAATTATGAATGGTATGCAGAAGTGTATGACGGGAAGAATAAGATCACCGGTCCGATTTGGTCACTTGTAACTAGTCATTCATCAAGCATAAATAATAATGAATTGCATAAGCTTTCGATCGATGCCCCAAAAGACTCCTTTACTATATATCCTAATCCTAATAGTACAAACAAACTAACGCTCTACTTCACTAAAGAAATAAAAGGAAAAGCAAATCTGCAAATTTTCAGTACAACAGGCAATCTTCTTCTACAAAAAACCTTTACAAACATAAATAACCCATTAAGTATTGAGCATAATCTTCCGACAGGAAATTATATCGTTGTAATACAGACAGAAAGCGGCAGATTCGAAAGAAAGTTCGCGGTCATTAGATAAATTCTAAAGATTCGAAATTTTTATCTTTCATCATCCGGCGAGAAATCATTTTATAAAAAAATTTATTTCTAACACTGTTGTCTTTTTAGTACAGTGTATTCCATAACCCTAATTCTGTCCTCTTTGGTCATCTTCTTAGAGGTCTGATAAGCTTTCACTTCTTAAAAATACTTCCTAAAAATAATTTCATGAGAAAGAAAATAAATGTAGGTGGCGCCGCGGTGACTGATGCGTCTGTGTCCCGGATCGCCGCAGCGGCGAGTAAACTTCTTCGCAGGCGGCCCTGTTTCTGGGGGAACATTAAAGCAGCAGGTGAATGCTTCCAATTTCCGCGCCGACATTGATTCCTCTGCCATATGTTATTCATTGAAAGGGTGGCTGGGCGGATACTCCTCTCAAAATGACAATGCTAAGATAACTGCAACATTCTTTAGTAGTAGCCATACAGTTCTCGGTAGAGCCACGATTGGCCCCGTAATGGCATTGATCGAAGCAATGTTACAGGCATGGTAAAATGCTCGGTGACAGGAATTCTGCCTCCGGGTACACGCCGTGTTTTGATAACTATAACGATGGCAAGAGTAGCCGGCACAAACTGTGATGCCTATGCCGATGACCTCTCTTTAATCCTTATCAAATCCTGACCTCCATACACCCGAATAAGATTTGGCTGTGCACGAGCAAAATAAATGTTGATTAAGAAAAAATATCATTGCCGAAAAACTCTTCTCCAGGTCTTCTGAACTGCTATGCTAACAAGGAACTTTGCGGAAAAAATCACTCATCAGATTGACAACTATACGATCTGTGATTATTCGATTTTTAAAAGTTTTATTTCAATAAGAAAGCTCTAACTCTAATACCAAGTACTCGCAAACCACAAACATTCTCACCTTAAATACCCCACATGATTATGTAGTTGATTTACGCAGTTATTAAAATTATTTTTAGTGAGAATATAAATTATAACACCATGGCGACGCTGCTTAAATCCGACCTCAAAAGAGACAAAGGCAAAAAAAATTATGCCTTACAAGATCAACCGGTTCAACTTAATGCACCTCAATTTTTATTGCAGGAAGAACAATTGAAAGGTATAAAAAAACTTGGACAAAAAATTCGCATCTTAAAAAGGATATCCCCCTTTTTTATTGTTGCTGCATGTCTGCCGGTTTTATTCATGTATGCAGTAATTGAAAACATTCATCACATCTTGTTCCAGTTCTTTTTGTTTGTGTTTATAGAAGTAAATATTTTGACCATAGATTTTGCATTATGGAATTACCATGAAGGAAACAAAATATGGCGAATATGGATGATTGAGATGAGTGTAATTCTTTCCGCGTTGTACTTTATCATTTAACATATTACTCACCAATTTTTTTATCGCATTAATTGCAGAGGTTTTTTTAAAACCATCTTTCATAATCTTATTGACAAGATGGTAAGGAATAGTGCTTCCAAGGTTATAGACTAATAATACTATTGATATTGGTGATTGAATTTGATCTGATTTTTAATTCTTAAAACTTTCTGCTCATGAAAACGATTCTATTTACTCTCTCAATTTTTTCACACCAAAAAACGTTTTTTATGAAAACGAAAACCTTCACTCAAAAAAGATTAAGTTATTCTTTTGTCATTATTCTTCTTGTAGCATGTTCTTTCCTTCATGCGCAGATAGTGCAATCATAAACTCCTGGTTATAATGTTTTATTATTGTGGTTGATGACATGAATGATCGAGTTGGTTTCTTGGGCTGGCCGGAAGTAAAAACACCAAACATGAAAAGGCTTCTCTCGCGGCATGCTGTTACCCGAATGTATGTGCAATATGCTATTTGCAACCCTTCGCGAACCTCGTTTTTATGGGGTCCTGATCATACAACGGTATTCAATAACGATACTCGACCAAGTAATTTAATAAGTCCTGATGTGAAATATTTGCCAACCTATTTTAAGCAATTCGGTTACAATATGGAACGCTATGGGAAATTATGCATTCATCTTTTGAAATTATCCGTCATTTTGATACAGATGTGCATATATTAATACTTACAGTTTTTGATACAAATGAAAAAGTATTTAAAGCGTTATGTGCAGGTACCTCCGGTTATCTTTTAAAAAAACTATTCCCTCTAAAATTATTGACTCTATCGTTGATGTATTCAATGGTGGAGCACCATGTTAGCAGAAATTGCAAGAAAAGTGCTGACTCATCTCTCAAAACAGCCGTTAAAGAGTAGAGGACTTTATCATCTTACTGATCGCGAAAAAGATATTTTATTTTGTCTTACCCAAGAATATAGTTATAAAATGATAGCTACACAATTAGAGATAGTATTGATACGGCTCGTTTTTACATTAAGCAGATTTATTTAAAGCTCCACGGAAATTATGCGCCGAAAGCCGTTGCCAAAGCGCTTAGTGAACATATAATTTAAATACCTCCGCTTCCTCCCCACATAATCATGTAGTTGTTTTCCACTTTATGCGTATTTAATTTTACTTCATCATTTAGACTGAAGAATAGTTGCTTAATCAATTCTTCTATTTTCAACAATAAAACCTGGCCGTATTAAAACCTAAAAGTGATTTACAACTATTTTTTCTGCAAGTGAAGCAAAATAATCTGGATCATTTTACTATAAACAACAAACAACATTTCGTCACCCTTTAATAACTTAAATATGTCACCAATACAAACCTTCATTATTTTATTAGTTTCTGTTTGTACTTTTTATGGATTAATAATATGGTTTCTTCTTAAGGCGAGTGTTTACTTTCATAAGATGGATGAAAAATTGGGCAATACAGAAAGGGCAGAAAGAATTCCTTATAATGATGATACCATCGTCCCGGGAGAAAAGGGACAAACAACTACTTATGGTACGCATGTACCATTGATTCTCTATTGGCCAGATCATATAATGCCTGGAATTAAAACAAGTCAATTGGTAAATTTTACCGATTTTATGCCCACACTCGCAAATATAGCGGGTATACCAGTTCCCACAACTTACGGCAAACTTGACGGTAAAACATTTTATCCTATTTTAACCGGAAGTACCTCTTCTTTACGCAATTATATTTTTAATCATTTTCAGCCGGATATAACTTCAACCAGTAATAAACTTATAAGATATGTGCAAAACAGGAAATACAAATTATATGAAAATGGCAAGTTTTATAATATCATTTCTGATGTTGAAGAAATAACAGCGATACCTTCAGATCAATTGACTTCGCAGGAATTACAAACCAAAAACGATTTTACAGAGATTTTAAACAGGGTGCATAATTAGAAGTTTTATGGCGGATTAAACTTGTGAATTACGTATTTCTACGTACATGCATATTGCAGTAACTACGTGTTTTGCGTAACTATACCTGATTTTTAAATTGCGCTGATCCTCTCTTGTTTTCAGTGGCTTCGATTATAGAAATTTGTATGGTCAGTTAAACCAAGTTATTGCTTATAAAGATTTAAAAGCACCCCCAAATTCATGTTAACCTCGCATCAATATAAAATAAAAAAAGAGCTTAAGAGAAATCCGGTTTTGTCAGATCAATTATATGACCTTACTGATTTGCCTGAATTTCTATTACGAAAAAATCATTCAACTCATAAAAAAAATTCAACAAAGCACTGGGTAATCTTAAAAAGATTATCACCTTTTTTATTGGTTGCATTTTTGTTACCTGTTGCTGTTATTTATTTGTTTGCTACAGAGAGCATAAATAACAGACTGCTTTTATGTTTTTTATTGGTGTATTTGGAAATAAATATTCTTTTTAGTGATTTTGTTTTATGGAATTATTTTGAGGGTAAGAAAATATTGCGCATCTGGCTGATAGAAACATTCTTTGTTTTTATTGCTGTTTATTTTGTTTTGTAAAACCTTATTTAAAATAGTTTTAATCCTAATTCCACGTATTACTTCAATAGTAAGCTCTAAACCTACCTGCTCTTCATAAGCAGTTACATTTCTGTAGCTGCTTTATTGTTTAGACAATGGTTGATTTGTTGAATGGCTGATAAGTTGAACAACTCATAATCAATCTATCAACTTAGTCAACTTATCAACTTTATTTTGTTACTATTACCTTCCGCACTTCACCAGTTGCATTGTTCTTTAAATAATACATGCCCGCAGGGAGATTTGAAATATTTATCTCGCCTCTGCCGTCAATAGTCTTCGTAAGTAAAATTTGACCAGATTGATTGGTTAATGAAATGATTGCTTTACTGCTGGTTTGTATATGTAATATATCTTTTACAGGATTTATGAAGACATAGCTGCAATTGCTTTGCCGGCAATCCATCCGCTTGTCCATGCATGTTGAAAATTAAAGCCGCCTGTAATACCATCAATATCCATTACTTCTCCTGCAAAAAATAAATAAGGAATAATTTTACTTTGCATGGTATTGGCGTCTATCTCATTTAATTTAATACCACCGCAGGTTACAAATTCTTCCTTAAATGTTGTTTTACCTTTTACTTGAAATGTGTGTGCAGTAAGGGTTTTGACGAGTTTATTTTGCAACATGGCAGGAAGATCGGCCCAGTGTAAATTATGATCTATGGCATTTATTTCAAGAAAATATAACCATAACCGGTTTGGCAGGCCAAAAGGATTTTTATTGCTCATTTTTTGTGCAGCAAATTGATTTCGTAAAGAAGGCCATGCATCTCTTAAACTATTTTCATTAAAAGAAGGAAGCCAGTTAATAAGCACAGTAAAATTATAATACAATGATGCAAGTTCTCTTGCGCCCCAGGCAGATAATTTCAATACAGCAGGACCGCTTAAACCCCAGTGGGTAATGAGCACGGGTCCTGTTTCAGCAAGTTTTGTTGATTGAATTTTTACAATAGCTTTTTCAACACTTACACCCATCAATGATGTGATAGCATCGTTTGGAATATTAAATGTAAACAAAGAAGCAACCGGTTCTTCAATGGTGTGACCCGTCTGTTTCAGCCATTCAAATTGAGAAGATTTTGGATAACCGCCGCAGGAAATACAAATAAAATCCGAATCAAGAAATTCCCCGCCTGAACTATTTAGTCGGGCAGAGGTATCCGAAAAATATAATCTAAATCGTTTGTCCCCGTTTCGGATTTCAATATCCGGATTTTGAATTTCAATTCTTTCAGCATTTCTATTCATCAAAATTTCAACATGATATTTGTTTGCTTCTTTTACTAAGCAATCAATAATGGTTTGAGAGTTATCAGTCACAGGAAACATTCTGCCGTCACTTTCTGTTTTTAGCTGTACTCCTCTTTCTTCAAACCATTGAATTGTGTGGTTTGTATTGAACCAATGAAAGCATTTTTTTAAAAAAATTTTTCCTCTCGGATAACGTTTAATTAATTCAGGTATTTCAAAACAGGCGTGTGTAACATTGCATCTTCCGCCACCGCTTACTTTTACTTTTGATAAAAGTTTATTTGTTTTTTCAACAATAATAACTTTTAAAGAGGGATTCATTCGTGCTGCATTCACTGCACAAAAAAAAGCCGCAGCGCCCCCGCCAATTACAACGAGCGTAAAATTCTTTAAGGGAATCGCATTCTTCAATTGAGAAAATTATTTGAGTAATTAAATACACTTATCAAATTTCCCGGTAAATTTTTTCAAGAAGCTTAATGTTGTTTCTTATATCGTGTTTTTGAATAACAAAATTTTTGCCGGCTGCGGCAATTTGTTTTGCTTTTTCTTTATCAGTTAAAAGAAGAGAAATAATTTCAGCATACTCTTCACGAGTAAGACATGAAAAACCATTGTCATTGTTGTTAATCACATCATTATTGCCATCACATTTGCTTACAACGCATGGCACACCTTCATACATTGCTTCCAGTAATGCATAAGGCAAGCCCTCAAACACAGATGGTAAAACAAACACATCGATCTGGTGCAAAAAATTTAAGGCAACAATATGATCACCCATATCAATGAGATGAAAATTATTTTCAATACTGTATTTCTTTATTCTTTCCTCCACATCTTTTCTTAAATGATCATGATACCCGGCTCCGAGAAAATAAAAGTGTGCATCAGAAAATTTGCTGATTACATCGGCAGCAATATCTACAAACAACAATGGATTTTTCTGATAGGTTAATCTTGCGACAGTTCCCACTTTCATTTTTCCAGGCAAAGGACCAAGCTTATCAGGAACTTTTGCAGGCGGCTCACAAATGGTGAGTGAATTGGGAATTATATAAATATCTTCTTCTTTTATACCTATTTCATAAATACACCTGTTAGCCTCCGAATGAGAAATCGCCAGAACCCTGTATGTAAATCTTTTACCGATTAGTTCCAGCATAAAAAATATCATTCTCTTAAAACCTGTAAAAGACAAATAAGAAACACCATGTGGTGTAAATAATGATTTGCATCTTTTTGTTTTGGCCGCTATTCTTCCCACAAAACTTGCTTTGGAACTGTGCAGGTGTACGAGTTTTGGTTTTTCTTTTTTTATTAATCCCCTTATCCGAAAGATGGATCCTATATCACCAGCAAGATTTATCCCTCTTGACATATGCAAAACATAATGTTTTACATTATTATCCCCACAAAATTTTTGTAAAGTATCTTTTTCAGGTGAAGCAATTATGATCTCGTATTTTTCTTTGTCAATATTTTGAACAACCTGTCTTAAATAAGTTTCAACACCACCAAATGCCTGTGTTATATGTAAAACTTTTATTTTTTCCATGCGCAGGTTTAGTTGCTTTTTGTTATACAGGTAAGTTTGACTGTTCAAGTGTTTAAAAGTTTGTTCCAAAGGTCAAATGACTCCTTTGGAGAAGCCCTTCGGGAAATGTTGAACTTTTGAACAATCAAACTTTTGAACATTCAAAACTGCTTAATAAACTTACGAACATACAAGTAACCTATGAAGTTTCGGGGCACACACAACGGAAGATAATTAAAGTTGTACTGCCGGTTACAAAAAAATCACTCAAAAATATGTTATCGTAATTATATCAGCGAATACCAATGCCATAATAAGTAAAACCTTTTTCTTTCATCTCTTCAGGGTTATAAATATTGCGGCCATCAAAGATTACATTCCCCTTCATATTTTTCAGTATTGTTTCCCAATCGGGCAATCTGAATTCCGGCCATTCTGTAACGAGTATAATTGCATCAGCATCCTCTGTTGCTTTAATAGCATCTTCACATAAAGTAACAGTGCCATTAAGAATATGTTTTGCTTCATGTAAAGAAGCAGGATCATAAGCCTGCACTTTTGCACCTGCCTGCAGCAGTGCATCAATTACGGTAAGAGATGGTGCTTCACGCATGTCATCTGTTTTTGGTTTGAATGCAAGGCCCCACACACAAAAAGTTTTTCCGTTTATATTACCATTGTAATGTTTAAATATTTTTTGTATAACAATTTTCTTTTGATCGTCATTCACTGCATCTACTGCACTAAGTATGCGAAGCCGGTAATTGTTTTGTTCACCCGTTTTAATAAGTGCCTTTACATCTTTCGGAAAACATGAACCACCATATCCAATTCCCGGATAAATAAATCTTGCACCAATTCGCGGATCGGAACCGATTCCTTTTCTTACTTCATTTACATTAGCGCCTACAAGATCGCAAAGGTTGGCTATATCATTCATGAAAGAAATTTTGGTTGCAAGCATTGCGTTGGCGGCATACTTCGTCATTTCTGCTGAAGGAATATCCATGAATAAAATAGGATGGCCATTTAATACAAAAGGATCATATAAAGTATGCAATAAAGTTTTTGCACGCTTACTTTCTACGCCTATTACAATACGGTCGGGTTTAAGAAAATCATCAACAGCCGCACCCTCTTTCAGAAATTCGGGATTAGATGCCACATCAAACTCAATATCAGCGTTTCTTTCCTTTAAAGCTTTTGCAATTGTTTCTTTTACTTTTGCTGCGGTACCTACAGGAACGGTACTCTTTGTAACCACTACAAGATATCCATTCATATACTTGCCAACAGTTTCTGCAACTTGCAGCACATACTGAAGATCAGCACTGCCATCTTCGCCGGGAGGCGTACCGACTGCAATAAACACAACTCGTGCATCAACAATGGCTTCATCCAGCTTAGTGCTAAAACGCAAGCGACCCTTTTTAAAATTGCGCTCGACAATTTCATCAAGACCAGGTTCATAAATAGGTAATATGCCTTTTTGCAGATTCTCTATTTTTAGAACATTTACATCAACACATATAACTTCTGTTCCTACTTCTGCCAGACATGCACCTGTTACAAGGCCTACATAACCAGTACCAACAACAACAATTTTCATAAAGAATATAGGTTTTATACTTTGCAGCGATAATTTCTACATATGAAAGATGCGCATTTACGCGACCATTTTTAATTCAACATATTCTATTTAAAATTTAGTGTGCAAACATACGGTCTTCAGAAATAATCCCGTAAAGCCCTTCAGTTATTAATGGTATTAAACCATTTTTCTGAGAACCTTGTTCCAATTAATGCATCCAGCTCTTTTACATCTTCCATAAAATATGGTCTTAATCTTTTTTTTATTTGCTCCACAGTTTCTTCATTCCCCGGTAGTAGCTGCCCTGTTTTCTCTTTACCGGTATTCATTTCAAACAATTTTTTTTTAATCATTTTTCTTTTTCCGACAGGAAGAAAAGGATCAAGAAAATTTTTCACTATCCATTTTCGAACCTTGCCCTGTTTTATAATGCGCTCCTGCAAAAATTGATTTTTTACTGAGCCAGTAACATTTTTAGCTGTTAAATCAGGCTGAAAGGCAGTATCAATATTGAGGAAAGAGAATATCTGTTTCAGAAGTGAAGATGGATTTGCTGACAGATCATTATAATCCAATATCAGTAATTGTTCTTTAGAAAAATATTGCAGGCAATTTTTTATTTGTTTCGCGTAAAAGCCATGCTCAATATAAGTAAAGTCGCCGTTGTCTTTGGTAAATTCAGTTACCTCTTTGGGCTGGTAAAGAAGCGCTTCTTCCATCGGTCTTGTTTCGCGCAACATTTTTTTAAAATAAGCATAAGAGGAAATGGCTCTGTCAACCGGGTTTCTTAAAATAAGAATCAACTTTGCTTTTGGCTTAAATTGAGCAATGCTTTCCAATAATTGAGGATAAAATATATAATTAACCGCAGACTGCAGAATTACAGGTTGATTTTTATAGGATGCAGGTTCTTTCATTAATCTTTGCTCTATTTCATCCATTGATTTGAACCTTGCAAACAGATGCACATCTTTCAGTGATTCGTAACAATAAATTTGCGGATGCTGGCTTAACCAATCATCCAATGTTGTGGTACCGGCCTTTTGAACACCTATAATAAATGTGTTGGGTAAAACAGGGTGATTCATTAATTGTAATTTTTGCACTTCATATTTTATAAACCGAGAAGTGGGAACAAAGGTTGCCTAAGCACGTTCAACAACAAACCAGGGATTTAAAAGATTCTCTTTGTTGTATTTTAATTCATCATTGCTTTCGTAGTTATATACTTTGCAACCTGCAAATTTAGCTATAGCATGACCTGCGGCAGTATCCCACTCCATAGTGGGCGCCAGCCGGGGATAAACCTGCGCTTTGCCTTCTGCCACAAGACAAAGTTTTAATGAACTACCGGCACTTATTAAATTTACATTACCGTGTATTTTTTTTCTTTCTTCGATAAATGCTTCTGTTTCGGGTGATGAGTGAGAACGGCTCGCCACAATTGTATACATTTTAGGCTCAACTGCCAAAGGTAATTTTACTGCATCGTTTATCATTTCAGCAATTGCTTTACCATTGTTATTTGTATTAAACGAAAAACTACCCCTTTCTTCAGAAGCAACATACACTACACCCGTAACAGGTACATATACAACGCCCATAACAGGTGTTCCATTTTTAATCAAAGCAATATTTACTGTAAACTCACCATTCTTCTTAATAAATTCTTTTGTGCCGTCTAAAGGATCTACCAGCCAAAACTCATTCCATTTTTTTCTTTCTTCATAAGGCATTTGCTTTCCCTCTTCACTTAAAATTGGGATGCCGGTTTGCTGAAGAATATTTTTTATTGTATGATGGGCCCGTCGGTCAGCTTCTGTAAGGGGAGAACTATCTGATTTTGTTTCTACTGTAAAATCATGCTGATACACTTCTAAAATTTTTTTCCCTGCTTCTATCGCAGCTTCAACAGATACATTAATAAGATTGTGCATTGAGAATATAAGTATTAAAATAATGAAGTCGGCAAGATAATTTTTTATGCCTTAATAACCATAAAAACAGATTATTATTTTACAGCGTTTTATAGAAGGACATTATAAGTAACTTAAAATTTTTATTTTGTTTCCGTGCACAGAAAAACAGATGATGCTGCTGTTCCGTATCAGGAGGACTCTTGTACACCTATCTTTAATTGGCGGCGTATTTCATTAATAATTCTGCCCGGCAATTTTTAAAGTTATTAAGTTATTGAATAATTAAATCATTAACAGATGAAAGTCATTAGTGAGTAAGTGAGTAATTAAACAATTAAATGGTCAATCAGCTTGTGCAGTATAACCTTCTGTCGTTTGAGGAAGTGAAAGTGGCATAGAATTATCATTTGGCAGATGGTGGATTTTATAGCCAGCAGAGTAAGTATGATATAGTTTGTTGTATTTAGCTGCACACGTCTCCATACTAAACTCTTTATGATATAACTCCTTGGCATTATTACTAAGTTCTTTCAAATGTTCTGGTGTTGTTTTTAACCATGCTTTTAATGCGTTATAAAAGCTCTCACAGTTTACTCCTTCAGATAAAAAACCAATATCCTCAGTTACGATATTTACCAAACCACCTACCGGGGTGCAAACCGGCACAACGCCTGCTGAGAGAGCCTCGAGTAAGCTTATTGGCAGCCCTTCAAAAATAGAAGATAATGAAAATGCGTCTGCATTCAACAGGTAATCAGATACATTTTTTACCTTTCCTAAAAAATGCACATTATTTGGCTTTTGGGCTATCAAACTGTTGTATAATTTTTTATCTTCTCCAACACAATCACCTAATATTATAGCAATCACATTTTCACCTTCCTGTTCATATATTCTCATACAGTCAATCAATAGCTGTTGATTTTTTTGCTTGCTTATCCTTGCTACATTGATAATTACTTTTGTAGCATCATTCTTTTTCAATCGCTGAATAGCGGTTTTAACTTCTTCAAATGCAGGGCTTCGTTTCACTTCATAAGACCCATTATTGATCTGAATTATATTACAGTTTGCATATTCATCCAAAGCGCTTTTATGTACTTCATCAGAGATGCTTACCGGTTGAATAATACCTTCTCTGAAAAAATATTTAAAAGCCATACGACCATGCCTGGGAGCATCATGCTTTGCAAGATTATGAAGCGTATGAATCTTATTAAAAACATTATCTTTTATAAGCAAATAAGCCAGGAAACAATAATAACCGCTGTGCAGATGTGTATGAACCACATCAGGTTTCAACTTCTTTAGTAATTTGTAAATACGTAAAAATATTCTTGGATCAGTGCCTTTGCGCTTGCCAAGTGTTACAAACTGTACTTTTTTATCAAGCATGTCAACAGGTAAATGCATGTTAGGATTATAGTGATACATAGATACCAGCGTGACATCATAATCAGGATATTTGGCCAATTCATTGCATAATTGCAGGCAAAAAACTTGTGCACCGCCCCATCCTAATGCTGGCAACATTTGCACAATCCTGAATTTTTTCTTTTCCATAATGTCAATTAGTTTTGTTTGTTTTAGCAGCAATTATAGCGGGGAACATTATTTTTTAAAGTAGGATCCTTATTTAGGTATTTCTAAAATTTTTTTCTAACTGTTAAGCTCTCCTTGTTATAAAATTACTTCATAACAATTACATTCGTTATTTTTTTAAAATAATAAATCGGCATTGAACAACAGGCTGCGGGAGATCAATTTTTTTTTCCAACAAATTCTCAAAACACAATTAAAAAATATTATTGTTTTCATTTAATTTTTTTACAACGGATCTGAACCATACCTTAATAGGTGCTTACAAAACTGCTGAAGGACGTAACAATTTAACTTTCAAACACTCAAATTTTATTCAAAACGCCTCCTATTAAGTAGGCAAATTTGTCATTATAAAACTGGTCTTTCCAGCCTTCATCATACTGGATAGGTTTTTTCGCGAATCTGCCGGGAGTACCTCCAATCGTATGATCTTCTATAAGCTCCATGTATTCCGGTGTTGCAAAAGGTTTAATGGCAAAAGCTTCAAATATTTTTTGAAGCTCTTCATGCGTATTTTGTGCCAGTGCTTCATAATCTAACATCAGTATATCAGAAGGTTTCACCATTGTAGAAACAGTATAACAAAGCCTCCTGTAATAAAACACATCGAGGATAAGTTTAAGTTTTGACTTCTTTTTCATTTTATTCAAATCCTTCCATTTACTTTTTGAAGTAACGATAGCCCTTATATCTCTCCGTAGCCAGATTATCTTAATATTGAAGTCTTTTATTTTTTTGTAAACTGCAAGCGCTTGTAACGGTTTTTTTGAAGAGTCAACAATAATTTTTTTCCCTGAGTGTTCATGTACCAATTTGTATAATTCATTCAGCGTTCTTATTACCTTCTTATTATTGTTTGAATTAATTATTTTCAAAAATCTTTTTTTAAACAAAAAAGGGAGACCTGCATTTAATGCTAAAGCTTTTGATTTGAAATTCCAGTTAATACTGGTAAAAAAATTTTCAGAATTCTTCTCAAAAGTCTGTTTGACAATGGATGACCAGAAAATACATTCATCAAATGGTTTACCACAGGAGCAAGTCCAATTCCATTTCTCACCAGGTCCATTTTTCAGCAAATGCCCTCTTAACATTGCGAGTTCACCTACGGAAAAACATTCCTCTGATTTAGATAAAATATTTTCAAGTAAGGTAGAACCCGATCTGTTGTCGGACATTATATAAATTATTTCGGGCTTGTTATTCATGTTTGTGTAAAAATTGATTTTGCTGATTTTGCTTTATGCACTATGATGTTTTATGAAAATAAATCATTTTGATTTGTTTGAGGTCAGGTCATTTACTACAGTCCGTTTTGACGAATAAAGTTCCTTTGGTATAAGAGTACAATGAGCTACTATTGCCCGGTTCAAAAAGAATTATTTAATGAACGGTACTGCTTTGATACAGCTTATCATATTTTGCGGCACAACTTTTTATACTGAATTCTTTTTGATATAAACATTTGCCATTTGCTTTAAGCCTTTCAATAGTAGCAGCATCCGGGCAAGCCCTCATATAAAGATGAAAGAAGAAAAGCATCTGCATTCAGCAAATAATCTCCTACATTATCTACCCTACCTACGAAATGAACGTTGCCGGGTTTATTTTGAACAAGTTGATCATACAGCTCTTTATCCTCAGGGATATAACCTCCTACAATCAATGCAATTGCATTTTCGCTTTCTGCTTCAAGAATCTTCATTGTGTCAATGATCAATTGCTGATTTTTTACTTTATCAATTCTTGCTACGTTTATAAACACTTTTGTTTCCCTGTTTTTTTTAAAACTGTTTATAGTATCTGTAACTGATTGAAATTTTGGAGATGGCTGCACTGCAACAGAACCATTATGAATTAAAGTCTTAATACACTCACCATATTCTTTAACTGCTCCTTTAAAAACCTCTTCAGAGATACTTACAGGATGAATAATGTCTCTCTGAAAAAAATATTTATAAATCAATCTTCCAAGCCATGGGGCATCCTTTGTAACAAGTGAATGAAAGGTATGTATTTTGCGCATTGAAGGATTGTTCATCATCAAATATGCCCATGTAGCATAATAACCAGAATGCAAATGAGTATGCGCAACATTTGGTTTTATTTCCTGCAACAGCTTGTACACACTCTTAAAAATCCTTATATCAAAACCTTTTTTCTTACCTAATGTAACAAACCTAACCCGCTTGTCAATTAAATCAGTTGACATGTGATTTGACTGATGATCATACAAGGATACCAATGTAACCTCATAATCGGGATACGTTGCTAACTCATTACAAAGCTGGATACAAAATACCTGTGCTCCTCCCCAACCTAAAGCAGGCACCATCTGTACAATTTTAAACATTGATCTTTTATACGATTTACAAAAATTAAAAATATAATTCTCCTATTATTTTCTTCTTTTAATCTGCGCATCAACTACAGTAAGCCCATCAGTATATGAATAAGTGTGCACTGCGCTAACCTTTTTATTCCACTCAGGAAAAATGGTTTTTATTTTTCTTTCCTTATATTCTGTTTCATTTATCGTTATTATTTCATTGATATTGGTTGCATAGCCATAGGTGCAGGAGCAATCCTGTGATGGTCTGTATAATTTTTCATTATGGCTGAAAATTCGCCCTGCAGGTCTTGCCTGTCTAACATCGGAGATAACAGGATTTTTAGGATGTGGTTTCCAATTTATACTTAAAAGCTCATCAGAGTGAAACAAGAAAAGTTCGTCCCAGGCGGAAGCACCTTTATTTTCTTTGATATTGACAAACAACCAAAATTTATTTTTATAATAATGTATCGTAGCATCAACAGCATGAAGATCTTCCATCAGGTTCATTTGAAATTTCCACTTATCAGGAAAAGATATACACTTATATATTTCAATGGTTCTGTTTCCACTCGTTTCAGGTACCATGAAAATATCTGTTCCCGCATTAAAAACAAAAGGATAGGATAAATGATATGGTTTGTCAAGAACGATTTGCGGAGCAGATAGTTTACCTGTTTTATCTAACTCTGCTACAGATATATGCGCTTTCTTTTTTTTGAAAAGATACTCCTCAAAAAATATAAAATATTTTTTATTAAAGTTAAACACGCAGGGATCAGCCCAGAATTTATCTTTTGAAGGGATCAATTCCTTATAATCTGCAATTGACAATGGAAGTTCACCCTTTTTATTAAAGTATAGCAAAACCCATTGCTCCATGTTGAATAAATGCCATACTTTCTTTTTCCCCCATTTATAGCAATGCTTCATTAAAAAGGATATAAACCTTGAATTGATAAGCATTTTGTATGAAGGTTTACCTGAAGTGACGATTTGCTTTTCTTTTATTTTTTCAAAACAATTGCCATTTGTTTCATAAAGCTCTTTCAATTTTCTTGGTATAAAAGATACTGCCTTCCAACAAGCTATATTCTGATTTTTATTAATTGAGGTATTGGTTGAGGAAAATGATTCATATAAAATATAACCTTCTTCACATTTTTCTGATAACAACCTGAGCGATACAGCAGTTTCACAACATCCCTGCATTACCTCACGAACACCGGCAAGAGAAGTTTTATGATTTATTAAATTTTCTCCAAATTCCCATACACCAAATTTTGGCATTGTTAAGACACATCCCTTCAAATTTTGAAAACCAAATTTTATACACACATCCAATTGATAAGCATCAGTAAGATGCAGATCATTTTCCTGTATCCAATCAAAGTTGCCTTCCTCAACCGGCTGTATATTCAAAACTGGAACATTAATAATTAAATCAGAAATATTCTTTTGGGAAAAAGCATTTGGGTTTAGTTTGACATATTTATTTTCAAGCTTCCGGTATAAGTTATAAGCTAAAAAATTAAAATTGTCACCAGGTTTTTTTTGTTGTCTTTTTACAGGGAGCTCCATTTGCTTTTTTACAACAAGGGAGATCATTGCATAGTCACTTTCTCTGATTCTTTTTATTGTTTCATGAATCCAGGCAGGAACAAAAAAACTATCTATCAATAGTCCCACTTTAATTCTATCTAATGACATAATCGTTTATTATTAATATGGCACGGCTGTTATAGTTATCAAACGCGAACGTGCACGTCAGCAAACCATTGGCCGCACCATATCACTCGCACCGGTGCTTACACAAGTGCAGGACACGATCGCCATGGTATTTCTTGCGACAGGATTAATGGCATTCAATCTATGACTCATCTTATTGTTGATAATAGCCATTGTGCCTGCCTTTCTCGCTGAATCTTATTTCAATGATCACAGTTATGCACTCACGGATCACAGTTATGCACTCACGCTGACAAACACCGAAGCGCCATGAACTTGATTATATGCGTTACCTTGGCGTAAGTGATTAAACCGCAAAAAAAGTAAAGATATTTAACCTCTCGGGTTTTCTCATCAACCATTTTAAAACACTTAGCAATAAATTTTATACCGATAATAAAAAGCTGTCCACCAAACAGGCAGCATGGGGCACTTTCTTTGCTCTGCTTGGCAGTGTAAGTTTCTTCGCATACACTGCTCCTATATTATTGCAATAAATAAAATAAATCTTTCAACACCATTTCTATTGTAGGATTTGAAGAAATATCTATCGGCAGGTTGTACAAGGATATTGTAATGAGTAAACTTGGCGTGTAAAAATGCGAATCACCTGAAGCAAGTGTGTCACACTGCAAAAAGCTAAACACAATATTTTGCACCAGCTTTACGTTTTTTATTTTGCACACCCGCACTCAGATAAGGGGGATAAATTGCTAAAATAATTTGTCAACCGCTTCTTAATTTGCAACTTGAATCAGCACAAATTTTTATTATTCTCTGAAGGCTATACTATGAAGACAATAACTTATTCTTTATCACTCATCTTAATATTTTGTTTCGTGGTATTAACTGCCCCTGCACAAAATAAAAGGTATTTATTGCTGGAGTATATAAAACTAAAGCCGGGTATTACGGATAGTTCATCTGTTATTGAAAACACGCGTAAAAGACTACAACTACAAAAAGAAAAAGATCACTCCGTTCTTCAAAGCAATTTGTGGGAGGACGTTAACCCTGGTAATGAAAAATATCAATATGTGGTTGCCACAGTTTTTAAGAATTTCAACGATTACCTGGCAGAATATAAAAACAGGGATTCAAACATGTTCTTTAGTGTAAGCAAAGACAGATTTGACAGCGTCACTACAAAAAAAAGTGACTCATTTGAAGTTGTATATGCCACTATATTTGAAATTCTTGCCGAAGCGGGTGCTGCAAAACTGCCACAATTTTTACTAAGTACGGATATAAAGGCTACGTCCGGAAAAGAGATGGATTATGAATCGCTGGAACTGACGGACTGGCTTCCCATTCATGAAGACCTTATCAAAAAAGGTTACGAAAGCGCCTTTAATTTTAACAAGCTTATTTTTCCTGAAGGAGTTAGTTCATCCTATAATTATTGTACTCTCCTTTTTTTTGATGATGAAGCGATGTTTAATAAACAAGATGATATAGACTATGAACCCTACATGAGGGCAAACCAGGGTGCTTTTATCAATTCCGGCAGATTACGTACAGAAGTGCATTCAGAACTATTAAAACTCGTCACTGTTTTAGAAAAGGGTGCAGAGTAATCGAACTTGCGTATCTCCTTTCACAAGGTCATGTTTTACCAACAGTAAACAGAGAATATAAATGAGAAAAATTATCCTGGACTTAGCAGTGGTACTTGGTGGTTACATAGAAGGTACGAACGGAGAGATTGATTGGCGTGTTAGTGACGAAGAAACAGATTTTGATGATATTCGTTCTAACATTCTTGCTGACACAGATATTATTTTTTATGGAAGAGTAAGCTATGAAAAGTGGGGCAACTATCAGCCTGGTAAAATGCAAGTGAAAAACTTAAGAAAGCTTATGACTTACTGCACAGTAAAACAAAGTGTGTTTTTTCAACAAAGCGCAATAAATGATGCTATTTTGTTAAACAAAAAATATGCAAACTCAATCAACCAAAACATCACAAACATTTTTAGTGATAGGAACCATAATGGGATGGATTGCAGTAGTATCTCAATTTTATCTTATTATCGTTAACAGAGTTGCATCAGTGCCTGAAACTATCCTCAGGTTTTTTAGTTTTTTTCCCATCCTTACCAATACACTTGTTGCTTTATGTTTTACTTTTCTTTTGCTAAGACCTGCATCCAATTGGGGCAGGTTTTTCTCAAATCCAAAAACATTGACAGCTATTACAGTTTATATCAGCATGGTAGGAATTGTGTACAATATAATCTTACGTTCTTTATGGGACCCTAAAGGATTACAGTTGATTGTTGATGATTGCTTCATTCAGTTATTCCCCTGTTTTTTATTTTGTACTGGTTGATATTTGTCCCTAAGGCTGAATTGCATTGGAAAAATGTTTTTCCCTGGTTGATATATCCCTTTGTTTATCTCGTCTTCATTTTATTTCGTGGAGCATTCTCCGGTTTTTATCCTTATCCATTTATCAATGTAAATAGTCTTGGATATAATAAAGTGTTCTTAAACAGTGGTAGATTTTTGATTATTTTTTTGACGCTATCACTAATGTTTGTGGTTATCGGAAAAATAATAAGCAGAAACCACGACTTTAAAATTAATTAGAAAAAAATAAAGAATTTTGCGGCTATGCATGCCGATATTTATACATTATATGAATCGGATTTTTATCGTATTCTTGACTTTAAATGTAAGTGCAAAGATTGCCAAACATCCAAACCGGAATACAGTGAAAGCTTTTGTATAAGTTTTGTTCGAAAAGGAAATTTTCTTTTTAATGTTTTCCGTCATTCACTCGATTCATACAATGGATGTGTGCTCATCACTAAACCCGGATATGAACGTACAGTTACGCATACGCAGGCAGTGCCTGACGAATGTACCATTTTTGATTTCAAAAATGATTTTTACAACGAGCTGTCTCAGCATTACAGTAACACAAAATTTTTTAGTGACAATGATTTACATTCTACTTTAATTCAAACAGACATGGAGACAGAGTTTCTTCACTTTTTTATTTTGCAATTAGTGAAGAATCGTTCTGGAAGCAAGTTGCAGCTTGATAATCTTATTATGGAAGTCATTAATAAAGTGCTCAGTTCTGTTACAGATTATGAACCGAATTCTAAAATTCATACGCGGCTAAAGAAGAATCATCTTATTACTATTGAAAGAGCTAAAGAGTATATTACCGAAAATTTCACCAATGATATTTCATTAATGGAAATTGCTGCATATTGTCATGTTAGTCCTTTTCATTTCAGCCGCATATTTAAAACTTTTACTTCCTTTTCTCCATACCAGTTTCTGCAATCCATGCGTTTAAAAAATGCAGAGATTCTTATGTGTAATACTGCTATGTCTGTTGCAGATGTTGCTTTTTCTTCCGGCTTTAACAGTATTGAATATTTTACTTCAGCATTTCATCAGAGGTACAAATGTCCTCCCGCTAAATTCAGAGCAGAAAAAAATACAGAAGGTGTCAAGTGAATGAAAATTCTTAGTCTTGATTTTTTCCACATTCTTTCTTACTGTTATAATAGCTCGCTAATATCTATTTTTTCTAATAAAATTTTGGCGTTAACAAATTCTATTTCAAAATGTTTAAACAAAAACAATTTGCCCCAAAATAGTTATTAAAAAATTCAGCGATTGTGCAGATACAACCGAAGGCTGCTTGCTGAAAGTTGTGTCTTCACAAATCTTTTAACAACAGGCGTTTATTTATTATCGGAAATTCCGGGCTAAAATTTACTTTTGTCGCCCTTAAAGAAAATAAACCTTCATTTATGAGACTTACTTATTATGGTCATTCCTGTTTTGCAGTGGAAGTAGAGGGAAAAACAATATTGTTTGATCCTTGGATTATGCAAAATCCATTGGCAAAAAATATTGATATAAACAGCATTTCTCCCGATTATATTTTTTTATCGCATGGGCATGGTGACCATGTTGCTGATGCATTAAGCATAGCTAAAAGAACGAATGCCACCTGTGTTGCGCCTGCTGAAATTTCATACTGGCTGGAGCGGGAAAATGTGGAAAAAGTGCATGGGATGAATCACGGCGGTCCCATTAAATTTGAGTTTGGAAAAATAAGAGGTGTAAATGCTGTACATTCCTCTTCATTGCCGGATGGAAGTTATGCAGGTAACCCGATGGGTTTTGTTTTCACAACGGAGAAAGCCAATTTTTATTATAGCGGGGACACTGCATTAACACTGGATATGCGACTTATTCCACAATGGGCAAAACTTGATTTTGCAGTATTACCTATTGGTGGCAACTTTACCATGGATGTTGCAGATGCTATCCGCGCTGCTGATTTTGTACAGTGCAATAAAATAGTTGGTGTTCATTATAATACATTCCCGCCTATTGTTATTGATAAAGAAAAAGCAATAAAAGATTTTAAAGCAGCAGGCAAAACGTTACTGTTGCCGGAGATTGGAGAAACAATAAATGTTTAAAGTTGAAGGTTTAGGTTCAAGGTGTTTTAGGTTTGTGTTTTAGGTTTTATATTGAAAGGTTAAATTGACCATTCACGATTAATGACTCAGGATTGACCATTCACGATTCACGATTACATAAAAATTTATATCATAAAAATTACATGGCAAGAATAATTGGTGTGGCAAATCAAAAAGGAGGCGTAGGAAAGACCACTACGGCCATAAACCTTGCTGCAAGTTTAGCAGTACTGGAATTTAAAACATTATTGGTGGATGCAGACCCGCAGGCAAACAGCACTACAGGAGTTGGTTTTGATCTGCATAATGTTACCAGCAGTCTGTATGATTGCATGGTAAATAATGCAGAGGCTGAGGAGGTGATCTTAAAAAGTGATATTCCCAACCTTGACCTGATTCCTTCTCATATTGATCTTGTAGGCGCAGAAATAGAAATGATCAATTATCCAAACAGGGAGCAGGTATTGAAAACAATCCTTGAGCCTGTAAGAAAAGATTACGATTTTATCGTGATTGATTGTTCTCCTTCACTCGGACTTATTACCGTAAATGCTTTATCTGCTTCAGATAGCGTGATTGTTCCCGTACAATGTGAATTTTTTGCGCTGGAAGGTTTGGGTAAACTGTTGAATACAATTAAAATTGTGCAAAGCAGGTTAAATCCCAATCTTGAAATAGAAGGCATATTGATGACGATGTATGATGGACGTCTGCGCTTATGCAACCAGGTGGTTAGTGAAGTAAGAAGACATTTTGAGGAAATAGTATTTACTACAATTATTCATCGTAATACACGCTTAAGTGAGGCGCCCAGTGTTGGCAAACCGGTGATCTTATACGACTCAGACAGCAAAGGTTCTATCAACTATTTAAATCTCGCTAAAGAGGTTTTGCAAAAAAATGATATGACCAAAATGAAGCAGGCAGAAAGAATTTTAGAATAGTTTGTGGTTTGTACTTATTGCAGATTTCAACTTCAAACCTCAAATTTCAAAATTCAAACTTATCATGACTACCCCCAAACAAAATAAAGAGGCATTAGGTAAAGGTATTCGCTCATTGTTGCAGAATATTGATTCCGATTTAAAAACAGCATCGGGTACATTAAGAAATAATGTGGTTGAAGCAGCGATATCTATCATGCGCATACCAGTTGAGCAAATACAAACAAATCCAAGAAATCCGCGTCATGATTTTGATGAGCAGTCAATGAATGAACTGGCTGCATCAATTAAAATGCATGACATTATTCAGCCTTTAACGGTTACAAAATTAGCTACAGGCAAATACCAGTTGATTGCAGGTGAACGACGTCATCGTGCTGCAAAATTAGCGGGACTAAAAGATGTTCCAGCTTATATACGGCATGCCAATGATTCTGAATTGCTGGAACTTGCCCTGCTTGAAAATTTGCAGCGTGAAGATTTGAATGCAATAGAAATTGCGCTTAGTTACAAACGCATGATGGATGAATTGCATTACACACAGGAGCAGGTTTCAGAGCGCATGGGCAAAGAAAGAAGCACTGTTACTAATTATATACGTTTACTAAAACTTCCCCCTGATATTCAATTGGCAGTGCGCAATGGTATCTTAAGCATGGGTCATGCAAGAGCACTTATTAATATTGATACAGTGGATAAGCAGTTGTATGTTTTCAATGAAATAAAAAATAAACATCTTAGTGTAAGGCAAACAGAAGATATTGTACGCAACCTTTACAAGCCATCAAGAACCGATGTTAAATCTTCTGCAAAATCAAATTTGCCACCGGCATACAAAAGAATTGAGGATAATTTAGCGTCTCATTTTGGCACCAAAGTAAAACTTAATCATAACAACAAAGGTTATGGAAGTATTACACTTGAATATTATTCTTTGGAAGAATTGAATAAGATTCTGGACCAGATGAATATACAGGTAAGCTGATGTTCATGCGCATTATACAAATCTTTATACTAATTATCAGTCTTTGCATTGTTACCAACTTATATGCACAGGATAACAAACAAAAACTTGCATCTGCCTCCATTATTGATACAACTATAAAAAGAGAAACAACTAAAAAGATTACAAAAGACAGCACGCCCGTTGCAAAAGATACGCTTACAAAAAAGAAACATAATCCTGCTAAGGCCACGCGGCACTCAGCAATTATACCTGGCTGGGGACAGGCTTATAATCACGAATACTGGAAGATACCTCTTGTATATGGTGTACTTGCAATCCCCGCTACTACATTTGTTTACAACAACAAATGGTACAAAAAAACAAGAGATGCTTTTAACATTGTGGCGAACGGAGAAACAAACCGGTATGATGAAATTGATCCTAAACTAATTGTCAAATCCACCGGGCTGCCTTTATCAGCGCAGGACCTGCAATATTACCGCAATGCTTTCCGCAAAGACAGGGATTATTCAGTACTGTTCTTTCTTATTGCATGGGGAGTAAATGTTGTGGATGCCACTGTTTTCGGGCATTTGAAAGATTTTGATGTAAGCGATGATTTAAGTATGCAACTAAAACCTGACTATAATCCCGCAACAAAAAGTATAAGTCTAGGATTTGCTTTCAACTTTAATAAAACACCGCAACGAAAATTATTGCCTGCATTTTAAATTATTACTCACTATTATTATTATTGTGGGTTTATTTTTTTTGTGACAAGCTTTTGTAATAGTATTAAACTTCGTTGTGTCACTCTCTTGTACATTTAGCTCTTTATGGAGCTTAAGAATCGCGACGTACTATGCAATTATTGAAGAGATGAAATATGCACGACAGTCGAAGTGAGCAATGCAACTAAAGCCCATATATATTCTTCAGCCGGTACAATAAAAAATACTTTTACTTTGCCAACGATTTTTTATTCAATTCTCAAAAAAGTAAAATGAAAATTGCATTAATCGGATACGGCAAAATGGGTCATGCCATTGAAGAAATTGCAGTGGAAAAAGCGCATGAAATTGTGCTGCGCGTAAGTATAGAAAACGTAGAAGATTTTACAATAGAAAATGTACAGCAGGCAGATGTTGCTATAGAATTTTCAACGCCGCACAGCGCTGCTGAAAACATAATGAAATGTATGGATGCAGGCGTACCGGTAGTTTGCGGCACAACAGGATGGCTTGATCAATGGGATAACATTAAACAATATTGCCTCGATAAAAACGGCACATTGTTGTATGCAAGCAATTTTAGTATTGGCGTAAACCTGTTCTTTGAATTGAATTCTTTTCTTGCCAGGATGATGTCGAAATATCATGAGTATGATGTAATGCTGGAGGAGATTCATCATACACAAAAGAAAGATGCACCCAGCGGCACTGCTATCACGCTTGCAGAACAAGTACTTCAACATATTACATCAAAAAAATTGTGGGTAAATCATATAAGCGATAATCCTGAAGAGCTTGAGATTATCAGTGAAAGAGTTGACCCTATTCCCGGCATACATAAAGTAAGATACAAATCAGAGATTGATGACATTGAAATCATTCATACAGCACACAGCCGAAAAGGTTTTGCTGCCGGTGCAGTGCTTGCTGCTAAATTTGTTCATGGAAAAAAGGGCATATTTGAAATGAGAGACGTACTTAATCTATCCTGATTATCTAAAAATGTATTTTAACTATGAGCAGATGTAGTTACATTTTTTATTCTTATAAAATAAAAAATTGTACTTTAGCCACGTTGTTTATTTTCCCGATTTAATCCCTGAAAAAAAATCAATATGCCTATAATTAGCCTACATCTTATCTTAAATACTCCAGATCATTTTCTGTCAAGGCTATTGCGGTTCGGTACGTTAACACCAGGATACGAGTCGAATATTTTATTACCGATACGTGATGCCTGATATGAACATAACTTATAATCGTCAATCGCCGTTGCTATAAACCAATTGCAAAACCCGCTTTAAAACCTATCCATGAAGCAAACCCTGAGGGGTTGCTTCGTGTATAGCCATCGTAATCAAGCTGCACCTCAAACCCCGCGAATTTAATACCTGCACCAATATCTCCGCTAAAACGGCCTTCAGAAGTAATTTTATCTGCGATTTTATCCATACCCAAATCGCCATGTACATATATCATTTTTGAAAAAACATATTGCCTCAAACCTGCCTTAAAAGGCACAATGCTTATATCACCAGCAGAATTGTCGCCCTGTTTAAAAAAATGAGAATACCCAATCGTTGCCTGTAAGAAAGTTTTGTTCCAGCCAACACCTGCACCAGCCTCGGCACCTAATCCTGTGTTGTAACCTTCTTTTAAATTTTTATCTGTGGGTGTTGCATAAACGGCATGGCCAAAAAGAAACACAAGGTGTTGTGCATGTAAATCATTGCTGTATGCAAATAGTATTACTGTAATAAAAAGCCCCGTTAATTTTTTTCTTACTGGTGTCATAACATAGGTTTGAAAATGAAATATCTTAATTGCAAAATACAAATCTGTTATCTTGCAAAAAACTCACACATGCTTTCCAAGAAAACGCAATACGCTTTCCAGGCATTAATGTATCTCTCTCATGAATACGAAAAAGGGCCGGTGCTTATTGCGGATATTGCACGAAAAAAAAGAATCCCCTTAAAGTTTCTTGAAAATATTTTACTTGAATTAAAAAAGGCCGGTATTCTTGACAGTAAAAAAGGAAAAGGTGGTGGTTATTTTCTTGCAAAAGATCCGCATAAGATATTACTTGCCGATGTATTGCGGCTTGTAGACGGTCCCATTGCATTGCTGCCTTGTGTGAGTCTTCATTTTTATGAAAAGTGTAAGAATTGTGATGAAAAAAATTGCGGTCTTAATCGGGTAATGATAGAAGTAAGAGATGCTAATCTGGCTATACTTGAGAAAAAAACAGTAGCGGATATTTCGGATATGTAAAAATATTTTGAAGGATTTTTTTTGAGCCGGACTTCAATATTTCAATTTATCTTTTCTTGCGTCGACTCTTGTACATTTATAACTATATTCATCATCAAAGCGAGTATAAATATTCTTCTTCTGCAAAATCTGTTTAAAAGTTTCAAAGTCTGAATACGAAACTTTCGAACGTTTAACTCTCAAACTTTCAAACTTAAATTAAAATCTAAAATCCATAATCAATAACGCGTCGTAAATATTGCTTATCCTGCAGCACCCAAGTTACTTCATAACCGCCTTTGCCATTGCTGTTGAGCATATAAATATATATCCTGAGTTTATCATTGGAAATATACGCGGCGCAGTTGCATTTTATTTCACCATTAACAGAGCCACAAAATCTTGGCTCATAAAGATCAGCAAAAGCTGTAGCAGGAATATTAATTGTATCTCTTCCGGCAATTGCAACAACTGCTTCAATTGTTTTCTTCGGCATTGCACCTTCCACACCGTAAAAAGGTTTGTTATCAATCCTTGCCACATATTTATCGTAATACTGTATTTTATGTTTTGATTGATCAAATTTTCCGGATGTAATTTTTATCTGCAGATTATCTTTTGCAAACTGTATAAAATTATCTGTGTAATCTGTTATAGGAATTTCAGAAAGGGTTGATTGCTTCCCTACACTTTCGTCAACACCCGCAAGTGTGAATGTTGCAATATCCGCTCTTATATCTTTCTCTGTCATTTTGGAGAAACTTTCCTTCTTGTTATGATAGGTTGGAATATCCTCATTCTGCGCAAAACACCAAAAAGAAGCATTAACTAAAACCACAAAACAAAAAATTTTCCTCATACATTATTTCTTCTTTCAATCACAAACGGATTTACAGCATTAATATTTTACCCTGATATTTTTTAGCATATCTTCTGCCATCTTTTGCAAATCGTATTCCTGTTGCCATCCCCAGTCATTTCGTGCAAAAGAATCGTCAATACTTTGTGGCCAGCTCTCTGCAATTTGCTGGCGGTAATCAGGTTTATAATGTATAGTAAACTCAGGAATATGCTGCTGTATTGCTTCGGCAATTTCCTTTGGTGAAAAACTCATACCTGAAATATTATAGGACGTGCGTATTGAAATTTTTTCTGCAGAAGATTCCATTAATTTAATGGTTGCACGAATGGCATCCGGCATATACATCATAGGCAGATAAGTATCTTCTTTTAAAAAACATTCATATTGTTTGTTCTCAAGTGCCTCATGAAAAATTTCAATAGCATAATCTGTAGTGCCGCCACCCGGTCCTGATTTATAACTGATCAAACCTGGATAGCGCAAACTTCTTATGTCAACACCCCAGCGTTTGTTAAAATAGTTGCACCAAAATTCTCCCGCATATTTACTGATGCCATAAACAGTAATAGGCTCAATAATTGTTTGCTGCGGACAATTCTGTTTTGGAGACGTCGGTCCAAATACTGCAATGCTGCTAGGCCAGTAAACTTTATGTAATTTTTCTTCACGTGCAATATCCAGCACATTCAATAGACCCTGCATGTTGAGATTCCATGCAAGCCCGGGATTCTTCTCTCCTGTTGCAGACAATATTGCGGCAAGCAAATATATCTGTGTAATGTTTTGCCTAATCACCTGCACATGCAGCATCTCTTTGTTCATTACATCAAGCGATACATAAGGGCCGGTTCCTTTCAGCAGTTCATTTTCTTCGCGAAGATCAGAAGCAACCACACCGGCGTTTCCATAAATTCTTCTTAGGGCAAGCGTTAATTCAACTCCTATTTGACCCGAAGCGCCGATCACTAAAATTTTTTCTTTCGCCATGGCAAGCAATTTTTTGGCGGCAAAGATATAAGAGAGTTTGTAGTTGATAGTTTGTGGTTTCTATTTCTTACTTATAGCGGATTGCGAATTGTCTGTTGCAGATTGAAATTTTGTTGCAACAAAAGAATAGCAACAAGAAAAATGGAGTAATAAAAAATTCTAACGAAAAGACTTTGTTATCCCAAGATTAATGCCGGTGCTTGACATGCGTAAATTACCGGTTCCTATACCTTTCATGGGAATTTTAAAATAAGGCTCTGCTCTTAAACTTAAAGTGTTACTGATTTTTATTTCATAACCTGTGCTAAGATTTACAGTGGCAAATAAATGTTTTGATGAAGGATAATGAGTGAATTCACCACGCTGATCTTCACCATTGGCAATGGCAGAATAATCATAATATTCTTTCGTCATTAAATAAGAAGAAGTACCGGCTGCAGCAGTCCACTGATGATTATTTTTATTTGAAGGAAATCTGTATCTGACATTAATTGGTATTTCTATCATGTTACAGCTACCATTAATTGATAAAAAAGAAACATTGGCAAAATCAGGAACATTTCTTTTATCGAAGTACTCCCCTTCCGTATAATACTTTTTCGTGTCCAGCAAAACACCGGTTTCAATGCTCCATTTACTATCAATGTTGTATCCGCCAATCAATCCAAAAGTAATTCCAATGCCATTGATTTTTTGAAACTTTACAAATGTAAAATCAGGCGCAACCAGTAATCCTGTATAAAAGCCTAGTTGTTTCTTTTTTTTCACTACACTTTTGTTCACGAAAAAATTATTTGCCTGTTTGTTATCTGCCAGCTCAACCACGTAAGTCAAGCTTTTATTAATATCTATTTTTTGATGATTAAATATTTCTGATATTTCTGATTGATTCAAAAGAGAAACAGTGTTATAAGAATTTCCTTCTCTGTCGGTGATTACATTATCAATTTTGTCTTCTTCATCTTTCTTTAGCAGAAAGAGATCTTTACTCAAATCTGTTTGCGGTGCGCTTTTCGTCGTGCTAATACTATTACCTGCCGCGCTTATTATATTATTGCCTTCCTTACTATTGCTTTCTCTATTATTGGTTGTTTCTCTACTCTTAGTTTTGTTGGGAATATTATCTGCAAGGTTTATAATATCATTATTGTCTTTTTTATTATTGCCTCTTGATATATTCTCACCGGAAACATTTTTTTGGAGTAGTTTTTTTCCTGATTCTGCATTCCATATATTATAAGAAAACAACGCAATTGACATAAACAAAAGTCCCCAGAATATAAATCGCCTTTTTTTCTTTTTTTCGGATTCAGGAGGTTCATTTTTATTATCTTCCGAATCATGTATAGCATTATCAATTCTATCCCAGTCAAAAGCTTTATCAGTATTTACGTGATAATTTTTTGCAGCTTCGCGTATAAGGCCCTCTATGTTGTCATGGTTCAGGTAAAACATAGAACATTTCCTTTTTTATCTGTTACCAAATGTTTTTGTAAAAATGCTCTTGCTTTTGCGAGATTTGATTTTGATGTTCCTACAGAAATGCCCAACATTTCGGCAATCTCATGATGAGAATATCCATCAATAACATGCAGATTAAACACCACTCTATAGGCCGGGCTTAATTTTTTTATTAAACTTATCAGTTCCTTATACATCAGTTGATTCTCTCCTCCATTTGAAGTATCCGGGCACAGCCACATATCTTGTTGTGAATATTTACGTTCATTCATCAGGCTTTCTTTTCTCATATAGTCAATGGAGACGTTAATTACTATTCTTCGCATCCATCCCATTAATACAGCTTCAGCATTTGCAGGATCTCTTATTTCAAATTTTTTAAACCCTTTGAAAATTTTAATAAATGCATCATTTGCTGCATTGGCTGCGTTTTCATAGGACCCAACATAACGGAAAGCAATTTTTAATGCATAGCCAAGATACCTCTCATACAATATCCTTTGACTTTTTGCTTCGTTGTTTGAACATCCTTTTATTATGGATAGTAATTCTTTCAAATAAAAAAAATATTGATACGGATGCTATATAGTAAAACTCTTATTGTTAGAAAAAGGTTGCTTGGGAAAAATAATTTTTTGAAAAGCAATCAGAAAATAAAATTAACCTAATTAAAAATGTTATTGCAGGCAACCTTTTAACAAAAAACTCAGTTTTATTAATAAATTTTTCCTGTTGCTTTTTGAGGGAAAAATTTATATCCCCCTGCATGAATGTATTGAAAAATTTAATTCATCAATAAAAGCAAACCTTATGAAAAAGATCATGAATCAGAAACTCCACTTTACAGAATCCTTTATTATTCTGTTTGCCCTTATGGTCGTGACTGCGGGTTGCAAAAAAAACGATATGACACCTCTTTCTATGAACGCACAAAATCAAGAGGATGCTTCTGTGTCATTAAATGGATTCCAGCAAGTTAATCTTGTTGCTAATACATCTGGCTTTGGAGCACAACACGTCAACCCCCGTCTCTTAAACGCATGGGGCATGTCTGCGGATGATGAAGGCGAAATATGGGTTTCTGCTGCAGATGCGGGGTTTAGTTTTGTTTACGATAAAACTGGGGCACATGAAATGCCGCCTGTTACTATTCCATCACATCAATCCAATGTGCGGGGTGCACCCACAGGAAATATTTATAACGAAACAAAAAATTTCGTGATCCCGGGCACTGGCGAACCTGCCGAATTCATTTTTGCAAGTGAGGATGGAACCATCTCTGCTTGGAACAGCGGCAGTTCAGCTGTAGTAGTCGCCGACAGATCCGGTCACGATGCAAGTTATAAAGGCATTGCTATAGCGAACGATGGGGGTGCCAATTTTCTTTATGCAACAAATTTTACAAAGGCTAAGATTGATGTGTTTGACAAGAAGTTCAATTATGTAACGGGCAAACATTTTAATGATCCGAATCTCCCGGCAGGCTACGCTCCCTTCAACATAAGAAACATGCATGGTATGTTATTCGTTACGTATGCGCTTCAAACTGCTGATGGAGAAGAAGACTCCACCGGTCCGGGACTCGGGTTTGTTAATATATTTAAACCGGATGGTTCACTGGTAAAACGTTTTGCTTCTCATGGCACTTTAAACGCTCCATGGGGAATTGCTGAAACACGACCCGGCTTTTTGGGTGACCACAAAGTCATTCTTATAGGCAATTTTGGAGATGGTCGCATCAATGTTTTTGATCTCAACGGAAACTTTATGGGTCAATTAAGGAATAATGCGAATCCTGTGGTTATTGACGGATTGTGGGCAATCGATAATAACATTCCGGGCACCAACGCTAAACATCTCTATTTCACTGCTGGTCCAAATGATGAGGAAGATGGTCTCTTCGGCTTCCTTCTAAAGAAATAATACAAGAACATATTTTTTCGACAGAATTTTTATTTTTTAAAATGACTCCGGCCTAAGAAGAACTTTTCATCTGAATTACTGAACGATATTTTGTATATCCTGGTTTTCAGGTTTTTAAGTTCATGGTAACTGATTCTTTAACAATTAAATAATAAAAAAATGAAAACGCTAACACTGATGCTCGTAGCAGTATTGCTTATTGCTTCATGCAGTAAAACATCTTTAAAACCATCTCGATCAAGCTTGTCGGGTAGTACAGTTTCAAATGCCGGGAGCCCGAATGGTATTGCCAGCGCAAGAGATGTTTATTACGATGGAGAGTTGGTTACTGTAAACATGGTGGAATTATCAGATGATGCAGCAGAACAACTTATTGAAAGCAACGCCAGCGTCAATAATATATATGCTTCAAATGATCTGGATGAACCACAAGATTTCAAATCTGTAATTGATGCTGTACCAACCGATGGTTTCAATCCTCTTTGGCTACAGTTTCTGATTGTATTCAATCCGGGTTTTACACCGCACCAGTTTTTTTCTGATGAAGAGGTATTGGATGCTGCATCAAGTGGCGAAATTACATTGGTGAATACCGGCGAAATTTATCGTTGCTCAGTAATTAAGTAATTGGTCCGCATTAATCATTAAGGTAAATGATACTGAGAATAATTGATGGTTTTGCTATTCGTACCTCTGCACAAAGCAATATGTAAAGGGCAGGATTCTGGCAATCGGTCTGAAGATGAGAGATCCTTTAAAAACAAAAGAGGAACTGAATATGTTTCAGTTCCTCTGTTAAACTCCGGTAAATCAAAATTTTATTGCTGTTTATAATGCGACATGTTAAGACTCGCTCAAATAACAATAAAAAGTATTACATGCACCATCTCAATAAATATTCATCACTTTCATCTTAAGAGATTTTATGTGTGCCGAAGCACAAATAAAAAAGGCCCCGGAAAAATCCGGAACCTCTAATGCACAAAACGGGAAACCTTTCGTGAAATTCTTTACCAGTTACTAAACCTGACGCCCACTGCGTAAGGATATTGTTTCAAACCACGTTCATGCAAAGTGTTGAAACTATAACTGCCATATACACGCACCGGCCCGAGACCAACTTCGCCTATATAAGCAAACCGCCACGGTTCAAGATCAAAATCACCTCTTATTTTTTGCTTCCCTCTTTCATCGCTTACCTGTTTGTTGCGGCTGCTGTAAAAATAACCTGCACTAACACCAAAACTAAAACTCAAACCCTGCCGCTTATGTGTAAAGGGACTAATGTTTATCATAAAAGGAATTGTGATGTAATCAGCTGCTAATTTATTTTTTGAGAAGTTGATGGTATCCCTGAAAATATAAGCAGAGTTCTTGTGATAAGTAATATTGGTTTGGTAACGGTAATTATACATCTCAAGCCCAAGGCCATATTTAAGATTAAGCACATGATTTGTAATGTTGAGCTTTTGCATGAACAGCCAGATATTCACGTTGGATGATTTTGCATTTTTTAAATCAAGATCACTACTCGTGAAGTGTGAACCTGCTGATGCATGTAAATAAGCATCTGCTTCCGGTGAACCATATATTGTTTTATCTCTCCAGTTAGCAAAACCAAGATCAAATATTAACCAGTTTGTGCTAACGATTGACTTATGCCTGTGATGATAAGATCCTTCCCCGCCCGAGCCAATATCAACCAAAACATGCGTGTTTGATTGATTTGAAGTATCATGAGTATTGGAAGATTTATTCTTTTTTATTATTACAAAATTCCCAACTTTTATGGTATCGGGCTCATTGGGTTTTGTTGTATCCTGTTGGGCAAATCCTGATACTACCAGCATTAATGCTGCTATCGTATAAATAACGCTCTTCATATTCTTTGATTAAAAAATTGTGTGTATTAATTCGTATTTAATTCAAAACCGGCAACCTGCAGCTTGCCTTTTTCATCAGATGAGTTTTTTGATTTTCCTGCAAACAAACCGCCTACCTTCTTCATGAGGCCGCGCACTTTATTTTTATTTACTCCCAAATTGCCAACATATAAAGTGCTTTGGTAATTATCATCATCATTTGTATTGAGTTCTTTATAAACAGCGGGTTGAATAAGATTTTTTACATCAGGATTATTTATAGCATTTACAGATTTTCTTTGTTCCAGAGGATCTTCCACTGAATTATCTTTCCCTGTATTTATATCGGCAATAACAGGCTCAACTTTTACCACTGCATTATCTTTTTTCTCAGTCGTTGTCTCATCAGGCAAAGAGATCTTTACCTCATTAGCTTTTTGTTTATTCAATGCAATGTTGTTATTATTATCCTCCTGTTTGTTTTTTTCAGCCGGCTTAACCGTACTTTTCTTTTCTGTTTTTACAATTGCTTTATCTTCTTTCTTACTCTTTGTTTGTTCTGTGGCAGCAAGCTGATCATTAGTATTGTTTGATGGCGTTGTAACTGGTTGCACAGTTTGTTCCTGTTTTTTATTTTGTGCAGGCTTTACAGTCTGTTTCTGTGGCTGCACTGCCACTACCGTTCTGTTATTGTTATTATTGTTACTGCCATTGGGAGCAATCCACCACACCAAAGCTGCTATTCCAACCAATGCTGCTGCCGCTGCGATTTTCGTCCAGTAAGGGATAATTCTTCTTTCTTCTTTTTTGTATAAAGTTTTCTTATGCGGAAATGCTATTTTCTCCGGTGGTAATACTGTTTGCTTTAGTAAAGTAAATTCCTCCTGCAACTGCGGCTGTTGCAAAACAAATTTTTCCACTGCATCTTTTCCACTTTCATTTAGTTCATTATCCAGGTACAGTAAAAAGAATTCTTCATAGTTGTCAATCCCAATACTCTCTTTTATTTTAAGCAAATCAGTTTTATGCGCAAACATAATTTCTTCATCTGCTGTAAGCTTTGTGTGCTGCAGCATTTCAAACTCCTTCTTCAAATCGGGATTCTGTTGAACAAACAACTCTACTGCTGCACATTGCTGAGCGGTTAACTCATTATCAATGTACATCAGAAAGAATTCTTCGTAATTATGTCTGTTAATCATGATCACCTCATTTTCAGTTTCCAATTTTCAGTTTGTCCGCAAGACTCTGCGAGCAGTTTTCAATTCGTAGTGTTACTGCCAACTGCATACTGCCTACTATATTACATAACGTTTTCAGGGCTTACCAAATAATTTCTCAATGCAAGCCTTGCACGGTGCAGGTACACTTTCACCTGCGTCTCATTCAAACCTGTTATATGTCCAATTTCTTCATAGCTGTATCCTTCATAATCTTTAAGCATTACTAAACTTTTTTGTACTTCATTCAGCCGGTTCAATGCCTCCTGCAAAGCTTTTTTTATATTATGAGCGGGCTGATGATGCACTTTTGTCTCAGCATGAAATTCATCTTTCAGTTGAATGCGTTTAACCTTTCTCAAATGATCAATCATCTGGTTATATGCCACCGTAAACAAATATGATTTGCTCTTACTGTTTTCCACCATATCCTTATTCCGCCATAATTTTTCAAATGCGCTCTGTACAACGTCTTTCGCATCCTCTTCATGCCGCAAATTTTTTACGATGAAGCGAAAAACATTATCCGCATATTGAGTTACACATTCATTGTATTCCCGTTCTGTCATAAACAGTGTTTCTTTATCCGTGCATTAAAAGTACACCTGTTATACGTAATAACGTTTTGAATGTTACAGTGCAGTATAAAATTTTTTTTTGTGACAGGCTTTAGAATGCTGTGGCGTCGCTTCTTGTGCCTGCCCCGACACTTCGTAGGTCACTCTCTTCTTTAAGTCTGTCCCCTATGAAGCAATGCAATTTTCAAAGGTTTCAGTGAATAGCAGATAAAGTTTTGTGTAGAGAAATGCTTGTTTATAAAATAAAAAAAATATATTTATTGCCTAATCATTCTCTATTAAACTCTAAGCCATGAAACTTCGCATTAAAGACAACCAAACCACTCTTTTAATCATTGGGATTTACCAAATAGTTGGAGGTATTTTAGGACTTGGCTTAGTCGCCACAATATTAATGAGGATGGTGGAAATAAATACGATTATGTTTCAGGGATAAAGGGACGCATTGGATTTGATTTTACAAGTGGTTTTGATTTTAAATTCGATCTCGGCCTTACCTCTACTTTCAATTTTTCTATTAATGCAGATGATGCAGAATATTTTCTGTACGTGAATGTTTTTGCCATTCTTGTATTCATTGTATTAATTGACATTCTTAAAGAAAAAAGGAATGAAAAAATATAAACAAAATAATTTCAGATAGCGGAATTTTAGAAACAGAACCAATTACCTCCGCAACACATGATTTAGAATCAACTTAATCCAAAAAATAAATATTTCTTTTCTTCATTAATTCTGTAGTACAAGATCCCCATACGCTCGGGAACAAAACTCGTATTCTATGGGTTCAAAAAAACTGCAGGAATTACAGGAAATTGAAACTGCCGGATTATTCAAAAAAGAAAGAATCATTACAAGTGAACAGGCTGCTGAAATAATTGTAAACGGCAAAATAGTTTTGAATTTTTGTGCGAATAATTATCTTGGATTGTCCTCCCATCCAAAAGTTATCGAGGCTGCACACAAAGCTATTGAAACACATGGTTATGGTATGAGCAGTGTTCGTTTTATTTGCGGCACACAAGATATTCATAAAGAGCTTGAGCAAAAGATTGCAACATTTTTAGGGACAGAAGATACCATTTTATATTGCGCCGCTTTTGATGCAAATGGTGGTGTATTTGAGCCATTATTTAGTGAGCAGGATGCAATTATTTCGGATGCATTGAATCATGCATCTATCATTGATGGCGTTCGTTTATGCAAGGCACAACGCTTCAGGTATGAACATAATAATATGGATGATCTTGAAGCAAAGCTGAAAGACAGTCAGCATTTAAGAAGCCGTATTATTGTTACAGATGGTTCATTTAGTATGGATGGAACAATTGCGCAATTAGATAAAATATGTGGGCTTGCAGACCAATATGATGCGACTGTGATGGTTGATGATAGCCATTCATCAGGCTTTCTTGGAAAAACAGGTCGTGGCACACATGAGTATCGTGGTGTAATGGGGAGAATTGATATTATTACCGGCACGCTGGGCAAAGCATTGGGTGGCGCAAACGGTGGCTTCACAAGCGGCAGAAAAGAGATAGTTGAAATGTTGCGCCAGCGTTCAAGGCCATATTTATTTTCCAATACACTTGCTCCGGCAATTGTAGGTGCTTCCATTGCTGTGTTTGATATGCTTACCGAAACAACAGAGCTGCGTGATAAACTGGAATACAACACAAAATATTTCCGTACCAAAATGACTGAAGCAGGCTTTGATATAAAGCCCGGCGATCATCCTATTGTTCCCATTATGTTATATGATGCAGTGACAGCACAAAACTTTGCAGCAAAATTACTGGATGAAGGCATTTACGTGATTGGTTTCTTTTATCCTGTTGTACCGAAGGGTTTGGCAAGAGTACGCGTACAATTAAGTGCTGCACATGAGCAACATCATTTGGATAAAGCTATTGAAGCATTTACAAAAGTGGGTAAAGAACTCAAAGTATTAGAAAGTACGAGCTGAAACTCTTTGAAATTTCCAAAATTTATTCGCCGCATTATTTTGTCGTCTCAAGCGACAGAATTATAAGTTTCTCAAAGCCCGATAAGGAAGTTATGTAAAATAAAAAGGTTGATAATTGGTATCAACCCTTTTTATAAATAAATAGTTTTTGGTTTGGCCTTATTAGTTTCTTTTAACTTTAAAAGAACCTTCTGTGAGTGCAACTGTTTGACTACCGATCGATGTTGCTTTTCCCGAAAATATTCCTGCTACGTAAGTATCAGTAATTTCAGTAAGCGTAATTTTTACATCTGGTGATATAGCAAAGCCTGAAGAAAACTGGTTATTATTGTTATCATAATAACTTACTATTCTCTGTTCAGTACCGCCTACTATGTCATCAGAATACTCTTTATTTATAGCTATGGGAGAATCATCAGTAATTACAGCTGATAAAATATTCACAGGCGAATTAAGAGCCTGCTGCCCCTGAATAACGCATAGGTTAAAGGAAGTACCCGGCAATGTTGTAAAAGTTGCATTTGTAAAACCAGAAAATTGAACTTCAGTACTATCTACTTTTGCTTTTATAAAGAAGCTGGCATCATCACCACCGCCTGAATCTTTTTGACAAGATGTAAATAATTGTGCAGTAACTGTAACAGCAACAAAAAATCGTAAAGGATTGAAAAACTTTTTTGTCATAAAGGATTTATTTGGTTGAGACCGCGAGATAATATTTTGGTATTACAAACATTCAGAGCACACCTTAGCTTTGCATTAATTTTTTTTTATTGAAAATTTAAAGTTC